>Ga0180218_1002277_pt1 | contig 10163 bp, 11 predicted proteins | sample eDN3rd37CKraftBY_FD_151334 | JGI IMG/M metagenome (GOLD analysis project Ga0180218, IMG submission 151334) | Enriched backyard soil microbial communities from Emeryville, California, USA - eDNA 3rd pass 37_C Kraft BY (version 2) (version 2) | ecosystem: Environmental > Terrestrial > Soil >... | reverse complement strand
GCTGTTCCTGATCAAGGCCGAACCGCACGCCCTCAACTGAAGTGGTCATGAAATACCGATACCAGATCAAGATCCTCAGCGGGCCGCTGGCCGGACGTCGGCTGCGCTTGCCCGAGGGCGAATTCACCATCGGCGGCGCCGATCCCGATCTCGACGCCATGCTGGAGGGCGGCGGGCGCGCGGTGCTCGATTGCACCGAGCAGGGCGTGCTGCTGCGCACGGACGTGCCCGTATGGCTGGAAGGCGTGCCGACCCGGCCTGGAGAAGCGCCGTTGCCGCTGGAGAAGGTCGTTGACATCGGCGGCCTCGCGCTGCTGGTCGGCGATGCCGATCGGCCGCTGCCCGAGCGCAAGGTGCCGCCGCGGCGCGACGGGCGCCGCGGCATGGTCTCCACGGTGCTGGCCTACGCCGGTCTGGTGCTGCTGATGTCGGGCAGCGCGGGCGCGGCGATCTGGGCCTACGGGATGCTGCAGCCGGACAGTGCAGTGGTCGATCGCGACGAATGGCTGGCCGAATGGCGAAAGCGGGCGCGGCAGCAGGGCATCGACGTTGCCACCCAGCAGGACGGGATGATGGTGCTCGGCGGCAGTTGCGTGGATTCGAACGCCCGCAACGCGCTCGTCGACAAGCTGCGCGAACACGGCAAGCCGTTTCGCGACAACACCCTGTGCCAGGACGAACTGGTGCGCAACGTGCAGGCCGTGCTGAACCTGCACGGCTTCGGCGAGGCGCGCGTGCGGCCCGGGCCGGCGGTCGGCACGGTGATCATCCAGGGCACGCTCCACGCCGACGCGCGCTGGCGCCGCGCGGTGTCGATGCTGTCGTCGATGCAGGGGCTGCAGCGGTGGTCGGTCGAGGATCCGGTCGGCACCAGCGTCAAGACGCTGATCGGCATGCTGCGCGACGCGGGCCTGATCGGCCGGCTCAGCGTCGCGCGGGAGAAGGACCTGATCCTGATCACCGGCGTGCTCGATGAAGGCGCGCAGCGCAGCCTGTCCGCGGTCACGCACGCATTTTCGGGCTCGCATCCGGACGCGCCGAAAGTCATCTTCCAGAACATCCCGACCCGGTCGATCCAGACCGGCATCTTCCCCGCGCCGGTGGTCAGCTTCGGCGGCAGCGGCGAGCTGGCCTTTCTCGATCTGGCCAACGGCACGCGCCTGAAGACGGGCAGCCGGCTGCCGGCCGGCCACGTGATCGTGCACCTGGACCGCAACGGCATCGACCTCGAGCGCGAGGGCGAGCTGATGCATCTACCGCTGGAGCTTTGATGGAACCCACCCCCACTCCCACCGCCGCCCTGTATGGCACCAGGATCGAAGGCCGCCTCGCCGAGGACCGCGAGGGCGTGCTGCGCAAGCAGTTGCGCGCCGAACTGGCGCGCGCGCGCCGAAGCATCGATGCACAACTGCGCGCGCCGCAGACGCCGAAGGCCTTCGCCAGATTGACGGCGATGCGCGAGCTCTGCCTGGCGGGCACGCGCACGGTCGACAAGGTGTGGCGCCGGCTGGCGGCGCAGCGTGCATGAGCGCTGCCTGAGCGCTGCATGGGCGCTGCATGGGCGCTGCCCGGGGCTTGTATCAGCTTGCATGAGCGCGCACCGGGGTGGCCGGTGAGCCCAATACCTGAACAGTAGCCAAATGCTTTAGCACACCGGTTTTTTCAATAGATTCGTGAAGGCTTGATCCGTAGAGTCAGGTCCACGGGCTTCCAACGGAGTCGTATCAAATGGAACAAGCAAAAGAGCAAGAGAAGGACCAAGAACAGGAGCAGGAGCACGAGAAAGTCTGGAAGGAGGCCTGCGAAACCCTGGAACGCCTGCGCGTGATGTTGCACAAGGAGATGAGCGACTGGGCCGTGATCCAGCGGCGTGTCGACGATCTCTATATGCGGGCGAGCAAGGACCCGAAGGCGGCGCAGGCGGTCATCTCGCTGGAAGCGAGCCTGGCGGAGTGCCGCGGCGATATCGAAGACGCCGAGCGCCGCATGCAGCAACTGCAGGCCCTGGTCAAGGAGATGAATCTGCGTTCCGCGCAGGATCGCCGCGAGATGCAGCGCTACAAGGAAAAAGCGTTCGGTCTGCGCGGCGGTGAAGAGAACGAAAAACCCGTCCCGGTGACGCCTCGCGCCGAGGACACGGCGGCCGCGCCCAAAAGAAGGCGTGTGCGCCGTTTTGCATGACGTGGCTGATTCTGATTATTCAATGGAGTAGAAGATGCCTGGAGTCGCAACAAGACCCAATCCCATTCTGGGCCAGCAAACCGATGCAGCGGTCAATTTCCCGCCGCCGCCCCCGAGCGTGTCGGTCGATGAGCCGGTGATCGTGGCCAACGCGCCATTGGTCACGCGCAACTACACCCCTTTGGCAGCAACCGATGCCGCGAACTTTCAAGCCATGTTCATGGCGATCGAAAGCCAGCGCCAGGAGGTCGGCGCCCGCATGGAGGACTATCGGTACAACAACGATATGGCGCGGGCCATCGAGCAGCTGAAGAACTCGGTCCGCATGTTGCTCGACAAGATCCGGGCAGGAGACGACCCGAAAAAGACGATTCAACTCGATCCGCAGCTGGCGTGGTTCATCTGGAACAACAACCTGGAGGTCAAGGGTTACAAGCCGCTGGACAAGTTCGCGAACTTCACGGAGTTCTCCAACGAGCGGTACTCGGCCGACGAGCTCAGCACGGTGATCAGTTCACTGGACATCGACAAGAGCAAATACACCGATGCGAACAGCCAATACATGCAGCAGATGCAGCTGGCCCTTGGCCTGCTGCAGGTGTACCAGCAACTGCTGACTTCGCTGATCGACCAGACCAAGCGCATCAAGGAAACGGTTACCTCGAAGATTTGACGCCTGCGGCGAAAGGGAGAGAACGGTGAAGCGTGTTTCGAGGTCGCCAGGCCGGACACCATCGGAAAAGCCGGTTGGGCCAACGAGCCTGGTCCTCGGTGCGGCCGATGGCGAGCAGTGGTTCGAGCCGCTGGAGGCCGACGCCCGGCAAGCGAAGGTCGAGCACTACTTTGCCGAAGGCGGAAGCTTGCGTGCCTTGTTCGGGCTCGACCCGGTCGCACTGGAAACGCTGTACGCGTATGCCTGCCAGCGGTTCGAGGCGAGCGATCACGAGGGCGCCCGCCAGATCTTCTTCGCACTGGCGGCAATCGATCCGCATCGCTATGACTATTGGCTTTCGCTCGGCCTGTGCCTGCAGAAGCTGCATCGGCACGACGAGGCGATCTACTGCTTCGTGCGCAGCGCGGGCCTGCGAATGTGGGAGCCCCAACCCCCGTTCCTGGCCGCATTGAGCCTCCAGCTTTGCGGCGAGTACGGCAAGGCGGCCGAGGCTTGCGAAGCCGCCATCAAGTGGTGCGGACAACAAAGGGAACATCAGGAACTGCGCGGCCTCGCCGAGCAAGCGTTGCGATCGCTGCTGTCGTTGGCATCGACCGCGCCGATGCATGGCGAAGCCGCGCCAAACGAAGGAGGAACGGAATGAACGGAGCGACGGCATTACACCAGTCCGGATTCGTGCCGGGCTGGGTTGGGGGCGACGGCCGACCCGAAGCCATCGAAGCAAAAAAGCGGGCACAGTCGAGCGGCGCGGCGCAGCCTGGCATCAGCGTGCCGGTTGCCGCGGAGTTCGAGGCGCCGGTCCAGGCGTCATCGCTGCTGAAGCCGCCGCCATCCGCCATGCGGATGGTGGACGCGAACGCGGCGGGCCAGGCCTGGGACAGCGTCATGGCCATCCTTTCCGGGGCCGTTCGCGCGGCCTCGGCGGCGGCAAAGGGAGATGAAAGCGGCACGGATCTGGCGCTGAACGATCTGGGCAAGGCCACGGAGTCGCTTCACGTGTTCTACCAACGGGCGTTGAATCCCGAGGCGGTGCTGCTGCAACTGCAGCTGGAGTCCACGCAGTTCACGGCCGACATGACGCGGGCCAATCTCGAACATACCGCCGACCTGCGCAGGGAAGAGCTGGCCGCGATCCAGGAGAAGCAGCGCAACGAGAAGGCAGCCGCCGAGAAGCAGCAGCAGATGGAGCGCAAGGCGGGCAAGGGCCAGATTGCGGCACTGGTATTGGGGTGGGCCACCTCGGTGGCGCAGGTCGTGACCGGCGCGCTCAAGATCGCCACGGGCCAGCCGCAGGGCGCGCTGGACCTGACGGCAGGCTTGATCGGATTGGCCAAATGCACGCTGCAGAGCATCCAGATGGCGCATCCCGAACTGTCCGGCAAGCTCGGCTCCCATATCAAGGAGCTGACCAAGTGGGAGATCGGCTTCAGTGTGGCGGCGGGTGTCACCAGCCTGATCTCGGTCGGCAGGATGGCGAGGGCGGCCAACGCCATTCTGGGCAGGGCGGCCGGCAACCTTCTGCAGACCGGTGCGCAGTCGGGCACAAGCTCGGTTGGCGTGACGCTGGTACGCGGGTTCAACCAGGGCGGCGAGGCGGCCAACGCGGCATCGCAACTGATCAAGGACATCGCGAAAACGCTGGTCGACGATGTCGCCGACCAGATGCGCAACTCGCTGCGCTGGGCTGGCGGCAACCAGAAGGCGGTGGACGCGCTTGCCAAGGCGTTCTCGAACGAGGCGCTGCAGCAGATGGTGGAGAACGCGCTACGGCAGGCCGCGAAGCAGATGAGCGGCATGACGACCGACGCCTTGCAGGCGGGCTTCATCGCGCAGGTCCAGACGCAATTGCTGCGGTCGGTGGCCCGCGCGGCCGTCAACGTGGCCGCCGTGTTGGACGCGCCGGTGTCGACGGCCAAGGTGATCGCGCCTGCCACCCAACAGATTGTCCATCATGCGTTGCGCATGGAGGCGGCCGACAAGAAAGAGGAGATCGACCGCATGATGATTCGCGCCATGATGCTGCAGTTCGTCATCGAGCTGATCGACCGGCAGGTAAAGGAAAACAAGAAGGCGCTGGAACGCGTCACGCAGGACCAGGTACAGACGACCGAAAAGATCACCAATTCCCTAGGGGAGATTCGCGACGTTGCCCTTGATGCGGTCGGCTCCGGCGTCTGACCCTGGGGTCGGGTTCTTCACTCAACAATCGAACCGGAAACCTTTCGCACAGGTGCGGATTCCGGTTCGGCAATGTATCGAAAGGAGTAGTTACAATGGACGCCACTCAAGCCAATGTCGTGATACCGAGGATTCCGGTCGCGGACACGAACACGACGTACGACGGTATGTCGACGCGGGCGATGATCCTCGAAATGCAGCGCAGCATGAAGAAGCTCTACGACCTCTACGTAGAATGCCAGGCACAGCTGGAGCAGAACGCCGCGCAGCTGCAGGTGCTCGCCTTCGAGAAGGCGAACGACGCCAAGGACGCCCGCAAGAACGCGGAAATGATTTCGGGCGCCATTGGCATCTTCTCCGGTGTGGTCGGCCTCGGCGTCGGCGGTGCGGGCGGATATCTGGGTGCCAAGAACACTAACGTCGGCTTCGCCATGGGGCTGGACATGGGGTCGCACTTCAGTACCCCCGCCACCAGCATCGTCAACAACGCCGGGCAGATGGGTGCCGCTGGCATGCGGAGCAAGGCCGAGGAGCATCAGATCCACTCGGATCTGGCCCGCAACGTGGTCGATTCCGCGCAGCGCGATGCTTCCAAGGTGCGGGACAACGCCGATCAGCACCGTCAGCAATATCTGCAGGACGCCAGCCAGTTGACCCAGGAAGCGATTGCGGTATTGAAGTCCACCGTCGGTCCGCGCTGATGGAACCACTGCGCATGGCGTCGTTGGATGCGGTGGAGATGGATCCCGTCACGCGCTTCCTGCACGCACGCGGGCTGTCGACAGAAACCGCTTGCCTCGGGCAATCGGCGTTCGAACTGGGCAGGTGCGTGCGGGTCGCGACGCTGGAGCTGATCTATCGCTTCGAGCGGGGCGTGCTGTTCATCTGCGACATGACGGCCATCGACGCCTCGACCAACGCTGTCGGCGCCATGCGCGTGCTGGTGTCACTGATTCACGCGATCGAGCGGTCGGTGCCGGAGGTGTCTGCCGTGGAAGGGCTGGTGCCGCTAGAAGGAAACGACGGGGAGGGCAAGGACGTGGAGGACTGCAGGGACGCGGAGGACGGCGAGGACGCCGAGGCGGACCTGGGCCGTCGCCTGCTCGAGGTCTACCGAAAGCTCGGCGCGCATTGCGATCCGGAGCAGGTGCCCGGCATGGTGCACGTCAGGTACACGATGCGAGGCGGCGCGCAGCAGGCGCGGCTGGCGCCTGCATGATTTCCGCCGCAATGTCCGCCGTGATTTCCGCCGCAATGTCCGCCGCGAGATCAGACGTCGATCAATCCAAGCCGCCGCGCCCATTTGGACAGGTCGGCGACATTGTGGGCGTCGAGCTTGCGCATCAGGTTCATCCGATGCGTCTCGACGGTCTTCAGGCTGATCGACAACCGTTCGGCGACGCGCCGGTTGGTATGTCCCTCGGCGACCAGCTTCAGTATCTGGCGTTCGCGCGGCGTCAGGCCGGCGGCGGCCACGTGGCCGCCGTCGTCCCCCTCGGCGCGGCGCATCGCATCGACCTGTTCGAGGTCGATGTCGGGATCGAGATAGGCCATGTCCTGCCGGACCGCGTGCAGCGCCGCCATCAGCTTTTCGAGGTTGCTGCGCTTGAGCACATAGGCGTGGGCGCCGGCGCGCAGCGCGGCCGCCGCGCGGTTCTCGGAATGCAGGCCAGCCAGTACCACGACCCGAATGCTGGGCCATCTGCGGCGGATCGTCGCAATGGCGTCGACCCCGTCGAGGGAGCGCAATTGCAGGTCCATCAGGATCAGATCGGGATGGAACTGCAGGCAGGCGTGGACGGCCCCGTGTCCGTCCGACGCTTCGCCGACGATGTTGACTGTCGGGTCGGCCTTGGTCAGCAGCGACTTCAGGCCCTCTCGCATCACGGCGTGATCGTCGACCAGCACGACGCGGGTGGCGGACAGGTGAGCGGTGATGGGGCGGCGTGCCGATTGCACCAGGCGAGGCAGTACGGCAAGGCTGTTCAACGTTTGGATAGTCATGTGTTGCTCCGAAGACTATGCCGGAATCCGAGTTGCGTCCGATGCCAGGTGTTGGCTCGATGGCCCTCGGTTCAGGATGGCGCCAGTCTAGGTAGCGACAATGAGCAATAAGTGATGGAACGATGAGATGGAAATGAGGGCCGGCGACCGGCAGCATCGACGCGCGGCATCGAAGTCGATCGATGCCATGGATCGAGGTGTGAACGAACGCGACTGGAGCGCGACATGAACAGACTGGATGGCTTTGACCGCCTGCTGGCGGAGTTCGGCGAATCGATCGGGATTCCCGAAATGGCATTCGACGAGGATGGCTTGTGCCATATCCGCGTCGACGAGGAGTACCCGATCACCTTCCGTCGCGATGACGACAACCACAACCTGGTGCTGGTCGGATTGATCGCCGAGGAGTTGCCGGAGCGGCTCGACCGCGAAATGGTCAGGGAAATGCTGGCCACGGGCGTCGAGCCGCTGCGCGACCACGGCGCCGCGCTGGGGCTGGAGCCGCAGTCCGGCACGCTGATCCTGCATCAGACCATGCCGCTGGCCAAGATCGACCGCACGGTGCTGGAGACGCTGCTGGGCAACTTCATCCTGATGCAGAAGGACTGGTCGGCGCGGGTGGCCGGTGTGGGCGCGCAGGCCGACCAGGCCGACCAGGCCGGGATCAGGGCGGGCCACGATCTGCCCGCCGGTCCGTTGGCCGGCCGGCCGGCTGCCCTCGGTGGCCCCAATGGCCCCAATGGCCCCAATGGCCCCAATGGCCCCAATGGCCCCAATGGCCCCAATGGCTCCAATGGCTCCAATGGCCCCGCCGGTCCTGCCGGCGCGAAGCCCGGGTCGCCGGGTACCGGTCAGCCCGGTGCCAAGGCCGCCCCGACCAAGCCGGCGGCGACGGAACCGCGCTACCACCCCCATCTGCATCACCGCTGACCGCTGACCGTTGGCGGCTCCTCGTTGCCCGTTGCCCGCTGCAGGCGGCGGCGAACCTCGATCCCACGGTGCGAAGATCGGTCGGCAGCGGGGTCCCGGCGCCACACTGTCGATTGACAATCCTGGCCCAGGCTATCCATCATTCTGGTCGGAAAAGATGGCGCCCCGGATCGGCATTCGCCGCCGAGGGCAGCCGCACAAGAAGGAACGGGAAATGATGCAGTGGATACGCCTAGTGGCGGGCGCGGCGGGAGTCGCCGCGCTGTTGGCCGGGTGCGCGGCGGTGCCGCCCGACGAGTCGCCGATACGGGCGGCAGTACAACCGACGCGGGACGACGCCCGCGTTCTGGCCGTCGAAGTCTATACCTACGCCTATCCCCTCGTGCTGACCGATGTCACGCGCGAAGTGATGGCGGCGCGGGCCTCCGCCGGCGCGACGGGGCAGACGGCAGTCAATACCTTTGTCCACCAGCGCGGCGCGCCGCGCCCCGGCGCCTCCGACATGGCCAGCCCCGACGCGGACACGCTGACCTCGGTCGCCTGGCTCGACCTGTCGCGCGGGCCGGTGGTACTGAGCGTGCCGGACACCCAGGGCCGCTACTACACGATGCAGCTGCTGGACGGCTGGTCCAACGTCTTCTCGGCGCTGGGCAAGCGGACCACCGGGACCCAGCGCGGCAACTACGCGATCGTCGGCCCGGACTGGACCGGCGCGTTGCCGGCCGGCGTGCGCGAGATCCGTTCCCCGACGGCGATGGCGTGGGCGGCGCTTCATATTCAGGTCGACGGCAAGCAGGATCTGGCGGCCGCGCACCGGCTGCAGAACGGCTACCGGCTGACGCCGCTGGCGGCCTGGCCGAACGGCCGCCGCGCCCTGCCGGCGGTGCCGACGATCCCGGCGGCGGTCGACCTGGAGACGCCCCCGGTCGAGCAGGTCGCGGCAATGGACGCGCAGGCGTTCTTCAACCGCTTTGCCGCGCTGCTGCCGGCCAACCCGCCGACCACGGCGGACGAGGGCATGATGCAGAAGGTACGGGCGCTGGGCATCGAGCCCGGCGCACCGTATTCGACCACCGTGCTGGAACCGGAAACGGCGCGCGCGCTGCAGGACGGCGCGACGCGGGCGCTGGCCCGCATCGTCGCGCTGGCGCGCGGCGGCGAAGGGGCGGCGTCGGGTGCCTGGCTGTCCCGCAAGGACGCCGGCCGCTATGGCACCGACTACGACCGCCGCGCCGCCACGGCGTGGCTGGCGCTCGGGTCCAGCCTGGGCGAGGACACCATGGTGTTCCGCGCCAACGCCGACGCCACCGGCCAGCCGCTGCACGGCGCCCACCGCTACGTGATCCGCTTCGACAAGGGCGCGCTGCCGCCGGCCAAGGCGTTCTGGTCGCTGTCGCTGTACGACCAGGCGCAGGACGTCGTCGCCAACCCGTTGAACCGCTATGCGATCGGCAGCCGCGACCGCCTGCGGCGCAACCGCGACGGCTCGGTCGAGATCGTGGTCCAGCATGCGCGGCCGCCGCGGGCACAGGCGGCCAACTGGCTGCCGGCGCCCGACGGTCCGTTCAACCTGATGCTGCGGCTATATTGGCCGCAGCCGACGGCGCTGGACGGCAACTGGAGCGCGCCGCCGGTGCGGAAGGTCGGCGCGGACTGAGCGCGGATCGAGCGCCAACCGAGCGCCAACCGAGCGCTGATGGTGCAAAAAAGGGGCGGCCTGGAGCCGCCCCTTTCCCATTGCCAGCCTGGCAGCCGGCCTCTGATGGCGCCCTCGATCGCGCACCACCGCGCCGATCAAAGCGCGATCATCGCGCCATCAAAGCGAGATCAAAGCGAGATCAAAGCGAGATCAAAGCGAGATCAAAGCGAGATCAAAGCGAGATCAATGCGCCGCTCAATGCGCCGCGCAATCGCACTGCCCGCCCGCATGAGCCGCCCGCTCCAGCGCCACCGGCTGCCGCCGCAAGCCCGCCGCGCCTTCCGCCGCCAGGCGCTCGCGCAACTGCCGGGCCGCGGCCACCATGTTCCGCAGCGCCGCCTCGGTCTCGGCCCAGCCGCGCGTCTTCAGCCCGCAATCGGGATTGACCCACAGCCGCTCGGGCGGAATCACCTGGCAGGCGCGCGTCAGCAGCTGGCCGATCGCCTCGACGCTGGGCACGCGCGGCGAATGGATGTCGTAGACGCCGGGGCCGATCTC
>Ga0180218_1002276_pt1 | contig 10164 bp, 8 predicted proteins | sample eDN3rd37CKraftBY_FD_151334 | JGI IMG/M metagenome (GOLD analysis project Ga0180218, IMG submission 151334) | Enriched backyard soil microbial communities from Emeryville, California, USA - eDNA 3rd pass 37_C Kraft BY (version 2) (version 2) | ecosystem: Environmental > Terrestrial > Soil >... | reverse complement strand
CGTGTTCCGCGCCGGCAACGTGATGGTGCGCGGCAACCGCATCGACGGCTGCGCCTTCTCCGCCGTGCGCGGCAATTCGGCGTCCAACATCCAGATCGCGGACAATGTCTGCACGCGCATGAGCGAAGTCGGCATCTATTCGGAATTCTCGTTTGAAGGCGCCGTCATCACCGGCAACACCGTCGATGGCGCGACTATCGGCATCTCGGTGACGAATTTCGACGTCGGCGGACGCCTTGCTGTGGTTCAGGGCAACCTGATCCGCAATCTCCTGCCCACCGGCAACGGAAACGGCATCGGCATCGGCATCGCCGCCGACAGCGTGGTGACGGGTAACGTGATCGAAACCGCGCCGACGGCGGGCGTCGAAGTTGGCTACGGTCCGTATCTGCGCGACGTCATCGTCAGCGACAACGTGATCCGCGGCGTCGGCGTCGGCGTCGCGGTCAGCGTGGTGCCCGGTTCAGGATCAGCGCTGATCGCCGACAATCTGATTGCGGACGCAAAAAACGGCGCGGTGGTCGGGATGGAATGGGACAAGCGCGTCACAGGTGACATGACCAAGGACGGCGCCGGCAAATACGCGCATGTCACGTTGAGCGGGAACAGGGTGCGGTGACCGCATGCGATCGGTCGTGCGCATCTGCGACGCGCGACGCGTTTTAGGTCACGCCGCGACGCCCTGCGATGCCTCGACCGTCGCGCGCCCGGGAGACACCCATGCACCGGACTCGATCTCCGCGATCTGCCGCTCGATTTCGGAGATAACAAATTGAGAGAACGGTCCGAGGTGAAGATAAAGCCCCGCCATCATGCCTGCGTAAGGCAACGCTCTGGGATTGTGTCTCGCGCATTCATATAACAGGCGGCAGAACTGGAAAAACACAAGCGGCTGCCTGACCGCAATTCGCCGGGTCAGGCGCCACAACAGCGCGATATCTTCGAACGGAATGCCCCCAATGCCGGGCCGGACCGGGTCCTTACTGGCGCTTTCATCCTGAACGGGACAATCCAGCATCGTGAGCATCACGCGAACACGCTTGTAATATGCGCCCGCGCTGTAGATGCGCTTCAGCACCGCGCTGTAGTCGCGAAGAATTTCCGCGCGAGGGCGCACGGTCTCGAAGTTCAGACCATGCACCGATTGATCCCCTCCTCCCCGGGCGACCACGCTTTCATTGTATGAAACCGGAAACAATCGGCCTTCCGCGGCCAGACGTCGGGTCAACTGCGTGCCCGGAAGTGCATAGAGCAGACCCACGGTACACATCGGTATGCTGGTCTCCTCTATGCACGCAATCATCTCTTCGGCAACGCTCGTTCTTTCGCTATCGAAGCCCACAATGAACCCGGCATGCACCGACATTCCGGCCCTGTAGATCTTGTGGACCCCCTCGGACAGCTTGCGACGCGTATTCTGCTTTTTCTGCATCGAAACGAGGGTTTCGGTGTCGGGACTTTCAATGCCCATGAAGACAGTGAAGAAATTTGCCTCGCGCATCAGCGCAAGCAGCGCGTCATCATCGGAAAGGTTGACCGATGCTTCGGTGGAGAACAGGAACGGGTAGCCGTGCGATTTCTGCCAGGCGATCAGATGCGGCAGGAACGCCTTCACCGCCTTCTTGTTGCCGATGAAGTTATCGTCGACGAAGTCGACATGGCCGCGATAGCCAGAGCGATACAGCACGTCGAGCTCGTTCAGCACCTGATCGCTCGACTTCGTGCGCGGAACCCGGCCGTAAAGTTCGATGATGTCACAGAATTCGCAGGTGAAGGGACATCCGCGCGAGAACTGAATGCCGAGATAGGCGTATTGTTCGCGCTTCAGCAGATCGAAGCGAGGAACGGGGCTCCTGGTGACATCGATCTGGAACTTCTCGGCCGAGAATACACCTTCGCGGTCGCCCTCATTCCAGCGAGCGATGAAGGCCTCGATCACACCCTCGGCCTCGCCCAGAACCCGAAAATCGGCCGCCGCATAGGCCTCGGGCACGGACGTCGCATCGGGCCCGCCGACCACCACCGGCTTGCCATGCGCATGGGCCAGTTCGATGACCGTCAAGGCATCCGGACGTTGCGGCAGCATGCCACCGGTCATGACCATATCCGCCCAGCGCAAATCGGCCTCGGTCAGGTCTTCCGTATTCCTGTTGACGAGGCGGCATTCCCATGTCGGTGGCAGCATCGCCGCCACGGTAATGAGCCCTAGTGGGGCGGACGGAAAACGCGCCCCGAAAATCTCGCACGCCGCCGTGAAATTCCAGTACGATTGTCCGCTGAAGCGCGGCGCGACCAATAGCACGCGACAGGACTGCATCGCTGTTGGCTGCCGCATCGATCGATGTCCCCCCCGAGACCGCCATTTCGGCGGATTGCCGCAGCCAGGTTTGGCCCGACAAGCAATCGTAACACGAACCGCGACGGCAACTGGCGCGAGACATTGCCGCGGCACTCGCCCTTGTCCGGCCGCAAATCGCTTCTTAGCTTTGCGCCATGGATGCCCCGCCTCCGCGACGCCGCTCCTGGCGCAAGATCATCATGCTCACAATCCTCGTTCTTTTCCTCGTGCCGGTCGCGGCACGGGCCGCCTTGTTCGCGTTCGAAGACCGGCCGAGCGGCTGGCGCAATGCCGACTGGTCGAGCATCGGCGCCCTGCCCCCGGCCGCCGCGCATCCCGAGGCGCGCGTGCTGTTTCTGTCCGGCCGCACCGGCGGTCTGAAGGGCGCGGTCGCGGTCCATAGCTGGGTCGTGTTCAAGCGCGCCGGCGCGACGAACTGGACCCGCTACGACGTGGTCGGCTGGGGCAATCCGGTGCGGATGAATGGCTGGGCGCCGGACGGGCGCTGGTATGGCTCCGCGCCGTCGGTCGTTGCCGACATCCGCGGTGAACAGGCCGAGGCGATCATTCCGGCGGTCGAGAAAGCCGTGAGGAATTACCGCTATTCGAACGCCGGCGATTACCGGCTGTGGCCGGGGCCAAACAGCAATTCCTTCGTCGCTGCGATCCTGCGCGATCTTCCGCAGATCAAGGCGACGCTGCCGCCGAACGCGATCGGCCGCGACTTCCGTCCGAGCCCGTATCTCGGCTGGACCGATAGCGGCACGGGTGTGGAAGCCAATCTTTACGGGCTGCTCGGGGTGAAACTCGGCTGGGTCGAGGGCCTTGAGGTCAATCTCGGCGGGCTTGTCGCCGGCTTCGATGTCCGCGACCCGGCATTGAAGCTACCGGGCTTCGGGCGGATCGGGCTGCCGTCGTCCACCGCCAATGCCGCTCTTGCGCCATCAAGCTGATTCAGCTCTGCGGTCATTCCCGCGCCCGCGGGAATCCAGTACGTCAGTCCGGGTCCCCGACGTCACGGGGACGAGCGGAGAATTCTGTTACGGATGGCCACCGCGCGCAAATCGCCTCCCGTCCTGTCGATCATTGTTCCGGTGCACAACCATGCGCGCAGCATCGGTCCGATCCTGCTGGCCCTGCGACCGTTCAGCGATCGCAATGCCGAAATCATCGTCGTGGACGGCGACTCGAACGACGGCACCGCAATGCTCGCGCGTCCGCTCGCCGATCAGGTGATCCGATCGCCGCACGGCCTCGCGCGCCAGATGAACGAGGGCGCCAAGGTCGCAAACGGTTTCATCTTCCTGTTCCTGCGGCCCGAAACGACGCTGCCGCCCGATGCCGATACGCAGGTGATGTATGGCCGCGCGCGCGATACGTCGGTCTGGGGCCGTTTCGATCTGCGGATCGCGGGACGACACATGATGCTGCCGCTGGTGGCGCGCTATCTGAACTGGCGTTCGCGCGCGACGGGGCTTGCGACCGGCGATCAGGCGATTTTCGTGCAGCGCGAGACATTCTTCCGCATCGGCGGCTTCAAGGTGATGCCGGTGCTGGAAGACATCGAACTCTGCCAGCGCCTCAAGGCGATCTCGCCGCCGATCTGCGTGACCTCTCGCGTCACAGTGCCCGGCCACCGCTATGACCGCGACGGATTGTGGAAGACGTTGCGCACAATGACGGCGATGCGCTGGCGATACCGGATGGGTGAGAAGCCGGAGGACCTGGCGAAGCGGTACGGCTATGCGGGCGAGTCCGCACCCGCTGCCAAATCGCGCGCGGGCAAACCTCCGCTCGCGGCGCCGCCGGCTCCGGGCATGCGCGGGGACGAACGAAGCAGAAGCTAGCTCAGCCGGATCGCCACAAGACCGCACACGATCATCAGCGCCGCAACGATGCGCGCCGGGCGCATCGGCTCCTTCAGGAACAGGACAGCGATCAGTGCGCCGAACAGGACGCTGGTTTCGCGCAACGCGGCAACGAGCGCGATCGGCGCCAGCGTCATCGCCCAGATGGCAATGCCGTAGGACAGAAGCTGCATGCTGCCGCCGATCATGCCGACCGGCCATGTCTTCAGCATTGGCGAAATGTCCACAGGACCACGGCGGATCAGGAAATAGACGATCATCACCAGCGCATTGCCGATGAACATCGCGATCGTATACGGATGCGGATTGACGGCGGTGCGCGCGCCGATGCCATCCGCGACCGAGTAGAGACAGATCGTCAGCGCGGTGAACAGCGCGAAGGATACCGCGCGCCGGTCCGGCGGCTGCAGCAGGCGTCCGCCGCGCAACGACAGCAGCAGCACCCCGGCGGCGAGGACGATAACGCCACACCATCCCGCAGGCCCGATCCTCTCACCGATCAGAAGCGCAGTTGCGCCCGCCGTCATCAGCGGCGCCGAGCCGCGCGCCAGCGGATAGACCTGTCCGAGATCGCCGGTGCGATAGGCCTCGCTCAGTCCGATGAAATAGAACAGATGAATCACGACCGAAGCGATCACCCACGGCCATGCGGCAGCGGGCGGCAACCCGACGAAGGGCAGCAGCGCGAGCGAGACGAGACCCGCGCCGGTCGTGATCAGCACCGTCGATGACAGCGGGTCGAGCCCGGTCTTGATCGCGGCATTCCAGCCGGCGTGACAGGCGGCCGCGAACAGCACGGCGGCGAAGACAAGGGAGTCCATGTGCACCTACTCCCCTCCCCCCGTGAGTGAAACGAACGGTGGGGAGGGGTCGGGGGTGGGGGGCGACAAATCGCCAGCGATCGCTAAGCCCCCCACCCCGCCCTTCTTCGCTTCGCTCAGTCGGGCGACCCTCCCCACCGCTTCGCGGGGGGAGGGAAAGAAGGAGCGGCGTCCATTGCGCAAATTACAACTTGATCCGCAACAGCGCGGCGATCTCGCCGACCACGCCGCGGCGGAACAGCAGCACGACGATGACGAAGATCACGCCCTGGATCACGGTCACCCACTGATCGAGAGCACTGAGGAAATTCTGCATCGCGATGATGATGAAGGCGCCCGCGACCGGACCGAAGATCGTGCCGAGCCCGCCGACCAGCGTCATCAACACAACCTCGCCGGACATGTGCCAGTTCACATCCGTCAACGAGGCAAGCTGCACCACCAGCGCCTTGGTCGAGCCGGCAAGCCCCGCGAGCGCAGCCGAGAGCACGAAGGCCACGAGCTTGTAGCGGTCGGTCTTGTATCCGAGCGAGATCGCGCGCGCCTCATTCTCGCGGATCGCCTTCAGCACCTCGCCGAACGGCGAATGGATGATGCGATAGATCAGCAGGAAGCCGAGGAGGAAGATGCAGAGCACGGTGCCATACAACACCGCCGGCCTGGAGAGATCGAAGGTGCCGAACAGCCAGCCGCGCGGCACCGCCTGGATACCGTCCTCGCCACCGGTGAATTTCGCCTGCAAGGCGAAGAAGAACATCATCTGCGCGAGCGCCAGCGTGATCATCGCGAAGTAGATGCCCTGCCGGCGGATGGCGAGCGCACCGGCAATCAGCCCGAACAGCGCGGCGACAGCCGTACCGCCGAGAATTGCGAGTTCCGGCGGCAGAGGCGGCATCGGGATCACGAGCCATTTCCAGCTCCCCAGCCAGTACGGGAGCTGAACGGTCCCAACCTTGGCGAGATGCGCGCAGACATAGCTCGCCCAGCCAAAGAACAACGCGTGTCCGAATGAGAGAAGGCCGACATAGCCGATCAGCAGGTTGAAGGCGCAGGCGAACAGCGCGAAGCACAACGCCTGCATCACGATCTGCGGATAGACGAAGTACGGGGCGATCAGCAGCAGGCCGACCATGATCGCGAACGCGATCGGGATGGCGTGGCCCTTGCGCTCCGTTTCGGCGGGCATGACGGTCTCGACCTGCGCCAAGTCCTGCGCCATGTCAGGCCCTCCTTCCGAACAGACCGGCAGGCCGGACCAGCAGCACGATCGCCATGATGACGAAGATCACCGTGTTGGACGCCTCGGGGAAGAACACTTTTGTCAGGCCCTCGATCACGCCGAGGCCGAAGCCGGTCACGATCGCGCCCATGATCGAACCCATGCCGCCGATCACCACGACCGCGAACACGACGATGATCAGGTCCGCGCCCATCTGCGGCGAGACATTGTAGATCGGGGCGGCCATGACGCCGGCCAGCGCCGCAAGGCCGACGCCGAAGCCGTAGGTCAGCGTGATCATGCGCGGCACGTTGACGCCAAACGAACGCACGATCGTCGGATTTTCGGTCGCCGCGCGCAGATAGGCGCCAAGCTTCGTGCGCTCGATCATGTACCAGGTCAGGAGGCAGACCACGAGCGAGAAGCAAACCACCCAGGCGCGATAGATCGGCAGGAACATGAAGCCGAGATTGATGCCGCCGCGCAGCGATTCAGGCACGGCGTATGGGAGGCCGGATGCGCCAAAGTAATTCCGGAACACGCCTTCGATGATCAGCGCGAGCCCGAATGTCAGCAACAGGCCGTACAGGTGGTCGAGCTTGTAAAGCCATTGCAGCATCGTCCGCTCGATGACGATGCCGAAGATGCCGACGGCAATCGGCGCGATGACCAGCGCCGCCCAGTAATTCAGACCAAGATATTGCAGAAGGAAGAACGCGCAGAACGCGCCCATCATGTACTGGGCGCCGTGCGAAAAATTGATGATGTTCAGCATGCCGAAGATCACGGCAAGGCCGAGACTCAGCACCGCGTAGAACGAACCGTTGATCAGCCCGATCAGAAGCTGGCCGAACAACGCCTGCGATGGAATGCCGAAGATTTCGAACATAAAGGTAGCACCCGCCCCCGGTCTTACCTCCCCCTGAAAGGGGGAGGTCAATTTGCGAGTGAAGCGAAGCAAATCGGGCGGGGGTCAGATTTCAGCACGAACGACGCCCACCCGGCTCGCATACGCTCGCCACCCTCCCCCTTTCAGGGGGAGGGAAAGAAAGGATCAGCCGCTGACCAGCGGGCAGCCGCCGTCCTTGAGCGGACGGAAGGCTTCCGCCGCCGGGATCGTGGCGCGCACCTTGTAGATGTCGCCGGGGTATTTCGATTCCGCCTCGGTCTTCACCTCATAGAGGAACGCGTCGTGGATCTTGCGTCCGTCAGCACGGATCGTGCCCTTGCCGAACAACGGATCGTCCGTCGGGATTTCCTTCATCTTGGCGACCACGGCCTTGCCATCCGCAGCGCTCTTAGCCGCGGCCACCGCCTTCAGGTAATGCAGCGTTCCCGCATAGACGCCGGCCTGCACCATGGTCGGAATCTTTCCGCTCGCATTGCGCTCCTTTTGCCAGCGCTTGGTCCATTCGCGGTTTCCGTCGGTCTGGTCCCAGTACCAGGTCGCGGTCAGGGTCAGACCGCCGGCTGTCTTAAGCCCGAGCGACATCACGTCGCTCGAAAAGATCAGCAGGCCGGCAAGGCTCTGGCCACCCTTGGTGATGCCGAATTCCGCGGCCTGTTTCACCGAGTTGATGGTGTCGCCGCCGGCATTGGCAAGACCGATGACCTTGGCCTTGGAGCTCTGCGCCTGCAGCAGGAAGGACGAGAAGTCCTGCACGTTCAGCGGATGGCGAACCTTGCCAACCACCTTGCCGCCATTGGCTTCGACCACCGCCGCGGTATCGCGCTCGAGCGCGTGACCGAATGCATAGTCCGCAGTCAGGAAGAACCAGGTATTGCCGCCGGTCTTCACGATCGCCTTGCCGGTGCCGTTCGCCAGCATCCAGGTGTCGTAGGTCCAGTGCACCGTGTTCGGCGAGCACTTCGAACCGGTCAGATCCGACGAAGCCGCGCCGGAATTGATGAACACCTTGTTCTTGTTGCGAACGATCTCGTTGACGGCGAGCGCCACGCCGGAGTTCGGCGTGTCGATGATCATGTCGACCTTCTCGACATCGATCCACTGGTTGGCGATGTTGGAGCCGATGTCAGGCTTGTTCTGATGATCGCCGCTGATGATTTCGACCTTGACGTCCTTGTTGTTGGCCATGAAGTCATTGGCAGCCATGCGCGCGGCGAGAACCGATCCGGGACCCGCGAGGTCGGCGTAAAGGCTCGACATATCCGTGAGCACGCCGATCTTGACATTGGTCTGCGCGGAGGCGGCTCCGGTGCCGATCAGGATGGCCAGCGCTGTCGTTGTCATTAATTGTTTCATTCACTTTCCTCCTTGTGAGCCCTTTTTGGCTTCGATTTATCAGACACCCAGATAGTCGTGGAGCTTATCCAGGTTTTGTTCGAGTTCGGAACTGAGCAGTTTGTCTACAATCCGTCCATGCTCCATCACATAATAGCGGTCCGCCACGGTCGCGGCGAAGCGGAAGTTCTGCTCGACCAGCAGGATGGTGAAGCCCTGCGATTTCAGCGCGCGAATGGTGTTGCCGATTTGCTGAATGATGACGGGGGCAAGCCCCTCCGTCGGCTCGTCGAGCAGAAGCAGGCGGGCGCCAGTGCGCAAAATTCGGGCAATCGCCAGCATCTGCTGTTCGCCGCCCGAGAGCTTGGTGCCCTGGCTTGAGCCAAGCCGCTCCTTCAGGTTCGGAAACAATTCGAAGATGCGATCGAGAGAAAGACCGCCCGGCTTCACCACCGGCGGCAGCATCAGGTTCTCCTCGACCGACAGGCTCGCGAAAATGCCCCGCTCCTCGGGACAGAGCGCAATGCCGGCGCGCGCGATCTGGTTCGACGGCAGACCGATAAGTTCACGGCCCTCGAAACGGACCTGCCCCGTGCGCTTTGCGACGATCCCCATGATCGACTTCAGCGTCGTTGTCTTGCCGGCGCCGTTACGGCCGAGCAGCGTCACCACCTCGCCCGGAAACACCTCGAAATTAACGCCATGCAGGATGTGCGATTCACCGTACCAGGCCTGCAGGTTCTCGACGGCGAGCAGCGCTGTGCGAGGATCAAGCATGGCCGGTCCCCATATAGGCTTCGCGCACTTCGGGATTGTTCGACACCGTCGCGTAATCGCCTTCGGCCAGAATGCGGCCGCGGGTCAGAACGGTGATCCGGTGCGACAGATTTGAGACCACCGACAGATTATGCTCGACCATCAGCGTGGTCCGGTCGGCCGACACCCGCTTGATCAGCGCCGCGATGCGGTCGATGTCCTCATGGCCCATGCCGGCGGTCGGTTCATCGAGCAGAAGCATCTCCGGATCGAGCGCGAGTGTGGTTGCGATTTCGAGCGCGCGCTTTCGTCCGTAGGGCAGTTCGACCGCGGGCACGGAGGCAAAGCCGGACAATCCGACATCGTCTATGAGCGATAATGCGCGGCCGTTGAATTCATTCAGCACCGAGCGCGAGCGCCAGAAATCGAACGAACCACCGCGCTTTCGCTGCAGGGCAACACGCACATTTTCCAGCACCGTCAGGTGCGGAAACACCGCCGAAATCTGAAAGGACCGCACCACACCCAGGCGCGCAACATCGGCCGGCGGCATCGCGGTAATGTCGTGGCCCTTGAAGAAAATGTGACCCCGGGTCGGATTGAGGAACTTGGTGAGGAGATTGAAGCAGGTGGTCTTGCCGGCGCCGTTCGGACCGATCAAAGCGTGGATGGTCCCCCGCTCTACCTTCAGATTGACGCCACTGACCGCAACAAAACCCGCAAATTCCTTGGTCAAGTCTCTTGTTTCGAGAATAATCTCGCCGCTCATGCCTTCGACGCCTGCCCAACGTCTGTCCCAATCCACATGACTGCACGTCTTGCGGAAATGGTAAAGCCCGCCTGCGAAAAATCGCGGGCGGGCTTCCCTTCTTCTTTCGGAGGGGCTGGCCGCTGCAGATGCGGCGGCCACCCGGTTTTCG
>Ga0180218_1002274_pt1 | contig 10167 bp, 9 predicted proteins | sample eDN3rd37CKraftBY_FD_151334 | JGI IMG/M metagenome (GOLD analysis project Ga0180218, IMG submission 151334) | Enriched backyard soil microbial communities from Emeryville, California, USA - eDNA 3rd pass 37_C Kraft BY (version 2) (version 2) | ecosystem: Environmental > Terrestrial > Soil >... | reverse complement strand
GGAATCTCCATCCACGCGGCGGTCGGGTCCTTCCTCCTGGCGGGCGGCCTGATCGTGCTGGCGGGCTTCATCCGGCCCTTCGGGCGGCTGATCGAGCGCATTCCCACCTCCATCGCGGCCGCCATGCTGGCGGGCGTCCTGCTGCAGTTCGTCGTCGGCGTCTTCCAGAGCGCCCAGGGAGCCCCCGGCCTCGTCCTGCCCCTGGTCGCCATCTTCCTGGTGGTGCGCCTGTTCAACCCGGCGCTCGCCGTGCTGGCGGTGCTCTTCGTGGGACTCGGGATCGCCTTCGGCGGCGGCCTGGCCCGGCCGGTCGCGTCCGATCTCACCCTGTCCACCCTCACCTTCATCGCCCCCGCCTGGGATCCCACGGCCCTGATCGGCCTCGGCCTGCCCCTGTTCCTGGTGACGATGGCCTCGCAGAACCTGCCGGGCTTCGCCGTTCTCAAGGCCTCCGGCTACGAGCCGCCCTCCAGCCCGATCCTCGCCGTGACCGGCCTCGCCTCGATCGTCACGGCCTTCTTCGGCGCCCATACGAGCAACCTCGCGGCGATCTCGGCCGCGATCTGCACCGGACCCGACACGCATCCCGATCCGAAGAAGCGCTGGATGGTCGGCCCGGTCTATGCCGTGAGCTACCTCGTCTTCGCCGCCTTCAGCGCCGCCCTCATCGGCCTGATCGCCGCGCTGCCGCCCGAGCTGATCAAGACCGTCGCGGGCCTTGCCCTGATGGGGGCCTTCATGGGCGCGCTCACCTCCTCCCTCTCCGAGGAGTCCAGGCGGTTTCCGGCCATCGTCACCCTGGTGGTCACGGCCTCCGGCCTGACGCTGTTCGGCATCGGCTCGGCCTTCTGGGGACTGGTCGCCGGTCTCGTGACCCTCGGGCTCGATTTCGTGGCCTTCGCCTGGCGCCGGCGCGGCTGATCTGGACGCCGGCCTCCGTTAAGCTTAATACTTCGTTACGAAGAACAAGAACGGGGGGACTCTCATGGCGGGGACGAAGCGTGCGAGGCGGCTGGCCGCCCTGGTCCTGACGGCGACTTTGGGAGCCTGCCAGGGACCGCTCGGCGGATCGCCGGAAGGCGTCCCGGTCGCCCTGGAGAGCATCGACGGGGCCCCGGCCCCCATCCGCACCGCCCTCGTCGACGAGCTGACCAATGCCGCCACCGACCGCAAGGTCGATCTCGTCGGCGCCAGCGCCCAGGCCCGCTACCGGGTCCGCGGCTATCTGTCGACCGCGACCGAGGACGGGGAAACCAAGGTGGCCTATGTCTGGGACGTGTTCGATTCCCAGAAGCGCCGGGCCAAGCGCCTGGCCGGATCGAGCCCCGTCCCGGCCTCGTCCATCTCGTCTCTCGACAAGGCGGCGCTCGCGAAACTGGCAGAGGCCAGCATGGACGAGATCGCCGAGTTCCTGACGGCCGCGAAGTCGGAAACGGTTACCGAAACGCCGTCCGCACCCGAAGCAGCCATTCAGACGGCGGAGGTCTCGGACGATGAAACCGCCGTTGCGATGCAGTGAGTGCATGGCAGCGCGCCAAACTTACAGCGGATTGAACGGCCTCCATGTATTGTGACGGCTTCGTATCGCTGCTAAGAGCCTTGCGCCCAGCCGTGCAGGGATTATGGCGTTGCGCAGCGGGTGTTATCGGTCACTCGAAGCCAAAGTTGCTTGCATGAAGCTCGTTGCGGGAAATTCCAATCGTCCGCTGGCGGAGGCCATCTCCGCCTATCTCAATGTCCCGTTGGCCAAGGCCCAGGTCAAGCGCTTCGCGGACATGGAGGTCTTCGTCGAGATTCAGGAGAATGTGCGCGGCGAGGATGTGTTCATCATCCAGTCGACCTCGTTCCCCACGAACGATCACCTGATGGAGCTTCTGATCATCACGGATGCGCTGCGCAGGGCCTCGGCCCGCCGCATCACGGCGGTGATCCCCTATTTCGGCTACGCCCGGCAGGACCGCAAACCAGCCGCCCGCACGCCGATCTCGGCCAAGCTCGTCTCCAACCTCATCACCCATGCGGGCGTCGACCGCGTGCTGACGCTGGATCTCCACGCGGGCCAGATCCAGGGCTTCTTCGACATCCCGACGGACAACCTCTTCGCCGCGCCGACGCTCGCGCGCGACATCAAGGACCACCTCGAGGGCGGCAACCGCATGGTCGTCTCGCCCGACGTGGGTGGCGTGGTGCGCGCCCGTGCGCTCGCCAAGCGCATCGACGCCCAGCTCGCCATCGTGGACAAGCGGCGCGAGCGCCCGGGTGAGTCCGAGGTGATGAACATCATCGGCGACGTATCCGGCCGCTCCTGCATCCTGGTCGACGACATCGTCGATTCCGGCGGCACCCTGGTGAACGCCGCCGACGCCCTCCTGGCCAACGGCGCCAAGGAGGTCTACGCCTACATCACCCACGGCGTCCTTTCCGGCGGCGCGGTCGCGCGCATCGCGGGCTCCCGGCTGAAGGAACTCGTGATCACCGACTCGATCCTGCCGACCGAGGCCGTGAAGGTGGCCCACAACATCCGCGTGATCTCCATCGCGCCCCTCATGGGCGAAGCCATCGGCCGCACGGCGACGGAAAGCTCGGTGTCGAGCCTGTTCGACTGATCGCCGATCGCGCTCCTGGCCTCCGGCGGCCATGACCGCCTTAAAGCATCGAACGATACGCCAGCTAAAGACCGGAGCATCGGACCCAAAAGTGCAAATCCACTTTTGGGTCCGATGCTCTAAGCCCCGTCAGGCTGTCGGGCGTCGGTTCGCCAGGATGCCGCCGACCATGATGCAGGCCAGCCCTGCGAACGACAAAGCCGTCAGCACATCGTCGAACAGGATGGCGGCGAGCAGCACCCCGAAACCCGTGCCCCAATAGCCGATCTGGCTGAACACCACCGGCCCTGCGATCTGCTGCAGCCGGAAGTTCATCACCTGCGACAGAGCGGACATCGCTCCCAGGCCCACGAGCCACGAGAGAATCGTGGGATCGTTAAAGCGCCAGCCACCGGGCGCTTCGAAGATGGGCGCCATGAGGGCCACCATCACGCTGGAGGTGAGCGACGCGCCGCAGGAGAAGGCGAGCGCGGATGTGCCCTTCGGCCACCAGGCTGACCTGATGATATTGCCCGCCGCCGCACAGACTGGAATCGCCAAGCCGACGGCCACCCAGACCGGCTGCCCGATATCGATCTGCAGGATCTGCTGCTGAACCAGGGCGACCATTCCCGTGAAGCCGATCACGATCCCCTTGAAGCGGCGCAGGAACATGCGCTCGATTCCGAGGCCTGCCGCGAAACTCATGGTGAGCAGCGGCGACAGGCAGTAAACTATGGACGTGTAGGCGGGACCGACTTTCTGGACCACGAAATTGGACAGCACGCTCGGCACGGCGAAGCTGACGAGCCCCAGGACGAGGTAGAGAGCCAGATGCTCGGGGGCCGTCGGAATCCTCTGCCGGGATGCTGCGAGCAAGGGCAGCAGGAACAATCCGGCCCCCAGATCGCTGAAGACGCCGAGCTGGAACGGCTGGATGCCCGCGTCCAGGGCCACCTTGTTCAACATGATCCGGCCAGCGAAGAGAAACCCGCACAGCCCGAGCAGGCCAAGAGCCGATTCCGACGCACGGGTGAGTGGCACTGCATGCATGATCGCACCCTTCGGGTTCCTCGGCCGACCACCTGGCCGCGAAGGTTGCGCGGAGGACGGCCGGGATTTATCTTGAGACAAAGATAATTGCGGAAATATCTCGATGTCAAGACAATCTGCGCCACCCTGTGCCGACTCAGGCCAGGACGGGATCGACGAACGGCGCGCCCAATGGGCCGCCGAACTCCCGGATGTCGACACCCGCGGCATGGGGATCCTGGGCCGGGCGCGCCTGATCACCCTGATCGCCCGCCCGCCCATCGAAGCCATCTTCAAGCGACATGACCTGGACAGCGGCGAGGCCGATGTCCTGTTCTCCCTCCTGCGTTCAGGACCACCCTACAGGCTTCGCCCGACCGAGTTGTTTCGCACCCTGATGATCTCGTCAGGTGGCCTCACCGACCGTTTGAACCGTCTCACCAGGGCGGGGCTGATCCGGCGGGCGGCCGCCGAGGGAGACGGGCGCAGCCTGCCGGTGGAACTGACCGAGGAAGGGCTTCGGCGCGCGCGGGAGGCATTTCGCGAGGACATGGACGTCGAGGCGGCCATGGTCCAAGGCTTGACCGAGGACGAGCAGGCCCAGCTAGCCGGGCTCTTGAGAAAGCTCGTCCTGACGATCACGACGACCGAGCCCACGGGCTGAGCGCCGTCCAGACGGATCCGCCCGGACCGCAGCCCAACTTGTTGCATTTTCGACGGTTGTTCACTATAAACCGCCTCGCGCCCGCTCGACACCCTTGGAGGCACGGGCGCTGACCTCATGGCCGCCAGTCGGTTCTTTATCGAAGAACCTGGGCGGCCATCGGTTTTTAACTCCCATTTTAAGGACCACGACCATGAGCGAAGTAAAGCAAATCAAGGCCGTGGCGCGCGACCGGGCCGGCAAGGGGGCCGCCCGGGCCGTTCGTCGCCAAGGCCAAGTTCCCGCCGTCATCTACGGAGCCGGCCAGCCGGCCCAGGCGATCGCCATCGACTTCAACCAGACCAAGCAGCTGATCTTCGCTGGTCACTTCCTGACCACGATCTTCGACATCGACGTCGACGGCCAGACGGTCCGCGCGATCCCGCGCGACTACCAGCTCGACCCGGTGCGCGACTTCCCCGTCCATGTCGACTTCCTGCGCGTTGCCGCCGGCCAGACCATCAAGGTCGTGGTCCCGGTCCACGTGGTCGGCCAGGAGAAGAGCCCGGGCGTGAAGCGCGGCGGCACCCTCCAGGTCGTGGAGCACACGGTCGAGCTCGCGGTTTCGCCCGACGCGATCCCGGACTACATCGAGGCTTCGGTCGAGGGCCTGGACATCGGCTCCTCGGTCCACCTGAACGACATCAAGCTGCCGAACGGCGCCAAGGCGACTTCCGCCGAGAACCTCACCCTCGTCACCGTCGTGGCCCCGACCGGCCTGAAGGAAGAGGCTGCCGAGGCTCCGGCTGCCGCCGAAGGCACCCCGGCCGCCTAAGGGCCTTATCGGGCGTTCAAGCCCATCGATCGGCTTCGACGCTCCGACCGCAAGGCCGGAGCGTTTCTTATGAGCAGGACCAAGCGATGCGCCTCTTCGTCGGCCTCGGCAATCCCGGATCGCGCTATGCCAGGAACCGCCACAATATCGGTTTCATGGCCGTGGACGAGATCGCGCGCGCGCACAACGCAGGCCCCTGGCGCAAGCGCTTCCACGCGGAAGCGGCCGACGCCGTGATCGGCGGCGAGAAGGTCCTGCTGATCAAGCCGCAGACCTACATGAACCTGTCCGGTCAGGCGGTGGGAGAAGCGCAGAACTTCTTCAAGATCCCGCTGCACGACGTGACGGTCTTCTACGACGAGCTCGATCTTCCCCCGGCCAAGCTGCGGGTGAAGATCGGCGGCGGCAATGCCGGCCATAACGGCCTGCGTTCGATCTCGGCCCATTGCGGCAACGAATATCGCCGCGTGCGCCTCGGCATCGGCCATCCGGGCCACAAGGCGCTCGTGCAGAACCATGTGCTGGGCGATTTCGGCAAGAGCGAAGAGGCCTGGGTCGACGACCTGTGCCGGATCATCGCGGACAACGCCGCCCTCCTCGCCAAGGGGGAAGACGGAAGTTTCCAGAACAAGGTCCACCTCGCCATGGAGGCGAGAGGCTGGACCGATGTGAAGCGGCCCGGCGAAAAGGCCACTGAAAAGTAAGATTCACGCCGGCGCTCGACCGGCCAGACACAAGGAGTGAGGCCATGGGCTTCAAGATGGGCATCGTCGGCCTGCCGAACGTGGGCAAGTCCACGCTTTTCAACGCGCTGACGCAGACCGCCGCCGCGCAGGCTGCCAATTATCCGTTCTGCACCATCGAGCCCAATGTCGGCGACGTGGCGGTGCCGGACGAGCGGCTCGATCAGCTCGCGTCCATTGCCGGCTCGGCGCAGATCATCCCGACCCGCCTCACCTTCGTGGACATCGCGGGACTGGTGCGCGGCGCGTCCCGCGGCGAAGGCCTCGGCAACCAGTTCCTCGCCAATATCCGCGAGGTCGATGCCATCGCCCATGTGGTGCGCTGCTTCGAGGACACGGACATCACCCATGTCGAGGGCAAGATCGACCCCGTCGCCGACATCGAGACCATCGAGACCGAGCTGATGCTGGCCGACCTCGACAGCCTCGAGAAGCGCGTCACCGCGCTCGAGAAGAAGGCCAAGGGCAACGACAAGGAAGCCAAGGAAACCCTCGACCTCGTCAACCGCTGCCTGCCGCTCCTGCGCGACGGCAAGCCCGCCCGCCTGGTGGAGCGCAAGCCCGAGGAGGAGCGCCTGTTCCAGATGCTCGGCCTCCTGTCCTCGAAGCCTGTCCTGTACGTCTGCAACGTCGAGGAAGCCTCCGCCGACCAGGGCAACGAATTCTCCGGGCGCGTCTTCGATCGCGCCAGGGAGGAAGGCGCCAAGGCCGTGGTCGTCTCGGCCAAGATCGAGAGCGAGATCGCCGTTCTGCCGCCCGACGAGCAGACGGATTATCTCGAGGCCGTGGGTCTTGAGGAGCCCGGCCTCAACCGCGTGATCCGCGCAGGCTACGAGCTGCTCGGCCTCATCACCTACTTCACCGTCGGCCCGAAGGAAGCCCGCGCCTGGACGATCACCAAGGGCACCAAGGCCCCTGCGGCGGCCGGCGTGATCCATACGGATTTCGAAAAGGGCTTCATCCGCGCCGAGACCATCGCCTATGCGGACTACACCGGGCTCAAGGGCGAAGCGGGTGCGCGCGACGCCGGCAAGCTGCGGCTGGAAGGCAAGGAATACACCGTGCAGGACGGCGACGTGATGCACTTCCGGTTCAATACCTGAGCCCCGGCATCGCCCCCACGGCATGACCGGCCTTGTAGAGGCTTACTCATAACGTGGTGCGAATCTTTCCCTCCCCCTTGTGGGGAGGGGTGGCTGCGAAGCAGCCGGGGTGGGGGTGTGAGCGCCACGCTGGTCCAGTTCAGCGCCCACACCCCCACCTCCAACTCCTCCCCACCGCAAGTCGGGTGTTCCCGACTTGCGGCAGACAAAAGACAAGTCTCGGGCAAGCCCGAGGCTTGTGGGGGAGGAGGGTTACCGGCGCATTGATCGGCCAGACTCTGAGGAGGTGCGCAGCACCGTCTCGAGGTCCCGGACCATGTCCGGGCACGAGGGCGGCTCCAGAGAGCACTGGACGATCCTTCGAGACGCAGCTTCGCTGCTCCTCAGGATGAGGGTGGAGGATGATAGAGCTGGCCTCTTAGGATGAGGGCGGAGGGTGGCACGAAAGGCGTGGATGGCCGGGACAAGCCCGACCGGGACGTCGCAGAGGGCAAGGGAATAGGCCAGCTCACATATTGATGTAGTTCGGCCCGCCGCCGCCCTCGGGGGTGACCCAGTTGATGTTCTGGTTCGGATCCTTGATGTCGCAGGTTTTGCAGTGGACGCAGTTCTGGGCGTTGATCTGGTAGCGTACGCCGCCCTCGCCCTCGACCCATTCATAGACGCCCGCCGGGCAGTAGCGTTGCGAGGGGCCGCCATAGACATCGTGCTCGGAGGCCTTCTGCAGGCCCATGTCCTTCACCTTCAGATGGACCGGCTGGTCCTCCTCGTGGTTGGTGTTCGACAGGAACACCGAGGACAGCTTGTCGAAGGTCAGCACCCCGTCGGGCTTGTCGTACTTGATCGGTGTCACCTCGTTGAGCGGCAGCAGGCACTCGTGGTCGGGCTTGCCGTGCTTCATGGTGCCGAAGGGCGACCAGCCGAAGAGTTCGGTCAGCCACATGTCGAGACCGCCGAGCGCCACACCGGCCGCCGTGCCGTATTTCGACCAGAGCGGCTTCACATTGCGCACGCGCTTGAGGTCGTAGCCGATCGGCGAGGCGCGCCACGATTCCTCGTATGAGGCGACCTCGTCATGGGCCCGGCCGGCCTGCAGGGCCGCGAACACATGGTCGGCGCAGAGCATGCCGGACAGGATCGCGTTGTGGCTGCCCTTGATGCGCGGCACGTTGACGAAGCCGGCCGAGTCGCCGACCAGGCAGCCGCCGGGGAACGAGAGCCGCGGCACCGACTGCCAGCCGCCCTCCATGATGGCGCGCGCCCCGTAGCCGATGCGCTTGGCGCCCTCGAACACGTCACGCACCATCGGGTGGGTCTTGAAGCGCTGGAATTCCTCGAAGGGCGAGAGAGTCGGGTTCTTGTAGTTGAGGTGGACCACGAAGCCGACGGACACGAGGTTGTCGTCGAAATGGTAGAGCCAGGAGCCGCCGCCGGCATTGTTGGGCAGCGGCCAGCCCATGGAGTGGCGCACGAGGCCTGCCTGGAACTTCTCCGGCTTGACCTGCCAGAGCTCCTTGATGCCGATGCCGTATTTCTGGTGATCCTTGCCCACATTCAGGCCGAAGCGCTCGACCATCTGCTTGGTGAGCGAACCGCGGGCGCCCTCGCCGAAGATGGTGTACTTGGCGCGCAGCTCCATGCCGCGGGTGAAGTTGGCGTTGGGCTCGCCGTTGCGGTCGATGCCCATGTCGCCGGTGGCGACGCCCACCACCTTGCCGTCCTCGACCAGCACTTCGGAGGCCGGGAAGCCGGGATAGATCTCGACGCCGAGCTCCTCCGCCTTGCGGCCGAGATAGCGGGCGACGTTGCCGAGCGAGCCGACGAAGTTGCCGTGGTTGTTCATGAGCTTGGGCATGAACACGTTGGGCAGCTTCACCCCGCCCGCATGACCCAGATACATGAACTCGTCGGCCGTCACTTCCGTCTTGAGCGGGCGATCGGGATCCTGGCGCCACTCGGGCAGGAGGGCATCGAGGCCGATCGGGTCGATCACCGCGCCGGACAGGATGTGGGCGCCGACCTCGGAGCCCTTCTCCACCACGACCACGGAGATGTCCGCCCCCTGCTCCATCGCCTGCTGCTTGAGCCGGATGGCGGTCGCCAGACCGGCAGGCCCCGCGCCCACGACGACAACGTCGAATTCCATCGATTCACGGGCGGGCAGATCAGCCATGGCTTCCTCCTGATACGCAGCGGCAACGTTCGAGACGACGAAAGGTTTACATATGAACCATCCGCCCGGTTTCTCAAGTCATTCCAATCAGTCCCACTCCTAGCTTCATTGCCGCGAAGCTGAAAGTTCTCTTTCCGCATAACTTTATGCGAAAACCCGATGAAGACCGCCTGCTCCCGCGGAGTGCGGAGGGCCGCCACCGGTTTCGGATTGTTCGGTCAGATCCGGAGGGTTACAAAAGGGCATGCGGGACCATTCGTCCGATCCTAGGGCGTTCTATACGCTCTTCGACACGTCCATCGGCCTTTGCGGCCTCGCCTGGAACGGGCGCGGCGTGATCGGCTTTCAGCTTCCCGAGGGCGATGCCTCCGCGACGCGCGGCCGGATCGCGGGACGTTTCCCGGGCATCGTCGAAACCCCGCCGCCACCGGACATCCAGGACATCATCACGGATGTGGTCGCTCTGCTGCAGGGTGAAGCACGCGACCTGACTTCTGTCCCCCTGGACATGGACGGCCTGACGGACTTCGACCGCCGCGTCTACGAGGTCGCCCGCGGCATCCCACCGGGCCGAGTAGTGACCTATGGGGAGATCGCCTCCCGGCTCGGCATCGACAACGCCCGGGCCGTCGGCCAGGCGCTTGGGCGCAATCCGTTCGCGGTCATCGTGCCCTGTCATCGGGTCGTTGCGGCGAACGGCAGGCTCGGCGGGTTCTCGGCGAATGGCGGCGCCACGACCAAGCGCCGCCTCCTCGCCATCGAGGGCGCCAGACGCGACGAGAGCCCGACCCTGTTCGACCTGATCCCGTGACGGAAAGATCGTCGGGTCCCGTGCAGGTCCGAGTTGTCCACAGACCGCGGAATGCTTACATACGATCCATGCAGGATCTCCCTTCCGACCGCGACGCTCTCCAGGCGCTCCTCGACTTCCACGTCGAGGCGGGGGTCGATCTTGCGCTCGACGAGACCCCGCACAACCGCTTTGCCGAGCCCAAGCCCGAGCGCACGCAGGCCAGGCCCCCGGCTCAGCCGTCCCCGTCCAAGGCGTCTTCC
>Ga0180218_1002273_pt1 | contig 10170 bp, 10 predicted proteins | sample eDN3rd37CKraftBY_FD_151334 | JGI IMG/M metagenome (GOLD analysis project Ga0180218, IMG submission 151334) | Enriched backyard soil microbial communities from Emeryville, California, USA - eDNA 3rd pass 37_C Kraft BY (version 2) (version 2) | ecosystem: Environmental > Terrestrial > Soil >... | reverse complement strand
ACAGCGTGACGCCGCGGCAATCGATGACCGTGTCGGCGCCCTCGACGTCACAGTCGGCGTACTTGCCCACCGCCGCGATGCGGCCGTCGTCCACGACGATGGTGTCGGCATCGAGTATGGGATTGTCGAGGTCGCCCGACAGCAGCAGGCCGATATTCCTGATGACGACTTTTCCTGATTTTTCCACTACGGCGGCGGTGGCCATGTTTGCTCTCCTTTCTGTATCGATGACGGGCGCCGCGCGGCGGCGGCCGGGCCGGGCCCGGAAGCCGCCGTGCGGCGTTGCCGGGCCCTTGCGCTTAGCGCAGGCCGTCTTCGCCCTTGATTTCGCCGGCCTGCAGGCCGCCGACGCGAGGCAGCGGCCTGCCCGAATCGGTGACCGCCACGGCAACCACGATTTCGTTGGCGCGCGGCGCATCGGAAACACGCGCCTCGACCGCGTCGAAGTGGCTGCGCACGAAGGCGGCGTCTTTATGGCCCAGCGGCACGTCGATGGCCGAACCGATGCCGCCCATCTTCTTGGAGGAAGGCACCAGGGCCGCCCCCTTCTCGACCGCCTTGCGCAGGGGCGCGCCCAGCTTGGGGTGCAGGATGGCGGCGGCATGCTCGAGTTCGCCGGCCTCGCCGACGATGGCCGCCTTGCCGTAGCTCTCGGCCTGCCCGGGCTGGATGCCCAGGGCCTTGACGCACTGTTCGCCCAGTACCCCGCCCAGCTCTTCGCCGATGGCGGTGAGTTCGTCCAGGTTTTCAGAATAACGTCCGGCGTAGGGATTTTCGATGACGGCCATGGCGACTGCGCGCCGCGTTGCCGGCTCGATGCGCTGGCCCATTTCGACACGGGTTTCGTCGACCACGACCACCAGTTTGCGGATGTTTGCTGACATGTGTTTCTCCTCGAGTATTCAATGGCGCCGCCCGGCTCGGGGCCGATCGCGGCGGCGTGGGTGCGGCAGGGCCAGCGACTAGCGCAGGCCGTCGTATTTGCTGATCTGCTCGGGGCGCAGGCCGCCCACGCGCTGGTGTATGCGTTCGCCGGTGGTCATGACCAGGATGAAGACGATTTCGTCGGCGGCCGGCGCACCCGGCACGTGCACCTCCATCGCATCGAAGTGGCCGCGCACGTAGCTGGCGGTGACATGGGTAAGCGGGACGTCCAGCCGGGTGCCGGGCCCGCCCACCTTCTTGGTGGAGGGCACGATGGACAGCGCACGGCCCATCTCCAGGCCCTTGGGCGCCGAGCTTTGGCCCTGCTTGTACGACGAGCGGTCGCCCTTCCAGCCCAGCAGCTCGCGCATGGCATAGCCGCCGGGCACGTGCCAAAGGGCACCGTGCTCGAGCTCGCCGGCGCCGCCCACGATGGAGCCCTTGCCGTAGCTTTCGATGTCGTCGGGCTCGACGCCCATGGCGGCCACCAGCCTCTTGGCCATGTCCAGGCCGACGTCGTTGAGCTCTTCCATCATGGGCAGGATGTTTTCTTCGTAGCGCCCGGCGTAGGGGTTCTTGAGCACCGCCGCCACCGCGCCGCGGATCAGGGGTTTTTTATCCCTGGGCCCGAATTCGTGGAAGATGGTTTCCACCTCGGTCAGGACCTGGCGTACTTCGATCAAGTCAGACATGGTTTTCCTTTTGTCGTTGCACTGCGAGCGGGCCGATGTGCCCGCTGGTCGCTTTGAAATGAGTGTGCGGCGGCAGGCCTTCTGCCAGGGCCGCCGGGACGGCGGCCAGGCCGACGGTGCGCACCGAGCCCTGCAGCATCAACACCGCGCCATGAATAGAGCCGTCGTCGCACAGGCGCTGCGCGTAGGCCGTCCCGAGATCGAGCGCCTGCTCGATGGCCGCCCGGGGCAGCGCCCCCACGTCCACGGTTACCAGGCGAGAGCCCAGGTCGGTGTCGTCCTTGAGTGTATCGGCTGGCGCGCGCCGCACGGCCGGATGGCCGACATACACCTGGTTGGCGACGAGGGTGGCCGCCACGTCGGCCTGGGCGGCGTCCGCCGCCAGCACCGTGACGCTGTCGGCGATGCCCAGGCTGAAGCTGCGGCCGCGCCACCCGCTGGTGGCGATGCCGCGCACCGGCATGGCGGCGCCGATCTCGAACGCGCCATCGAGGCCCAGGGCGTCGCGGCCCACGCGGCCCAGGTCGGAAAACAGCCCGACGCGATAGGCTTGCCCCGTTGCGATGTGCAAGGCGATGTCGCCGCCATTGTTGACATAGGCGCGCCTGATGCCGGACTCGGCCGCGAAGAAAGCAATGAGTTCGTCGGCCACCGAGCCCGCGACGGCGGCCATGGGCGTGACGAACACCTGGGAGGCATGAGGCAGGCAGGCGGCCAGCATGCGGGCCGCGACGCGCCCCTGGGGCGCGGCGCCCTGTCCGGCGGGCCGGCGCAGCGAAGGCAGCTCGCCGACGAGCTCGGCCAGCACCTGGGTAAAGCGATGCCATGCACGCAGGACGGCCGCCTGGACGGCGGCCGGCTCGCCCTCGATGCCGATGATGAGGTCGATGGGCCCATGCTGGAAATGCCAGCGGCCGTCTTCCAGCACGGCGCAAGCGGCCCCCGATGGATGGGGGGCCGCCACGGCGGCCGCCGCGTAAGAAGCGGCTGCGGCGCCTTGCATGCCGATGCGGTCCATGGGTTGCGGCCGCCCTAGCCCAGCACGGGCTTGCCGGCGATGGGCCAGGGGCTTGCGGCGTCGACCCAGTCGATGATGCGGTGATTGGCCCGGGCCAACACGTCGTCCATTGCCTGCACGTCGGCCACGTGTCCGCCCAGGCGCTCGTAGTCGCTGAGCCGCATGCTGAACTCGATGGGAGCCACGATGGCCGGCGTGGGCACGTAGCCGAATGAGTTGTCGGGCATGCGCAAGACATCGACCATGACGGTGATGCCGCCGCCGGCCCAGATGTAGGCCGGCGCGCCCCCGCAGGTGACGTTGACCAGCGACTTCTTGATGGAATTGGTGAGCCAGATGGGGTTCTCGGTAACGCCGGCGCGCAGCGAGCCGCCCGCCCCGCCCAGGAACAGCACGCTGGCCAGCGACGGCTCGCAGTTCTCGCCGATGCGGTCGACCGTTTTCTGCAGCGGCGCGGGCATGGGCTTGGACTGCGGCTGCAGGGCCTCGTCGAGTTCGTAGTATTCGGCGTGCTCGCCGGTGGTCGAGGTGATGAGCAGCCGCAGGCCTGGCCGGGCCACTTCGGGGTCGAAGCCCTCGATAATGGACAGGGGATCGGAGATGTCGGTGCCGCCCCAGCCATTGCCCGGGTTGGCCACCTGGAAGTAGCGGCCGGGGGTGGACTTGCGGCCCTTCATCTTGATGCCCGAGGGCGGGATGTCGAGGCAGCGCCCGGCCTGGTGCTCGGTAAGCACGCCCGTGATGTGGTCGTCTACCACCACCACCTCGTCGGTGTGGCCGAACCACTGCTTGGCGAAAATGCCGATGGCGGCCGAGCCGCAGCCCACGCGCATGCGTTTTTCTTCGACGCCGTCGACGATGGGCGCCTTGCCCGCCTGCACCACCAGTTGCGCGCCACCATCGATGCTGAGCTCTACCGCCTGCTTGTTGCCCAGCGCCATCATTACGTCGCAGGTAATGCGGCCTTCTTTTTTGCTGCCGCCGGTAAGGTGGTGCACACCACCCAGGGAAAGCATTTGCGAACCGTATTCGGCCGTGGTGACGTGGCCGACGATCTCGCCCTTGTGGCGTATGTTGGACTGCTCGGGACCAAGATAGCGGTCGGTATCGATCTTTACCTTGAAGCTGCAGTAGCTGAAGATGCCTTCTGTTACCACCGTGACCATGTCGACGCCATTGGCCTTGGAGGCCACGATGAAGGGCGCCGGCTTGTAGTCGGGATACGTGGTGCCCGACCCCACGCCGCTGACGAAAAGGTCGGTCTCGGGCACCAGTTCGGTGGAGGCGGGCGCCTCTTGCACGGCGACGCCGCCCCCGGCGTCCCGGCCCTGTGCTTGCAGGCTCGGGGCCGGCGAAGCGGGCGGCCCGACGGGCCGGCGCATGAGGACGACCGGATCGATGCGCGTCAGCACGCCCTCGACGTTGCCCCAGCGATCACAGGCGCCGGTTCGGCCTTCGGTGATCTGGCACAGTACCGGACAGGCATTGCACTCGACCTTGTTGGCCGCCATGTTGGCGCTGCGCGGCTTCGATTTTTCAAGCACGGTGGGCCCCGGGGTGGACGGCATGGTTTCGTCGAGGTTGTCGGAGCTGTGGTCCACTTTGGTATGTTCGGTCATTGCCGGCGACTCCTTTGGGGTATCGAACCGCGCCACACCAGGCCCGGTGACGCCATCCGCCTAAAACTGAATGTAGTGCTTACTATAAATTGTAGTGGTTACTACATTTAAGGCCTGATATTAGCGTAAAAGACATGGCGCGACAAGACGGTTTCAACCCTTAGGGCCCGTCGACCCCAAAGGGAAAGGCCCTAGAGGCCCGCGAACCTCGGCCTCATGAACGGGCCACGCATGGAATATTCGCGGGGGCGCTTACGCCGGCGCCTCGTTGCGGGCCAGCAGTTCGCACAGCTGCCCCACCGTAAGCACTTCTCCGAACAGGGTCTGGATATTGCTCAAGGTGGCGTTGTGCTCTTCGTCGGTGAGCGTCGCATTGGCGTCCGCCAGGAAGATGACCTGGTAATTGCGCTGGGCGGCATCCCTTGCGGTGCTCTCGGAGCAGCAGTTCGTCATCGTGCCCGACACGATGACGGTATCTATGCCCCGCTCGCGCAGCAAGGTGTCCAGTTCGCAGGTGCCCGGCACAAAACCGCTGAAGCGCGTTTTGTCCATGACCACGTCCTGGGGCTGGACGTCGAGGCCCGGCCAAAGCTCGAATTCCGGCGAGCCCCGCGTGAACGCGTTGCGCGACCGTTCCTTGGCCTGCGGGCTGGAAATCACGTCGTACCAGAACGACCAGCTCTGGGGCTCGTCCTCGTCGTAGGTGAAGCGCAGGAACACGTTCAATCCGCCCGTCTCGCGCACCTTCGCGCTGCAGCGGTTTACGTTGTCGACGATCTCACGCGCCAGCGGGATCTCTACCGCCGCGCCGGGCGCCAGGAAACCCACTTGCATGTCCACGATCAGGTGGGCCGTTCTGCCCGGATCGAGCGACTCGAAAATACGCGCCCGCCCGCGGTGCTGGCGGCTTCTTTCGATGATCTCGGGCGATAGGTGAATGTTGTGCATGTCTCGTCTCCTTCGATAGGTGGGAGCCCCGCGCCGCCTGGACGGCGGCGAGTCAGCCCATGTTCGGCGCTTGCGGCGGCTCGGGGCACAAGGCGATCAGGTTGAATCCGGCGTTCTTCGCATGCCCAGCGGGTCCTGCCCCGGCTCCGTGGCCCGGCCCGCCCTCGCCGAGCGCCAGGCCTTGGGCAGGGGAAGCCGAAGCAGGCGCCCGAAGATGCCCTCGGGCATGACGACCACCGTCAGGACGAAGAACCCGCCCAGGGTCAGCAGCCAGTATGGGCCCAGCGCCGAGGACAGGAAGCTTTCCACCGAGCGCACCAGCACAACACCCAGGAAAGCCGCCATCAGGACGGCGCGTCCGCCGACCGCGACCCAGATCAATACTTCGGTGGACAGGGCCGTGCCGATCACTGCGGGCGAGACGAAGCCGAACTGGGCGGTGAACAGCGCCCCCGCGTAGCCGGCCATGGCGCCCGAAATCGTGAAGGCCAGAACCTTGTAATCGGTCGTCCGATAGCCGAAGGACGCCGTGCGCTCGTCGTTGTTGCGAATGGCGGCCAGGACCACCCCCAGCGGCGAGCGCTGTATGAACAGCACGGCCAGGTAGATCAGCAGTGCGGAGGCCAGCACGACGTAGAAGGTTTCATTGGTGCTCAGCATGTCGTCGCCGGCCCGCCAGCTTGCCATCAGCGGCGGCACGCCCAGCAGGCCGTCGAAACCGCCGATGAAGTCGATGTGCTGGGCGCTGATCTCGACGATGAAGGCCGCGCACAAGGTCACGATGGCAAAAAAAGCACCCGACAGGCCACGGCCGACAAACAGCAATTTACCCAGTATGTAGGCGGCCAGCGCGGGGCCCAGGGTGGCCAGCAGCAGGCCCGCCGTCTGCGACCCGCCGAACCAGGTGAAGCGTTCAAGCGTGGTCAGGCCCATGAGATAGCCGCCCAGGCCGAAGAAGATGGCCTGGCCGAAACAGAGAATGCCGACCTGCCCCCAGATGAAGGACAGGCTCATGGCCAGGATGCCGTAGGTCACGTACTGCCCGAGCTGGCTGACGCTCCATTCGTCGGCGAACAACGGCACCGCCATCAGTCCCGCCCACACGGCCACGGTCAGGCCGACGCCCAGATAACGAGTGTTCATCATGGTTAGCGCTTCCTTGTGATCAGGCCTTCGGGCCACAGGCGGATGATGACGATGGCCAGCAGGAACACGGCGATCTGCGCGGCCAACTGCGTATCGAGCGAAGAAATAACCGTGCTGGTGCTGCCGATCAGGCCGACACCCAGCACAACGCCGAACAGGTGGGAGACGCCTCCGACCATGATCGACAGGAAGGCGGGAATGAGAAAGCCCCCGCCCATTTGCGGGTCGACGCTCATGATGGGCGCCATGACCGCGCCGGCGAATCCCGCCAGGGCCGCGCCAAACGCGAAGGTCCAGCGGTCCATGCGCCGGGTGTTCAGGCCCAGGGAGGCGGCCATGGCGCGGTTGGCGATCACCCCCCGGATGGCGAGGCCCAGGTTCGAGCGGTAGAACACCCAGAAAGTGGCGATGCTGACGGCCAGCGCCGCCCCCATGATGAACAGCCGGAACGAGGGATAAACGACGCCCAGGATGTGCACCGGCTCGGGCAAGGGATTGACGATGCTCTGCGAGGTCGGGCCAAAGCCGATGATGATCAGTTGCTTGAGCACGATGGAGATGCCCCAGGTGGCCAGGATGGTGTCGATGAACCGGTGGTAGACGTGCCGGATGATCAACTGCTCGAGCACCAGCCCGACCAGGGCCAGCGCGATGGGCGCCACGATCAGCGCCGCCCAGTAGGGCAGCTGCAGTTGCTGCACCGCCACCACGCTGTAGGCCCCCAACAGAAAAAACTCGCCGTGGGCCATATTGATGACATTCATCAGGCCGAAGATAATGACCAGGCCCAGGCTGACCAGCAGCAGGCTAAGCGAGAAACTGAGCGTATCCAGCCCCAGTCCGATGGCAAAGTTCATGCTAATGCTCCAGTTCTAAACCGACAGATATCGATGAATGGGCGCCGGGTCGGTGCGCAGCTTTTGCACCTCGTCCGTCTCGTAGGCGATCGCGCCGTTCTCCATGAACAGGCAGCGCTGGGCCATGCCCAACACCAGCTCCATGTTCTGTTCGACCAGCAGCACCGTCAGCCCCTCGTCGCGGGCAATGCGGCTGAGCACATGTCCGATTTCCTGCACGATGTTGGGCTGTATGCCTTCTGAAGGCTCGTCCAGCAACAGCAGCTTGGGCCGGCCCACCAGGGCCCGGACGATGGCCAGCTGCTGTTGCTGCCCGCCCGACATGCTGCCGCCCCGCTGCTTGCGGCGCTCGTGCAATATGGGAAAGATTTCGAAGGCCCAGTCGGGTACTTCGCTGGGCAGCTCGGGGCGCCCCAGCAGGCCCATCAGCAGATTCTCCTCGACGGTGAAGTCGGGGAAAATCTCGCGTCCCTGGGGCACGTAGCCCACGCCGCGGCGAGCGACCTCATAAGGTTTCAGGCCCCCGATTTCCTCGCCGTCCAGGCTGAGGGAACCGCCGGAAACCGCCACATGCCCCATCAGGGCTTTCAGGAAGGTGGTCTTGCCCATGCCGTTGCGGCCAAGCAGGGCCACGATCTCGCCGGGCCGGACATGCATGGAGAACCCGTCCAGGACCCGGCTTCCCGCCTGGTAGCCCGCAACAACCTCACTCACTTTCAGCATGGACGGCTCCTCCGAGATAGGCCGCGATCACTTCGGGGTCGGTCTGGATGTCTTCGAGGCGGCCTTCGCGCACGACCTGGCCGCGCAGCATGACGATCAGGTGGCAGTCCAGCGCCCTGACAAAACTCATGTCGTGCTCGATGACCAGCACCGTCTTGCCAAACTCGGTCCGCAGGCGCTTGACCAGCTCTGCGGTCTTCTGGGTTTCCGGCACCGACATACCCGCGGTGGGCTCGTCCAGCAGGATCAGGTCGGCATCGACGGCAAGCAGCATTGCGATTTCCAGCCACTGCTTCTCGCCATGAGCCAGCGCCGCCACTTTGTATTCGGCCTTGCCCTCGAGCCCGCACAAATCCAGCAGCGCGTGCAGCCTGTCTTCACTTTTGGCGAACAAGGTCGCCAGCATGCCCGCGCGCCGGTTCGAAGCGGCAAGCGGGACGATCAGGTTCTCGGCCACCGTCAGCTCGGGATAGACGCCGGGTATCTGGAACTTCCGGGTCATGCCCAGCTGGGCGATGCGCCACGCCGGCAGGCCGGTAATGTCGCGGCCCTCGAGCAGCACCCGTCCGCCCTCGGAGCGCAGCCGCCCCGTCAGGACATTGAACAGGGTGGTCTTGCCGCAGCCATTGGGGCCGATGATGCAATTGACACTGCCGGCCTGCAGCGACAGCGACAATTCATTGAGCACGGTGATGCCGCCGAACCGTTTGACGATGGAATGGACTTCAAGCATGTGCGCCTCTATACCTTGCGGTTGCTCAAGCCTTCTCGCACTGCGGAGATGCCACCACGCGCCCGATGTCCTTCAGCACGGCCATGCGGCCATCCTGCGCCTGGGCGATCAGGATGTTCAAGTCGGCATGGCGGTCGCTGGCGCGCAGCATCACCTCGCCGTTGCCGGACATCAGGCTGTGGCCCACGATGGCGTCGGTGACAGCCTCCTTGTCGTCGCTGCCGGCACGCTTTATGGCCTCGATGTAGAAGCGCGTCATCGTATAGTGGGCGTCGACCGTATTGCTGACGATCGCCTTCTCGCCATACTTGACGCGCATCTTGCGCACCAGCTCTTTGGCCTCGGGCTTGTCGAGCGCCTCGGTGAAGTTGCAAGCCGTAAGAATGCCCTCGGACTCGTCGCGGGTCAGGCCGGCCAGGTAGTTCTCGCTGAACCCGAAGAACGCGAGCTTGATGCGGTCTTTGAGGCCCGCCGCGGCGAACTGCTTGACAAAGGTAATCGCATCGGCGCCGACAATGGAAATCACCACCATGTCGGCTCCGGATGACGAGATCTTGCGCAGCGTGCCCGTGTAGTCCTTCACACCCCATGGCGCGTATTCTTCGGCGACCACATTGGCGCCGCCCTTCTGGGCATTGGCCCTGACCGCGGCGTTGATCTTTCGGGGCCAGACATAATCGCTGCCGATCAGGTACAGGCTTTTGGCGCCCTGCTCGACCACATAGGGAATGAATGTGTCCACCCACTGGTCGGGCACCGAACTGTACAGGGTGATGTAGCGGCTGCAGGTGCCGCCCTCATAATCGGTGGCGTAAAGCAGAGGCGTTTTGTAGCGCTCGACCAAGGGGCGGATGGCATCGCGCTCGGCGCTGGTGACGGGGCCTATGATGGCGTTGACCTTGTAGCGCCGGATCAGCTCGTTGGTGCGCTCCACCGCTGTCTTGGGGTCGGTCTTGGTGTCGGCGCGGATGTATTCGAACTTGCGCCCGCCCAGTACGCCGCCCGCCTCATTGGCCTCGTCCAGGGCGAGGCGCGTGGCCTGGCCGCCCTGCTCGCCCAGCGCTTCCAGCCCGCCCGAAAACGGCTGGAGGATGCCGACCTTGATGGGTTCGGCCGCGGACGCGATGCGGGGCCAGCCCGCCGCGGCACCCACCGCCAGTCCGGCGGAACCCAGCAGCAGGCCGCGGCGTCGTGCAAATGCAAGGCTTTCCTTGTCTTGGGTCATGATTTTGTCTCCAGTGTGGCTGTTTTGATTTGATATCGAGGCTGCGCAAGGGCGGGAAGCGGCGTGCGACGTCGACGCGCCCCGCCCAGGCTCATTCGCAGTTCAGGACTTCGACCGGCGAGCCAGAGGAAAGCGCCGCCATGGTCGAATCGGCCGTGCTGACCACCCCGAAGTGGGTGGCGATGTCGTACAGCGAAGAGGCCTGTTCGCGAGGCCCCGTCGCCGCCACGCAGTCTTGCGGCACCACGACGCGATAGCCCAGGAAGAATGCGTCGTGCACGGTAG
>Ga0180218_1002270_pt1 | contig 10179 bp, 12 predicted proteins | sample eDN3rd37CKraftBY_FD_151334 | JGI IMG/M metagenome (GOLD analysis project Ga0180218, IMG submission 151334) | Enriched backyard soil microbial communities from Emeryville, California, USA - eDNA 3rd pass 37_C Kraft BY (version 2) (version 2) | ecosystem: Environmental > Terrestrial > Soil >... | reverse complement strand
TTCGTGCTGACGGCGTGCGGGCAAGTGCGCTTTGATCGGCCTTTTCGGCCAAACGTCGACGCTGCGCCCATTCAGAGACAACACCGATCTGACCATGGAAGCCCTTCTCGCGCATTTCGCGCCACAGGGCCGACGCATTGCGTGCACCTTGCTCCCAGCGGCTGTCTAGCCAAGGGAGCCATTCCTCCAGTGAACTCTGTCGGACGCGGAACATGTCAGAACGTTGGCCGCGCAGAACGCTGCGGACGAGCTTACGGCTATAACCGGTACGCTTGACGATCTGCTTGATGGGCACACTCTGCTTCGCCAGTTCCAGAATAGCCTCGTTCGTTTCCTGACGGCGTAAATATCCTTCATATTGCAGCCGCTCGGCATAGGTGAGAAGTTTTGGATCGATGATGGTGCTGCCGACCGCCTTTCGGATCTGCCGCATGGATTTGCTAACAGCGTCCAGAAAGGCGCGGCTGGCGTTTTCCATCAGGTGCCACCGATCAGCCACCTGTTCGGCGTGAGGCAGCGCCTTGGTGACCGCCTCGCCATAGCCGCCACCCCGATCACGGGCAACGATCGATATCCATGGGTGTGCTGCGAGCCAAGCTCGAGATGTTTCCCGCTCTCGGTCCGGAAGCAATGTAACTGGCCTGCGCCGTTCCAGATCGCAGACGATCGTCCCATATCGTTGGCCGCGCCGAAAAGCGAAGTCGTCAATGCCGATGACGGAGAGCTTATCTCGCGGCTGTTCAGTCCGCCGGCGCACGACACGCAACAGAGTGTCGTTGCTCACCGGCATCATCAGCCGTTCGGCAAAGGCTGCTGCGGGCCGGCCCCCCAGGGCCAGCCCCAAGTGATGAACGATGGTCTCAAGGCGTCCGGTCCTGCGTGACAACGGAGCCAGAATGTCGGCACCAAACCGCTCGGCAAAGATCCGGCGGCGGAAAGAACAGCATCACACCAGAACCGACGAACCGTTACGCGCAGGATAACACGTCGGCCTGCGATAGGCAGATCGGCAGCTTGCCGCACATATCGGCTCTGCGTACGGCGTGAAGCGGTCTCACAGCAAGGACACGTTGCCGAAACTGCTGTGGCGCGCACGTCAAGAAATACACGATCTATGTCGAATTCGGCGTGCTCGACCAGCAATCCCGCCGGCGCCAGTCTCGCCGATCCAAATTTCCGGTCCATCGCTCTGATTCCCTCTCGAAATCAGGCGAAATCACCCTGCACATGCAGCGAGATTGAGTCAGACCCCCTTTTGGAAGAAAAAACAGGGTCCCGATTCTGTGGTTATTGACAGCATTGGCCGAAATCTGACCCTTCACAACGCCAAACGCCCAGAGTAACTGTTGCACGAGTTATTCGCATCTCTTATGAGGCAACCTTTACAGTAAACAAGTGCGGGGGGAACCAAGAAATGCTGACCTCACGATATGCCGTCGCCGGGCGCGGGGTAGTGTCAGAGGCTTTCGATGGCGACATCGTCGTCCTCGACCTCGATAGCGGTCGCTATTTCAGTTTCACCGATTCAGGCTGTGCCCTGTGGGAAGGTTTGGTGGAAGGCGTTGCGCCAGAAGCACTTCTCCACGACGGAGCCCGCTACACGACTGAGGATATTGAGTGTTTTGTAGCGAAGCTGGTCGAATACAAGCTGCTGGTTGCCGTTGCCGAACCTGCGAATACCGTCGCTCCCGCCGCCATGGTCGAGAAGCTTGCGCAAGCCAGGGAGATGCCCGAGGTCACGGTCTTCGATGATCTGGCGGATCTTTTCCTTGCTGATCCGATCCACGACGTCGATGAGCAGGCCGGGTGGCCGGTAGTCAACAAGCCTGACGCCGATGGAGCCGGTGCTGCGTGAGCGAGTTGAGGCCGTGTCAATCGGTACGGTGGTAGACTACGTCCGGCGCGTCATCAGCGAGGCACGTGATGTCCGCTGCTCTTCCGGTGCAGGCAATCCGGTTTCGCTGCCGGGCCTGGCGGTTGACACACTTTCCTTCGATCCCGCTATAACTGAAGCCATCGGTCGTCAATTTGTACAGGCGCCGTCTGCTGACCCTGCACCTTCACGAATGCAGGCCTTCATTGTCCATCCTGGCATAGAGGGTGTGTCCTCGCCGGTGCCCTGGGATGTGAGCAAGCCCTGTCATCCGCAACGTATTGCAGATGTGTTGAGGGAAGCGGGCCTCGATGCATACTATTTCAGCGATCTTGACCACTGGCACCTATACGACCGCACCACCGCAACCGCCGTGCAGCTTATGCGTGACGTTGGCCACTATCCGCCCTGGGAAACCGGCGCGCCGCTTCGTCCTTTCCTGCACTGGCACTATGCCCAGACGGGTCGACGACTTACCCATTGTGGGACGCTCGGAATTGGCGGGAAAGGGATCATCCTTGCCGGAGCAGGTGGCAGCGGAAAGTCCGGGACAGTCATTGCCGGCCTCCTTCATGGGCTGCAAAGTGTCGGCGATGATTATGTCCTGCTCGAAGCGGGCAGCGACGTTTCTGCGTACCCACTTTTTGCCACCCTCAAGCAGGATCCAGCAGGATTTGAGCGTCTCAGGCTGAATGAGCGCCTGGGCAACGACCTGCCGCTCAACTGGCAGGGCAAGCATCAGTTTACGATAAGAGACGTTTCGACGGATCCTGTGCCATCGCGGCTTTCCATTGGTGCCCTGTTGCTGCCGAAGATTGGCGGATCAGGGCGCACCGAAATATCGCCGGTGGGTAGGGCGGAGGCTATGATTGCACTGGCTGCATCCTCGATATACCAGATGCCCGGCGAGCGCGAGAGCGGCTTCCGCTTCTTTGGTGAAATTACGCGAAGGCTACCCTGCTTCCGCGTTACGCTTGGTACCGACCCGGCTGAAGTTGCCGGCAGGCTTGGCGATTTCATTCTGGCAGGCGCGGCATGAAGATCAGCGTCATCATGCCGGCCTATAATCGCGAGGCGTATATAGAAACCGCGATCCGCTCGCTGCTCGTCCAGCGCAGCGATGCCGATCTGGACATTGTTGTCGTGGATGACGGATCGACGGATACGACGGCGGAGATCGTTGCCCGTCTCGCCGCAAAAGATCCTGCTGTGCGGCTCGTCCAGCAGCAGAGATCCGGCGTTGCGAAAGCAAGGAACACCGGCCTCGACAACATCCATGATAGAGCTGAGCTCGTCTCTTTCCTGGACTCGGACGATTGCTGCACGGCGGGACGATTCAAACGGGAACTCCCCCTGTTTCGCGTTGATGCAGAACTGGCAATGACCTACGGGCAGATGACGCTCACGCTGGATATTGATGCATTGTCCTTTGCGCCTCCGGCTGGTGCTGCGACCTGCACCTTGCGAGGGATCGGATTGACCACCGCAATTTTCCGGCGCGCTGCCGTGGAGCGTGTCGGCCGCTTCAACGAGGATCTGAGGCAATCCGAGGACTTCGACTATCTGCTGCGCTTCTTCGAACTTCCGCTCAAATACCGCCTGCTTGATGATGTTTCGATCTACTATCGCCGTCACGATGGCAACATGACCAAGGACCGGGAGGAGTCCCGCAAGTTCTTCATGAGGTCACTCATCCTTTCCGCGCGTCGTCGGCGCGAAGACGGAACACGTCGGGAGATCCCAAAATTCTTCGACATAAACAACCTCTTCGAGGCGCAGAATGAATTGCTGCGATAGTACGATGGACTATTCAGTCGTCATTCCCGCATTCAATGCTGCTCGAACGATCGGCGAAGCAATCGATTCCATTCTCAGGCAGAACGTGCCTGCCCGAGAGATCATCGTGGTGGACGACGGCTCCAGCGATGACACGGGAGATATTGCTCTGGCTCGCGATCCCGGGGTCACGGTTGTGCGGCAAGACAATCTCGGACCGGGAGCCGCGATGACAAGGGGAATTGCACATGTCTCCTTTCCCATCTTCGCCTCTCTTGACTCAGATGACGTCTGGTTGCCGGAGAAAATGTCAGCGCAGCTTGCCCATCTGGTAGCCAATCCCGATTGCGGATTCGTCTTCAGCCATATGCGGACTTTTCGCGACGATGGCGGGCAGGAAGGGGCCGGCGTTATCAGCCCTGGCTGGTCGCGTATAACGATGAGCGGGCGGACTGATCTGGCCCGCCAGGTTGGCGACATCGTTGACCCGCCTGGCGGTCGTGGCGAGATGATCGACTGGCTGGCGCGGGCACGCCACCTCGGCATCCGGATGGATATGCTCGACACCGTCTATGCTTTGCGCCGGATACGGCCAGACAGCCTGTCCTATGGCCGATCAGCGGAACGGGACAAGGGTTACGCCCGCGTTGCATGGCTGGCCATGCAACGGCGAAAGGCGCAGGCGAAATGATGGCGCCGCGTCAGGTTAGCCGCCGATTTCCCGATTATGGCTGGGCGTGGCCAAGCGGCGATCACGATGTGCTGCTGAAGGCGGTGTTGGTTGATGACGAAGAAAAGGCTCTTAGTTTTGGCCTTTCATGGCTCGCCACACACAATATCGATGATGCTGCTTTTCGAGAGCAGCGCCTGTTGTCCGCCCTCTCAGAGCGCTTTGGCAAGAAACTTTCATCCAGCCCGGCGCATCCCCGGTTGATTGGGCTGCAGCGCATGCTTTGGAGCCGGTCCCGCCTTGCGCTGAGAGACACGGCGGAAGCCCTGGAGATGCTCCATACGGCCAAAATCCCGTTCATGCTTCTGAAGGGCGCAAGCCGCGTCGCGCTCGAACCTGGCGCCCAGCGCGGACGTGTGTCCCACGATATCGACATCCTGGTTCAGCAGTCGCACATGCGCCCGGCCTTTTCCCTATTGCTCGATGCCGGGTGGGAGGCAACGAATGGAGCTGGTGCCCAACGTCTCATCGATCTTGCCGACACATGGCGCGCGGTGAATTTCGTCAAGGGCGAGTTTGGTGACATCGACGTCCATCGCCTGGCCTACCACCCTACGCAAACCAGTGCGGCTGATGATCAAAGGCTCTGGAACCGCTCCATCGAAACCAATCTCGCCGGTGTTCCGGCCCGTGTACCAGCGGCTTCAGACAGGATTGCGCTGGCAATCGCGCACGGCGCTTTGGATGCGCATACCCATAGCGACTGGCTTTGCGACATCAACAGTTGCATTCGAACAGGTGGTGTCGTCTGGTCTGACCTTCTGGAGTCGCTGAAGGCTCGCCGCGTGCTGGTGCCGGCTGCATCTGCACTGACCTATCTGTCTCAGGAAATCGGCACGCCCGTGCCGAAAACATTTCTGAATGACCTGCTGGCAGCAGCGGATAGGTCAGGTTACGTGCACCGCCTATCGTTGATGGAATGCAAGCCGAAGTCGGATCTCGGCCCGCTGAGCGCAACGATGCGGGGTCTGGTGAAGCAGTTGCGTCTTTGGATGGGCAAGCGGGTGGTGCAAAAACAACGAGAGCCGGTCTGCCGGGCCCGCGTTTCGCCTTCGCGATCGAGCCTTGTCTCCACTGCTCGACTGGTCGCCCACGTGGGTGGCGAGGGAGCGAATGGAGGTGGGCAGGCCGACATTTCGATAGACGTGGATCTGCCTCCCGGGCGACGGCGGATCGATTGGGAACTTGCGACCTCGAAGCGTCACCTGGCTGTATTGCGCCACCGTAAATTGCTCCGTTATGCAGGCCGTCGAACGCTCTCGTTCGTGGTGGAGATACCTCCACTCGAAGAAGGGGAGAGGCTGATCCTGAGTGCGCGACCGTCGCGACTACTTCGCGGAGCGCCTGATCCGAGCGAGATAGAGCGTTACGGGGCAATTCCATTCAGGCTTATGGGCGTATCGCATCGCGGGAAAGCGGCAAGCCATGGATGACCGGATGATGATTGCCTGCGCTGTGGATGAGCCTTACGCAGAAATGGCTGGTGTAATGCTGCGCTCGCTGGCGCTGAACGGCGATGTCCGGGACGTACCCGTCTATCTCATTGGCGACGGCCTCAGTGTCGAGACAGTCGAAGACCTGCGCGCATGCGCAAAGGACCTTGATTTCCGGTTTGTCGATCTTGCGGCAAGGCGTGAAAACATAGGCCACCTGCCCGTCAGCTTCTACAATGCGGCGATCTACATCAGGCTTCTTCTGCCCGACCTGATTGCTGGCGATGGACGCATGCTCTATCTGGACAGTGATATCCTCATACACCGTTCGATCCGGGAGCTGCTTCAGACCCCGCTGGAAGGCAACCTTGCCGCCGCCGTGATTGATGGTGGCAAGCCGCAAGTCCACGCGATGGCTAATGCAAGGCTCGACCGTGCGGAAGACGCTCCGTACTTCAACTCCGGCGTGCTGATGTTCGACCTTCAGACTTGGCGGGAGCATGGTATCGGTCATCAATGCATCCACACAGCACAGTCGCGCAACGATTACTGGCCCGACCAGGATGCACTCAACATCGTGCTAGACGGCAAGATCAAGGCGCTCCACGCCAAGTGGAACCTCTTTTCGACCGAACCGTTGCCGCGGGATGTGTGCGAGGCCGGACATATCCTGCATTTCATTCCCGACAAGCCGACATCCGAGAATTGCCGCCACGCGATGTTTGAGGACTATCTGGCGATCCGTGCAACGACTCCTTGGCGCGACCGTCCCTTTACATCTTCTGTCCGCCAGCGCCGTATCGACCAGCTTGCTCGGATGGTGGCCGAAAGGATCAGGCGCAAGCGGATAGTTCCTGAAGCGTGATCCTTGCCGGTAAGTTCACTATCCACGACCGGGAAGATTCCGCCGATCTCATGAACCTCGTCCGCCATGAGCTGGGGCTGTACAATACGGAGAGCAGGTACCCGACGAAGGGCACCTGCCTTGCCATTTATTCGCGCACCGTGAATGGAAAGGCAGAGTTGGAGCAAGTGCTCAAGAAGAGCTTCCCCTTGGTGCAGCGAATGGGCGGCGGAGCTGAAGCAGCCGTTCACTGCCCACGTCGAGGCCAAGCAGGCGCAGAACGTTCTTGACTACAACGATCTGTTGCGCTGGTGGCAGCAGATGTGCGCCAAGCCCGCCCTCGCGGAGCACATCGGCAGCCGCTTCGATCATATTCTCGTCCATGAATATCATACACGAACCGGCTGCAGCAAGCCCACCGGCAAGAGCCCTCAGTTCCGCGTCCTCTCCGGCGGTCTCGAGATCGGCGCAGCCTGTGAAAAACACTTCGAACAGACGGGACGCGATTATCTCTCCGTCAAGATCGACGACCCAAGCCTATTGGCGCCGATCCGCGCCACCCTGGTTGAAGCATTTCGCAAGGGCGTCTTCCACCTGACCTGATTCCGCATATCCAAAGGCGATTGAAGCTCGCAAGACCGGCCCCGTCGCTCAGGCGCGGCCAGTCATCTTGCTCGATCCGGAGCGCGATAGCCTTTCCGGAGCTTGGCTGACTTGATGCGGCGGAGTTCAGAGCGTGCCTCTTCAATCGCCTCGAAAGTCTGGATCATGGCCTGGCCCTGGCGGCCGATGCGGCCCCAGTTCCGGATGACCGATGCTCCGCCAAAGAGCGTCGGCTGGATGCTGAGGCTGTAGAACCGGTGCATGTTGATGGCCGGATCGATGCGGTGGAGATGGATGTCGTCGGATGGAGTGTCCATGACCCGAAGATTCGCCTGTATCCTGGCGCAGGTCCAACGCCAAGTTTGAATCAATGGACCCCGATTGATTCATCGTTGTGATGGGTTCTCCTCGCGGCTGCTCACCGGATGTAACCGGTTCTATCCCACCAGCGCCTCCATGTCGCTGCGGCGGAACCAGATCGCGCGACCGCAGCGGAGCGGCGGGTTGCCCGCAGTAAAGACGATCTGTTCGTCGGTACGCATGCGCAGAACTTCCTGATCCTGGCGGCTGGCTTTCTCAAGGGCACACTCCTTCCTCGTCTCGTCTGATTGTTCCAATGCGAAGAACGCCTGGTCCATAATTTCGGCGTTCCGAAGGAATGCTCCAATGGCGCAGTAAGGCGGGCGGGCAGATGAGCTGCAGCGCGCTACCCCCCCCTCCCCTGCCCCGAGCTGATGGTGTTTGCCACTCGGTCGCAAGCGTCAGAGGCATGAGCGAACATGACGATGACAGGCGTATAGTAACGGTAGGCCACCAGTTGCGACGATGCCGCCGCAATGGCATCTTCTGTTTCGGACACCATGAGCACGGCGTCCTGATCAATTGATCTTCTATGTGTTTGAAATAGTTGAGCTAAGAAGGGTCGCGCCTTCTGCTCCCACTTTCGGCGCGTCCTCTCGAGCCTGAGGCGAGCATCCTGTTCATCAAGGGAGATGAAGCGGCTGTACACATCGCATCTGGTCCAGTGAGTCCAGGATGCCGGGCCAGCTTTCGGCCGGGAATCCGTCGCCCGTGCTGGAACTCCGCCGTCTGGCCACCTCGTTGCGCTCAAGATTGGTTGAGCTCTCAGCGTCCGGGCCAGCGAGATACCAGCCAGCCATCAAGCTTCCATCCTTGAGCAGCATCACACCATCAGCGAGCAATGCCGCGTAAGTGGCGTGCTTGCTTCAGCCATGGGCGCCCTCCCCTGCTGCAGCATCGACAACAGAGTTGAACTCTCCGATTGCCGCCGGGCAAAGTCGTTCCGCTTGCCCCAGAAAATCAACATGCCGCCGGCGTCCGCGACTGCAGCCAGAGCTATGAAACTTGCGACAGCCGACAACAGCAGGCAGGTGCTCGCAACACCACTCTAACACGGATGGCATCCGCATTTCCTTCCCTGAAGAGGTTTCGATCTGGTACTGCCCGTCTCGGTAGGCTTCGACATGGATCACCTCCCTCACCCACCTGCCCTCTGGCGTGCGTCCGATGGAAACAACGAGATCGACAGCTTCTCCGATGACTTCCTGCATCGAGGTCTGGCTGACTTCGGCTGCGAGCTGCTCTTTGCGATGCAGTGCGGAAATGGCAGTGTTGGCGTGGATGGTAGTTACCCACCTGGGTCCTGTGTTCCACACCTGAACAGCATCAGCGCCGCGCCGTCACGCACTTCGCCAACAATGATCCGATCGGGTCGTGCTCTTTAAAGGACGTGCCATGTCGCTTGAGTCTGATATGTGACGCGCAACTAAGTCTGGGCTGCGCATTGGATCTCACAACATATCCATCGAGTGGGATCAGCCATGAAGCTCGCTTGCGGATCGTCAGCCAGGGCGCGCAGATGACGAGGGGAAGTAGCTCTTCGAACGTGTGGCCGCCAATGGGCATCTCACCGGAGATGATGGGCGGTATTGGTCGACTTCCGAACGGAGCGCATGTGCGACGCTGTCAATGATAATTGCGGCGGCCCCTGCCTTCAGGACACTCGCCGGCCTGATCCCCTGCCCTACCCCGCTCGACAAACTGCTGACCGTTCGGATTTGAGCATCATTTCCACCACCGAACTGGCTTCCAACGCGGCAGGTCTTTGTTGCAAGCGCATCCAGAAGTTTTTCCGACCAGCCGCTCATGGGAAACAGCAGCCGAAGACATCAGGGATCCGAGCGCTGCTGGCGCGGTCTTCGGGCGATCGTCGCTTGGTTTGGTAAGACCTGGCGCGTCTCCAGTTGAGCCAAAATGAAAAACAGCTGGGCGGGGCATAGTCGACCCGGCCTTTTTGCCGGTGCACTTAGGACATCGCTCGGATCTTTCGACGCCGTCGAGCTACTGGAGCCGTTCAGTCGGAGAAGGTCACGCACGATCTGTCGCTCGTGCCCCGAGAGTACTCTTCGTCAGCCCGGGAAAAACGGAGGGATCGACGCTGTGCAGGCTTAGAGGTTCTATACAGCTGATTGGAGGTTTTCACGCTTCAGCGCGCAAATGAGTCGGCCTAAGCGGACCAGCAGCTGGGACAAGCTGCCACGACACGAGGTGCGAGCTACAGTGAAGAAGGAGCGTTATCCTTTGTCAGCCGGACAAATTCGCTAGAAAACTAATCAAAACAATTGGATAAGGATTTTCAGAGGGCCGCTCCAGAAAAGCCGCCTACAAGGAGTCGGGCACAAAGGGGATGTTAACCCTTCTTTAACGTTAAACTTCTTGACCTCCCGCCAGAATCACACCGATAATTGCGCAAGTTAGTTATGTTTCCCCATTTTTGCGAAACTGTTCCGGATGGAAGGCTTAATTGCGAGATGAACGACTCCGTCGTGCACCGTTTTGATCATGAAATTGCTCAACAGGGCTCACGGATCTCCAGTGCCTTGAACATGCTTCGCATGCA
>Ga0180218_1002269_pt1 | contig 10182 bp, 8 predicted proteins | sample eDN3rd37CKraftBY_FD_151334 | JGI IMG/M metagenome (GOLD analysis project Ga0180218, IMG submission 151334) | Enriched backyard soil microbial communities from Emeryville, California, USA - eDNA 3rd pass 37_C Kraft BY (version 2) (version 2) | ecosystem: Environmental > Terrestrial > Soil >... | reverse complement strand
CGTGGCAGCGCTGCCGCCGCCGTCGTCCGGCGGCCAGTCCGACCCCGCGGCGCCCGACTCCCTGCCGCCCGACGCTGGCGGCGCACGTCCGTGACGCAATCGGCCACGCCCGCTGTGCCGCCGCACCCGGCCGGGCTTCGCGCCCGCCTCGTGCGGCTGTCGCACGGCGTCGTGGTGGCCTGGGGCTGGCGGCGGGCCGCGATCGCCTTCTCGGCGGGCGCGGTCACGACCCTGACGCTGGCGCCGTTCGATCTCTGGCCGCTCGGCTTCCTCACCTTTCCGCTGGCGGTCTGGCTCATCGACGGCGCGGTGGGGCGGGCCGGCGGCGCAGTCGCCGCCGCTGCCGCCGGCTGGTGGTTCGGCTTCGGCTATTTTCTCGCCGGGCTTTACTGGGTCGGCTATGCCTTTCTGGTGGATGCGGAGACCTTCGGCTGGCTGCTGCCGGTCGCCGTGCTCGTTCTGCCGGCGGGGCTCGCGCTTTTCACCGGCCTGGGATTCGCGCTGGCGCGGCTGCTCTGGACGCCCGGCTCCAGCCGGATTCTGGCGCTGGCGGCGGCGCTCACCGCCACCGAATGGCTGCGCGGCCACTTGCTGACCGGCTTTCCCTGGAACGCCATCGGCTCCGCCCTGGCAGGCCCGCTGGTGCTGGCGCAGAGCGCCGCCGTGGTCGGCCTGTGGGGTCTCACCTTCATCGCCGTTGCGATATTCGCCAGCCCCGCCGTGCTGGCCGATCCCGCCAACAGCGCCCGGCGACGCTGGCAGCCGCTCGCCCTCGCGGCAGCCATGCTGGTCGTGATGGCGGGCTTCGGCATTCAGCGCCTCGCGACGACGCCGACCGCGCTGGTCGAGGGCGTGCGGCTGCGGCTGATGCAGCCCAATCTTCAGCAGGACCAGAAATTCAACTACGCCGCGCGCCGCAGCGTGATGCAGCGCTATCTCGCCCTGTCCGACCGCGCCGCCGGGCCGGACGCGGCCGGCCTTGCCCAGATCACCCATCTGATCTGGCCGGAATCCGCCTTTCCCTTCTTTCTGGTGCGCGAGCCGGAGGCGCTGGCGCAGATCGCGGCGCTGCTGCCGGAAGGCACCGTGCTGATCACCGGCGCGGTGCGCCCGCCGCAGACGCCGCCCGGCACGCCGATCACCCGCGCCTATAATTCGGTCTATGTGATCGACCACGACGGCTCGATCCTGTCGGTCTATGACAAGGTCCATCTGGTGCCGTTCGGCGAATATCTGCCGTTCCAGGATACGCTTGAGCGGCTCGGCCTGATGCAGCTCACCAAGGTGCAGGGCGGCTTCATTTCCGGCGACCGTCGCCGGCTGCTGACAGCGCCGCGCGCGCCGGCCTTCCTGCCGCTGATCTGCTACGAGATCATTTTTCCCGGCGCGCCGGGATCAGCGGGGGAACGGCCCGACTGGCTGCTGAACGTCACCAACGACGCCTGGTTCGGCATCTCCACCGGGCCCTACCAGCATTTCCAGCAGTCGCGCCTGCGCGCCATCGAGGAGGGGCTCCCGCTGGTGCGCGCCGCCAACAACGGCATCTCCGGCGTGGTCGATCCAGTGGGGCGCATCCTGCGGTCGCTGCCGCTCGGCGCCGAGGGCGTGGTCGATTCTCCGCTGCCGAAGCCGCTGCCGCCGACGCTCTACAGCCGCTGGGGCAACGTTCCGGCGATGCTGGCGCTGCTGGCCTGTTTCGGCATTCTGCTGCGCCAGCGCAGGACGTCCGCACCGCAACGCCATGAGAATTGATCCGCCAGCAGATTCGGTGGACGCCGGCCTTTTATTTGCCATCCCGGACAGGTAGAACCTCTGCTGACCGGCGCGCCTGAATTGCAGGTGCTTTCCCCGGAATTTCCTGCCACTGGATGGCGCTCTATCGTTTTGCGCATCACTAGCCTCATTTCGGCGATGCCGGGCCAAACAGGACGGAGGGCGTTTTGAGCTTGGTGCGAAAGCGAAATTCGCGTAATTGATCGGCCATAGGAGTTCTTTATGAACAAGAAGGCCCCTAATCCGATCGACAAGCATGTCGGCAGCCGCGTGCGCATGCGCCGCATGATGCTCTCCATGAGTCAGGAGAAGCTGGGCGACGCGCTCAACCTGACGTTCCAGCAGGTTCAGAAATACGAGAAGGGCACGAACCGCATTGGGGCGAGCCGGCTTCAGCAGATTTCGCAGGTCCTGCAAGTGCCGGTGGCGTTCTTTTTCGAAGGCGCGCCGGCTCTGGAACTGGAGGGCGCCGCCAGCGGCGGCTTGCAGGAAGCGCCCTCGCCCGCTTATGTCACGGACTTTCTGGCAACCTCCGAGGGCCTCGCCCTGATCAAGGCATTTCGTCGCATTTCGGATGCCAAGCTGCGCCGTCGCATCGTCGATCTGGTCGAACAGATGGCCGGCGGCGACTGAAAGGACACATCGGGGCCTTTTTTGCCCACTTTCTCTGCCCACGATTGCCCACGACTTGACCGCGGCAATCCACACTGCAAAGAAGCTTGCTTATCTCTACAACATCATGGCTAGGCTTTGATCCGGCCCCGTAAGTCTGGCGAGGGAGAATACGACCGTGGCACGCAAGAATTTCCTCTTCACTAGCGAATCCGTTTCCGAGGGACATCCGGACAAGGTCTCTGACCAGATTTCCGACGCCATCCTCGACGCCTTCCTCGAAAACGACGTCAAGCTCGGCATCGCCGACGACAGCCTCGTCAACACCCGTCTCGGCTGCGAGACGCTGACGACCACCAACAAGATCGTCATCGCCGGCGAAGGTCGCGGTCAGGCTCCCCTGTTCCAGAAGTATGGTTCGCAGGCTGTCATCAACCGCGAGCTGATCACCGAGATCGCCCGCGGCGTCGTCAAGGACATCGGCTACAATCAGGACGGCTTCTCCTGGCATGGCTCGGATGTCGAGGTCGTGCTGCACGGCCAGTCCCCCGACATCGCCATGGGCGTGGACGCCAAGAAGAAGAAGGGCGCCGAGGAAGAAGGCGCCGGCGACCAGGGCATGATGTTCGGTTATGCCTGCACCGAGAGCGAGGTCTATGAGAAGGGCACCTTCATGCCCGCTCCGATCTTCTTCTCGCACAAGATCCTCAAGGTGCTGGCCGACGCCCGCCACTCCGGCCAGATGCCGGACCTCCAGCCCGACTCCAAGAGCCAGGTCACGGTGCAGTATGTGGACGGCAAGGCCGTCGGCGCGACCAAGGTTGTCGTCTCCACCCAGCACAATGCCGAGACCCGCAACGGCAAGAAATACACGCCCGGCATGGTCCGCGAGATGATCGAGGACGCTGTCGCCTCGGCGCTGCCGGAAGGCTGGATGCCGAAGAAGGCGTCCGACTTCCTCGTCAACCCGACCGGCAACTTCGTCGTCGGCGGTCCGGATGGCGACTGCGGCCTGACCGGCCGCAAGATCATCGTCGACACCTACGGCGGCTATGCCCCCCACGGCGGCGGCGCCTTCTCCGGCAAGGACCCGACCAAGGTGGACCGTTCGGCCGCCTATGCCGCGCGCTACCTCGCCAAGAACGTGGTCGCGGCCGGCCTTGCCGACCAGTGCACCATCCAGGTCGCCTATGCCATCGGCGTCGCCGATCCGATGTCGCTGCTGGTCAACACCCACGGCACCGGCAAGGTCGATGAGGCCAAGCTGGAGAAGGTGCTGGCGGAACTGTTCCCGCTGCGCCCGACCAACATCCGCCGTACCCTGAAGCTCAACCGCCCGATCTACCGCCGCACTGCGGCTTATGGTCACTTCGGCCGCGCGCCGGAGAAGGACGGCGGCTTCTCCTGGGAGAAGACCGACCTCGCCGCGACGCTCAAGAAGCAGTTCTGAGCCTCGCGCGGCGCGCGGTCGTCAAAGGCTTCGCGATCCCATCGGCCCGGCGCAGCGATGCGCCGGGCCTTTTTGTTGCAGGACGCGGCTGCGGGACCGGAATCCGCCCGGTCGCGATCATCAGCCGCCGGGCCGGCGAGGCTCGTCAGCAGAGCCGATAGCAGCCGAGCTGACGGTGGCGGGCGGGCTTGACCCGCGCTTCATAGACGTGGCGCCTGCTATGACCTGATGCGGTGAGCCCTGCACGGAAGGCGACATGATCGCCCCGCGCCGCGAAATCCAGGCGGACACAACAAGCCGCGTGCTTTCCGTTCGGCGGCGCGCTATGCGCTTGCCGGCCGGGACAGGCTTGCCTGCCGGCTCACACAAGGAAACACGCGCCCTCGTGAGGGCCGCGGCGGGTCCGGCTGGCGCGTCGACTGCCGGTGCAACGGCTTTGAGCGCGGGCCGCCCCGAAGCCTGTCGGAAACCGATCGATGCCGCCGGTGCGGCGCAGAGAACAGTCGTCAATGACCGATACCGTGACGCAACACCGCCGCAACGGCGCATTTTTCGGACGCCGCAAGGGCCACGCCCTGCGCGACCATCAGAAATATCTGTTCGAAGCCTTGCTGCCGCAGATCGGCCTCGACCTCACCCGGCCGCCGCCCGCGGATGTGAGCACATTGTTTCCTCCCGGCGTCACGGCAGTGCATCTGGAGATCGGCTTCGGCGGCGCGGAGCATCTTCTGGCGCAGGCGGCGGCCAATCCCGGCACCGGCTATCTCGGCAGCGAGGCTTATCTCAACGGCATGGCCAAGGCGCTGGCCGGCATCGAGCGGCAGGCCCTGAATAACGTCCGGCTGCATTTCGAGGACGCCGTACCGCTGCTGGACTGGCTACCGCCGGCCTCCCTCGCCCGCATCGATCTGCTTTACCCCGACCCGTGGCCGAAGAAGCGGCACTGGAAGCGCCGTTTCGTGCAGGAGGCAACCATCGCCAAGCTGGCGCGGGTGCTGCGGCCGGGCGGGGAATTCCGCTTCGCCAGCGACATTCCCGATTATGTGGACTGGACGCTTCAGCGGCTCCTCCGCACGCCGGATTTCGTCTGGACGGCGCAATGCGCCGATGACTGGCGCCAGCCGTGGCCGGGCTTCGTGCGCACGCGCTATGAGGCCAAGGCGATCCGCGAGGGGCGCACGCCCTGCTATCTGATTTTCAGGAGGCTCTGAGAGACCGGCGACGAGCCGTTAGCCCGCCGAGGCATCGTCCGGCCGGACCTGCCAGAACCGCACCACCCGCTGGGCCGTCGCCGGCGCGAGCCGCTCGAAATTCGCAAGGGCGGTGTCGATCCCCCCGGCGCGTCCGCCCACCGAGGCCGGCCGAACCGCCATCAGCGCCCGGGCCGTCGGCCAGTCCCAGCCGGAGGCCCGACAGAGGATCAGGATCGGATCCGGACGCTCGCCGCTCATCAGCCGGTCGATGGTGTCCAGCGGCACATCGCTCAGCATCGACAGGCAGACCGCCGTTTCCTCGAACCGGCCGTCCCGGGCAAAGCCCAGCATCGCATCCTCGTCGAGGCTGCCGGCCGCCGCCAGCGCCTCCACCGTGCGGCTGGCGGCGGCAAAATCACGGCCTTCCCGAGCCCCGACCTCGCCGGAGATTTTCGCCAGCACCTGGCGGATGTCATCCTGAATGTCCGGCCGCGCGGAAGCCAGCAGCCGGTCGCGCACCACATCCGTGGCCCGCAGCAGCAATTCGCGGAACAGCCGCGGCGGAATGTCCGGACGGCCACCGACCTTCTCGGCCAGAACGCCGTCGCGCTCCGAACGCTTCACCAGGGTGGAGAAACTGTCGTCGGAGAGGCGGGCGGTCGCGTTCTCCGCGACATGATGAACCACCCGCCGGTCGCCACGCGCGACCAGCACATTCGTCACGGCCTCGCCGAGGTCGGCGCGATCCGCGATGGCCAGAAGATGACCCTGGCCGTGACTCTCTGCGATCTCGACAAGATCCTGTTCGCTGAGCTGGGCGGATTGCTCCAGGACCGGACGCGCCACTTCGATCTGGGCATCCATCGCCAGCGAGCGGATCACGCCGGCCGGCGCATTCGCCACCGGGGCGAGCCGGACGGCGAGTTCGGCGCGGGCGCGGGTTTCGATCTCCACGATCAGCCGCCCCAGCACATCGTCGAAAAGTTCGACATGCTCCTCGTTGAAACGATCGGCTCCGGCCAGAAACAGCGCGGCGATGCGTTCGAGCATGCGGGCCCGCCACTCGGCCGAGCCCTTGCGGGCGACCTCCTCGATCTCTCCGATCAGCGATTGCGCGGCAGCCATCAGCCCAGCATCCGTCCCGGGGTGGCCCTACCGCCCCGCCGATGGCAGGGTACGGTGCGGATGCTAAACGAAGCGTTAGTGCTAACGGGTTCTGTAGGTGCGGCCCTTCGCCGGCCCCGCATCCGACCCCCGGCGGCCTGTCGCGGACTTGCGCCGGCGCGAAAATCGGCTATATATGCGGTGTCCTGATATCAGGACATCTCATAGCGGTCAGGTCGAACTGATCGATTTTTGAGAGTGGGTTCCCGCCGGGACCCGCTCTTTTTTGTTACCTGAAGCCGCCCGCGGCAGGACCGGTTCGCCAGCCTGCGAACGGGTGCCCGGCGAAGAACGGCATCAAGACCGCATTCAAGATCCGTATCAAGACCTTGCCCATGTCCGAGACGAGCGACGCAGACCTGCTGGCCGAACCGCGGCTCATCACCGAGCCGGGCCTTGCCGCGCGCGTATCCGCCGTCGTCGAGCCGGTGCTGACCGGCATGGGCTACCGGCTGGTCCGCATCAAGATTACCGCCCAGTCCGGCTGCACCGTGCAGGTGATGGCCGAACGGCCCGACGGCTCCATGGGCATCGAGGACTGCGAGGCGGTGTCGCGGGCAATCTCGCCGGTGCTCGACGTGGCCGATCCCATCGACCGGGCCTATCAGCTCGAAATCTCCTCGCCCGGCCTCGACCGGCCGCTGGTGCGCAAGTCCGATTTCGACCGCTATGCCGGCTGGACCGCGAGGATCGAGCTGGCCGTGCCGCTGAACGGGCGCAAGCGCTTCAAGGGCGAGTTGCTGGGCACCGAAGGCGAGAACGCGCGGCTGCGCCGCGACGACGCCGCCGAGAGCGAGGACGCCGAGGCGCTGCTGCCGATCGCCGACATGGCGGACGCCCGCCTCGTCGTGACCGAGGACATGCTGGTGGCTTCCCTGCGCCGGGGCAAGCATGGCGACGACGCCGTGCCCGCCAAACCGAAAGCTGCGAGGCCCAAAGCTGCGAAGCTGAAGACTGCGAAGCCGAAAACCTCCAGGGCCGGCGCAAAGGCCGCCCGCACCGCCATTTCCCCGCGCCAGGAGGGCCGCAAGGGCCGTGGCGCATCCCAAGAAGGAGACTGACCGATGGCCGTCAGCGCCAACCGGCTCGAACTGTTGCAGATCGCCGATGCGGTCGCCCGCGAGAAGACCATCGATCGCGGCATCGTCATCGCCGCGATGGAGGATGCCATCGCCAAGGCAGCGCGCTCGCGCTACGGCGCGGAGACGGACGTTCACGCGGACATCAACCCCAAGACCGGCGAGCTGCGGCTGTCGCGCCATATGCTGGTGGTGGAGAATGTGGAGAATTCCTCCAGCCAGATCAGCCTGGAGGAGGCACGCCAGCGCAACTCCGCGGCGCAGATCGGCGACACCATTTCGGACCAGCTTCCGCCGCTGGAATACGGCCGCATCGCCGCCCAGTCCGCCAAGCAGGTCATCGTGCAGAAGGTGCGCGAAGCCGAGCGCGACCGGCAGTATCTCGAATACAAGGACCGCATCGGCGAGATCATGAACGGCTCGGTCAAGCGGGTGGAATACGGCAACGTGGTGGTCGATCTCGGCCGGGGCGAGGCCATCATCCGCCGCGACGAGATGCTGCCGCGCGAGACGCTGCGGCCCGGCGACCGGGTCCGCGCCTATATCTACGACGTGCGCCGCGAGCAGCGCGGTCCGCAGATCTTCCTCTCGCGCACCCATCCCCAGTTCATGGCCAAGCTGTTCGCGCAGGAAGTGCCGGAAATCTATGACGGCATCGTCGAGGTGCGCTCGGTCGCCCGCGATCCCGGCTCGCGCGCCAAGATCGGCGTGATCTCCCGCGATTCCTCGGTCGATCCGGTCGGCGCCTGCGTCGGCATGCGCGGCTCGCGCGTGCAGGCCGTGGTCAACGAGTTGCAGGGCGAGAAGATCGACATCATTCCGTGGTCGCCGGACATCGCGACCTTCGTGGTCAACGCGCTGGCGCCGGCGGAAGTCGCCAAGGTGGTGCTGGACGAGGACCGCGAGCGCATCCAGGTCGTCGTGCCGGATCTTCAGCTTTCGCTGGCCATCGGCCGACGCGGCCAGAACGTGCGCCTCGCCTCGCAGCTCACCGGCTGGGACATCGACATCCTGACCGAGCAGGAGGAATCCGAGCAGCGCCAGGCGGAGTTCGAGAAGCGCACCAAGCTGTTCACGGACGCCCTGGATCTCGACGAGGTGGTCGGCCAGTTGCTCGCCTCCGAAGGCTTCGACTCCATCGAGGAGCTGGCGCTGGTGGACGAGCGTGAAATCTCCGGCATCGAGGGCTTCGACGAGGAGACCGCACAGGAACTCCAGGCGCGCGCCCGGGAATATCTGGACCGGCAGGAAGCGGAACTCGACGTCCGCCGCGTCGAACTCGGGGTCGAGGACGCGCTGCGCGAGGTGCCCGGCGTCACCACCGCGATGCTGGTGAAGCTCGGCGAGGACGGCGTGAAGACGGTCGAGGACCTCGCCGGCTGCGCCACAGACGATCTCGTCGGCTGGACCGAGCGCAAGGACGGCGAGACCGTGAAGCATCCGGGTGCCTTCGAAGGGCTCGAAATCTCCCGCGAGGAGGCCGAAGCCATCGTGATGCAGGCCCGGCTCAAGGCCGGCTGGATCACCGAGGAAGAACTCGCCGCCGGAACCGGCGAAGACGACGTGGAAAGCGAGGAGGAGGCGGAAGCCGAAGCCTGACACCCTGGGTCAGGCCCGGCCGGCGCATAAGTCATGATGCAGTCGCCCGTCACCCCCACCGACACCCTCGACGGCGGCCCGCGCAGGATCGCGGCCGGCAGCGAGCGCCTGTGCGCGGCAACGGGCGAGGTCCGGCCGGTCGAGGACATGATCCGTTTCGTCGTCGGCCCCGACGGGGTCGTGGTGCCGGACCTGAAGCGCAAGTTGCCCGGTCGCGGCATCTGGATCACCGCCACCCGGGCGGCGCTGACCCGCGCGGTCGGCCGCCGGGCCTTCGCCCGGAGCTTCCGCCGCGATGTCGGCACCGGCGCGGACCTGCCCGGCCTGACGGACAGCCTGCTCGCCGCGGCGGCGCTCGATGCGCTGTCCATGGCTCACAAGGCGCAGCGCGTGGTGCAGGGTTTCGTGCGGGTGGAACGCGCCATCGCGCGCGAGCGCCTGCTGGCCGTGGTTCATGCCGCGGATGCGGCGCGCGACGGCGTCCGGAAACTGGAAGCCGCGCTGCACCATCGGGCCGAGGACGGCCACCGGGACATTCCCGTTTTCACGGCGCTGGGCAGCGCAGAATTGGATTTGGCCTTGGGGCGGTCAAATGTGGTACATGCAGCCCTGCTGGCTGGTCCCGAGAGCGAAACCTTCGTTGCGCGCGCGAAGCGCCTCGTCCGCTTTCGCACCGGCGACGTCGCCGCCGCGCCTGCATCAGAAGACGATCGACGACACTGAAATTCGCGCTCATCGAGCGGCTGTAGGAAGTTGGAACTGAATGGCTGAAACGACGAAGAATCCGGGCGACAAGACGTTGGGTGCAGGCTCGGGCAAGCTGACGCTGAAGCCGCGCACCGAAACGGGTGTCGTGCGCCAGAGCTTCAGCCACGGACGCAGCAAATCCGTGCTGGTGGAGAAGGTGAAGCGGCGCAGCATCGGCGAGATCGGCAAGCCCGACGCGCCGGCCGCGGCCGCGCCCGTTGCCGCGCCGCCGGCGCGCAAGCCCGCCGCTGCGCCGAAGCCCACGCCGGCCGCGCCGAAGTCGTCCGGCGTCGTGCTCCGTTCGCTGACCGAGGAAGAGCGCGCCGCCCGCGCCCATGCGCTGGCCGATGCCCGCCTGCGCGAGGCCGAGGAACGCAAGATCGCCGAGGAAGAGGCGATCATCCGCGCCAAGCGCGAGGCGATCGAGAGGGCCGAGCGCGAGGCCGCCGCGGAGCGCCAGCGCGAGGAGGACGAACGCCGCAAGGCCGAGGAAGCCAGGCTGAAGGCCGAGGAAGACGAGCGCCGCAAGACCGCCGCGCCGGCACCGGCCGCCGCCGACGCCGAA
>Ga0180218_1002268_pt1 | contig 10185 bp, 8 predicted proteins | sample eDN3rd37CKraftBY_FD_151334 | JGI IMG/M metagenome (GOLD analysis project Ga0180218, IMG submission 151334) | Enriched backyard soil microbial communities from Emeryville, California, USA - eDNA 3rd pass 37_C Kraft BY (version 2) (version 2) | ecosystem: Environmental > Terrestrial > Soil >... | reverse complement strand
TGTAGTCGCCGACGAGGCGGCGGTACTCGCGCTTGCCGGGCACGTTGCCGATCCACTCCAGCGTGAGGTTGTCGGCGTCGAACTTCCCGGAGTTCTTGATGTAGTCCCAGATGCCGAGGATGACGCCGCGCAGCTCGTCGCGGATGCGCTCGTTGTCGTCGACGATGTCGAGCTCGCCGCCCCACTCGATCCACCAGTAGTGGGCACCGGAGTCGCCGCTGCGGATGACGCGGTTCATCGGGATGGGCGTGCGGGTGATGTCGATGGCGGACTCCGGCGCCACGTACTTCACCGGGTGGCCGAGGTCCTTGGTGTAGAAGAGCAGCGTGGAGCCGAGGAACTCGCGCACCGGCTCCGGCGGCGCCCACTCCTCCCCGAACTCGGCCTGCGACTCCTTGCCGAGCCGGTAGCGCGCGCCGGCCAGGTGGCCGACCAGGCCGTCGCCCGTGCAGTCGAGGAACACCGGCGCGACGAACGTCGTGAGGATCTCCGAGCCCATCGTCCAGCCGGTGACGGACTCGACGCGGCGCGCGTCGTCGGGGCCGGTCGCGGCCACCTCGCGCACGTCCGTGTTGAGGAACAGCCGCAGGTTCTCCTCGCGGCGCACGGTGTCCAGCACGACGTCGTCCCAGTACACCGGGTTGCCCTCGGGGTTGCGGTACTGGTTCTCCACGTACATCTCGCCGACGATCCCGGTCTCCCGGGCCCAGCGCTGGTTGCCGTGCGCGGTGGCGCCGCACACCCACACCCGCACCTCGGAGGAGGAGTTGCCGCCCAGCACCGGTCGGTTGTTGACCAGCACCACCTGGCGGCCCAGCCGCGCGGCGGCGACCGCCGCGCTGACGCCGGCGAGCCCCCCTCCGACGACGACGACGTCCGCCTCGACGGTCTGCGTGCGCATGATCTCTCAGTCCTCGATCCGGTGGTTGTGCTGGTCGAACGGGTGCATCTGGTGGAACAGGGGTGGGTGTGCGGCGCGGGGCCGGTCAGCCGTGCAGGCCGGCGACGACGTCCTCGAGCGGGCTGCCGGCGATCGGTCCGCCGGTGCGCGGCACGCGGGCGTGGAACAGCGTGCCCGTCGTCGGCCCGGACTCGGCGGCGCTCACGTACAGCACGTCCGTGCCGGACAAGGGGCCCGTGCGGATCGTGCGCGCGGCGAGGCGCTGCTGGCCCGGCTGCACGTCGCCGAGCCCGGCGAACCGCCAGTCCCCGCCGTCGAGCCCGCGCTCCGCGCGGACCACCTGCGTGCGGACCCGGCCGTCGACCGTGCCCTGCACGACGGCGTACGCGCGGGTGACCCCGGCCGCCGACGTGGCGTCCAGCGCGGCGACGGTGTCGACGCCGGTGCCCAGCGACTCGGCGTCGATCACGGTCTCGCGCTGCCACGACGTCCCGTCGAAGCGCGCGAACCGCACGTCGAAGCGGTCGGCCGTGCCGTCGGCCTTCGCCTCCGCGTACCGGTAGACGACGCCGGCCAGGGTGTCGCCGTGCACCGCCAGCTTGGCGGTCTGCACGGTCGGGGCGTCGGTCGCCAGCGACTCGCCGTCCGCGAACGGCTGGTAGACGACCGCCCCGCCCGCGGACGGGGAGATCGGCGTGGTCAGCGCGGCGCCGGCGGCGTCGTGCCACGAGTCGTCCGCCGGGTCGTAGACCGCGTAGGAGCCGAGGTGCCGGTACGGCCCGGCCGCCCAGCGGTGCCACTCCCACAGCACGTGCAGCCGCCCGTCCGTGCCCACCTCGAGGTCGTCCGGGTAGACCGACGCGCCCACGCCCGAGGCGAAGACCGCGACCCGCGACCAGGTGCCCGACCCCGTGTCGAAGCGGTACAGGCGCCCGTCGCGCACGGTGGCCTCGTCGCGGCCGCCGCGCACCATGACGTACGCGTCGCCGTCGGCGCCGCGCGCCGTGACCGGGTAGGTCATGGGCACGCCCTGGTCGGGCAGGTCGGCGCTCGCGTCGACCAGCGACGTCACGTCGCCGGGCGTCGTCGAGCGGAAGTACTGCCACGGCACGTGGTGCATGGAGACGAACGCGTGGATCGTGCCCTCGCCGTCCACGACGATCGACGGCTGGTCGTGCCCGCTGTCGTCGAGGAACGTCGCGCACGAGCCGTCGTCGGCGCGCAGGCAGCCGACGGTCCAGGCGCCGTCGGCGCCCTTCGCCGCGACGTGCACCTCGTGGCGCGACGCCTCCGCGGCGGGGGAGTCGAACGCCATGTAGGTCACGCCGTCCACGACGTCGAGCGGCGTCCACCAGCCGGCGTTGTTCGAGCGGTCCACCGGGTAGGGCAGCTGCTCGATGGTCTCGGCGTGCTTGGCCTGCCCGGTCGGCCCGGACGGCGCCGCCGTGGCGGCGAGCGACGTCCCGGCGACCAGGGCCACCGCCGCCGTCGCGAGGGCGACCCCGCGGGCGCTCCGGCGCGCCATCAGCCGACCAGCTTCTGCGCGGCCTCGCCGGCCTTCTGCATGGCGGCCTTGGCGTCCGTCTTGCCGACCAGCACGGCCTGCACCTGCTCGGCGACGACCGTCTCGATCTGCGAGTAGGCGGTGAACTTCCAGAAGGGGTTGCTGGTCGACGTCGCGGTGATGCGCTCGTTGAACAGCGAGCCGAAGGTGTCGGCGGCGACGACGTCGGACTGCTGCGCCTCGGTGGTGACGGGCGGCAGGCCGCGCACCTCGTAGTCGGCCAGCACGGTGTCGAGGTCCGACGTCGCGAACTGGGCGAAGTCGGCGGCGGTCGCGGCGCCCTCGCCGTCGACGACGGCGATCGCGCCGCCCCAGACCAGCGCGCGGGGCGTCTCGCCGGCCTTGAGGACCGGGCGGGACAGCGGCACGAGCTTGCTGCCGAGGTCCTTGTCCGGCGACTCCTCCTGGACGGCGTTGCGGCCGACGGGGGCGTCGTCGTAGATCGCGGCACGCCCCTGCGCGAACAGGGAGCGGGCGTCGAAGCGGTCGACGTCGGCGGCGATGAGCTTCTGGTCGTACAGCGACTTGTACCAGGTCACGGCCTCGACGGACGCGTCGTCGCCGATGGTCACGGTGTCGCCGTCGACGAGCGGGCTGCCGAACGTCTCCATCCAGATGAGGATGTCCTTGAGCTGCGCGGCCTTGGTGGACGCGGCGTAGGGGATCATCCCGCCGCCGAGGCCCTTGAGGTCCTTGAGCGCCTTCTCGAACTCGTCGATCGTCGCGGGGAAGGCGTCGGGGTCGATGCCCGCCTTCTGGAGGATCTCGGAGTTCCCGACGAGGCCGATCGCGCCGATGGTCCACGGCAGGCCGTACTGCACGCCGTCGAACTGGGCGGCCGCCAGCGCCGCGTCGGTGTACCCGCGGCCCTCGGTCAGGGCGGAGAGGTCCTGCAGCTTGCCCATGGCGGCGAGCGAGCCGAGCCACGCGACGTCGACGTGCGCGGCGCCCGTGAACTGGCCGCCCTTCACCTGCAGCGTGAGCTGGTTGATGTACTCGTTGTAGGGGAACGAGACGTCCTTGATCGTGACGTCGTTCGCGTCCTGGTAGGCCTTGACGATCGCCTCGAGGGCGGGCGCGGCGGCCTCCTCCGTGAACGACCACGACGAGAACGCGAAGTCCGTCTTGGCGCCGCCGGCCGCCGCGGCCGAGGCGGCGGCCCCGGTGGACGACGGCGCGGACGGCGCGCAGGCGGCGAGGGCGGCGGTGCCGGCGCCGATGCCGAGCAGCTGGAGCACGCGACGTCGCGACACCGCGCTCTGGGGAAGGGTGAGAGACATGGGGATCCTCCGCATCGAGGGTCGTTCGGGGTGGGGAAGGGGTGGAGCCGTGGAGCGGGGTGGGCCGGTCAGCCCTTGACGGCGCCGGCGGTGAGCCCGCCGACCAGGTACTTCTGGAGGGCGATGAAGGCGATCGCGACCGGGAGCGAGACGACGAGGGACGCCGCCATGAGCTCCGGCCACGCCGTCGACGCCTCGCCGATGAACGTGTTGACCAGGCCGGGCGGCAGGGTCTGCTTCTCCGGGCCGGCGAGGGTGAGGGCGAAGACGAAGTCGTTCCAGCCGCGGACGAAGGCGAACAGCCCGGCGGCGATGAGGCCCGGCGCCGCGAGCGGCAGCACGATGGAGTGGATGATCCGCAGGCGGGACGCGCCGTCGACGCGCGCCGCCTCGACGAGCTCGTCGGGGATGGTGTCGAAGAAGCCCTTGAGCATCCACACGCACAGCGGCAGCGTGAACGTGGTGAAGCTCAGCACCAGGGCGGTGTAGGTGTTCAGCAGGTTGTAGGCGCTGAACACGCTGTACAGCGTCACCAGCAGCAGGGCCTGCGGGAACATCTGCGACGCCAGCACCAGGTACATCAGCGAGCGGCGGCCGCGGTAGCGGAACTTGGAGAACGAGTACCCCATGTACGCCGAGACCAGCACCGACAGCACGGCGGTGATCACCGAGACGATGACGCTGTTGCGGAGGTAGCCGAACAGCTGGTCGTTCGAGGCGAGCGCGGCGAACGCGTCCAGCGTGGGCGCCGACGGGAAGAACTTCGGCGGGTAGGCGAACACCTGGTCGCGCGGCGTCAGGGACGTGGCGAGCAGCCAGTAGACCGGCAGCAGGCCGAAGCCGCCGCACACGACCACCGTGGCCCAGGCGGCGAACCGCACGCCGGGTCGCTCGGACCGCAGCGCGCCGCGACGCAGGCGCTGGGGCGGGCGGGGCGCCTCCGCCGGGGACGACGCCGAGGGCGGGGTGGGCGCGGCGGGGAGCTGCGTCGTCGCGCTCATCGCTCCTCTCCCTTCTCCGAGAAGCGGACGTACACGACGACGAGCGCCATGAGCAGCACCATCCACAGCAGGCCGAGCGCGCCGGCCTTGCCGAGGTCGTAGCCCTGGAAGGCGGTCTCGTACACGGCGGTGGCGAACGTCTGGGTGGCGCCCGCGGGGCCGCCGCCGGTGAGCACGTAGATGATGTCGAAGTGCTGGAAGTTCCAGATGAACTCCAGCAGCAGCACGAGGCCGACGATGCCCTTGAGGTGCGGCAGCGTGATGGCGAAGAAGCGGCGGACCGTGCCCGCGCCGTCCATCTCGGCGGCCTCGTGCAGCTCGACCGGCACGGTCTGGAGGCCGGCCAGGAGCATGACCATCATCCAGGGGAACGACTGCCACGTCTTCGCCAGGATGACCGCGCCCATCGCGGTGCCCGGCTGGGCGAGCCAGGCCTGCGGGTCGTCGATCAGGCCGACCGACTGCAGCAACGCGTTCATCACGCCGTAGTTGGCGTTGAAGATCCACATCCACAGGAACGACACGACGACGCCGGGCACGAGCCAGGGGATGAGCATGAGGCCCCGCAGCACCTTGGCGCCGCGGATCTTCGTGTTCAGCGCCAGCGCGAGGGCGAACCCGATGACGAACGGCAGCAGGGTGGTGCCGAGCGTGAAGACGAGCGTCTGGCGCAGCAGGCGCAGGAAGTCGCCCTGCAGCACGTCCACGAGGTTCTGCAGCCCGACGAACGTGCGCCCGGGGAGCACGAGGCTCTGCTCGAAGAACGCCGTGACCAGAGCCGCGATCAGCGGGTAGAGCACGACGCCGGCCAGCAGCGCGACGCCCGGCAGGAGCAGCAGGACGGCGAACTGTCCGTCGCTGAGCCGACGCGGTGTCGTCTGTGACTTTCTGTGTTCAAGAGTGTGAGTTTGTGAACTCGTCATGTCCACGTCCCTGTGGGTCATCCTCGGCAACGAGGGCGATGAGCTGGTGTCCGCGACACACTCTGGCCGATCTTGGCCGATCTGGTCAAACGCCTGCGGTCTCGGTGCGATAACAACTCGGCGGGGTAGTGAACAACTGCGAACACAACATCACACATTGATGAACATGAGAGAGGCCGCCGAGCCGACGTCGTCGGGCTCGGCGGCCTCGCGGGCGCGCCGGGGTGGCGCTCAGGCGGTGAAGGGCAGCTGCTCGGGCCGCACCTCGTGCCGCGGCGGCTCGCCGGCGGCCCACCGGTCGACCTCGTCCGCGGCGGCGTGGCCCAGCCGCGCCTCCTCGGTGCCCAACGAGCCGGCGACGTGCGGGGTGAGGAAGACGTTGCCCAGGGTGAGCAGCGGGTGCCCGGTCGGCAGCGGCTCGGGGTCGGTGACGTCGAGGACGGCGAACAGGTCGGGCCGGTCCGCGAGCGTGCGGGCGAGCGCGTCGTGGTCGATCAGCCCGCCGCGCGCGGTGTTGAGCAGGGTGGCCGACGGCGCGAGCAGGCCGAGCTCGGCGGCGCCGAGCATGCCGCGCGTGCCGTCGGTGAGCGGAGCGTGCACGGAGACGACGTCGCAGGACGTGAGCAGGTCGGGCAGGCCGACGAGCTCGACGCCCGCCCGGCGCGCGTCGTCGGCGTCGTAGTACGGGTCGTGCACCAGCAGGCGCACGTCGAGCGGTCGCAGGGCCTCGGCGACGAGGCGCGCGATGAGCCCGAACCCGACCAGGCCGACGACGGCGCCGTCGAGCCCGCGGATCCCGTCGCGCCCGGGCATCGCGTGCTCCCGCGCGGCCGTGAGGCCCAGCCGCAGCACGTTCTTCACGGCCAGGTGCACCATCGACACGGTGAAGTCCGCGACCGCCCGCGCGTTGGCGTGCGCCGCCGACGTGACGCGCACCCCGCGCGCCCACACGTCGGGGGTCACCATGCCCCACACCGAGCCGGCGGCGTGCGCCACCAGCTCCAGGCGCGGCAGGCGGTCGAGCAGCGCGGCGTCCAGCTCCGGGGCGCCCCAGCCGGTGACGAGCACGCGCGCCGCGGCGAGCGCGTCGTCGTCGGCGGACGCGAGGTCGACGACCGGGCCGTGCACCGACAGCCGGTCGCGCACCGCGGCGTCGAGGACGGAGCCCGCCCACTCCCCGCCGACGGCGGTGAGGATCGGGGCGGGCGGGGCAGGGGTCGGCGTCGGCATGGCGACGACCTTAACCGGGCCGCGCCCGGCGTCTCAGTCCACGGCCTCCACCCGCAGCACGAGCGACGTCTCGGGCGCGGACTCGGGTGTCTGCACGCCGGCGACGGCGAGCGCGCGCCCGGTGAGCACGACGCCGCGGGGCGCGTCGTCGGACGGCCGCCCGAACCACGCCGGCACGTTCCAGGCGCCGAACGCCTCCCGGCTCAGCGGCAGGGGCGTGACGCGGTACCGGAGCTCGGGGTCCAGGCCGCGCAGGGTCAGGCGGCCGGGCGGCGCGGTGGCGGGCCGGGTGAGGGTCGCGACCTGGAACAGGGCGGCGGAGCGGTCCGCCGCGACGACGCCCCACGCCTGCCGGCCGTCGTCCGCGGGGAGGTCCAGGCGCACGAGCGTGCCGGTGTGCAGCAGGCCGCGCTCGGCCTTGTAGAGCGCGATCCAGCCGGCCAGGTCCGCGAGCTGCTCGGGCGTCGAGCGGGTGAGGTCCCACTCGATCCCGAAGTGCCCGAACAGGGCCGTCGCCGCACGGAACGCGAGCGAGTGCGCGCGGCCCGTCTGGTGGCTGACGTCCGCGGCCACGTGCGAGCCCAGGTACTCCAGCGGCAGCAGCTGCGCCGTCCAGGGCTGCATCTGCTGGCGCTCCAGCGGGTCGGTGCAGTCCGACACCCACACGCGCTGGGTGTGCTCGGCGACGCCGAGGTCCACCCGGCCGCCGCCCGACGAGCACGACTCGATCTCCAGGCCGGGGTGACGGCGCCGCAGCTCGGCCATGATCCCGTAGGCGGCGAGCGTCTGGGCGTGCACGACGGGGCGCCCGTCCAGGCCGGAGCCCGGGTCGACGAGGTCGCGGTTGTGGTCCCACTTCACGTAGTCGACGCCGTAGCGGCCGACGACGTCGCTCATCCGCTCGAGCACGAAGGCCGCGGCGTCCGGGTTCGACAGGTCGAGCACGTGCTGGTGCCGCGACGGCACGGGCACGCGGCCGCCGGCACCCATGACCCACTCGGGGTGGGCGCGCGCCAGGTCCGAGTCGAGGTTGACCATCTCGGGCTCGAACCACAGCCCGAACTGCATGCCGAGGCCGTGCACGTGGTCCGCGATCGGGTCCAGGCCGTCGGGCCAGACCTTCTCGTCGACGTACCAGTCGCCCAGGCCGCGCGTGTCGTCCCGGCGGCCGCGGAACCAGCCGTCGTCGAGCACGTACCGCTCGACGCCGAGCTCCGCCGCGGCGTCGGCCAGCGCGGTGAGCCGCGCCAGGTCGTGGTCGAAGTAGACGGCCTCCCACACGTTGAGGGTCACGGGGCGCGGGCCGTGCGGGTGCGCGGTGCGGCGGCGGAGCATCCGGTGCAGGCGTGCGGCCTGCGCGTCGAGCCCGTGGCCGTGCACGCCGTACACCCACGGCGTCTCGTACTCCTCGCCCGCCGCGAGCGTCACCTCGCCGGGCAGCAGCAGCTCGCTGCCGCCCAGCACGTGCTCGCCCGTGGGAAGACGCTCGGCCCAGTGCCGGTGGTTGCCCGACCAGCCCACGTGCAGGCCCCACACCTCGCCGTGGGCGAAGCCGAAGCCCGGGACGCCCGCGGTCAGCACGGTCGCGGCGTCGAAGCCCGTGCGGCCGCGGCGACCCTCGCGCAGGTGCGTGCCCACCGTGAGGTCGTGCCGCTGCGGCACCCGCTCCTTGCCCCACCGGCCCGTGAGGTCGAGGACCTCGCGCGCTCGCGGCGGCACCGGCAGGACGACGGCGAGCTCGTGCAGGCGGTACGGGGCGCCGTCGTTGCGGAGCGTGGCCCGTGCCTTGAGGACGCCGTCGACGGTGAGCTCGACGTCGAGGACGAGCGTGAGCCCCGCGGCCGGGTCCGTCGCCTCGACGCGCAGCGCCCCGGCGCCGGCCTCCGTGAGCCCGGCGGGCAGCGTGCCGCCGCACAGCGTCGCGACCCTGGTCGTGAACCGGGGCGACCAGGCGTCGCCGTCGCGCTCGCCCACGATGCCCGGGCGGCCGAGCCAGCCCGTGCGGGGCTCCGGCACCAGGGCGAGCCGCGTCGGCTCGTCCGGGCCGCTGTTCACGAGCGGGGCGGCCGCGGCCTCGACGACGGAGGCCGCGTCGCCGGCGGTCAGCGGGCCGAGGTCGTCGCCCCAGTGGACGACGGCGGGCAGCTCGCCGTCGCGGGCGTCGACGAGCACGCTGACGCCGTCCGCGCGCAGGTGGACGAGGGCGTCGACGGTGGGCAGGGCGGGGTCGGCTGTGACGGTCACGGCCAGAGCCTGCCACCCTCCGGCCTGATGACCGACCTCACGACGCCGGCACGACCCGCAGGCGCCACCCGATGATGGCGGCCGCGACGGCGACGGCGAGCCAGAGCAGCCCGTGCACCAGGGCGTCGTGGGCCTTCGCCAGGATCTCCAGGGAGTAGAGGGCGTCGTCGGGGTCGTCGAACATGGTCGAGACGTACCACCGGTTCCCCCAGCGGAACCCGTCCGCCACCGCGAGGAGCGCGGCCACCACGGCGGCCGCCTGGAAGAGCCCGCGGCCCCGACGTCTGCGCACGTCGCCCACCCTAGGGCGACCGGCCGTGGCGGTCAGCCCTCGGGGACCGTGGCGACGGCCTCGACCTCGACGAGCGCGCCGGGACGGGCGGGCGCGACGGCGAGGACGGTGACGGCGGTCCGCGCCCGCCAGACCTTGCCGGACGCGGCGTACGCGGCGTTCGGGTCGACGGACGGGTCCAGGTAGATCGTCAGCTTCGCGACGTGCTCCACGTCGGTGCCGGCCTCCTCGAGGACGGCGATCACGTTGCGCAGGGCCTGCTCGGTCTGCGGCCCGAGGCCGCCCTCGACGATCGCGCCGTCGGGGCCGGTGCCGTTCTGGCCGCCCACGTAGAGCGTGCGCCCGGCGGGCAGGATCATGCCCCACGCGAACGCGGGGTTCTGGTGCAGCGAGGGCGGGTTGACGGGAGTCGGCGTCGACTGCGCGGCCATGGGGTGTCCCTTCGTCCAGGTGAGCACCGAGGAGGTGTGCACCGATCCTCCCGCCCGCCACCGACACGCCTCCGGTTGCGGCGGCGCCGGGCGGCGGAAGACTCCCCGCCATGGAGAACGTGGACTACGACCAGCTCGTCGACGACTACGGGTGGGCCTTCGGCACCGCCGCGATCGTCGTCTACCTCGCGATCGCGGTGATCTTCCTGATCGCGTACATCCGGATCATCCAGAAGGCCGGCTACTCGGGCTGGTGGATCCTCGTCGGCATCGTGCCGATCCTCAACGTGGTGATGTTCCTCGTGTTCGCGTTCTCGCG
>Ga0180218_1002265_pt1 | contig 10199 bp, 7 predicted proteins | sample eDN3rd37CKraftBY_FD_151334 | JGI IMG/M metagenome (GOLD analysis project Ga0180218, IMG submission 151334) | Enriched backyard soil microbial communities from Emeryville, California, USA - eDNA 3rd pass 37_C Kraft BY (version 2) (version 2) | ecosystem: Environmental > Terrestrial > Soil >... | reverse complement strand
CGATATGAGCCTTCCGGTTGCAAATGGACGGCATGCATCCAGTGCCGCAGCCAGCGCCTCGGGCTTATGGGCGTAATCGACGATCGCCAAACCGCCGTTTCGCTCGCCGATGATTTCCAAGCGCCCCGGAACGCCCTTCAGAGTGCTAAGCGCCGAAAGCACCGCGCCCGTCTCTTCTCCGGCGGCAATGGCGAGCCCCGCGGCAACGAGCGCATTCTCGACCTGATACGCACCAACGAGCGGCAGATCGACGGAGAATGTTTTGCCACCGGCCTCGACGCCGACGATCTGCCGGAAGCCCTTTCGCTCGAGCGACGTGCGCTTCAACGTTTCACCCTGCGCACCGACCGTCAGCCTGCGAAGGCCACGCGCGGCCGCAGCAGCGATCACATCCTTTGCGTAGGCGCCATCGGCGTTGATCACCGCCGGCTGACCCGGCTGCAAAAGCTCCGTGAAAAGCCTGAGTTTGGCACCAAGATACGCTTCGATCGTCGGATGATAATCCATGTGATCGCGGCCGAGATTCGTGAACGCTGCCGCCGCAAGCTGAACGCCGTCGAGCCGATGCTGATCGAGCCCGTGCGACGACGCCTCGAACGCCAGGTGCGTTACGCCTTCGTCCGCCAGCGCCGCAAGCGTCGCATGCAGTGTCACGGGATCGGGCGTCGTGAGCGATCCATAGACCGCGCCATCCGGCTTCACGATGCCGACCGTGCCGATCGACGCCGCATTATGACCGAGCGCTGAAAAAATCTGCCGTGTGAAATCCGCCACCGACGTCTTGCCGCTCGTGCCCGTCACCGCGACCGCGCACTTGGGCTGCTTCCCCGCAAATTTCGCAGCAATTTGCGCCAAGGCTTTGCGCGGATTGTCGGTCTCGATGAGCGCGACGCCGGGCGGAACGGCCACGCCCTTCCCCCTGCCGACGATGACGGCCGCCGCGCCCCGCGCAACAGCGTCCGGAACGAACGACGCGCCATCGGCCTTCGTGCCCGGAAGCCCGGCGAAGATCACGCCCGGCCCGGCAGCGGCACTGGCCGCCGTAATCGCCGTAACGTCGATATCGGCCGCGCCGGGCGGCACTTCGATGCCGGCTGGAAGCACATCGCTAAGCCGCATGCCCCGTTTGTCGCCCCCCTGTTGGTCCGCCCGTCAATCGGCTCGCTGCTTGATACGGGCAGCCATGGAGGCCGTCAAATGCGGCCGAAAGTGGTGAACCGCGCGCGCTATTTTCCTGCAACCGTAATCTGCGGAGCAACGCCCAGTTGGCCTGCGACACGCGCGATCAACTCTCCCGTGACGGGTGCGGCGTTGGTGCCTCCCGTCCGCTGCCCCTTGGTCTCGGGGATGCCCTTCGGCTCGAAGAGCACGATGAAAGTCAGATACTGCGGGTCATCGGTCGGAAACGCCGCCAGAAACGATGATATGACCGCATTGGCTTTATAGCCGCCTTTGCTGGCGATATCGGCTGTGCCCGTCTTGCCGCCCACGCGATAGCCCGGCACATCGGCCTTGCCGCCCGTACCGTCCTTATCGGCGACGTTCGAGCGGAAAAGTTCGGCCATCTGGCGCGATGTCCCGGCCTTGATCACAGCTTCCCCATCCGCCGTGCCAGCATCGAATTTTCGCAAAAACGTCGGATAGACCCGCTTACCGCCATTGAAGAGCGTCGCCACCGCGGCCGCAAACTGCAGGGGCGAGACGGCGATGCCGTGCCCGAACGACGTGGTAATGACCTCCGCCTTGTTCCAGCGAGGCGGGACCTGCGGCGGCGCAACCGCGCCGGTTTCAACGTGCATCTGTTCGAGCAGCCCGAGCTTCTTCAGAAATCCGCGCCACTTCTCCGGACCCGCTTGCAACGCCAGCATGCCGGCGCCAACGTTGGACGAATGCGTGAAGACTTCCTTCGCCGTCAGAGGGCGGCGAGAGGGATGCATGTCGGAAACCGTAAAGCGTCCCACTTGCAACGGCTGACGCACGTCGAGAACCGTATGGGGCGTCGCCAGTCCCTCATCGAAGGCCATTGCCAGCGTCAGCGTCTTGAACACCGAGCCAAGCTCAAAGGTGCCGCCGGTCATGCGGTCGATCCGCTTGTCGTCAAGGGCTTGCGTCGGCCACGCGGGATCGACCCGCGGCAGCGACGTGCTGGCGAGAATTTCGCCGGTCTTGATATTGATAACGACGCCCGCTGCGCCTTCGGTTTGATAACGGCGCATGGCCTCGTCGAGTTCGTCTTCCAGCGCATGCTGCACGCCGATATCGAGCGAAAGGCGCACGGGCGGACGGCTCGACAGCACGGCGGAATGCACGGGATCGGCGCCGCCTTTGTCGTCGATATATTTTTCGATGCCCACAACACCGCGGTTGTCGACGTCGACGTAGCCCAGCGCATGTCCGGCCATCTTGCGGCCGGGATACGCACGCTTCAGCTCGTAGCGAAACGAGACGCCCGGCAATCCGAGATCGTGAATTTTCTGCGCGATCGCCGGCGAGACGCCCCGGCGGACCCACACGAACCGGCGGGATTTATCTGACAGCGCGCGCATCAATTCGGATGAATTGAGATCAGGCAGCACGGTCGAAAGCTTTTCGACCACCTCGTCGCGATCGAGCACGAGCCCGGGATCGGCAAAAATCGACGGCGCTTCGAGATCGGTCGCGAGCAATCGCCCGTTGCGATCGACGATGTCCGGACGGCTGAAACTCGTTGCGGCGACGGGCTCGGAAATGGCGAGCGCGATATCCGTATGCCGCCCCGCCGCCAGCACGAAAAGCTGCGCAACGACGAGGGAGAATGCCGAGAATAAGACGCCATAGACGGCAGCTTCGACACGCCGCTGCGTATGTTGCGTCTGTTTCGAAGAAGCAGGAGCCGCAGACTTTGGTGCCGGCGCATTGCGCACCATGCGCGCTCCCGCACCGCGGATCAGTATCTCGCCTGAATCAAAGCCCATTGGCGCTGCCCTGGCGCTGAGTAAGTTCGGTGACTTCACGTCCTTGCTGGAACTGTTCGGCCTTCGGCGGTCCAAGCCCAAGGCGGCGCGCGAGTTCGTCGATGCGATCCGGGCGCGCGAGCGTGCTGCGCTCTGCCTTCAAAACGGCGATGTCGCTGCGTGCGAGATCTGCCTGCCGCTCTTTCGCCTGAAGCTCAGCCTCGAGGCGGCGCGTGTCATAGTTCAATGCATAAAGAAGCAGCGCGCTCGCGACTGCGAAAAAGAAAGCGGAAACATTCAAGAGACGCATTTTGATACACTTCCCGTTCAGCTTGTCTCCAAGCTCAGCATTATCGGTGTCGAGGGACCCCCATCGCGTCCAAATCCAGCGGCCAAACAGCAGCATCGGTGCGGGTCGCGGCACGCAAACGTGCAGACCGTGCACGAGGGTTCACTTCCAATTCACCTTTAGAAGGTGTTAACGGCCGGGAGTTAACAATAAGGAAACTCGGAAGCCGGGATTTTATCAAATCGGGCGGCAGGTGCCGGGATGCACCGGCGGTCTTTCCGCTGCGTTCCGTTATGAATCTTTTGACGATTCTGTCTTCGAGACTGTGGAAGCTGACGACGACGAGGCGTCCACCCGGCTTTAAAATTTTCTCGGCCGCCGACAATGCGCGGGCAAGTTCGCCAAGCTCGTCGTTGATGAAAATCCGCAAAGCCTGAAACGTTCGCGTCGCCGGATGCCGGCCATCGACCTTCCGGCCATGAAACACATGCAGCACGATGTCGGCGAGCTCACGCGTCCGCGTCAGCTGGGCCTGGTCGCGCTTCTTGACGATGGCGCGGGCGATCGCGCGCGAACGTCGTTCCTCGCCGTACGTGTAGATCACGTTGGCGATCTCTTCTTCTTCGGCCGTGTTCAGGAAATCGGCAGCGCTCATGCCCGACACCGACATGCGCATGTCGAGCGGCCCGTCAGACTGGAACGAGAACCCGCGCTCGGCATCATCGAGTTGCATCGACGAAACGCCGACATCCAGAACGACGCCATCTACCGCCTCGACGTCGAGGTTCTCGCGCAGCGCCTCTTCCATATGGCTGAACGGCGTCTCAACGAGCTTCAGCCGCGAGCCCATTTCTTCGAGCAAGGGATTGGCATTGGCGATCGCGGTCGGATCGCGATCGAGCGCGAGCACGGAGCAATTGGCAGCGTTGAGAATGGCCCGCGTATAGCCGCCCGCGCCGAACGTGCCGTCGATGTAAAGCTCGCCGTCCTTGGGCGCCAGCGTCTCGAGCACTTCCGAGATGAGCACGGGGATGTGGCGCGAAGGCTTTTCAGCCGGCCCCTGCGAGGCTCCCTCTGCCCCGCCGTCGCGCGTCATTCCCGTGCTCCCTCGTCGCCGCCGTCGTCCGACAGGCGGCTACCCGCTGCAAAAAGCTTGCGCGTTATCTGAACTTTATTTCGTGCTTCGGCACGGCGCGCTTCGAAGCGCTTGGGTTCCCACATTTGGAATTTGTCACCGAGTCCAACAAATGAGACGGCGGCGTCCAGGTTGGCGTGGGCGCGAAGGCTTTCAGGAAGGACGATGCGGCCGTCGCCATCGATCGAGAGAACCTGGACGTCGCCATAGAGTGCGACAGACAGTTCATCGCGCTCATCCGAATAGTCCGGCAGGCCCGCGAGAAGCCCGTCGATTTTCTTTGCAAGTCTTTCGCCGCCTGCATCGAGCGCTTGAGCGTCGAGCGCGGGGTAGCAATAGAGGCCGCCCGCGATGCCGCCGGCATATCCATCGCGCTCGAGTACGGCGCGGAATGAGGCTGGAATGGAAACCCTGCCTTTGGCGTCGATCTTGTTTGTGAATGTCGAGACAAAGCGGTCCATCCCTCAGCTAACGAATGTCGTCCTCCACTCAGGTACTGGCTACGCTTTCACTTGATCCGCCCCGGCGGCCGGCTCCCCACAGGGAAGCAGCCAGAGCCAAACCAACTCACCACTTCCATTTCGGGCGGCCGGCGCGCTGAACGCGTGTCGCCCGAAACAATCGCAAGTGAAGATCCGTGGCGGTCGCTCGAATTGGGCCCTCTACCAACCGGCGCCCGGCCACGGTGTCCTGCCCGGTGCGGACGGGCATATATGGGATCGCATGGGATCCCATGGGCGTCAACGGGATATTAAGGATATTTCGTGGCTCCTGATGGAAATCCACCGCCCGGTCCACAGCAACCACACCCCGACTCTTCTCAACGAAGCCGTGCAGGAGCGGGCATAAGTTTATGAAAATTCGAAAATTTTTAGCGCCGCATCGCCAGTAACGCAGACCTGACTTGATGCGCCGCGCTAAGAGCGCATCCTGAGCCTAGGCGAGGCAGGCACCCCGGATTGTCCGGCGTCGCGGGAGAATCGGCCCGCTGGCGCCCCAACATCAGCAGGTGCGCACATGGCCAACACCGCTACACGACATTCAACCGTGCACCACGCCCAAGAGCGCGGCCTCGAAGTCAGATGGCCCGCCTCCATCATCTGGCGCGACACGGATCCGGCAATACGCAGAATAACGACGGCCGACGTTTGGCAGTCTCTCCGCGAAGGCTTCGACGATTTCATCGCGATGCCGACGCACCTCGTCTTCGCAGCGCTCATCTACCCCGTAATCGGTCTGATCCTCGCGCGCGTCCTGTTTGGCTACGGATTGCTGTCGCTCATCTATCCGTTAGCCGCGGGCTTCGCGCTGCTCGGACCGTTTCTGGCGATCGGGCTTTATGAGCTGAGCCGAAGACGTGAAGCAGGGCTCGATGTCGTCCCCACGGACGCCTTAGAAGTCATTCACCGCCCCGGCATGGGCGGCATCTTCGTCCTGGGACTCGGCCTAGCCGCCGTCTTCGTCGCTTGGCTCTACGCCGCGAACCTCATGTACACGCAGATCATGGGCGGCGAGCCGGCCTCTGTCTCCGCTTTCGTCCACGACGTGCTGAAGACGACGAAGGGCCACAACCTCGCAATTGCCGGTAACCTCGTTGGGTTCCTGTTCGCGCTCTTCGTGCTCGTCACGAGCGTCGTATCGTTCCCGATGCTCGTTGACCGCAAGGTCAGCGTCGGCACCGCGGTGAGAACATCCATCCGCGCGTCGGTCGAAAATCCCGGACCCATTGCCCTATGGGGTTTGATCGTCGCGGCCGGGCTCGTGCTCGGCGCCATCCCGCTGCTCGTCGGACTGGCGATCACCTTGCCGATCCTCGGCCACGCGACGTGGCATCTCTATCGCAAGCTCGTGGTTCCGCCCGAACAGCAAGACATCAGCGACGATGAGATACCGGCGGACCTTTGAAGCCGCACGTGCCCGCGCGCGATCTCGATAAGCGCGGGCACCTCGTTCAGAGCAAAAAGAAATCACCAGCCGGCCTATAAGCCGGGTTCTGTCCAGAGTTGCCTCCTGGACGGCCATTCATCTGGGACGCCTGTCGCCAGACGCCTCGTGCAATCAACCCGGGTGGGTAGCGTGAGGACGCGCCTTGCGTCTGCGGTTTCCCGCTCCGCGCGCCCACCCCTATTTGATCTTGCTCCCGGTGGGGTTTGCCCTGCCACTGCTGTTACCAGCAGCGCGGTGCGCTCTTACCGCACCTTTTCACCCTTACCGCCGGATTAGGCCCGAAAGCCGTCCGGCTTGGCGGTATGTTTTCTGTGGCACTTTCCCTAGGGTCGCCCCCGGCGGCCGTTAGCCGCCACCGTAGTCCTCATGGAGCCCGGACTTTCCTCTGCCGGAGTGTTCTGCTCGCGCAGCCTTTAGAGCGCGCTTCGCCTCACAAAAACCGGCAGCGGCCGTCCAGCCGGCTGGTGCCCGAGATAAGCGATGCGCGAACAAAAAGGTCAAGGCCCATACGACGGCGGCACCCGCATTAACTCAACCGGCCACCTTCCAACTCCGCCATCCCAGGCGAACGATGCGCCGGCGGCCGGCGCGCGGAACGCGTGTCGCCGGCGCCAACAGAGAACTCCCCGGGATCCACGACAACGGGCAGCGCACTCTTACTTGCTGACAGCCCCGCTCTCTAAACTGTCATCCTCGGCTTTATGCCGAGGATCCATGCTTCATCTTCCCCTGCTGCCCGATGGATCCTCGGGACAAGCCCGAGGATGACATTGCGTTGATTGAAGCGTCACGGCCGAGCGGAACCGCGGGAATAATGCACCCCCGTCGTCATCGCGGCGGAGCCGTCGCGTGCGGCCGGCTCCCCGAAGGGAGAGTCGCACGCGACCAATATCAATGCCGAAGCTGGTTGGCCCGCGCGGTAACCTCAGCCTGGCTCACCTCGCCCGCCTGCACGAGCGCATTGATGCAGCGGGAAGACAGCTTCTCCCCGGCAGCGCGCATGCACGCGCGAACCTCCGGGCTGTCGGACCGGTACTGGCTGCAAAGAGCATAGTAATCGCGCGAGCAGGCCAACTTCACGCGAAGGCTGACGGCATCAGCCGAGGTCGCCCAGATGAATGGCGCGGTCGCCACCATCGAAAGAGCGAACACAAAAGCACCCGAACGCGGACTGAAGACGCTGGTTCGCATCTGTGATGACATGTCGGCACCCCGGCATCGAGCTAAATGTAATGATCTCAGAAATATGCGCCCATCGTTGATTCATGGCCATCGCATATTTCGCCGCGCGACTCGTAAGGTCAGCTTCGCGTCAGCAAGTGTGCTCTGAACGAGCCAGAACGCGATCAAGCAAGCACGCCATCCGCCAGGCGTTAGTGTGCGAACCGCCGAGCAAACTAGCGCAGCGCGCGATCGAGGTTGATCGCCTGATCGAGACCTTTGACCTGCGTAACGCCGATCGCGCCGATGAAGTTCGCACCATCGAGATCGGCGCCCGTGAAGTCGACGCCAGAAATGTCGGCGCCCGCAAAGTCGGCCCGCGAGAGATCTGCGTCTTTGAAGTTCACGCCCTTCAAATCGGCACCCTTGAATTTCGCGAACCACAACACCGCGCGTTCCATGTTGGCATCAGCCATCCGCGCGCCGGAGAAATCGCAGTACTTGAGAATGTTGCGATAGGCCGTCGCGAGCGTCCCCTCGCCCGGCCGGCCCTCTCGCGGGTAAAAATTCGCCTTCGACAAATCCGCACCGCGAAAATCGGAGCCGGACAATTCCGCCTGGACATGTACGCCCGACATGTTCGCACCCGAGAAGTGCGGTGCATCGAGCGTGTTGTTGGACAGGTCGGCATAAACGGTCGGGCGCAGGATCGTCGCCCCCGCGAGATTGGCGCCCGAGAGATCGGCGCGGATGAGCACGGAGCGGTCGAGCCGCGTATGCGAAAGATCGGCGCCCTTCAGGTCGGCGCCGGTGAAATCCGTACCGTAGAGGTCGGCCCGCGCAAGATTGGCGCCTTTGAAGTTGAGCTCTGAAAGATCGAGATAAACGAGGTACTTGCCCGAAAAATCGGGCCTCGTGCCGGGCTTCGCCTGAAAGAGCAGGCTCGTGATGGTTCGGGCGTTCATCTCCGCCTTGGGCGTCACGGGCCCTGAACGCTCATCCTCGGCGGCGAAGGCACCGCTCGTGCAGAAGACCAGAAACGCGATACCCATCAATCTTCGGATCATACAAGCGTCTTTCAATCGTCAGCTCACAAAGCCGATCATGCATGAGTCCGGAGTGTGCGGGGATATCTTTTCGTCGCGGACCGGCAGGCGAAATCGCCGCGTGTCGGATCCGCCAGCTACGTTATCTCGTATCGCCTCATGATGCAGGCTTACGGCAGGGCGCGAACAGGTCAAGCGCCGGATCGTACACCCGGGTCGCGACGCCCATGACGCCAAGTGTCGAATGAAACAGGTTGTCATGCCCCACGCGCTGCGACGTGCGCTTGACGAGACAGTCCTGCTCGAGGCCGCGCGACTGCTTCATAGCATCTGACAGCCATACGACCATCGGCACATGAACCTGCGCTTCCGGCGCGATGACATAGGGCATCCCGTGAAGATACATGCCGTTCTCACCAAGGCTCTCGCCATGATCGGATACGTAGAACATGCCCGCATCGACGCCATGAGCCGCCCCGCCCTTGAGCACGCCGATAAGGCGCGTCAGAACATGATCGGTATAGCGGATCGAATTGTCGTAGGCGTTGATCACGTCGGCCAATTCGCAGTGGCTGAACTGGGCATCCTGACACGCGGGCTCGAACGACGCGAAACCCTCCGGATAGCGCTTCCAATACGCCGGACCATGGCTGCCCATCATGTGCAGCACGATCACCGTATCGCGATCGAGCTTTGCAATGCGCTCATCAAGTCCATCGACCAGCGCCTCGTCATATACCTTGAGCGGCGTCAGCGTCTCGGTCGTGACGCGCGCGCAAACGCCTTTGCATCCCGATTGATTTTCGCGCCACACGACGTCGAGCCCCGCGCGCTTGAGAATGTCGAGCAGGTTTTCGCGTGACGCTGCTCTCGCGTTTGAAAACCCCGCACGGCCGTATCCCGAAAACATGCATGGCACGGACTGCGCCGTATCCGTTCCGCACGAATAGGCCTGCCCGAAGTTGACGAGATCACCCATCGAAGCAAGGCCCGGGTTCGTCGGCCTCTCATATCCGTTGAGAGAGAAATGATCCGCGCGCGCCGTCTCGCCGATCACAATGACGAAAATGGACTTGCGGCCGCCGTTGAAACCAATCCGCCGTGCGTCCTCTCCATAAGTTGCGACCTCTCCGGCCCGCTTGCGCTTGACTTGTCTGCGATATGCCGAGAGCGCCGAGACGATGTTGACCGGCGCTAGCGTCATTTGAAGTTCGCGATGGTCGCGCGCGAGCGAAATCAAATCGCCCCACACCGGCAGCAGCACGGCCGCGAGAACCGCAAGCGACAGGGTCGCTGCCTTGAGCTTGCCCAACGCCTCCCGCCCGAAGGATTGCTCCGTCCAAGGCACAATCCAGAACAGGATGGCCGGAACGATCCCGAGCAAAACCACATAGGCGACAAAGCTCGGCGTGATGAGATCGCCAGCCTCACCCGCATCCGTCTCGATCACGTTGCGAACCATATGCACGTCGAACACGACGCCATATTCGCTCATAAAATATGAGGCCGCCGCCGTCACAGGCAGTAGCACAAGCACAATGGCACGCAGCAACGGCTTCAGTGATACCGCCAAGAGCATAAGATACGTCACGATGACGATCGCCACCGCAGCCGAGGCGACGAACGGCCAATCGCCAAACCGCGACGGATCGGCGAGGCCGATGAACTTGTGCCAGAAGGGCAGATTG
>Ga0180218_1002264_pt1 | contig 10209 bp, 7 predicted proteins | sample eDN3rd37CKraftBY_FD_151334 | JGI IMG/M metagenome (GOLD analysis project Ga0180218, IMG submission 151334) | Enriched backyard soil microbial communities from Emeryville, California, USA - eDNA 3rd pass 37_C Kraft BY (version 2) (version 2) | ecosystem: Environmental > Terrestrial > Soil >... | reverse complement strand
TCACGTGCCCGATGCGTGGATCGACCACGACAAGACCAAGACCGGCTACGAGATCCCCTTCACCCGGCACTTCTACCGCTACACCCCACCCCGACCCCTCGAAGAAATTCAGGAGGACCTTCGCGGCCTCGTCACCGAAATCCAGGCCATGCTCGCGGAGGTAGGCGCGTGAGCTGGCCGGTGTATCCGAAGTACAAGGAGACCGCCGGCTCGGGTTCCATCCCTGACCATTGGCAAGTCTCCAAACTGCGCCATCTCCTGAAGGTCAATCCTTCTGTACCCGAGAGTCTTCGGTCGGATGGGAACGAAATGGTGACGTTCCTTCCGATGGAGGCCATTGGTGAGGACGGCACACTCGACACGACACGCGAGCGACCGATTCGCGAGCTGCTCACGGGGTACTCGTACTTCGCAAATGGCGACGTCATCATGGCCAAGGTGACGCCGTGCTTCGAGAACGGGAAAGCTGCCGTCATCGAGACGCTCCCCACCACAGATGGATTCGGAACATCAGAAGTCACGACACTGCGGCCTGGCAGTGGCCTCGACCAGCGATTCCTTGGATACCTCGTTCGCTCCGATCGATTCCGGCAGTCCAGCATCGCTGCAATGACCGGTGCAGGCGGACTCAAGCGAGTCCCAGACGAGCATGTTCGCTCATTCCACATTGGCCATCCGTCCGTCGCGGAGCAGTACGGCATCGTTGACTTCCTCGACCGCGAGACCGCCAAGATCGATGCGCTGATCGCCAAGCAGGAGCAGCTCATCATCACTCTGCGCGAGGACCGTGCCGCCACGATCACCCAGGCAGTCACGAAGGGTCTCGACCCGAACGTCGAGATGAAGGACTGCGGATCAGGCTTCCCGGCGATCCCGGCTCATTGGCAAGTGCAGCCCCTCAAGCGTTTAGGCCGACTGATCACGGGTGGTACACCGGCAACGGGCAGCGAAGGTAACTACGCGTCTTCGGGTGAGGGGTTTCCGTGGTTTCGGCCCGAAGACCTGGACATTACTGGGCACCCGTCGGCTGCTTCGAAGTTCATCTCGGATTCGGGCCTAGCCTCGGTACCTCGTCTGTCAGCACCGTCAGTCCACGTTGTTTCGATTGGAGCAACGCTGGGCAAGGTTGGCTACGTCGACGTGGATTCATCATCGAACCAGCAAATTACCGCTGTCGTCGGAGCCGATTGTCCTAGGTACACCTACTTCGCGCTCGTCGCTAGCTACGAGCGAATCTGGGCTTCGTCGATGGGCAACACACTGCCGATCATCAGTGCAGGGCGATTGGGCACCGTCCGGCTCCCTGTTCCGCCGACCAACGAACAAGCAAGTATCGCCGACTACCTGGATACTCGCTGCGCCCGGATCGACGCCCTGATCGCTAAGTCGATGGAGATGATCGAGACGCTGCGGGAATATCGCTCGGCGCTGATCACTGATGCGGTGACCGGGAAGATCGACGTTCGGGGGGTGGCTTGATCATGCTGCAGCATCATGAATCGGTGCTCGAGGACGAAATCTGCACGTATCTCGCCGCGAACGGGTGGTTGTATTCGGCGGATGATGCCGGCTACGACCGCGAGTTGGCCCTGTTTCCGGAGGACGTGTTCGCCTGGTTGGCGGAGACGCAGCCGGCTGAGTGGGACAAGCGCATCAAGCCGTCCGACCCGCCGGAGGCGCAGGGGAAGGCGAAAGCGGCTTTGCTGCAGCGTCTGGCGAAGGCCTTGTCCGCGGATCTGAAAGCCGACGGTGGCACGCTGTCGGTGCTGCGGCGGGGGTTCAGTGATTTCAACGCCTCGTTTGCGATGTGCCAGTTCAAGCCGAACTCGGGTCTGAACGTCTCGACTGCGGCGAAGTACGCGGCGGTGCGGTTGCGGGTGATGCGGCAGGTGCACTACTCGACCACGAACACCAAGAAGGCGATCGATCTAGTGTTCTTCGTCAACGGCATCCCCGTCGCCACTGCGGAGCTGAAGACCGATTTTACGCAGTCGGTGGCCCATGCGATCGAGCAATACAAAAAGGATCGTGCCCCGAAGGGGGAGCCTCTCCTGACGTTCGCGAAGCGAGCGTTGGTGCATTTCGCGGTGTCGAACAAGGAAGTGCACATGACCACCCGGCTCGATGGGCCGGACACGGTGTTCCTGCCGTTCAACCGCGGCAACCAGCATCGGGCCGGGAATCCGCCGAACCCGGACGGATCGGCGTCGTCGTACCTGTGGGAGACAATCCTCCAGCGCGACACCTGGCTCGAGATCCTCGACCGGTTCCTGCACCTGGAGGTCACCGAGCGCCGGGATCCGGAGACGGGGAAGAAGACCCGCAAGGAAACACTGCTGTTCCCACGATTCCACCAGTGGGAAGCCGTCACCCAACTGGTAGCGGCGGCCCGGACGGAGGGGCCGGGGCACCGGTATCTGATCCAGCACTCGGCCGGCTCGGGAAAGACGAACTCGATCTCCTGGCTCGCCCAGCGCCTGGCCAGTCTCTACAACGAGGCGGACGAGAAGGTGTTCTCGTCGGTCATCGTGGTCACCGACCGCACCGTCCTGGATGCGCAGTTGCAGGAGGCGATCCACCAGATCAACCGCACCACCGGAGTCGTCGCCCACATCGACGGCCTCTCTGGCTCGAAGTCGTCCGAGTTGGCGGATGCGTTGGAGGCGGGGACGCACATCATCATCGTCACCATCCAAACCTTCCCCTACGCGTTGGATGCGATCGCCGACCGCAAGTCGCTGCAGGGGCGGTCGTTTGCGATCATCGCCGACGAGGCCCACTCCTCGCAGGCCGGTGGGGCGTCGAACAAGCTCAAGCAGGTCCTCTCCCAGGCCGAGTTGGCGGAGGTCGTCGAGGGCGGGTCGGTGTCGGCGGAGGACATCCTGGCCGCGGAGACGAAGACGCGTGCCGAGGCCAGCAATATTTCGTTCTTCGCGTTCACCGCGACCCCGAAGGCCACCACCCTCGAGTTGTTCGGCCGCAAGGACGAGTCCGGGACGCCGCGGCCGTTCCACTTGTATTCGATGCAGCAGGCCATCGACGAGGGCTTCATCCTCGACGTGCTGCGCAACTACACCCCCTACAAGACCGCGTTCCGGCTCTCCCACGGTGGAAAGACCTACGCCACCAACGACAGCGCCGAGGGCACGATCGCTGTCACCGGGGGCGGCGACGATTCGGATCTGGTGGATCGGTCGGCGGCGGTGAAGTCGGTGATGAACTGGGTGAAGCTGCACCCGACGAACATCGCGCAGAAGGTGCAGATCATCGTCGAGCACTTCCGGCAGAACGTGGCCTGGCGGCTCAACGGGCAGGCCAAGGCAATGGTCGTCACCTCGTCCCGCAAGGCCGCGGTCCGCTACAAACTCGCCTTCGACAAGTACGTGGCTGACCACGGCTACACCGACGTCGCCGCGCTGGTGGCTTTCTCCGGCGAGGTCAAGGACACCGAATCCGGCAGCAATGAGCCGTTCACCGAGACCGGCATGAACCCCGGTTTGAAGGGCCGGGATCTGCGCGACGCCTTCGCCACCGACGAGTTCCAGGTGATGTTGGTGGCCAACAAGTTCCAGACCGGCTTCGACCAGCCGAAACTGGTCGCGATGTACGTCGACAAGAAACTCGGCGGCGTGCAGGCAGTCCAAACCCTCTCCCGCCTCAACCGCACTTTTGCGCCGCTCAAGGATCAGACGTTCGTGCTCGACTTCGCCAACGAGGTCTCCGACATCGTCGATGCGTTCTCCCCGTACTACGAGGCCACCACCCTCGCAGACGTTACGGATCCGAACATCGTCCACGACACCGAACGCAAACTCGCCGTCACCGGCATCTATGAGGCCTCCGAAGTCGACAGCCTCGTCGACGCCTACCTGGCGAAGAAGGGCAACAGCGCCCTGGAGAAGTGGATTGCACCGGCCGCGGAACGTTACACCGTGCGCATGAAGACGGCCGTCGACAGTGGCGACCGGGCGGCGATCGATGAACTGGCGATGTTCCGCAAGGACGCCGGCACCTATGTGCGGCAGTACGAGTTCCTGTCGCAGTTGTTCGACTACGAGAACCCGTGGCTCGAGAAGCTCGCCATCTACCTCAAGCTTCTGGCTCCGCAGCTCACGGGTGGGGAGAAGCAGACCCCGATCGACCTGTCGGCGGTCACAATCGACTACCTCGGCCACCACGAACAGGCCCAGCAGCATGGCACCCTCACCGCGGGCGTGCAGCTCGAGCCGGCCAAGGAGGCCGGGACGGGGACTGTGAAGGATCCAGACATGGTCGCGTTGGAGGAGGTGATCGCGAAGATCAACGACCTGTTCTCCGGTGACCACCCCGACTCGTCGGTCCGGAACGTCGTCACCCACATCAAGGACCGGCTCGAGGAATCCGAGACGCTGCAGCAGCAGGCTCAGAACAACTCCCTCGCCCAGTTCTCCGCTAGTCCGGATCTGCACAACGAGTTCCTTGCCGCGGTGATCGGGGCGATGGACTCCTCATCGGAACTGTCGGCGCAGATCCTCAACAACGCGGACCTTTCGCAGAAGCTGCTGGGTGAGCTGCTGCCGGGCATCTACCGTCGCCTGCACGACTGTCTTGAGGGGTAGGTAATCACATTGGGAACGACCGTCGGGTCGTGGAGCATCGGTGTACTCGAGGGGCTCGCTGGGGTCTTGGCGGACACTGAGACTGGGCTCACTGGCCGCGAGATCGGAGGCCTTCTCGCGCGCCTCGAAATGGAGGATCCGCTGCCGGGAGCCACCAAGCGAGTCCGGCTCACTGAAGCCTTCGTCCGCCGACAGAATCAGGACGGATCCGCACGGCGGATCGTCACATTCATAGTGCGTGCCATGGAGCCGGTGACCTACCGAGACCGACCCGAGCTATTCGACCTTCGCCGAGACGGCTTGAACGAGCGTCTCGCATTCGTCGGACTCCGCGTCACCGACAAGGGACAGGTGAGTACTGGAGCGATCGCCGAAACGCTCGACGAGGCCACGAAGATCGCCACCTCGCTATACGACGAGCTTCGGCGTCGTCGAGTGCATCCGCGGGTGCTGGAGTACACCTCGATCGAGATCCTCAAGAAGAACAACTTTCACGCCTGCCTTGAAGCTTGTAAGAGCGTGTTCGATCGACTCCAGGAGCTGACAAGTCGTTCCGGTGACGGAGCAAAGCTGGTCGACGACTGCCTGAGTTTGGGCAAGTCTGGCGTACCAATGTTGGCGATCAACGACCTCAACAGCGTGACAGAACGCGACGAACAAACGGGACTGGCCAACCTTGTGAAGGGACTCAATGGGCTCTTCCGAAACCCAGTTGCCCACGATCCCCGGCTCCATAGAAACCTCACCGACGACGAGCTTCTGGATGTTATGACGACCGTCTCGATGGTGCATCGTCGGCTCGACGGGGCACGACTGACCTCTACAACAAAAGGCGACAAATGAGGCTGACCCGCCTACAAGTTCATAATCACAGCCGTCTCGTGGACCTCGAGGTCGAAGTGAGAGATCACTTGGTCCTCGTCGGGGCGAACGACGTCGGGAAGTCTTCATTGTTGCGGTGCCTTGACTTACTACTGGGAGCAAGCACAGCGCAGCTCTACTCGCACATCACATCTGACGATTTCCGCGACCGCGAGCAGCCTCTTGTCATAGAGGCCGATCTCACAGGATTCGTCGATGATGATAAGGCCCTTTTCCCGGATGAGATCACCATCGACCCCGCCAACGGTAAGCAGAGCCTCACGATCCGGCTTACCGCCGCCATCGACTCCAACGAGACACTCACCATTGAACGCTTGGCTCCCGGTGGCGGCACAGGTCGCCAACTTTCCCGCGACCAACTCCTCGGCCTCGGCTGGAAGTTCCTCAGCGCGACCGCTCAGACAAGGGACTTGCGCGACGGTCGCAAGTCCACGCTCGACGACATCCTCCAAGCCGTGGAACTCGGTTCTGAGCAAGCGGGTTTCGACGCCATTACGACGTCGTTCGCCGAGAAGCTGAAGACCTCCGTCGTGCTGTCCACCCTACGAAACGAGCTGGCGAATCAGCTTTCCCGTGCCCTGCCGGAACCAGTCAAGAAGGATGACCTCTCCTTTGTTCCTGGCTCTGCCGCCGACAATGACGTACTGGGTGATGTCCGCCTTCAGGTTCACAAGAACGGCACACCACACAACATCTCCGCACAGTCCGACGGAACCAGAGCCCTCTACGCCATCGCCCTCTATGACCTCATGAGTTCAGGCGCGAACATGGTCGGCATCGACGAACCGGAGGTCCACCTCCATCCGACCAGTCAACGCAGCCTTGCTCGTCTTCTACAAACGAGTCCCAACCAGAAGATCCTGGCAACGCATTCGGCGGACATCGTCGGTGCTTTCGACCCGGATTCAATCGTGGTTGTCCGCGCCGGCGGCGTCGTTGTGCAACCCACCAGAGGTTTCCTCTCGGCAGACGAAAAACTGAGCGTGCATTGGTGGGTACGCGACAAGCTCGAACCACTGACCTCACACCGGGTCGTCGCGGTCGAGGGAATCTCCGACCGCATCATCCTTGAGCGAGTCGCAGACCTTACGGATCGCAACCTCGATCGGCTCGGTGTATCCGTCATCGAGACTGGAGGTGCTGGTGACATGGGTTCTGTCGAAAAACTCTTCGGCCCGACAGGGTTCAAAATCCCCATCTCGATGCTGATTGACGAGGATGCAGAGAATGCGACTGCAAGCAAGCTCGGTGTTCCTACAGCCGAACTCAACCGGCACTCTGTCTGGATCTCCCGGGTTGACCTCGAAGACGAGTACGTCAATGCACTCGGAGCGGCAGTCATCTGGCCTGCCCTTCAAGCATCCAGTCTGTTCAGCACCAATGAACTTGCGAACTGTCAGCCCACCGGCCCAGGCGGTACCTACCTCAACAAGGACGTGGCTGCGTTCTGCCGCAGGAAGAGATCCAAGGTCAAGGCCGCGATGGTTGTCGCCCCATTGCTCGATGCTGGCACAGCCCCCCGCATTACCAGTACCGACGGGCTCCTGAACGAAATCGTGAGCCCCTGAGATGCTCAATCCAACACATGCTCAACGGCAGATCCGCGACCACAACGACCTCAGCCTGCTCGCAATTGCGCCCGCGGGATGCGGCAAGACCGAGGCGCTCGCGTTGCGAATCCAAGGCCTACTCGCGCGTGGCGACGTTGCTCCGCCACGAAGAATTCTGGTTACTACATTCTCCAACCGTGCCCGCGACAACATCCGTGAACGATTGCAAGCTCACCTCCCATCCGCTCAGCTGCGTGGTCTCGTGACCATCTCGAACTTCCACGGTCTTTCGGCCCGGATCGTCCGCGCACACGCAGCACTCATCGGAATCGACCCAACAGTGGCCCTACCCGAGAACGACTGGGTCGGCGAGCAATGCAGAAGGCGCGGACTTCAGTACAAGGCCATCGGCGCCGTCCAGGACATCTTGCGCGAGACCAAGCAAGAACCCCTTGACGACATAGAGGTCGAACGCCTGCTCATTACAGCCGGAAACACCAACGCCCTCGAAATCGAGCGGCAACGCCGACAAGAAAACCGGTTGACCTACGATGACCTCCCGCGGCTCGCGGAAGTCATCCTCCAGCATGACGGTGTCGCCGACCTATACCGCAACCACTTCGCCGCCGTCGTCGTAGACGAGTTCCAAGACCTCACCCCGCAGCAACTCCGAATCATCAACCGAATCGGCTACCAGAAAACTACCTACGCCGGCGACTTGGCTCAGGGCATTTACGTCTTCGCCGGCGCCAGACCCACTGAGATTGACAACGCAGTTCGCATCGAGTGCAGGAAGGTCATCGAGTTCTCGGACTCCCACCGCTCCTCACCAGCGGTTCTGGACATGGTCAACTCGCTCGCCCCCCTGACCGGGGGCCAACGACTGAAAAGCGCCGCACCGGAATCCTGGCCCGGTGGAGGGCTTTCAGGGCTCGTCACCTTCACGACTGCTGCCGAAGAAGCGGACTGGGCAATGAAGTTCTCGAAGTTTGTGCTCACCCGAGCTCCACTTCAGAGAATCGGCATCATTGCACGTACCGCGTCGCGCCGCCGCTTCGTCGATGAGGCAATCGCCGGAAGCGGCCTCGCATGCCACCGCTGGGACGATGGAGTCCTCGATACCGACACCGCAAAGGTCATGAAGGCGATGTTGTCTCAATTGGACCCCATGGAACTCGCAAAATCGGCCGATCCCCTCGGATTTCTCCGGGCGGCCGCCAACCTCGACGCAATACAGGACCCAAGCGGGCGCGAAGCACTCGCCGATGCGCTCACCTGGTGCCACGATCTCCTTGCGGAGGGCCACAGCATTGCCGTCGTTAAGTCGAGAATTCGCGTAGGCGACAAAACCACACTGATCACCGTTCCCGGCGTTCACCTCCTTACCGGACATGCCGGCAAGGGCCAGCAGTTTGACTGGGTCATCGTGATCGGAGCGGAGGAAGGGAGCATTCCCGACTTTCGAGCGAACACGGTCGAAGCCGTCGCTGAAGAAGCACGTGTACTGGCTGTCATGATCTCGCGCGCACGGCACGGCGCTATCGTCCTGCACGCGCAGTCTGTACCAGCAGCGTCGAGCGGGATGGCCTACACCAAACAAGGTTCCCGATTCTTACCAGCCCTTCAGAATTCCAGCCCCCGTGATTCGCAAGAAATTGTTGACTGGCTCACGACTGCGCCATGGGAATCGATCGCAGCCCGATGACGAGTTGAATGCGCTCCTAGAGGTATTGCGCTTGCTATTGGGACGCCTCCCACGGAGAACACCCGTGCATAGATAGGATCGTCTCACAACCTTGGTAGTTGGACACTCATCCGGCGTGCAAGCGGAATCGGGTCGACCCAGCTCCCGGCATCTCACAAATCGATTCTGAAAAAGGTCTCGAAACATAAGTACGAGAACAACTTTCGGAACAACGAAACCGCTCGGGGCGCGCCATAGAGTCTCAGCGACGCAACGCCGCGGCGGAGATCGGTAAGCCCGCCGCGGCGAGGCGGTCGCATACGTCGGCCGGGGTGCCGGGCGGGTTGCGCCACGCTGCGGCGGTCGCGCTGATCGCCTGGTGCACCCGCGCCCCGTCGAGCGTGAACAGGTCCATGACGAACTCGTCCGGGTGCAGGGCCTCGATGCCGAACTGGGCAAGTTCGGCATCGGGGAAGTCGCGCAGGTTCGCGGTGACGATCACCTGCGCTCCGCAGCGGATCGCCGCGGCGAGCACGTGCCGGTCGTCCTCGTCGGGCAGCGTCAGGGCCGGGATAAGTGCCTCGTACCCGGTGACCAGGCAATCCGGCACCGCTCGGTTCATCAGCTCCCGCAGCCTGGCCAGGGTGCCGGTGGGGATGTCCGGCCGGTTGGCAGCGAGATTGCGGAACGTCTCGTCGAGAATCCGGTCGGTCCACCGCGCGTGCACCAGCCCGGTCTGAGCCAGGCGAATCAGCACGTCGCGAAGCACGTTCGGGTACAGCACATTCGCGTCGTAGAGAACAGTGAAGGTCACGTCAGTACAGTCCGAGGTCCTCGGACAACGAGGCCAGCTCGTCCGCCGCCCCACGCGCATCGCGCTGTTGGGCGCGCCGGTACTCAAGAACCGACGACGCCAGGATCCGACGATGCCGGCCCACCAGCCGGTACCGAATGAGGCCCTGGTCGAGGAGCTTGATCACGTGCGGGCGCGAGACGTTGAGCAGCTCGGCGGCCTGCTGGGTGGTGAGCTCAGCATGTGCAGGGACCACGGTCACGCCCTGGCCGGCTGCCATGTTCGCCAGTACGTCTTTGATCAACTCCAGGGCAGAACTCGGCAGGTGCACGGACTCCGACGTTCCGGCGACGGTGACGTCGAACGTGTCGGTACTCGGTTTCACGTCCCGCAGCGCGTTCAGCGCCTGTCTCGCCTGCTCCTGCTCGACGGCACTGGGATGTTCGATCGCGGACATACCCCACCTCCTCTAGGTGCAATATACGCAGCAAACGAAACAGACGCAAAAGTGGGCAATTTTCGACTCGCGAGTCCGTCGCGGCGGAAGTCGGCTTGGCTCGCTGTGGCGGATTCCTAGATGTGCTGTTTGACGATCCCCAAACAACACACTCGAAACGGCCTGGCACTCGATCACATCCTGCCGAATCGAGTCGCTGGACCGTCCTGTTTAACCGTCCTGCATTTGGATCTCGTATCGCTGAC
>Ga0180218_1002263_pt1 | contig 10212 bp, 8 predicted proteins | sample eDN3rd37CKraftBY_FD_151334 | JGI IMG/M metagenome (GOLD analysis project Ga0180218, IMG submission 151334) | Enriched backyard soil microbial communities from Emeryville, California, USA - eDNA 3rd pass 37_C Kraft BY (version 2) (version 2) | ecosystem: Environmental > Terrestrial > Soil >... | reverse complement strand
TCCGCGCGTTCCAGGGCACGCTCTACAGCCCGCATTTCCAGACCTACAATCGCAACAAGCGCAGCATCACCCTCGACACCAGGCAGCCCGAGGATCTGGCGACGCTCGACAGGCTCGTCGCCGGCGCCGATGTCTTCATCCAGAATTTCCGGCCCGGCGTCGCGGATCGGCTCGGGGTCGACGCCGAACGGCTGCGCGCGATCAATCCACGGCTGATCTACTGCTCGATCTCAGGGTTCGGACCGGGCGGCCCCGATCGCGATCGCCCCGCCTTCGACACCGTGGCGCAGGCGGCGAGCGGATTTCTGCGGCTGCTCGTCAATCCCGAGCATCCCCGCGTCGTCGGCCCGGCCATCGCCGACGCGCTCACGGGCTTTTTCGGCGCCTACGGGGTGCTTGGCGCGTTGGTGGAGCGCGAGCGCACCGGGCGCGGCCGGCTCGTCGAGACGTCGATGTTCGAAGCGATGTGCTATTTCAATCTCGACGATTTCACCCATCTTTTCGCCGCCGATCTTGTGATGGGGCCGTACAGCCGGCCACACGTATCGCAATCCTATGTGTTCGAATGCGCGGGCGGCGACTGGGTGGCGCTGCATATGTCGTCGCCCCCCAAATTCTGGGAGAGTCTGGCAACGGCGGTCGAGCGGCCGGACATGCTCGCGCGCCCGGAATTCGCGACGCGCGAGGCGCGCATCGCCAATTACGAGAAGGTGGTCGTCTTTCTCGCCCCCCTGTTCAAGGCGCGGCCCCGCGACTGGTGGTGCGAACGCCTGCGGGCACTGGAGGTGCCCCACTCGGCAGTCCGCTCCTCCGATGAGGTGGCGCACAGCCCTCAGGCCGCGCATCTCGGCCTCGTCGTCGAAGCGGACGGCCCGCATGGCCGCTTCCGCACCATACGCTTGCCGATCTCCTTCGACGGCGAGCATATGACCAGCGTGACGGCCCCGCCGACGCTCGGCCAGCATCAGGCGGAAATCGTGGAGGCCGGTGCGCCCGCGCCCGGCGGCGCGGTTGCCCGCGGCCGCTTTCCTGCCCAGAGTGATTCCGAGGCCGATGACATCTCTGCCGACTCGGGAATCACGGCAAACAAACAGAAAGCTAGGGTCGATCCGATTCAATCCGAAGCGGATCGACTCTAGCCACGCCACGGCGCGGAGGCAGCGGTGACGGACTCCAAAGACCCCGAATATCTCTCGACGCTCGAGCGCGGCCTGTCGGTGCTGCGCGCCTTCGATCACGATCGCCCGATCATGATGCTCAGCGAGGTCGCCGCGGTCGCCGGCATCAGCCCCGCGGCGGCGCGGCGATGCCTCAACACGCTGGTGAAGCTCGGCTACGTCGCGCGAAACGGCCGGCGTTTCCTGCTACGGCCCGAGGTGCTGGTCTTCGGCTCGGCCTATCTTTCCGCGATGAATATCGAGCATGTCGCCATCCCTCCCCTTCAGGCGCTGCGCGACCAGACCGGCGACAGCGCCTCCATGGCGGTCCGTTCGGGGGCAGAGATCCTGTACGTCGCCCACGTCTCCACCAGCCGCCACATCCGGCTCGGCGCCAATGTCGGGACGCGCTTCCCCTGGCATGCGACATCGCTCGGCAAGGTGCTGCTGGCTTTCGAGCCCGCGGCGGTGGCGGAGCCTGTCATCGGGGCGGCGCCGCTGACGCGGTTCACCGAGCGCACCGTTACCTCGCGGGAGGCGATCGGCGAACGCCTGTCCGCGATCAGGGAACGGGGTTACGATTCCTCGCTCGACGAACTCGATTACGGCATCGTTTCGGTTGCCGTGCCGATATTCGATTCCGCCCGCGCGATCGTGGCCGCGATCAACTGCTCCACCTCGACGACCCGCATCGCGCAGGACGAACTGGTGCGGACCCGGCTGCCCCTGCTGCGCCACGCGGCCGGCGAAATCGAAGCCGCCCTGCGCCGCTGGCCAGTGCTGGCCCAGTCGCTCGCGTCTTCATAACCAGCTCCTCCCCCGGCATCCCGATACCCACACGCCTCCCCACTTACGGCGCATCTATCGAATGGTATCCTCCGCCCGTGCGGCCGCCGGGTTTCATCATGTGCAACGCTTACAGCGCATCTATCGAATGGCATCCTCCGCCTAGCATAACGTCCTCGGAATGATTCGGAGACGAACAGGTCCGGCGCGAGACCGGGTCGGCCGATGGGAGTGGATGAATGAAGATGGTCCTTCTGGCGACTCTGGCCGGTGTCGCCGCCGGCGGCACGGCGCTGGCGCAGCAGGCGCTGGGCGAGGCGCAACCACCACGCGGCCCCGAACAGATTTACGACACGACATGCGGCTACTGCCACGGCCGGAATGTCGGCCCGATCCTGCTGGGCCGGAACCTGCCGGCCGACACCATCAAGCACATCACGCGGCACGGCCAGAACGGCATGCCGACATTTCGTCCGACCGAGATTTCGCCCGCCGAACTCGACGCTTTGGCCACCTGGGTTTCCACCGCCGAGGCCCGCACCGGGGAGCACGGACAATGAGCGGCTTCAGCATGGACCGGCGCGGCCTGCTCGGCGTCGGGCTCGCCGGCGCGGCCGGTATCGGGCTCGGCACCGGGGCGAGCGCGGCCAACCCCGCCCCGCTCGCGCCGGGAGTGACCAAGGCGGATTTCGCCGGCGCGATGAAGGCGTTCCGCGACGTGGTCGGCGCGGAGTGGGTGTTCGGCGACGAAGACGCGGTCGCGCCATGGTCCAAGACCTACGTCCCCGATCCGACCCGCAGCCATCTGCCGGTCGGCGCGGTCTGCCCGGACGAGGTCGGCCAGGTTCAGGAGATCGTGCGCATCGCCAACCGCTTCCGCCAGCCCCTCTGGCCGGTCTCGACCGGCAAGAACATGGGCTACGGCATGACCGCGCCGGCGACCCCGGGCCAGGTCGTGCTGGACCTCAAACGGATGAACCGCATCCTCGAGGTCGATGCCGATCTCGGCACCGCGCTGGTCGAACCCGGCGTCACCTATCAGCAGCTCAAGGATTATCTGGACGAGAACCGGATTCCGCTCTGGATAGACGTCCCCACCATCGGCCCGATCGCCTCGCCGGTCGGCAACACGCTGGATCGCGGCGTCGGCTACACGCCCTATGGCGAGCACTTCATGTTCCAGTGCGGGATGGAGGTCGTTCTCCCCAATGCGGAGGTGATGCGGACCGGCATGGGCAGCATTCCGGGAACATCGGCCTGGCAGGCGTTCAAATGGGGCTATGGCCCCTATCTCGACGGCCTCTTCACCCAGTCCAACTTCGGGGTCGTCACCAAGATGGGGCTTTGGCTGATGCCCAAGCCGCCGGTCTACAAGCCGTTCATGGTCCGCCACCGCGCAATGGGCGACGTATCGAAGATCATCGACGCGATGCGGCCGCTGCGCGTCGCCAACCTCGTCGCCAACTGCAACCTGATGATGGGCGCGGCCTATCAACTCGCGATGTTCAAGCGGCGCAACGAGATCGTGCCGGACGGTGCGCCGCTCGACGATGTCTCGCTGCAAAAGGCCGCCGCCGCCAACGGCCTCGGCATGTGGAACACCTATTTCGCGCTCTACGGCACCGCGGAGACCGTGGCCGCGGTCGAGCCGCTGATCCGCGCGACGCTGACCGCGAGCGGCGGCGAAGTGCTGACCGATGCCGAGATGGCGGACAACCCCTGGTTCCACCACCACAAGACGCTGATGCAGGGCGGTCTCAACCTCGATGAGGTCGGGCTGCTGCGCTGGCGCGGCGCCGGCGGCGGGCTGGCATGGTTCGCGCCGGTCGCGGCGGCGCGCGGGCAGGAAGCCGAGGCCCAGACGGCGCTGGCGAGGACCATTCTGGCGAAACATGGGTTCGACTATACGGCGGCCTACGCGATCGGCTGGCGCGACCTCCACCACATCATCGCGCTGCTGTTCGACAAGTCCGATCCCGCTCAGGAGGAGAAAGCGGACGCCTGCTATCGCGAACTCGTGACCGAATTCGGCAAGAAAGGCTGGGCGAGCTATCGCACCGGCGTCAATTCGATGGATCTCGTCGCGCGGCAATATGGCAAGGTCAATCGCGACTTCAACGCGGTTTTGAAGCACGCGATCGACCCCAACCATATCATCGCGCCTGGCAAATCGGGGATAGCATGATGCGTTTCGAAGGAAAAACGGCGCTCGTCACCGGCGGCGCGACCGGGATCGGCCGCGCCACCGCGCTCGCCTTCGCCCGCGAAGGCGCGGCGGTGGTGATCGGCGATATCGACGACCGCGCCGCCGAAACCGTGGCCGCGATCAAGGCCGGGAACGGCCGGGCCGCGTTCCGCAAGACCGATGTCCGCGACAAGACGGCGGCCGATGCGCTGGTGGCGTTCGCCGTCGCCACCTTCGGCTCGCTCGACATCGCCTTCAACAATGCCGGCGTCCTGCCGCCCCCGGCCCCGTTCCACGAGGTGCCGGAGGACAGTCTCGGCCTGATCCTCGACGTCGACATCAAGGGCGTCTTTTTCGCGATGCAGGCAGAGGTGCGCCACTTCCTCACCGTGGGCGGCGGGGCGATCGTCAACACGGCGTCGGTCGCCGGGATCGTCGCCGATCCGAACATGTCGGCCTATGTCGCCGCCAAGCATGCGGTGGTCGGCCTGACCAAGGCGGTCGGCATCGAATATGCCCAGCAGGGCATCCGGGTGAACGCGATCGCGCCGGGGTTCATCGCCACCCCGATGACCCAGGCGTGGCTCGACAGCGAGGCGTTCAAGGCGGCGTTCTTCGCCCACAACGTTAGCGGCCGGGCGGGGCAGCCGGAGGAGGTCGCGGGCACCGTGCTCCACCTCTGCTCCGACGCGGCAAGCTTCATAAACGCCGCGCTGTTCGTGATCGACGGCGGGCAGACCGCGCACTGACGGCCGCGCGCGGGCGCCGCGCCCCCGCCCCATTCAGGGCATGCCGTTCAGCAGGGCGATGAAGCCGGCGAGACGATTGACGCCGCTTTTCTCCAGAATATGCCGGATATGAGTGCGCACGGTCGCGACGCTGATGCCGCGCCCGCTCGCAATGTCCTCGGCGGTGCGGCCCGCGAGAATATTTTGCGCGATGGCCAGTTCGGCCGGCGTCAGCGCGAAGCATTCCCGCATCCACTGCGTCCGGCGGCTGTCGTCGCGGTCGCCGGCCGACAGCAGCAGCGAGCAATGCCGCGCATCGGCGGCGGGCAGCACCAAAATCCGCCATGGCAGTCCCCCTGACGCGCGCGGCGCCAGAAACGCCGCGCGGCCTCCCGGACGCCGGTTGATGATGGCGGCGGCGGCCCGGCGGATTTCTGTCTCGGTCGCCGGATCGGCGGTGACGAAACGGCCCTGACGCAGGCCGATCCCGTCGCCGGCGCCAAGGATGCGCATCGCGGCCGGCGACGCCTCGACCAGCCGGGCGCCGCCATCGACCAGAATAACGACATCCTGATACGCGTCGAGCATGTCGGCCAGCCGGCCCGATTGCTCGGTCTGCGCGCGAATCATCTCGCGCGCCCGATAGATCCGGTGGAGGTCGGTGCTGATCTCGTCGAGCCGGGCGGCCTCGACCACCGAAAACGGGCCGCTCGACCAGGCGCGGTGGAAGCTGGTCGCCATCGTCGCCCCGTCGAACCTGTGAACCAGCCCGAGGCTGTGGCCGGTATCGTCGCCATGGGCGCGAAACAGGTCGTTCCACATCGGGGAAGCGCGAAACACGCTTTCGGACACGAGTTCGTCAAGCGGGACGGCGCGATTGAGCACGCCGTTGGCCAGCCCCGTCTGGGTCCAGATATCCCGTTCGTCGCTGAAATTGGCGACGTAATCCACGACTATATCGTCGCTGAAATAGCTGAGATGCTGGACGGTAACGGCCCCGCCGCCGTCGATCCGCTGAATGTTGCCCGATCACGCACCGATAATCTCGGCGACCATCGTCGGCATTCGCGCAGGATCAGGCCGATCGGGGGCTGTATTTCGCGCTCAGCACCGGGATCGCCAGCGTGAACAATCCGGGTCTTTCCGCGATCGACACGTCGGTCACGCCCAATGAAACGATAGACGGCAAATTGCTGACCAAATCGGCCTGGGCGATCAGCGGCGCGACCGGCTACGACTTCGGCGGCGTCCGGGTCGGGCTCGACCTGTCCTATCAGCGCAGCAAGATCAAGGGCCTCCAGTTGCTGGCGATCAACGGCGCCACCCCCACCGACGAAGACATCGACGACGCTCTTGAGGACGGCATCACGGACGGCCTTACGATCGACGGCACCACGATCCGCGCCACCAGCGGTTCGTTCGCCCGGCTGCGCCAGCTCGCCGTCATGGCGCATGTCACCTACGACGTTCCGATCGGCAACGACACCATCCGGCCCTATGTCGGCGTTGGCGCGGGGCTGGTCGCCAGCTACCTTCAGGCGCCCTTGCTCGATGTCGACGACGGGTCGGTCCGGTTCGCCTGGCAGGTCCGCGCCGGCGCGGCGGTGAAGGTGACGCGCGGTGTCGATATCACCGCTGACTACACCTATCGTCAGGCGAGCAGCGGCAAGCTCCAGTTCGACGACGAGGAGGACGGCGAATACCGCCTCGGCAAGACCAAGGCGTCGCTGTTCCAGATCGGCCTGCACTTCACGCTCTGATCCCCCGCCGGGGGAGAACCAACGCCAAGATCCTCCCCCGGCGGGGGAGGTGGCAGCCCGCAGGGCTGACGGAGGGGTGTCGCGCTCTCAGCGGGGGCGCCGCCCCCACCCCAGCCGGGATACCCCTCCACCACCGCCTGCGGCGGCGGTCCCCCTCCCCCTGCCGGGGAGGACCAACGCCGAAGATCCTCCCCTTGCAGGGGAGGATCGGGTTCAGGCGGGGGGCGGCTCGGTTTCGCTCTCTATCCACTCGATCAGGATGCCGAGCACGCCGCGCAGCGCAGCCTCCTGTTCCGCCACCCGCGCCTCCAGCGCGGCGACGCGCCCGGCCAGCGCCGAATCATCGGGCGGCGTCACCGGCGAGGGCGCGTCCAGCGCGCGCGCGACGGCTTCGGCATCGAGCACGCTCCGCGCTTCCGCCGCGCCCCACTCCAGCAGGCGGTCGGCCAGCCGGTTGACCGCGCGCGGCACCCCGCCGGTCCGGGCGTATAGCGCCGCGAACACATCCGCCGCGAAGCGCGGCGCGCCGAGACAGCCGACCAGCGCCAGGCGATGCTCGACATAGGCTTCGATCTCGCCGGGCTGGAGCGGCTCGAGCCGGTGGGTCGCGATCACGCGCTGGCGCAGCGGTTCAAGCAGCGGCGCGGCGAGCGTCTCGTGCAGCGCGGGGGTGCCGAACAGGCCGATCTGGAGCGTCGCCCGCTCCGCGTCGACCGCGCCGAGCCGGCTCAACACCGCCAGCGCAGCCGTCGCGAGATGCTCGGCATCGTCGACGATCAGCAGGCATTGGCGGTCGCCCCGCGCCTGGCCGATCAGGAAATGCTCGATCCGGGTGAAAGTCTCCTCCTCGAAGCCGTCGCCGCCGTCGAGGCCGAACGCGGCCGCCGTCGCGGTCAGCAGCGCGGCGCCGGTCATGCCCGGCACCGCCCGAACCCGGGCCGGCAGCAGCCGCGCATGGTCGATCGTCGCCAGCAGGTGCCCGATCAGCGTGGTCTTGCCGGTGCCCTCCTCCCCGGTCAGGATGATGAAGCCCTCGCCTTGCGCCAGCCCGTATCCCAGATAGGCCATCGCCTTGCGGTGCGTTTCGCTGTCGAAATAGAATGCCGGATCGGCCGCGTCGGCAAATGGCGGCCCCGATAGCCCATAGTGATCGGTATACATCCGCTCTCCCCCTGGCGCCCCGCCCGCGCCGCTCCGGTTCAGGACCGAACGAATAGCGGCTGGTCCGCCTCGCCGTCGATCAGGATTTCGCGCGGCGGCGGATGGCCGAGGAACGCCTGTGGACTGGCGCTCGCGCCATAGGCCCCGGCCAGAAAGAGCGCGACCACATCGCCGGCCGCCGCCATGGGCAGCGCCACCTTGTCCGCCAGCCGGTCGAGCGGGGTGCACAGGCAGCCGACGATGCTGGCGACCTCCTCGGGCGCCACGCCGAACCGGCCGGCGACCGCCACCGGGTAGTTGCGGCGCACCACGGTGCCGAAATTGCCGCTCGCCGCGAGTTGATGGTGCAGCCCGCCGTCAACGACGAGGAAGACCTCGCCATGGCTGACCTTGCGATCGACGATGCGGGTCAGGTACACCCCGGCCTCGCCGACCAGCCAGCGCCCGAGTTCGATCGCGAACCGGGTGCCGGGGAGCGTCCCCCTCGCGGCCGCCAGCGTGGCATCGAGCGCCCGGCCGATCGCCTCGACCGCGAGCGGTTCGTCCCCGGCGAAATAGGGAATGCCAAAGCCGCCGCCGAGATTGACGAGCGGCGGCACGATCCCGCTCTCGGCCGCGATCCGGGCGGCGAGGGCGCAGCCGCGCGCCTGCGCTTCGGCGATCGCCTCGGCGTCGAGCGATTGCGAGCCGGCGAAGATATGAAGCCCGCGATACTCGGCCCCCGCCGCGACGACCCGCGCGACCAGCGCGGCCGCCCGTTCGGCATCGACGCCGAACGGCTTCGCCCCGCCGCCCATCCGCATGCCCGAGCCGCGCAGCTCGAAATCGGGATTAACCCGGACCGCGAGCCGGGGCCGCCGCCCGGTGCGCGCCGCAATCGCCAGCGCGCGCGCCGCCTCGCCCTCCGATTCGAGATTGAGCGTGACGCCCTCCGCCAGCGCCACCGCCAGTTCATCATCGCGCTTGCCGGGGCCGGCAAACGACATCGCGTCTGCCCGCGCCCCGGCCGCAAGCGCCCGCCGAAGCTCCCCGGCCGACGCCACGTCGAACCCGTCGACCAGCGCCGTCATGCCTGCGAGCAGCGGCGGGTACGGATTGGCCTTCATGGCGTAATGAATCCGCACATCGGGCAGCGCATGGCGCAGCCGCGCGATCCGGGCCCGGACGATGGCGAGATCGTAGACGAAAAGCGGCGTATCGCCGGCGGCGGCGATCAGCGCCTCGGCATCGTGCCCCCCGATCAGCAGCGCGCCATCCACGCGGCCGCGATAATCGACGGGAATCGGCCCGGCCGGCTTCACGACGCATGCTCCGCGCGCAGCGCCGCCCGGTCAAGCTTGCCGTTGGCGGTGCGCGGCAGGGCGTCGCGCCAGACGATCGCGTGGGGCTGCATGAAGCCGGGCAGTTCGCGCCGCAGCCAGCTTTTCAGCGCGGGTTCGTCGGCGGCACGGCCCCGCACGACGAGGACGATGCTCTGGCCGAGCCGCGCGTCCGCCCGACCCAGCGCCACCACCTCGCGCGCCAGCCCGCTTGCCAGCGCGCATTCCTCGATTTCGCCGGGGCTGATCCGATTGCCCGCGGACTTGATCATGTCGTCGTCGCGGCCGACGAAACGGAGCAGGCCATCGGCGCCGCGCACCACGGTGTCGCCGGACCAGACCGCCATCCCGCCGGCCCGCGCGAAAGCGGGCGCCGGGCGGAACCGCGCGGCCGTCCGTACCGGATCGTTCCAATAGCCCTGGGCGACCAGCGGGCCGGCATGGACAAGCTCGCCGGGCTCGCCGGCGGCGGCGGGGCTGCCGTCGGGCCGCAGCACGAATAGTTCCGCGAACGGCACCGCATCGCCGATCGCGTCGGGATGGGCGTCGATCAGGGCGGGATCGAGATAGGTCGAGCGAAATGCTTCGGTGAGGCCATACATCGCGTAAAGCGCCGCCTCCGGGAACAGCGCGCGCAGCCGCGCGACGAGCGGCGCCGACAGCGCGCCCCCCGAATTGGTGAGCCGCTTGAGGCGCCGGGCGACCGCTTCCGGCCATGTCGCCTCGGCAAGCTGCACCCAGAGCGGCGGCACCCCGGCAAGCGTTGTGATCGCGTGGCGCTCGACGGCGCGGATCACGTCGCGCGGGGTCAGATAGTCGAGCGGGAAAGCGGCCGCGCCCGCCGCCCAGCTCGAGAGCAGTTGATTCTGGCCGTAATCGAAGCTGAACGGCAGCACCGCCAATATCCGGTCGGACGGGGCAAGCTTCAGATAGGCGGCGACCCCGACCGCCCCCAGCCAGAGGTTGGCGTGGCTCAGCATCACGCCCTTGGGCCTGCCGGTCGATCCCGATGTATAGAGGATCGCCGCCAGCGCGTCGGGATCGGCGGCGGACGCGGGCAGGCCGTCGCCCTGGGCGAGCAGGGCCGCGCCCTCCTCATCCTCGATCAGCAGCGCG
>Ga0180218_1002259_pt1 | contig 10219 bp, 8 predicted proteins | sample eDN3rd37CKraftBY_FD_151334 | JGI IMG/M metagenome (GOLD analysis project Ga0180218, IMG submission 151334) | Enriched backyard soil microbial communities from Emeryville, California, USA - eDNA 3rd pass 37_C Kraft BY (version 2) (version 2) | ecosystem: Environmental > Terrestrial > Soil >... | reverse complement strand
AAGTGGCTTGCCGGATTTCTTCGCGGTCTCGCAGACCGCGGTCTCGTTCGGCTTGCGCATGCATAGCTCCGGCCGCGTCACCGCAATGCCGGCGCGCATCCGGCGCTCGCGCATAATGCGGCCAATCGCCATTGCCTCTTCCTGCAGGCCGCCATTCGAGTTGAAGAAGATCGGAATGTCTTTCGCCTTGGTGCGCGCGAGGAATACGCGGAACCTCGCCGCCGAGCCCTCGTCGAACTGGCCATCGGCGGCGATCCATTCGCGGCAGCCGGGGCCGCACGAATCCTCCGGCCCGCGGGCCAGGAAAAAGGTCAGCGGCTGTCTGGCGAGCTTGGATTGCAGTTCGGATTTGCGGCTGACAGGAGTCTGGGCCGGCGCGTCGAGGCCGGCAGCAAGGCTTGCGGCGCAAGCCAGAATTGCCGTCAGGGTGATCCGCGCCATCATGAGGCTGTTCCCACCTTACGCAAGCCTACCGACAATGCCATAAGGGGAGCAAACTGAAGTGAGATTTAGGCAGGTTCCGCCGCGATCCTGTCACAGCTTCGTGCGAGGCTTTGCGTATGCCGAGGTACTATTTCAACACCCGCATCGACGGGGAACTGATCCGCGATCCCGATGGCGCCGAGTTGCGCGACCCGGATCACGCATGGACTATGGCGCGCGCCATGATCCGCGACATCCTGCATGACGAGGACGCCGAGCCGCGCCTGATGCGCGCCGCCATCGAAGTGACCGATGAGGACGGCGAGATCGTGCTGGAATTTCCCTTTACCGAAGCTTTGATCGAACCCGGTCAGGGATCGCTGCGGCTGCATTGAGAGTCTCGTCGTTCCGGGCTCGCCACTTCACCGCGCCCCGGAATGACGGTCAGGCCGCTACTGCTTCCACGCCGCGAAGGCTTCCTCGAAGACCCGCTCGCCCGGCGTGCCCTTCTCGATCGCGAGAATGGCGCGGCGATTGTTGTTGTAGACAATCGGAATATCGAACCAGGCGCGCTCCTTCAGGAGCTGCAGATTGCGGGCCTGATCCGACTCCACCGCCGACAGACCGATCAGGAAGAAATTGTTGGTGACCTTCACCGCAAGGCCCGCCAGCGGGGTTCCGCGCGTCTGCTCGGCCTGCTTCATCAGCACGCCCGGCACATTCGAAATGCCGCCGGCGGGGAAGTCCGCAGGCAGGTTGAACATCACCTCGAGCGTATGACTGGCCGGCAGCGTCTGGTCCGTGTTGCGCCGGATCGAGAACGTCATGTTCAGCTTCCGCTCGGGAATTTCCACATCGGCGCGGATCGCGAGTTCGGGCGGCCGGCCGGGACCGGGCGAAACCGTCTCGGTGCGCCAGATCGCCGAGCCGACATATCGGCGGCCCTGCGGATCGTTCGGCTCCTCTTCATAGAGCACGACGCGTTGCGCGACAGCAGGACCCGACGAGTCCTGCGAACCGAGGCGATCAGAAATCTTCGGCCGCCCGGTGGCCGGCTGGCCGGACTTGCTGTCGCGCGCGACCTGCGTCGACGAGCCCTTCAGCATGTCGGTCACCAAGCCGCGCTGGGACCACGCGAGCCAGCCGATGCCCAGCACCAAGACGACGGCGATCGCCGCCTTGATGAGGGTGCCGATCGGGCGGCGCGGACCTTCATCCTCCTCCTCGTCTTCCTCGTGCTCGTGCATGTCCCGCGGCGGCCGCGCGGGACGCGGCGGCGGTGGCTCACGGAACGGATCGGACAGCGGAGGACCGGCATCGCGGCCGGTGGGGCGCATCTCGCGGCTGAAATCTTCCTGCGCGAGCTTGGGCTCCATCATGCGATCGAAGTCGCTTGAAAGCTCCGCGAACGGGTCGCGCGAAGGACGCGGCGCTCCGGGTGGCGGAGGGCCTTTCGGAGGCTGCGGCCCGGGTCCCGGCGTGCGGGGCGGAAGCGGTGAGAATTTTGGCGGCGGCGTTGCACCAGACTTCGCGCCCGGAGGCGGCATGGCGCCGGGCTTTGCGCTCGGCGGAGGCGATGCCGCTGGTTTGCCGGCCGGAGGCTGACGCCCCTCTTTCGGCCCCCCCGCAGGCGGAGCAACCGGCGGACGCTGCGGCCGGTTCTGCGCCGGCGGGGCTGCATTCGGGAAACGTGGAGCCGCAGGCCCGGATGGTGCGGGCGGCGGCGGAGGTGCAGGCGGCGGGGCGTCGACCCGCGTGCGGCGGGCCGCTTCGGCCTCGACCTTGCGGATCGCCTCTTCGAGCGCCAGCCGCTCCCGTGTGATTTCGGCCTCCTGGAGCGGAGGACTTACCCCGCGCAATTGCGCGACCAACGCCGTCCGCGCGCGCTCGTAAAGCGCGCGGCGGGCCTCACCGGTGTTCTTGTCGAGACCGGCGATGGCGCGTTGGATCAGAGGGTAATAGTCAGCCATGCGTCCCTGATCGATCCTTGATCACAAAGGAGCCCCTATTCCCCATCGTGTCATGCCTCGAACGGATTCTGTACGAGAATAGTATCCTCGCGCTCGGGTGAGGTGGACAAGAGCGCAACCGGACACCCGATCAATTCCTCGATCCATCTTACATACTTGATGGCCTGGGCCGGCAGGTCGGCCCATGACCGGGCGCCCGCGGTGGCATCCTGCCACCCTTCGATGGTTTCGTAGATGGGCTCGACCCGCGCCTGGGCATGCTCGCTGGCGGGCAGATGGTCGACCATCTTGCCGTCGACGCGGTAGCCCGTGCAGACCTTGATTTCCTTGAACCCGTCCAGAATATCCAGCTTGGTCAATGCGATACCGTTGATGCCGCTGGTCCGGACAGTTTGTCGCACCAGCACCGCATCGAACCAGCCGCAGCGCCGGGGCCGCCCGGTCACGGTGCCGAATTCGCGCCCGCGCTCGCCGATCAGCCGACCGATATCGTTGTCCTGTTCGGTCGGGAACGGCCCCTCGCCCACCCGGGTCGTGTAGGCCTTGCAGATGCCGAGCACATAACCGATGGCGCCCGGGCCAAGGCCGGAACCGGTCGCGGCCTGGGCGGCGACGGTGTTGGACGAGGTCACGAAAGGATAGGTGCCGTGGTCGATATCGAGCAGCGCGCCCTGCGCGCCCTCGAACAGGATGCGGCGCCCTTCGCGGCGCTTCGCATCGAGCATCGACCAGACCGAATCGAGATAAGGCAGCACGCGCGGCGCGATAGCGGCGAGTTCCTCATACACGGTGTCGGGCGAAACTTCGGCAAGCCCGTTGCCGCGGCGCAGCGCGTTGTGATGCGCAAGCAGCCGTTCGATCTTGCCACGCAACGCGGGCAGGTCGGCAAGATCCATCATGCGGATTGCGCGCCGGCCGACCTTGTCTTCATAGGCCGGGCCGATGCCGCGCTTCGTCGTGCCGATACGGGCCGCGCCGGATTCGCGGATCGCTTCGAGTTCGCGATGCAGCGACAGGATCAGCGTCGCATTCTCTGCGATACGCAGATTATCTGGCGTCACCGCGACGCCCTGTTCTTTCAGCCGGTCGATCTCGGCAACGAGCGCATGCGGGTCCACGACCACGCCATTGCCGATTACCGACAGCTTGTTCGGACGCACAACGCCGGAAGGCAGCAGCGAAAGCTTGTAGGTCTTGCCGTCGATAACCAGCGTGTGTCCGGCGTTATGCCCGCCTTGAAATCGGACAACGACATCGGCCTGTTCGGACAGCCAGTCGACAATCTTGCCTTTGCCTTCGTCGCCCCATTGCGCTCCGACGACAACTACATTCGCCATCCGCTCAGTTTCCTCCCGCGGCCCGCGGGCCCTTACTCAACCGTGTGCCCGGCCGTAGCGAGGCTCGTTTCCGATACGGCAAGCAGGCCGCATAGGCAAGACGAAGAGGCCTGCAGACCGGACGAATCTGGCCGATAAGCGGTTGAAAAGGATGAAATTTTGGCAAAGTTGGTCCCTGCAATGGTTATTGCGCGGCCCGCATGCGCAAGACGGCCTTCCGGTCCCGGCAGGGCTTGTGTAGTGAGGTCGGTGCCGCCATCCGGCGGGCTACATCCATCCAACCCGCCGGGGGCGTTCGATGGCCAGTGTCGTGGGCCGGTTTGGCGGCTGGCTTAACCAGCAGGCTTACCTCCTCGTCTGCCTGACGTATCTGATGTGGTCGCTCAACATCGTGCTCGGGCGCCACATCGCGGGCGTCATCCCTCCGGTGTCGTTGAGCGCATTGCGCTGGGGAATCGCTGCCCTGGTGCTTCTGCCGTTCGCCTGGCCTCATCTGAAGCGCGACTGGCCAACGATCAAAATGCATATGCCGATCCTGTGCCTGCTTGGCCTGACCGGCACCACTGGTTACGCGATCCCTTCCTATTGGGGATTGCAATATACGCTCGCGATCAACGGCCTGCTGATCCAGTGCACGATGCCGATGGTGATCGGGCTGATGTCGTATCTGCTGGTCGGCGACCGGCTTACGAGATGGCAGATTGCCGGGATCGTGACGTCGTTCTTCGGCGTGCTGGTGATTCTGACCCGCGGCGATCCGGACGTCCTGCATTCGATTTCATTCAATCGCGGCGACCTCTGGTTCCTGCTCGCGATCCTGATCTTCGCGCTTTATTCGCCGCTGCTGCGCAAGCGGCCCGCCATGCATCCGCTTTCGTTCCTGGCGGTCACGGCAATCGCGGGCACATTGATCGTGGTGCCGCTCGCAGGCTGGGAGCTGTCGCAAACCGGCATGCCGACTTTTGACGCGCATCGCACCGCCGTCGTTCTGTACATGGCGATCTTCCCGTCGCTGCTCGCCTATCTCTGTTACAACCGCGGCGTTCAGCTGCTTGGCCCGAACCCGGTGGCGGCGCTCTACCCGCTCATCATCGTGTTCGGATCGGTGCAGGCGATGCTGTTTCTGGGCGAAGTGCCGCAATGGTTCCACTTCGTCGGAACCGTATTCATTGTCGGCGGCGTGCTGCTTGCGACGCGCATGGCGGCAAAGAAGCAGATCGCCTAGCGTTACGTTACGCGCTCGACGCTCGGGCCAGCGCGCACCGTCGCCTCGGTCGGTTGACCGCAAATAATCAGAACTTCAGCGGCTTCGCCGATTGCACCTGCGGCAGCGCACGCACCGCCTCGAGCACCGCGTCCGGCAGTTCGCCGTCGATCTCGATCAGCGCGACCGCATTGGCGCCCGGCGCTTCGCGTCCGACATGGAAGGTCGCGATGTTGATCCCCGCCTCGCCCAGCGTGGACGAGAAGCGGCCGATGAAGCCCGGCTTGTCGAGATTGGTTATGTAGATCATCGAGGGGCCGAACTCCGCGTCCATGCGGATGCCCTTGATGTTGACGATGCGCGGACGGCCATCGGCGAACACGGTGCCCGACAGCGAGCGGGTCTGACGCTGCGTCGTGACCGTGACAGTGATCAGGCTTTCGTAATCGCACTCGCCCTCGCGGCTGATCTCGTCGATCACGATGCCGCGCTCCTTGGCGATCACCGGCGCGGAGACGACGTTGATGTCCTGCAACATCGGACGCAGCAGGCCCGCCAGCGCCGCGGAGGTGAGCGCCTTGATCTTCATCTGCGCGACCGCGCCTTCATAGGTGATCGTCACCTTTTCGAGCCCGGTCTCGGTGAGCTGGCCCGCGAACGAACCGAGCTTTTCGGCAAGCTCGATGAACGGGCGCAGACGTGGCGCTTCTTCCGCCGTAATCGAAGGGAAGTTGACCGCGTTCGAGATCGCGCCGCGCAGCAGATATTCCGACATCTGGTCGGCAACCTGCAGTGCGACATTCTCCTGCGCCTCCGTTGTGGAGGCGCCGAGATGCGGCGTGCAGATCACGTTCGGATGCCCGAACAGCGGATTCTCGTTCGCGGGTTCGGTCGAGAACACGTCGAAGGCAGCGCCCGCGACCTGGCCGGAATCGAGCGCGGCACGCAATGCGTTTTCGTCGACGAGGCCGCCGCGTGCGCAATTGATGATGCGAACGCCCTTCTTCGCCATCGCAATCGCCTTCGCATCGACGATGTTCTTGGTCTTCTCGGTCAGCGGTGTGTGCAGCGTGATGAAATCGGAGCGCTTGAATAGATCGTCCAGTTCGACCTTCTCGACGCCGAGATCCCTCGCCCGCTCCGGCGACAGGAACGGATCATAGGCGATGACGCGCATGCGAAGCCCGAGCGCGCGATCGATCACGATCGAACCGATATTGCCGGCGCCGATCACACCAAGCGTCTTGCCGGTGATCTCCACGCCCATGAAGCGGTTCTTTTCCCACTTGCCGGCCTGCGTCGACAGATCGGCGGCCGGAATCTGCCGCGCCAGTGCGAGCATCAGGGTGATGGCGTGTTCGGCGGTCGTGATCGAATTGCCGAACGGCGTATTCATCACGATGATGCCCTTGGCGGTCGCGGCCGGGATGTCGACATTGTCGACGCCGATGCCGGCGCGGCCGATCACTTTCAGGTTCTTGGCGTTCTGCAGGACCTTCGGCGTGACTTTTGTCGCCGAGCGGATCGCAAGGCCGTCGTAATTGCCGATGATCTCGGCGAGCTTGTCCTTGTCCTTGCCGAGGTTGGGCTGGAAATCGACCTCGATGCCGCGATCCTTGAAGATCTGTACGGCGGCGGGAGACAGGGCGTCGGAAATGAGAACTTTCGGTGCGGTCATGACATGTGTCCTTTTGGAGGACCGTCATCCTGAGGTGCGAGCGAAGCGAGCCTCGAAGGATGCGGTACGGGCCGTCGCCCTTCGAGGCTCGATGCTGCGCATCGAACACCTCAGGGTGACGGGACTACGCATTGGGTGAAAACGATCAGGCCGCCTTCGGCAGCTTTTCCTTGGTCCTGGCGTAAGCCCAGTCCAGCCACGGCAGCAATGCTGCGACGTCGGAGCGTTCGACCGTCGCACCGCACCACACACGCAAGCCCGGTAGAGCATCGCGGTGATTGGCGAAATCGAAGGCGACGCCTTCCTTCTCGCACAAAGCCACGAGATCCTTCACGAAGGCCCATTGCGCATCGACCGACAACGCGGTGATCGCGGGATCGACGATCTTGAGGCAGACCGACGTATTCGAGCGCGTCTTCGCATCGGTGGCGAGATTATCGATCCACGGGGTCTTCTCGATCCAGTCGTGGATCGCCTTCGCGTTCGCGTCCGCGCGCGCGATCAGCCCCTTCAGGCCACCGACCGACTTCGCCCAGGCGAGCGTGTCGAGATAATCCTCCACGCACAGCATCGACGGCGTGTTGATGGTCTCGCCGACGAAAATGCCTTCGTTCAGCTTGCCGCCCTTGGTCATGCGGAAGATCTTCGGCAGCGGCCAGGCCGGCTTGTAGGTCTCGAGCCGCTCCACGGCACGCGGCGACAGAATGAGAATGCCGTGCGCCGCTTCGCCGCCGAGCGCCTTCTGCCAGGAGAAGGTCACGACATCGAGCTTTGCAAAATCGAGCGGCTGCGCGAATGCGGCCGAGGTCGCGTCGCAGATCGTCAGGCCCTTGCGGTCAGCCTTGATCCAGTCCGCATTCGGAACGCGCACGCCGGAGGTGGTGCCGTTCCAGGTGAAGACGATGTCGGTGTCACTGTCGACCTTCGACAGATCGGGAAGCTCGCCATACGGCGCCTTGTAAGTCGTGACGTCCTTCAGCTTGAGCTGCTTCTCGACATCGGTGACCCAGCCTTCGCCGAAGGATTCCCAGGCGAGCATGGTGACGGGGCGCGCTCCGAGCAGCGACCACAGCGCCATTTCGACCGCGCCGGTATCCGACGCAGGCACGATACCGATCTTGTAATCGGCCGGTACTTCAAGAATTTCGCGGGTAAGATCGATCGCACGCTTCAGCTTCACCTTGCCCTCTTTCGAGCGGTGCGAGCGTCCAACCAGTGCGTCTTTGAGGGCTTGGAGGGTCCAGCCGGGGCGCTTGGCGCAGGGGCCGGAGGAAAAATGCGGATTAGCCGGCCGCACGCCGGGAACAGCTGTCGTCATGGTCTATCCTTCCAGATAGCACGCCCACTCGTTGGGGAGGGGTGGCCCAGGGACGGGGATAAGGACAGACCGGCACGCCGTCAAGCGGCGTTACGCCAAACTTTGGTAGCGGATGCGTGATCGGCAAACAGGCTGGATGCGCCTCGTTCGAAGATGCGCCGAGTCGAAGATAGGCCTAGTCGAAATTGTAGCGCAGGCCGATACGGAATTCGTTCGCCGTGAGATCCTGCAGCTTCAACTCATTGAGAAGCGCCGGATTGAACGTGACCTCGCCAAGGTTCATGCGGCGATAGCTGAAATCCACCAGCCAGCGCGGCGCGAAGCACCACGCAATACCCGCCATGTAAGCCCAGGCGAACTCGGTCTTCGATTGATAATCCAGCGTCAGGATGCCGAGCGGCGCAGCGAAATCGTAAGCGCGGAACGTCACCGCGCCCGCGCCGATGCCGACATAGGGCGTCAGTCCGTTCCAGGTCCCGAGATCGAGATAGATGTTGGCGAGCGCCGTCCAGGATTCGACTTTGCCGGAAAATGCACCGACATATGGGCCGTCGCCCGAATACCCGGCCTTGCCGGCATAATCGATTGTCACATCGGCGCGGAACCATCCCGCCTTGTAGCCACCGCCACCACCGAACGTGGCGACGTCACTGAAATCGGAATTTGTCGGAAGCGGAAAGGTCGACGTCACGCTCCCGATGCTGGTGTTGGTGCGATATCCGATGTCGCCGCGCAGATACCAGCCGGAGACGAATTCGGTGACAGCGCCTGCGGGGCGGCTTGGCGCGTAGATATCCGGCATATCCGCGGCCTGCGCATTCAGCGAGACGCTGCACATGGCAGCGACACCTGCACACATCACGGCATGTGAGATCCGACGCATTGCACTCATCCTTCGGCAGTCGCCCGTCTGGGCGTCAACGTTCCGGAAACCATAAGCGCCGTTGGTTAAGGCTTCGCTAACCATACGCTGTGCGGCGCGGCCGTTAACGCATTGAAATTGACTCTATTTGACGGAACCGACTGCGAAACCTTGCGAAGCGCACTACCTTGCCGCCGCGGACGAGGATCCGCATCGGACACGCGATGACGCATTCGGCTCGTATAGACTGGATCGACTACGCGAAGGGCGTCTCGATCATCCTGGTCGTGATGATGCACTCGACGCTGTCCAGCGAAGAAGCACTCGGCGCCGCCGGCTGGATGCATCCGGTCGTCGAATTCGCAAAGCCGTTCCGCATTCCCGCATTCTTCCTGATCGCAGGATTGTTCGCCGCGCGCGGTCTCGACAAGGACTGGCGCACGTTCCTCGATCGCAAGATCCTGCACTTCGCCTATTTCTATGTGCTGTGGCTAACGATCCAGTTCGCGTTCCGCGGCCCTGTCTATGTCGCGCAGGGCGGCGTGCTCGAAGCGATGCGGATTTATCTCACGGCATTTATCGATCCGTTCGGGACGCTGTGGTTCATCTACCTTCTGCCGGTGTTCTTTCTCGTTGCGCGTCTCACCCGCCGACTCCCGCCGGCGCTGGTGCTGGCCGCAGCGGCTGCGTTGGAAACCGCGCATATCCACACCGGATGGACACTGATCGACGAATTCGCCGCGCGCTTCGTCTTCTTCTATGCCGGCACGCTGTCCGGCCGCTTCATCGTCACGCATGCCGAATGGTTCCGGTCGCGCGCGCTCATCACCTGGGCGGGTCTTGCGGCGTGGGCGCTCGTCACGGCGGCCCTCGTGAAAGCAGGCCTTTCGACAACACCAGGCATTTCGCTTGCGTGCGGCTTTGCCGGCGCGGCTGCGGTCATCGCGATCTCGGTGCTGCTGGCGCGGTTCGATCTCATCGGCTTCGTTCGCCTGTGCGGACAGAATTCAATCGTGATCTATCTCGCCTTCTTCCTGCCGATGGTGGTGACGCGCATCGCGCTCGTGAAGGCGGGCATCATTACCGATCCCGGCACGGTCGCATTCCTCGTGACCAGCGTCGCTGTGACGACACCGCTTGTCCTGCACTGGCTGGTGCGCGGAACCGCACTGAACTTCCTGTTCGAGCGCCCTGCCCGCTTCCGTCTTTCGGAGCGCAAGCACGCGACGCTGCAGCCGGCCGAATAAGCCCGACCGATCCACATTCGCACCAAACGCAAAAGAGGCGGGGTGATGCCCCGCCTCTTCGCATTCCAGTTCGCCGAAAGCTGGCTTCAGCCCTTGCGCATCAGCGGCGGCGGCGGCGCATAGATCGGAGCCGGCGGCGGATTGTAGGCCGCGGGCGGCGAGTAAGCGGGCATCGCGATC
>Ga0180218_1002257_pt1 | contig 10222 bp, 2 predicted proteins | sample eDN3rd37CKraftBY_FD_151334 | JGI IMG/M metagenome (GOLD analysis project Ga0180218, IMG submission 151334) | Enriched backyard soil microbial communities from Emeryville, California, USA - eDNA 3rd pass 37_C Kraft BY (version 2) (version 2) | ecosystem: Environmental > Terrestrial > Soil >... | reverse complement strand
GACGGAGGGCGCGGACCCGGACGCGACCGACGACTCCTTTCCTCCGGCGGACGACCTGTTCGACCTGGCCGTCGCGCTCGGCAGCGCGGCCGACGAGCTCGTGACGGGCGACCGCGTCGTCCCCGCATCTGAGGCCGCGGAACGTCTCCGCGAGCGTCTCCGCGACGCGACCGCCCGCCCGGACGACGACGCGGCGGACGACACGCTGGGGCAGTGGTCGAGGGATGCGCTCGTGCGGCTCGCGTCGGGGGCTTCCACCCATGCCGCGCTCTCCGGCCTGGGCGAGGTCTACTCGCGCGATCTCCCGATCGGGACGGCGCTCGCGGTCGCCCTGCGCGGGCGTCCCGGCCGGTCGATCTCCGAGGAGTGGATCCGGCGCCGCGTGACCTCACGCTTCCCCGAGCTGCACGCCGCGGTCCCCGCTCGGCCGCGGCTCGACGACCTCGTGCGCGAGGTGTTCGGCAACCTCGTGTGGCAGCCGCCGACGGCGGGCAACCAGACCGGGGTCTACGCCCCGGCGGACAGCCTGACCCGCGCCGCGACCAGCCTGCGCAGCACGACGGTCCAGGCCGTCACCGGCTCCGCGGCGGACACGCACCTGCGGGAGTCGTTGCGCCGCCGGTCGGCGCTCACGCTGTGCGTGCCGCCGTCCCGGCACGCGGCCACGATCACCGCGCTCGCGGGACGGTACGACGTGCATCCGATCGACGTCGCCACGTTCGTGCTCGACGCCGCCCGCGACCTCGCCCAGCAGCGCCGGATCACGTGGTCGGTCGCCCTGCGGGCCGACGGCGACCGCACCGGTCCGGGATGGGGTCACCTGACGCGGCTCGTGCGGGACGCGCTCACCCGCGCCGAGGATCCGCGCTGGGCAGAGCTCATGGCCAAGCCTGAGCCGTTGCTGCTGTTCAACGCTGGTCTGCTCGTCCGGTACGGGCTGTCCGGCCTGCTTTCCGAGCTGCTCGACGTCGCGACGCCGCGCCCGGCCGCGCGCTGGCTGCTCGTGCCGCGTGACGGCTCCCGGGCCGTGCCGCTGCTCGACGGGCAGCCCGTCCCGCTCGGACCGGACCGCTGGCTCGACCTGCCGCACCCTGCTGAACTTCTCGGCCGTCCGGCCGAGCCCACCGGCGCCACGACCGCGCCCGACGCTGGAGCACGTCTGTGATCGACTCTGCCCGCCTGCTCAAGGACCTCACCCAGCAGCTCAAGCTGCTCGTCGCCGACCTGCGGGATCGGACGGAGGAGCCGGACAACCCGTGGGCGGCCGACTTGCGCGAGGCGCACCGGATCGCGCTCGAGCGGGGGCGGACCGGGTTGTCGTGGGTCGCGTGGCGCGACAACGAGATCGACCAGGCGGCCGTGGCGTGGATCGTCGCGACGACGTTCGTCCGCTTCTGCGAGGACAACCACCTGCTCGGCGGTGCACGCGGACCGGACAGCCGGCTCGTCCCCACCCTGTGGATCGCCGGGCCGGACGGCCGCACCGACCGCGCCGTGGAGAACCAGACGGAGTTCTTCCGCGCGAACCCGCTTGCGAACCGTCGCGACTGGCTGCACGAGGCGTTCCGCGTGCTCGCCGCTCAGCCCGCAGGGCGCGGACTCGTCGACCCCGACCACAACCCCGTGTGGACGGCGCTCATCTCCGCCGACGCCGCGGACCGGCTCGTCGACTTCTGGCGCGCCGACGACGGCGCGGGTGACCCGGTGCACGACTTCACCGACGAAGCGCTTGACACGCGCTTCCTCGGCGACCTCTACCAGGACCTCTCGGAGCACGCGAAGAAGACCTACGCGCTCCTCCAGACCCCGGTGTTCGTCGAGGAGTTCATCCTCGACCAGACGCTCGAGCCCGCGGTGCGCGAGTTCGGGCTGACCGGCCTCAAGGTCATCGACCCGACCTGCGGGTCCGGGCACTTCCTGCTCGGCGCGTTCGAGCGACTGCAGCAGAAGTGGCTGGAGGAAGCGCCGGGCCTGGACGCGCGCGAGCGCGTGCGACGCGCGATGGACTCGATCCACGGCGTGGACCTCAATCCGTTCGCCGTGTCGATCGCGCGGTTCCGGCTCACCGTTGCCGCGCTGAGGGCTACCGGTGACCGGTCCCTCGTGGGCATGTCGCGGATGCCGTTCCACCTGGCCGTGGGCGACTCGCTGCTCGGGGGCGGGGGCGTGCAGGGGGCATTTGATCTCTCCGGGGAGGACGAGGTCTTCGAGTACGCCACGGAGGACGTGAGCGAGTACCGCGGCATCCTCGACACGGGCCAGTACCACGTCGTGGTGGGGAATCCGCCGTACATCACGGTGAAGGACAAGACGCTCAACCAGCGCTATCGGGAGCTGTACCCGACCTGCAAGGGCAAGTACGCGCTCTCGGTGCCGTTCATGGAGCTGTTCTTCCGCCTCGCCGTCGCTGGCGGGCGCGGTGAGGGGGCGGGCTTCGTCGGCCAGATCACGTCGAACTCGTTCATGAAGCGCGAGTTCGGCAGCAAGCTCATCGAGCAGTTCCTCAGCGGACAGGATCTGCGGACCTCCGTCGACCTCACCGCGGTCATCGACACCAGCGGCGCCTATATCCCTGGGCATGGGACGCCAACCGTCATCCTCGTCGGGCGTCGTCGCCGGCCTCAGGCGGGAACGGTTCGTGGTGTCTTGGGCGTGCGCGGCGAACCGGGCCAGCCGGCAGATGCCTCGAAGGGTCTCGTGTGGACTGAGATCGTCGAGCATCTGGAGAAGCCAGGCTACGACGGCACCTATGTCACGGTGACGGACCTTGAAAGGGGCGTGCTGTCGGCGCATCCGTGGTCGCTCAGTGGTGGAGGGGCGAGCGGCCTCCTGTCGATCATTCAGGACGGTAGAAAGCGTCTCGACGACGTGGCCGAGTCGTTGGGTATCACGAGTTTCACCCTCGAAGACGATGTCTACGTGCGCGAAGCGGACGACTTTCGCCGACGTGGTGTCGAACGATGGTCTCGCCCGATGGTGCTCGGAGATCGACTGCGCGACTACCAGTACTCCGGCGCAGAGTTGGCGCTCTTTCCCTACTCGGAGTCGTTCGAGCCACTGGCCGTCGAGTCGTATCCACCGCTACTCCGTGCCTTCTGGCCGTACCGCACGAACCTGTCCAACAACGTCCTCTTCGGTGGCAAGACCAAGGTTGAGGGTGGGTTGCTTTGGACAGAATTCGGACGGTTGACGAAGGGGAAGCTCGCGACACCGCTGACGATCACGTTCGCGTTTGTGGCGACGCACAACCACTTCGTGCTGGACAGGGGCGGGAAGGTGTTCAAGCAGTCCGCGCCGGTGATCAAGCTGCCGGAGTCGGCGACGGAGCAGGACCACCTCGACCTGCTCGGCGTGCTCAACAGCTCTACCGCGTGCTTCTGGCTCAAGCAGGTCAGCCACAACAAGGGCAGCACGGTTGACACGAAGGGTGCTCGTCAGACGCAGGTTCCTTGGGAGGACTTCTACGAGTTCACCGGTACCAAGCTGCAGGAGTTCCCGCTTCCGGCGGTGCTTCCCGGTGCTCGGGGTGCTGCTCTCGACGAGCTGGCGCGGTTCCAGTCCGACGTCTCTCCGCGATCGGCCCTGCGCGACGCGCGCATCTTTGACGGAGGGACGCTCGAGAGCGTTCGCGATGCTCACGCCGAGTGGGACCGCCTGCGGGCGCGCATGGTCTTCGAGCAGGAGGAGCTCGACTGGGAGGTGTACCGCCTCTACGGGCTGATCGATGAGGATCTCACGTACGCGGGCGACGCGATCGACCGCATTGACCTGGGGGAGCGGGCGTTCGAGATCGTGCTGGCGCGTCGTGTCGCCGACGGCATGGAGGAGTCCGCGTGGTTCGAGCGGCACGGCTCCACGCCGCGCACGGAGATCCCCGCTGAATGGCCCGAGGACTACCGCGCCCTCGTGCAGCGGAGGCTCGACCTCATCGCGTCCGACCCGCACATCGCGCTGCTGGAGAAGCCCGAGCACAAGCGACGCTGGGCGACGCCCGGCTGGGACGCACTGCTCCGCGACGCCGCGCGCGACGCGCTGCTCGACCGGCTTGAGGCGCCGGAGCTGTGGGACGACGGCAACGGGCCGCTGGCTCGCTCCGTCGGTGAGCTCGCGTCCGCGCTGCGCCACGACGCGTTCGTCCGCGACCTCGCGACGCTCCTCACCGGCACCACCGAGCACGACCTCGCGGCCGTGCTCACGCCGCTCGTCGCCGAGGAGGCCGTGCCCTACCTCGCCGCTCACCGGTACAAGGAGTCCGGGATCGAGAAGTACCGGGCGTGGCAGGAGACGTGGGAGCTGCAGCGGCGCGAGGACGCGGGCGAGGATGTGACCATCGCGGTCCCGCCCAAGTACACGTCCGCCGACTTCCGCAAGCCGGCGTTCTGGAAGGCGCGCGGCAAGCTCGACGTGCCCAAGGAGCGCTTCGTCGCTTACCCGGGTGTCGGGCGCGCGGGTGACCGGACCGCCGTCGTCGGCTGGGCGGGATGGGACCACGCCCAGCAGGCGCAGGCGCTCGCGCGGGAGCTCACCACGCTCCAGGCTCAGGGCGCGGACCCGGCCGACCTCGTCCCGCTCCTCGCCGGTCTGGTCGAGCTCGAGCCATGGTTGCGCCAGTGGCACGCGGAGGTCGTGCCAGAGTTCGGCATGAGCCCCGCGGCCGCCATCGGCGGGCTCGTCGATGGCATGCTGCAGCAGCTCGGGACGACACGAGCGGACCTCGACGCCTGGCGCCCCGCGCCGGCTGCCCGGGGTCGGCGCCCCCGCGCCTCCTGACCGCGGCTCCGCACCGCCATGCGCACGCACGGAATCACCCGCACGAGACCGACCCGACGAGGGAGAATCGCCCGATGAGCACGCCGACCGGAGACCTGACGCTCCCGCTGCGCGACGTCATCGACATCCCCGAGACCGTCCACGCGGCCGACTTCGTGCTGCGCCTCGCGGACGGGGTGAACGAGGGCGCGGAGCGCACGCTCGACGACTACGTCGTCACGCCGTCGATCACGCGCTCCTTCGGCGAGGCGCTCGGTCTGGTCGAGTCGGCCCTCGACCGGCACGCGAGCCGTGGTGCGTTCATCCATGGCTCGTTCGGTGCCGGTAAGTCGCACTTCATGGCCGTGCTCGACCTCATGCTCTCAGGCAGCGCGCACGCCCGTTCGCTCCCCGGTCTGCAGGCCACGGTCGCGAAGCACGAGCGCGCGCTCGGAGCCCGACTGTTCGCCGTTGACTACCACCTGCTCGGGAGCGAGAGCCTCGAGCAGGCGCTCTTCTCCGGGTACGTGGCGGCCGTCGCGCGCCGTCACCCCGAGGCAGCGGTCCCCGTGCTGCACACGTCGGACGGGCTGCTCGACGACGCCGACCACCTGCGCGAGCAGTTCGGTGACGACACGTTCTTCGCGAAGCTCGGCGGGACCGCGCCCGAGGACGCCGGTTGGGGCGACCAGGCGGGTGGCTGGACGGCCGAGACCTACGACGCGGCGCGACGTCTGCCGCCGACCGCGTCGGACCGTCAGCGACTCGTGAGCGACCTCGTCGCGACGTTCTTCACGAGCGCGACGCGCACCGGCGAGTGGCTCGGCATCCAGGACGGGCTCCGGGTCATGACCGACCATGTGAAGAGCCTCGGCTACGACGGCCTCGTGCTCTTCCTCGACGAGCTCGTTCTGTGGCTCGGGCAGCACCTCGGCAACTCGACGTTCATCCAGAGCGAGACGTCCAAGGTCACCAAGCTCGTCGAGACCGAGGCCGGTCTCGCGGTGCCGATCATCTCGTTCGTCGCGCGGCAGCGAGAGCTCAAGGGCTTCCTCAGCGGCAGCTCTACGGGCGCGGAGCAGGTCACCATCGGCGACTCGTTCCGGCACTGGGAGGACCGCTTCGACAAGATCGTGCTCGAGGCGGCCGACCTGCCCGACATCGTGCAGCGTCGTCTCCTCGAGCCGAAGGACGAGCGCGGTGCGGCGGCTCTTGCCGCCGCCGCCCGGAGGGTCGGCGGCAACCAGACCGCGATGCGGTATCTCCTCGACGACGAGGTCGGGTCCAGCGGCGACGACTTCGCCAAGATCTACCCGTTCTCGCCGGCGCTCGTGGACGCGATGGTCGCGCTGTCGACGATCCTCCAGCGCGAGCGCACCGCGCTGAAGATCATGAGCGAGCTGCTCTCGGAGGGGCGGGACGACCTCACGGTCGGCGACGTCATCCCCGTCGGCGACGTGTTCGACGTCGTCGTCCTCGGAGACACCAAGCCGCTGACCGAAGACATGACCAAGCTCTTCGAGATCGCGGCGACGTTCTACCGCCAGAAGGTGCGGCCCTACCTGCTCGACAAGCACGGACTGACCGAGGAGGCCGCGCGGGCGCTGCCCCGCAAGCACGCGTTCCGCACCGAGGACCGCCTGCTCAAGACCTTGCTGGTCGGAGAGATCGCCCCCGGCGCGCGGTCGCTGCGCTCCCTCACGGCGTCGAAGCTCGCTGCGCTGAACTACGGGAGCGTCACGTCGTTCGTGCCGGGGCAGGAGGCGAGCGCGGTCATCACGCTCGTCAACCAGTGGCGGTCCGAGTTCGGCGAGATCAGTCTCGGCAGCGGCAACGACCCGGTCGTCTCGATCCAGCTCTCGGGCGTCGACTACGACGCAGTCCTCGACAACGTCCAGGGCGAGGACACGAGCGAGGCGCGGCGCCGCCTCCTGCGCGAGCTCATCCTCGGCGAGCTCGGCGTCTCTGCCCCGGGCGGCCTCGTCTACGAGTACACGTTCCGTCACGTGTGGCAGGGGCAGCGGTGGGAGGCCGACCTCGTCTTCGGCAACGTCCGTGACGACGCCACGCTCCACGACGGTGCCTTCATGGCTGCCGAGGGACGGTGGAAGGTCGTCGTCGACTTCCCGTTCGACGACGACGCCACGCACGGTCCCGCGTCGGACCTCGCGCGTATCGAACGACTGCGCACCGACGGGCTCGTGAGCGACACCATCATCTGGGTGCCGCACTTCCTCACGACGCAGCGCATGGAGGACCTCGGCACCCTCGTCCAGCTCGAGTACCTGCTTACCGGGCAGCACTTCGACGAGAACGCAGGGCGCCTCGCCGTCAACGACCGCGAGCCCGCGCGGCGGGCGCTCCAGGCGCGACGCGAGAGCCTGCGCGAGCAGCTCCAGACCGCGCTGCGCCAGGCCTACGCCGTGCAGGCCCCGACCTCGGAGCACATCGGGACGGAGGTACCACCGGGGAACAGCTTCGTCACTCTCACCGCGACGGGGCTCGAGCTCCGCATGCCCATCGCCCCCACGCTCACCGCCGGCCTGACCGACGTGCTCCAGCAGGCGCTGACGCACCAGTACCCGGACCATCCGCAGATTCCTCAGGGCGACGGCGAGCTGAAGAAGTCCGAGCTCGCTGCGGCACTTGAGCTCGCTCGCCGTGCGGCGTCGAGCGGAGGGCGCGTCGAGGGCGTGGACCGCACGCGCGTCCAGTCCGTGCGGCGCGTCGTGCAAGGGCTCCGGCTGGGCGAGCTGCGCGAGAACGTCTACGTCCTCGACCGCACCACCTTCGGTTGGTGGGACCGGTTCACGAAGTGGACCGCCGGCGAGCAGGAGACCAGCGCCCAGGTCCTCCGGGAGTCCCTGAGCGAATACGGGCTGAGCCCCGAGCTCGAGGACCTGCTCATCCTGGCGTGGGCGGCTCTCGCCGACCGGGAGATCCGCAGCTACGGGGCGATCGTCACCCCGCCTCCCGGGATCAGTGAGGTGCGCGCGCAGACGTCGTTCAAGGAGCCCACGCTTCCCGACACGGGCGACTGGGAGGAGGCGGTTCGTCGAGCGCAGGTGCTCTTCGGTGTCGGCTCCGGCGAGCTGTACCGCAACTCGGCCGCGGTGCAGCGGGTGGCGCGCGGGATCAAGGACGCGGTCGACCCGGTCCGTGAGTCCGTCGACGCGCTACCCAAACTGCTCGCCGCGCACGCCCGGGTGCTCGGTGCCGACCCGGACGCGCCTGCAGGGCGCCTCGCGACCGCCTACCGCGCGCGCGATCTCGTCGACCTGCTCTCTGCGCGGCGCGACGCGAACGACCTCATCACCGAGCTCGCTGCGTTCGACCTGCCGAACGAGACCGCGGCGCTGGCCCGGTCGATCTCCAGTGCGCGTTCCGTCGGTGCAGCGCTGCAGGGTGCCAACTGGCAGATCCTCGACCAGATCGGGACCCTGGACGGCGGCCCCGACGCCGCGATCCTGGACGACCTGCGGGCTGCGGCGACGCGCGACGAGCTGCACAGCGCACTCGAGCCGGCCCTGCGGACCGCGGCCGAGCGGATGACCACGCTGCTCGTCGAGCGACGCCCGGCGCCGCCGCGTCCGGACGACGCCGAGCAGCGCCGTCGCGAGGAGGAGCGGATCCGGGCCGAGGCGGAGCGGCGTGATCGCGAAGCAGCCGAGAAGCAGGCTCGACTCGACGCGGAGGCGCGTGCACGGGACGCTGAGACTCAGGCCAAGAACGCCCGAGCGCAGGCTGACGCCGCACGAGCTGCACTCGCCGAGGCCCAGCGTGCCGCCGCGAAGGCCGCGCGTGACGCTGACGAACAAGCAGATCGGCTCGCAGCTGTGGGTCTGCCCGTCACCGATCCCGCAGACCTCGACAAGGTGGCTGAACGGCTCCGCGACGTTCTCGCGGCACCTGTCGAGAACAAGACACTGCGCGTAACGTGGCGGTGGGAATGACCACCGTCAGGGCTGTCGCTGCCCAGCCCGGGTACGTCCGGCAGCGCGCCGCCAGCCTCGTCCGCGAGGCCGACGCCCCGGTCCTCCTGCTCCGCGCCAAGCCCGAGTGGACCGGAGAGCCGGTGCTCGAGGTCGACGGGTCACCTGTGCGTGTCGTCGAGGGCTTCTCCGCACTCGCGATCCTCGACGCCTGCGCACGGCGCCACGACGACGAGCGGCTCCTCGTGCTCACCGATCGTGCCGACGACGACCTCGGGGACGCCGTCATCCTCCAGGCGTGGCGCCAGCGGGTGGAGTACGTCAAGGAGTGGGACGCGGTGCCCGCGCTCTTCCGAGGGGCGCGTGACGTCGACACCGAGCTGCGACGCGTGGGCGACTGGGTCGCCACCGCCCTGCTCGACCACCAGCCGACGGGCGGGTGGCCCACGTCCCCGACCCCGTCCCTCACGAGCACGCTCGCGCTCGGCTCGTTGCTCGCCCATCTCGTCGGCCTCGCCGTTCCTACGGACCTGGACGGCCCGGTCGTGATGTCCCGTCTCAGCACCGAGGAGGGCCGCGCGGCGTGGAACGAGGTGGAGCCGGAGCTGCGCCGTCGCCTCACGGCCTGGGCGGGCGACGCCCTGGGCGAGGACGTGGCGTTCGCGCTGCGCGTCGGGGGGAGCGGACGGGCCGTGAGCCCGCTCGCCGTCGCGCTCGTCGCCGACGTGCTGTGGCCCGACAGCACGGGTCACGCGCCAGGGCTCGACGAGCTGCAGGTCGCCGCACGAGCCCGAATCGAGGCGTACGTCGACGGCAGGCCGATCCCGCCGCTCGTCGCGCAGCGCGCCGCGGCGACGGCGCGGGCCGTCGTCGGGCGGATGGCGCTCGACGACGACACCACGCTCCCGGTCATCCTGAGCCAGGCCGAAGCCCTGCTCGGCGACATCGGATGGCCGGACGGGGCGCGACGTTCAACCGTCCTGCGGGCGGGCCTCGAGGCACGCCTCGAGGGGCTTGCGACCGTGCTGTCCGGCGACGACCCGTCCGCGGTCGAGAGCGCCCTGCGGACGGTGCTGCAGCACCACGCAGCGCGGCCCGACGCTTCCGACGTCCGAGCCGCGCGCATGGCCGTCCGGCTCTGGCGGTGGCTGCGCTCATCGGAGCAGGAGACTCGCACCCTCGCGGATTCGCTCCGCCGTCACGTCGACGACGGTGCGTGGGCGGATCTCGCCGTCGGAACGCTGTGGAACGCGACGAGCAACGCCACGGTGGCCGCCGCGTACAGGGAGCTCACCTCGCAGGTCGTCGCGCGGCGGCGCCGCCGCGACGCGGATGCCGCACAGCAGCTCGTCGAGGCGACGCGTCGGGACGAGGCTCTCGTCGGTGCGGTGCCGGTCGAGGACCTGCTGCGCGACGTCGTCGTCCCGTGGACCACCGGGCCGCAGCGGCGCACGCTTCTCGTCGTCCTCGACGGCATGAGCGCGCCGATCGCCGCCGAGATCGCCCAGGCCGCGGCCCAGGGACTCGTCACGGAGTGGGTG
>Ga0180218_1002256_pt1 | contig 10223 bp, 10 predicted proteins | sample eDN3rd37CKraftBY_FD_151334 | JGI IMG/M metagenome (GOLD analysis project Ga0180218, IMG submission 151334) | Enriched backyard soil microbial communities from Emeryville, California, USA - eDNA 3rd pass 37_C Kraft BY (version 2) (version 2) | ecosystem: Environmental > Terrestrial > Soil >... | reverse complement strand
CCATCTCGCTGAGAAACGGGCTGAGCCGCCCGAGGATGAGACGATGGCCTTCCCGCCACCAAAACCTCAGCATGATCAGATAACGCGATCCCCAAGTTACAAGGATGAGGGCTTAGGCAAGAGCTGGATGATGAGCCTGCCTCTCACGGCGAGGGTACAGAGGCGCAGATGAAGACGTGGATGGCCGGGACAAGCCCGGCCATGACGTAATGGGTGTCGGTCCCAGAGGAACGACCTCGACCGACCTCATTCAGGCTTCTTGAATCCCTGCTTCGGCGGCAAGGCCAGCAGATATTCCGCCATGGCCTGACGGTCCGCGTCAGGCAAGCGAGCCGTATTGGCCACCACGGCGCCCATCGGCCCGCCGACCGTGTCGAAATTCGGCGTCTCGCCCGTCTTCAACAAGGTCGTTAGGTCCTCCGTCGTCCAGCCGCCGATGCCAGTCGGGTGTGGGGTGATGTTGGGGACGATGCCCCGGCCCTCCGGGTCGGGCCCGCCGGCAAAGCGCCGGTCCTCGATGATGGCTCCCGCGAAGTTGCGCTCGCTGTGGCACTCGGCGCAGTGGCCGGGGCCGTTCACGAGATAGGCTCCGCGGTTCCAGCTCTCCGGTTTCGACGGATCGGGCGCGAAGCGCTTCCCGTCCAGGAAGGCGAGCTTCCAGAGACCGACGCCGCGACGGATGTTGAAGGGGAACGGCAGTTCGTGGTCAGGCGCTTTTCCCTCGACGGCAGGCAGGGTCTGCATGAAGGCGAAGAGATCCTGCAGGTCGGCTTCCGGCATCTTGGCATAACTGGCGTAGGGGAAGGCCGGGTAATAGTGACGACCGTCCGGGGAGACGCCCTCCCGCATGGCGCGGACGAAATCCGCCGTGCTCCAGGAGCCGATGCCATCCTGCTTGTGGGGTGAAATGTTCGGAACGAGGAAAGTGCCGAAGGGTGATTTCAGGGCATAGCCGCCCCCGAGCCGCAGCTTGTCGTCCTGGTTCGGCACCGCATGGCAGGAGGTGCAGCCTCCGGCATAGAACAGGGTGCGCCCGTTCTCCAAGTCAGGCTGGCGATTTGAGCCGGCTGGCGCCGTCGAGAAATCCGAGCCGCCCCCACGGATGAGACCATAGGCCATCGGGGAGGTCAGCCCCCAGAAGCCCAGGGTTCCGATGAGCGCCAGAACCAGAACACCCACGATCGCCTTACGCATCGACGCATCTCCAAATGAAACGGGCGGCCTTGGCGCATCGTGCGGCCCTCTGGGTCCTCACCGAACGATGCGCCATTTAATAAGAAGAGCATCGGATGGGTCCCAAAAGTGCAAATCCACGTTCGGGTCCGATGCTCTGAGGCCGCCCATCTTCAGGCTCTCGAACTTAAGAACTCTTCTTCCGGAACTCGTTGTGGCAGGTGCCGCAGTTCTGGAGCACCTTCGGCATTTCCGCCTTGAAGGAGGCCTCGTCCTTGATCGAAGCCATCGCGGTCTGGGCGTCCTGGCCCATCTTCGTTCCGTAGGATTCGAACTTGGCCTTGTTCTCCCAGACGGACGGCAGGGCCTCGGACTTGGGCGCGTCCTTCGAGTTCTCGGGGAACAGGGCCACGAACTTCACGGGGTTTTCCGCGAGCACCTTCAGGCTGGCCTGGACCTTGGCGAGATCGAACGGCTCCTGGCCGCGCATCATGGCCCCGATGGGGCGGGTCTGGGCTCCCATCTGTTTCATGAGCGCCTGGCGCTGCTCGACCACGTCGCTCTGCGCGACGGCGGCCGTGACGCCGATAGCCGCGAGGCCGGCGACAAAAATCGTACGCTTCATATTGTCTTTCCCTTATGGGCGCGACCGATGGCGTCCCTACGAACCACCGTCAGCGGGCCGGCATTAGCGCATATCTCGCGAAGCTTGAGCACTCTACTTTGGAACACATCTATGTGAGCGGCTCGCGCTCTCCAGTCATTCCACGGGTTCGCCCGATGCAATCCAGTCCTTGAAACCGCCCTTGTAGTGCTCGCGGATGTCGCGGCCGGCGGCCTGCGTGAATTCCAGGGCCCGGACCGACCGGACGCCGGCCGCGCAGGAGAACACGATTCGCTTGCCTTCCGGCAGGGCAGCGGGATCGAAGGTCGAGAGCGGATGGGACACCGCCCCGGGGATGTGCCCGGCGGCGAATTCGTGCGGCTCCCGGACATCGACCACGACGAGAGAGCCGTCCCGAAGCCCCTGCTTGATGGTCTCGCGGTCGAGATCGATGATTCTTGGCGCGTCACTCATGAGCATTCCTCCCTACGGTGGGGCACTCATACCGGCTTCGCAGGGAGGAGCGCAATCTGGCCGCCACTTAAAGCATCAGCGTGAATCCGAACTCACATCCGATGCTTTAAGCTCTTGGTTTGACGCATCTCTTTACGCAAAACCGGTTCCCACTTTTGCGTTCGATGCTTTCTTGACGCCTCAGGCATCTTTTCACGCAAAACCGGTTCCCACTTTTGCGTTCGATGCTCAGGAGAGCGGCGGAATCCGCAGCACCCAGCCCGGCTGGATCATATCGGGATCCTTCACCGGCGGGGAGTTGGCCTTGACGATCTCGGTGTATTTCGCGCCCTTGCCCTTGCCGTAATGCTTCTCGGCGATCTCCCAGAGGGTGTCTCCCTTCTGGACCGTATACATGGTCGAGGCCTGCGCCGGCTGCTGGACCTGAAGCTCGCTCGTGTCGACCTCGGCCACGCCGTAGGTGTTGCCGAGGGACAGGATGATCTTCTCGGCCTCCTCCTGGCTGGTGGCATGGCCCGACAGTTTCACCTTGTCGCCCTCGACCTGGATCCCGAGCTTGGTGGCGTCGAACCCGTGTCCCTGGACCTCCTGCTGCAGCTTCTCGGGAGTCGCCGCGGCGGCGCTTCCGCCGAAGATCTTGGCGCCTGCATCCTTGATGAACTTGAACAGACCCATGTCGTCCTCCTCCTTTTCCGCCTGGCTTGCGATGGCCAAGCTGGAAGGAAGACGCGCATTGGACCTCAGGGTTCCGGTCAGGCCAAGTTCGAGAAGACATCCGCCAGCGACGGCAGCCGATCCTTGAGCCTGAGCAGGGCGATCAGCTCGATCTGCGCGATGGCCGTATCGAATTCCTGCTCGGGGTCGTGCTCCAGCCTCTCCTCGAAGGCGGCGAGGATCTCGTCCTTCGAGCGGCCCTTCACGGCCATGATGAACGGGAAGCCGAATTTCTGCCGATAGGCGTCGTTCAGCGCCAGGAAGCGGTTGCGCTCCGCCTCGGTCAGGCTGTCGAGGCCGGCGGAGGATTGCTCGCTGCGGGAATCGGCGGTCAGGTCGGCAAGCTTCAGGCGCCCGGCGAGATCGGGATGGGCGTTGATCAGCGCCAGCTTCTGCTCGCGCGTTCCCTCCGAGAGCACATGGACCATGGCGGCATGGAGCCCTTCGGCCGTATCCTGCCCGGTGGTCAGGCCGGCGTCGAAGGCGCGCTCCGCGATCCAGGGCGAATGCTCGAAGATGTCGCCGAAGAGCTCGACGAACAGGATGCGATTCATACGGCTCGGCTTGAGATCGGCCGGGCGGTGATTGCGGATCCAGTGACGGGCGATGTCGATGCGCCGCGCCACCCAGACATTCTCGTGGGACGCGACGTAATCCAGGAAGCGGGCGAGCGCCGCGGCGCGGCCGGGGCGGCCGACGAGGCGGCAATGAAGCCCGACCGACAGCATCTTCGGCGCCGTCTCGCCCTCCGCGTAGAGCGTATCGAAACTGTCCTTCAGGTAGGCGAAGAACTGGTCGCCGGCATTGAAGCCCTGCGGGGTCGCGAAGCGCATATCGTTGGCGTCGAGCGTATAGGGAACGATCAGCTGCTGCCGGTCCCCGTGCTGCTCCCAGTAAGGCAGCTCGTCCGCGTAGGAATCGGCGCTGTAGAGGAACCCGCCCTCCTCCGCCACCAGGCGGTTGGTGTGCTCCGACGTGCGGCCCGTGTACCAGCCGAGGGGCCGCTCCCCCGTCACCTGGGCATGAATGCGGATCGCCTCCTTCATGTGGGCCCGTTCCTCTTCCGCCGAGAAGTCCCGGTAGTCGATCCATTTCAGCCCATGGCTCGCGATCTCCCAACCGGCCTCCTTCATGGCCGCGACCGCTTCCGGGTTGCGCATGAGGGCGGTCGCGACGCCATAGACGGTCACGGGCATGCTGCGCTCGGTGAACATCCGCCACAGGCGCCAGAAACCGGCGCGGGAGCCGTATTCGTAAATGGACTCCATGCTCATGTGCCGCTGGCCGAGCCATGCCTGAGCGCCGACGATCTCGGACAGGAACGCCTCGGAGGCGCGGTCGCCGTGGAGGATGTTGTTCTCGCCGCCCTCCTCATAATTGATCACGAACTGGACGCAGATCCGCGCCCGGTTCGGCCAGCGCGGATGCGGCGGATTGCGGCCGTAACCGACGAGGTCGCGGGGATAGGTGGTCTCGGACAAGGTCAGCTTCCTCGATAAGTGGAGTAGCTCCAGGGCGAAACGAGGAGCGGAACGTGGTAATGCCCGTCGGGCTCCGCGATGGCGAAGCGGATCGGGACGATGTCCAGGAACGGCGGATCGGCGGTGACGGTGCCGAGCGACTTGAAATAGTCCCCGACCGAGAAGACGAGCTCGTAGGTTCCTGTGCGGAACGCATCGCCGATCATCAGAGGCGCATCGGTTCTCCCATCGGCATTTGTCGTCGCCTTGACGATGGAACGGCGCTGCCCGCCATCGACGGCGAAAAGCTCGACGGCGACGCCGCGCGCCGGTCGGCCGTTGGCGGTATCCAGAACGTGGGTGGACAGGCGTCCCATGTAACCTCGCGACGGGAATGAACCGGGGTGGTGGAATCTCTCGGGGCCACGCGCCGCCGTCAAGCGCCTCCCTAAGTCTAGTTGCACAAGTCGTGGGCTTTCGCGACAGGGATGTTGTTGAAAAAGCGGCGGACCGGGCCTTTCGCAAACGGAGCCCTGGTCCTAGGCTGCGATTTCGTCATCGTTTCAAGGGATTGCATGATCGACCCGCAGATTTCCGAATGGATCAGCCAGATCATTCGCTGGATCCATGTGATCACCGCGATCGCGTGGATCGGCTCGTCCTTCTATTTCATCCACCTGGACCTCAGCCTCAAGAAGCGCGAGGGGCTGCCGGAAGGCGTCGGCGGCGAGGCCTGGCAGGTTCACGGCGGCGGGTTCTACAACATGCGCAAGTATCTCGTTGCGCCGCCCGAGATGCCGAAGGAGCTGACCTGGTTCAAATGGGAGAGCTATTCCACCTGGATCAGCGGCTTCTTCCTCATCGTGTGGGTTTATTATCTCCACGCCGACCTCTACACCATCGACCCGAGCGTCCGCGCCCTTGCGCCCTGGCAGGCGCCTGCCATCGGCATCGGCGGCCTCGCGCTGAGCTGGTTCGTCTATGAAGGCCTCTGCCGCTCGCCCCTGGGCAAGAACGGCATCGTCCTCGGGGTCGCCCTCTTCGCCTATATCCTGCTGGCGGCCTTCGCCTTCACCCAGGTGTTCAACGGCCGCGCGGCCTTTCTCCATACGGGCGCGATGATCGCCACCTGGATGTCGGCGAGCGTGTTCTTCATCATCATCCCGAACCAGAAGAAGGTCGTGGACGAACTCCTGGCGGGTCGGTCGCCCGACCCGAAGCTCGGCAAGGAAGCCAAGCTGCGCTCGACGCACAACAACTACCTGACGCTTCCCGTCATCTTCCTGATGCTGTCGAACCATTACCCGCTCGCATGGTCCTCGCACTATGCGGTCGCCATCATCGGGCTGATCGTGATCGCCGGCGCCGTGATCCGGCACTTCTTCAACTCGCAGCACGCCGGCAAGGGCTCACCCTGGTGGACCTGGGCCGTGGCGGCGCTTTGCATCTGGGCGGCGATCTGGCTCTCGATCATCGGCAAGCCGGGGAACGCCAACCAGGCGGCGGCTCCCGCGGACGCGACGCCCGCCGCCGTGACGGCCTCCTTCGACGAGGCCGTGCTCACCATCCAGTCCCGCTGCTCCATGTGCCATGCGGCCGAGCCCGTATGGGACGGGATCACGACCGCCCCGAAGGGCGTTCGCCTCGACACGCCGGAGGAGATCGCCCGCCATGCGGAGATGATCCGCATCCAGAGCGTGCTGACCCATGCCATGCCGCCCAACAACATCACCGAGATGACCCTGGACGAGCGCAAGGCCGTGGCGACGTGGCTCGCCGCCAAGGACACGGCCACGCGCTAAGCGCATCGAACGCAAAAGCGGGAGCCGGATTTGCGTGGAAAGATGCGCGAAAGAACCGAGAGCAGCCGGCACATCAACGACATCCATCGGAGAAACCAAGTGACCGAACTCACCCTGGAAGCGGCCCAGAAAATCGCCACCGCCACTCTCAAGACCGCACGGGACAAAGCGTTCAAGCCGCTCGCCGTCGTGGTCTACGACGCTCGCGGCGCCCTCAAGGCGCTCCTCTCGGAAGACGGGACCAGCCTGAAGCGGGCCGAGATCGCCATGGGGAAGGCCTATGGCGCGCTCTCCCTCGGCGTCGGCTCCCGCGCCCTGCACAAGATGGCGACCGACCGCCCCTACTTCATCGCCTCCGCCACCCATGCGGTCGGCGGCCAGCTCGTGCCGGTCCCGGGCGGCGTCCTGATCAAGGACGCCCAGGGTCGGACCCTCGGCGCGGTGGGCGTCTCGGGCGATACCTCGGACAACGACGAGATCGCCGCCGCAGGCGGCATCGAGGCGGCGGGACTGGTATTCGACACCGGGGCCTGAAGTCCTCCGCGAACCGCTAAAGCTTTACTATCTCTCGGTTTTCTTGAGCCCGAGGGATAGTACTGGACATAAACAGTTGATTGATCAACAAATAGGGCAAGGTTACTGCCCTACCGGCTCTGACCGAGATAATTCAGAACCCAGATATAAAACCAGAAAGGGAACACGTCCGATGTCATCATGGATCAAACGCACGGCTCTCGCCGCCGTCGCCACGGCCGCCCTCATGGGCGCCGCGTCGGCTGAAGTCGTCTACAACCGCGCCAATTCGGGCGAACCCGAAACGCTTGATACTCACAAGACCTCGACAGTGCAGGAATTCCACGTTCTGCAGGACATGCTCGAAGGGCTCGTGACCTACGACATGAAGGCCAAGGCAGTTCCGGGCCAAGCCGAGAAATGGGAAGTCAGCGACGACGGCAAGACCTATCGCTTCACTCTGCGCGATGGCCTCAAATGGTCCAACGGCGATCCGGTGACGGCGGAAGACTTCGTCTATTCCTACCGCCGCATCATGGATCCGGCCACGGGCGCGAAATACGCCAACATCCTGTATCCGATCAAGAATGCCGAGAAGATCAATAAGGGCCAGGGCAAGCCCGAGGAACTCGGCGTGAAGGCAATTGATCCCAAGACGGTGGAGATTACCCTGGAGGCAGCCACGCCCTACTTCACCGAGCTGCTGACGCACCAGACCAGCCTGCCCGTGCATAAGGCTTCGGTCGAGAAGTTCGGCAAGGACTTCGTGAAGCCCGGCAACATGGTCACGAACGGTGCCTACAAGCTCGCCGAATTCGTGCCGAACTCGCACATCAAGCTCGTCAAGAACGAGAACTATCGCGACGCCAAGAACGTCAAGATCGATACGGTCATGTACTACCCGACCCCGGACTTCGCGGCCATGGTACGCCGCTATGAGGCCGGCGAACTCGACACGACCGACGACGTGCCCGCAGACCAGATGAAGTCGCTCAAGGAGCGTTTCAAGGATCAGGTTCAGGTCGGTCCGTGGCTGGGGACCTACTTCATGATCGTGAACTCGTCCAAGGCTCCGTTCAACGATGTGCGCGTGCGCCAGGCCCTCTCCATGGGGATGGACCGTGAGTTCATCGCGGATCAGATCTGGGGCCAGACCATGCTACCCGCCTATTCCTTCATGCCTCCGGGCGTGGGCAATTACGGCGAGCCGGCCTACATGAGCTACAAGGACCAGTCCCCGATCGACCGCGAGGACGCGGCCAAGAAGCTCCTCACGGAAGCGGGCTTCGGCCCCGGCAAGCCGCTGAAGGTCGAGATCCGTTACAATACGACGGATAACAACCGTAATACGGTCATCGCCATCGCCGATCAGTGGAAGCAAATTGGCGTCGAGACCTCCTTCATCAACACGGACGGCAAGACTCACTTCGCCCATCTGCGTGACGGCGGCGATTTCGACATTGCCCGCTACGGCTGGATCGCCGACTTCTCGGATCCGGACAACTTCCTGTTCCTGCTGAGAAGCGACAACAAGGGCTTCAACGCCGGTAAGTACAACAATCCGGAGTTCGACAACCTGCTCAAGCAGGCTTCCACCGAGTTGGACCTTCAGAAGCGTGCAGACATCCTGAAGAAGGCCGAGGCCATCTCCATGAAGGACATGCCCTGGATCCCGGTCATGTACTACGGCAAGAGCCACCTGATCTCGCCGAAGATCAAAGGCTTCGAGCACAACACGCGCGGCATCTATCCGTCGCGGTTCCTGTCGAAGACGCAGTAAAAATAATTCTGCTAAGGGGGGCGGTCTGCGTGTCGGGCCGCCCTATTCTTTTATTGTTATGCTGTAGCAGCCGGAGGAGCTTTCCGTGCTCTCCTTCATCTTTCGCCGCTTCCTGTCGGCCATCCCCACCCTTTTCATCATCATCACCATTTCGTTCTTCCTGATCCGGCTCGCCCCCGGCGGACCGTTCGACCTGGAGCGGCCCCTCGAGGCCAAGGTGATGGAGAACCTCAACCGGATCTATCAGCTCGATAAGCCGCTCTTTCAGCAATACCTGCTGTATCTCGGCGCGGTCGTGCGGGGAGATTTCGGCCCCTCCTTCATCCTGCGCGACTTCTCCGTGGGTGAACTCTTCGCACGCGGCCTGCCCATTTCGATGACGCTGGGCGCCCTGGCCCTGTCCTTCGCCATCATCGTCGGCGGCACCCTCGGATCCATCGCGGCCCTGCGCCAGAACAGCCTCATCGATTATCTGGTGACGGGCATGGGCGCGCTGGGCCTCACCATCCCGAACTTCGTGGTGGCGCCGATCTTCCAGATCGTTTTCGGCCTGGCTCTCGCGTGGCTTCCGGTCGCCGGATGGGCGAACGGGAACATCCGCAACCTGATCCTGCCCGTGCTGGTCCTGGCCCTGCCGCAGATCGCGGTCGTTTCGCGCATGACCCGCGCGGCGATGATCGAGAACCTGCGCTCCAATCACATCCGCACCCTGCGCTCGCTGGGCCTGCCTACGCGGGTGATCGTGGCCCATGCCCTGCGCGGCGCCGCCCTGCCCGTGGTGTCCTATCTCGGCCCGGCGGCCGCGGCCCTGCTCACCGGCTCCGTGGTGGTGGAGACCATCTTCGGCCTGCCGGGCATCGGACGCTACTTCGTCGAAGGAGCCCTCAACCGCGATTACACCCTCGTCATGGGCACGGTCGTGGTGGTCGCCATCTTCGTTCTGCTCTTCAATCTCGTGGTCGATATCCTCTACGCCCTTATCGATCCGCGCATTCGCTACGAGTGAGATCTCCCATGGCTGAAGGCGCCGTTCTTCCCGTCGAGACCATGACGGGCCCCATCTCCGGACGATCCCTCTGGGCCGAGGCCCGCGGGCGTCTCATCCGCAACCGCGCCGCGCTGACCAGCATCATCGTGCTGGCCCTGATCGCGATCGCCTGCATCTTCGGACCGTTCTTCACCGGCCATCCCTTCGACCGGGTCTATCCCGATTACGTGAAGGTGCCCGCGAGCCTGGAGGCCTATCCGAAGGCCGATCAGATCGAGCCCAACATCGAGCGCATCGGCTCCCGCGTCCGCGCGAAGGCCGAAAACATCGCTATCGACGGCGGCGTCGTCCACATGACGCTGGTGAGTTCCAGCAGCCGGCCGATCGACGAGCGGCTGCTCGCCTATTTCGAGCGCTCCGACCTGTTCGGCCCCGCCCGCGTGGTGGAAAAGCAGCAGGAGGGCCAGCGCCTCGTCGTGGACGTGCCCCTGAAGCGGCAATACTTCCTCTTCGGCACCGATACGAACGGACGCGATCTTCTCACCCGCACCATGAAGGCGGGCCAGATCTCGCTCGCCATCGGCCTGCTCGCCACCTTCGTGGCGATCATCATCGGTGTGATCTACGGCGCGACATCCGGCTATCTCGGCGGACGCGTCGATCTCGTGATGATGCGCGTCGTCGATATCCTCTACTCCCTGCCGTTCATCTTCTT
>Ga0180218_1002254_pt1 | contig 10231 bp, 6 predicted proteins | sample eDN3rd37CKraftBY_FD_151334 | JGI IMG/M metagenome (GOLD analysis project Ga0180218, IMG submission 151334) | Enriched backyard soil microbial communities from Emeryville, California, USA - eDNA 3rd pass 37_C Kraft BY (version 2) (version 2) | ecosystem: Environmental > Terrestrial > Soil >... | reverse complement strand
TCCATGCCGCCGGACACGGTCTCGTAGCGGAACAGGCCCTCGCCCATCCGGGTGAGCAGGAGGTACTTGTAGTTGAGCACGTTGCCGAGCCGCTTGGGCAGCTTCCACAGCAGGTGCCGCGCGACGACCTGGGTGCTCGCGGCGACCGGGGCGACCTCGGCGGCGACGTCGCACGCGGACTTGCCGTACCCGACGACGACGACGTGCTTGCCGCGCGCGTCCTCGAGGGACGTGAGCTGGCTCGAGGCGACGACCTTGCCGCCGGCGCGCAGCAGCTGCGCGAGGCCCTCGAACCGCGGGATCACCGGGTCGGAGAAGATGCCGTTCGCGACGACGACGTGGTCGAAGCGCTCGGGCTCGCCGACCGGCTCGCCCGCGCGCCGTGCCGTGACGAGCCAGCCGTCCTCCGCGGGCGTGAGCTCCGCGCGCACGACCTCGGTGGACAGCCGGAGCGCGCCGCGCAGGTCGTGCAGGTCGACGTACCGCTCGAGGTACGCCTGCACCTGCTGGCCGCTGGGCCACTCCGGGTAGTCCTTCGGCATGGGCAGGTCGGAGAAGGCGTACGAACCCTTGTTGTTCTGGGTGGTGAGGCCGGAGTAGCGGCGGCTCGCGCTCCACACGCCGCCGACGTCGGGGGCCTTGTCGAGCACGGTGACGTCGTGCCCGAACTCGCGGAGCACCTTGGCGCTGGCCAGGCCGGCGAAGCCGGCGCCGACGACGGCGATCTTCATGAGCGTCCTTGCTGTCGGTCGAGAGGGGGCCAAATCGCCAGAATCGTAGCGGTTCGGACAGCGCGGGGACAGGCCCTCTCGCAGGTCGGGCGTGGTCGTGCGCCCGACCCGGCCGGTGTCGGCGGCTCGCGGCAAGATGGGCCCGTGACGGACACGGAGAACAGCTCGCTCGATCCTGCGCCCGAGTCGGCGCTCGACCCTGCGCTCGACGAGGCCGCCGCCCAGCGCCGCTGGGCCGAGCTGGTCGCCCTCGTCGAGGAGGACCAGCGCGCGTACTACGAGGACGACGCCCCGCGGGTGTCCGACGCCGAGTACGACGCGCGGATGCACGAGCTCGAGGCGATCGAGGCCGCGCACCCTGCGCTGCAGACGCCCGAGTCCCCGACGCAGCGGGTGGGCGGGACGGCGGCCGCCGGCTTCGCCACCGTCGAGCACGTCGAGCGCATGCTCAGCCTCGACAACGTGTTCTCCGTCGACGAGCTGCGGGCGTGGGACGCGCGCGTCTCCCGCGACCTGGGGGCGGAGCGCGTCGGCTACCTGTCCGAGGTGAAGATCGACGGGCTCGCGATCGCCCTGCTGTACGAGAAGGGCCGCCTGGTGCGCGCGGCGACCCGCGGCGACGGCCGCACGGGCGAGGACGTCACGCAGAACGCGCTGCGGATCGCCGACATCCCGCGGCGGCTCGCCGGCGAGGGCCACCCCGACCTCGTCGAGATCCGCGGCGAGGTCTTCATCCCCGTCGCGTCGTTCGAGCGGCTCAACGAGCTGCAGGCGCAGCTGCGCGACCGCGTCGTGGCCGAGTCGCGGGCGCGGCACGACGGCCGGGCGACGTCCGCCCGCCCGTTCGACGAGGAGCGCGCCCGCGTCGCCGCGCTCCGCCGGTTCCCGCAGTTCGCGAACCCGCGGAACGCGGCGGCCGGGGGGCTGCGCCAGCTGCTCGACAAGAAGGAGGGCATGGAGCTCGAGGCCGGCGTCGCCCGGGTGGAGTCCCTGCGCCTGTACGTGCACGGCATCGGCGCGCTGCAGTGGACGGCGGGCGAGCACACGGAGCTGGCCCGGCAGTCGGAGGCGTACGAGCACTTCGCGCGCTGGGGCCTGCCCGTCTCGCCGCACAACCGCGTGGTCGAGGGGATCGACGGCGTGGTCGAGATGATCGAGTGGTTCGGCGCCCACCGGCACGACATCGAGCACGAGCTGGACGGCATCGTCGTCAAGGTCGACGCGCTCGCCGACCAGCAGCGGCTCGGCGCCACGAGCCGCGCCCCGCGGTGGGCGATCGCGTACAAGTACCCGCCCGAGGAGGTCACCACCCGGCTCGTGGCGATCCAGGTGGGCGTGGGCCGCACCGGCCGCGCCACCCCGTACGCCGTGATGGAGCCGGTGCTGGTGGCGGGGTCCACGGTACGGCAGGCCACGCTGCACAACCAGGACGTGGTGAAGGCCAAGGGCGTCCGCATCGGCGACATGGTCGTGCTGCGCAAGGCGGGCGACGTCATCCCCGAGATCCTGGGCCCGGTGACGGCGCTGGCCGACGACGGCTACCCGCGCGAGGACTTCGTCATGCCCGAGCGGTGCCCCGAGTGCGGCACCCCGCTGCGGCCGATGAAGGAGGGCGACGTCGACCTGCGCTGCCCCAACGCCGAGTCCTGCCCGGCGCAGGTGCGCGGCCGCGTGGAGCACATCGGCTCGCGCGGAGGGCTGGACATCGAGGTGCTCGGCGAGGTGACGGCGTCCGCCCTCACGCAGCCCGAGGTGCCCGAGACCCCGCCCCTGCGCACCGAGGCGGGCCTGTTCGACCTCACGCTGGACGAGCTGCTGCCGATCGAGGTCGTCGTGCGCGACGCGGAGACCGGGCTGCCCAAGGCGGACGACGACGGTGTCGCGCGCCGCCGGACGCCGTTCCGCAAGAAGGTCACGTACACCAGGGCCCGCCGCGCCGAGGCCGAGGCCGCGGGGGAGGCCCTGCCCGAGTACGAGCCGACGGCCGCGGCCACCAAGCTCCTCGACGAGCTCGAGCTCGCCAAGACCAAGGACCTGTGGCGCATCCTCGTCAGCCTCAACATCCGCCACGTCGGGCCCGTCGCCGCCCGGGCGCTCGCGGGCTGGTTCGGCTCGCTCGACGCGATCCGTGCCGCGTCGCGCGAGGAGCTGGCCGCGGTCGAGGGCGTCGGCCCGATCATCGCGGACGCGCTGCTGGCCTGGTTCGACGTCGAGTGGCACCGCGAGATCGTCGACCGCTGGCAGGCCGCCGGCGTGCGGACCTGGATCCCCGACCACCCCGGGCCGGAGGCGATGGCGGCGCAGGCGGACGCGGGCCCGACCGGACCGCTCGCCGGCCTCACGGTCGTGGTCACGGGCTCGCTCGAGGGCTACAGCCGCGACGGGGCGAAGGAGGCGATCCTCGCCGCGGGCGGCAAGGCGGCCGGATCGGTCTCGAAGAAGACCGACTACGTCGTCGTCGGCGAGAACGCGGGCTCGAAGGCGGCGAAGGCGGAGGACCTCGGCCTGCCGATCCTCGACGAGGCGGGGTTCACCCGCCTGCTCGAGGGCGGCCCCGCGGCGCTGGGCGACGGCACGGACGACGGCACGGACGGCAGCGTGGACGGGGACGAGGCCGACTGACGCCCGAGACTACGATGCGCGGGTGCATGACAGCCCGCTTGCTCACCTGACACTGCGCGGCGCCCACCTCGTGGGCTCCGTGAACCTCCCGACCGCGCGCGACACGCTGCGCACCGTCGCGGCGCGGCTCGGCGCGCACGCCCGCCGCATCCCGGACGGCGAGGTGGGCGAGCGGTTCCACTGGATCCTGTTCCAGGGCGCGCGGTTCGAGGCGGTCGAGGGGCTGTCGCGCGTGGGAGACGAGCCCGTCGTCGTGGCGGGCTTCGACGTGCGCCCGCACGTGCTGGACGGCTCGGTGCCGGCCGACGGGCTGCGGTTCGGCCCCCTGGGCTACGCGGACGCCGCCCTCGCCTCCTACGCCGACTTCGCGGCGCTGCGCGCCGAGGGCGCGATCGCGCCGGGCACGCGGTTCCAGGTCGGCATCCCGTCCCCCCTCGCGGCGGTGACGACGTTCGTCGCGCCGGGCGACCGCGCGGCGGTGTACCCGGCGTACGAGGCGGCGGTGCTGCGCGAGCTCGACGAGATCCTCGCCGCCGTCCCCGCCGCCGACCTCGCGGTCCAGGTCGAGCTCGCGACCGACTTCGCGTTCGTGGAGGGCGCGAACCTGGGCGGCGGCGCTGCGCGGGCCTGGTTCGATCGGGACGCGGGTGGGGACGAGGACGTCGTCCTGGGATGCGCGCGGCGCGCGGCCCGCGTCGCCGCGCACGTGCCCGAGGCGGTCGAGCTCGGCTTCCACCTCTGCTACGGCGACGTCGCGGAGAAGCACTTCGTCGAGCCGGCGGACACCGGGCACCTGGTGGAGATGGCGAACGCCCTGGTCGCGGCCCTGCCGCGCCCGATCACCTGGGTGCACCTGCCCGTCCCGATCGACCGCGACGACGTCGCCTACGTCGCGCCGCTCGCCGACCTCGCGCTGGACCCGGCCACCGAGCTCTACCTCGGCGGCCTGCACCACGAGGACGGCGTCGAGGGCGCGACGCGGAGGCTCGCGGCGGCCGCGCAGGTGCTGGGCGAGCGGACCGTCGGCGTCGCCACGGAGTGCGGTTTCGGTCGCGGCCCGAGCGAGCGCACCGCCGCCCTGCTGGACCTGCACGTCGCGGTGCTCGAGCGCACGGCCTGACGTCCGGTGGTGCGGGAGGCGTCGCGCGCTCAGGGGCGGCGTGCGACGACGTCCCGCAGCGCCGCGCCGTCCGCCGCGGTGAGCGGCACGAGCGCGTCACGCGGCGGCGCGGTCGGCGTGCCCAGCAGGGTCGCGACGGCGTGCAGCGCGGCGAGGGGCCGGCCGGTCGCCGCGACCGCCAGGGCGAGGTCGTGGAGCCACGTCCGTGCGGCGTCGGTGGCCTCCGAGCGTCCGACGCGGGCGCGCCGGACGGCGACGTACTCGGCGGGGGCGAGGGCCGCGAGCCCGGTGTGCCAGGCGTCGGCGGGCTCGGCTCCGTCGGCCAGCGCCGGGTCCCCGCTCAGCCCGACGGCGACGCCCGCGGCGCGCAGCGCGGCGACCCGCCCGGCGGGCCGGGACGGCAGCGACGCGGGATCCTTCACCGCGACCACGGAGCCGTCGTCGCGCAGCGTCGCGAGCAGGTCGGGGGAGACGTCGAACCCGAGCTGCACCGGCTTGTTGTAGAAGCACACCGGCCCGCCCGGCACGGCGGTCGCGACCCGCGCGTACAGGGCGCGCACCTCCGCGTCGTCGAGCGGCAGGTACGCGAACGGGGGCAGCACGAGCCCCGAGGCGCCGGCGTCGACCGCGCCCCTGGCCCGGGCGACGACCCGGTGCACCGACTCCCCGGCCACGCCGACGTGGACGGGGGAGCGGCCCGCGGCGGCGACGGCGACGCGGACCGCGGCGTCGCGCTCGGCGTCGTCGAACGAGACCCCGGCGCCGGACGTCGCCAGCACGACGACGCCGTCCACGCCCGCGGCGACGGCCGCGCCCACGAGGCCCGCCAGGGCGTCGAGGTCCACGGACCCGTCCGCGGCCAGCGGCGTGATCGGGTACGCGAGGAGTCCGGTGAACGCCGAGGTCATGCTCGGCATCGTACGGACGGCGCCGTCAGGCCGTGAGCGCGTCCACGGCCTCCGGCGACAGGGCGTGGTCGGCCGCCATCGCGGCGGCGCCCAGCACCCCGGCCTGCGCGCCCGTGCGCGCGACGGCGATGCGCAGGTGCTGGGTGGCCAGCGGCAGCGACCGCCGGTAGACGACCTCCCGGATGCCTGCCAGCAGGTGCTCGCCCGCCTCGGCGAGGATGCCGCCGAGCACGATGACCGACGGGTTGAGCAGGCTGACGGTGGCCGCGAGGACGCTGCCGATCTCGCGCCCGGCCTGGCGCACGGCGCGGCCGGCGGTGACGTCGCCGCCGCGCACGAGCGCGACGACGTCGGCCGGCCCGGAGACGTCCAGCCCGTCGGCGCCCAGCCGGACGGCGAGCGCCTGGGCGCTGGCGATCGCCTCGAGGCAGCCCACGTTCCCGCACCGGCACACCACCTCCTCGGCGCCGGGGACGGCGACGTGCCCGATGTCGCCGGCCGCGCCCTGCGCGCCGCGCCGCAGCGCGCCGTCGGCGATGATGCCGGCGCCGATGCCCGTGGCGACCTTGACGAGGATGAGGTCGGAGACGTCGGGCCAGGCCATGCGGTGCTCGCCGAGCGCCATGATGTTCACGTCGTTGTCGACCAGCGCCGGCGCGTCGAAGTGGCCGCGGAGGATGCCGGGCACGTCCGCGTCGTCCCAGCCGGGCATGATCGGCGGGTTGTTCGGGTGCCCGGTCGCGTGCTCGACCGGTCCGGGCAGACCGACGCCGACGCCGGCCAGGTCGCCGACGTCCCGGCCCGCCGTCTCGAGCAGCTTCCGCCCGGCGTCCGCGACCCAGTCGAGGACGGGACGGGGCCCGTCGGCGATCGCGAGGGGCGCGTCGAGCTCGGCGAGCACGGTGGAGGCCAGGTCGGTCACGGCGAGCCGGGCGTGCGTGGCACCGAGGTCGACGCCGAGCACGACCTGCGACGACGGGTTGAACGCGAAGGTGGCGGGGGGCCGCCCTCCGGTCGACGTCGCCTCTCCGGCGGGGGCGATGAGGCCGACTGCCATGAGCGCGTCGATCCGCCCGGCGACGGTCGACCGGGCCTGCCCGGTGAGGGTCGCGAGCTCCGCCCGCGTCCGGGCGCGTCCGTCGCGCAGGAGCTGGAACATCTCGCCGGCCCCGGGGGTCCGAGGTCCGACCGCGGCGCCTTCCGTCATGACCGTAGTCAATCACGATCGAATAACACCCGTCTTTTGCTTGACGATCGACAGAAGTGCGGCCTAGGTTCGGACGCATGGTCGACGTGGACCGCGACGACGCGGCACCGCCGGAGGGCAGCGATGCCCCCGCCCCCTTGCTGCGCATGGAGGGCATCGTCAAGCACTTCCCGGGCGCCAAGGCGCTCGACGGGGTGGACCTCGACGTGCTGCCCGGCGAGGTGCACTGCCTGCTCGGCCAGAACGGCGCGGGCAAGTCCACCCTCATCAAGGTCCTCGCGGGGGCGCACCAGCCCACCGCGGGCAAGATCGTGCTGGACGGCGAGGAGGTCGTCATCCCGCACCCGGTCGCGGCCCTGCACCGCGGCGTCGCGACCATCTACCAGGAGCTGGACGTCGTCGACGGGCTGACCGTCGCCGAGAACGTGTTCCTCGGCCACGAGCTCGACCGCGGCGGCTTCACCCAGCGGCGCGAGGCCACCTCCCGCACCCGCGAGCTGCTGGCGCGGCTCGGCCACCCCGAGATCTCGCCCCACCACGAGGTCGGCGGGCTCTCCGCCGCGGGCAAGCAGGTCGTGTCCATGGCGCGGGCCCTGTCCCACGACGCGCGCGTCATCGTCATGGACGAGCCGTCCGCCGTGCTCGACGCCGGGGAGGTGGAGAACCTCTTCCGCGTGGTCCGCGCGCTCACGGCGCAGGGCGTCGCCGTCGTGTACATCTCCCACCGCCTCGAGGAGATCCGCGAGATCGGCGACCGCATCACGGTCCTCAAGAACGGTCGCACCGTGGGCCGCGACCTCCCCGCGGCGACGACGCCCACGGCCGAGCTGATCCGCCTCATGACGGGGCGCAGCGTCGAGTACGTGTTCCCGGAGCGCCCCGGCGTCCCGGACGGGGCTCCCGTCGTGCTCGACGTCGAGGGACTGGGCCTCGCGGGCACGTTCGAGGACGTGTCGTTCCAGGTCCGCGCCGGGGAGATCGTGGGCCTGGCGGGACTGGTCGGCGCCGGCCGGTCCGAGATCCTCGAGACGTTGTACGGCGCGCGCCGCCGGACGTCGGGCGCCGTCTCCGTCAACGGGCGTCGTCTCCGGGCGGGGTCGGTCGACGCCGCGGTGGCCGCCGGCATCGGGCTCTGCCCCGAGGAGCGCAAGAGCCAGGGCCTCGTCCTCGACGAGCCCGTCTACCGGAACGTCACCCTGTCGACGTTCGCGCGGTTCGCCCGCGGCGGCTGGCTCGACGAGCGCGCCGAGCGCGCTGCGGCGCGCGAGCAGGTCGCGGCCCTCGACCTGCGGCCCACCGACGTCGACCGCGCGGCCCGCACCCTGTCCGGCGGCAACCAGCAGAAGGCCCTGCTCGGCCGGTGGCTCGTGCACGGCTGCGACGTGCTGCTCCTCGACGAGCCCACCCGGGGCGTCGACGTCGGGGCGCGCTCCGAGCTGTACGCGCTCGTGCGCCGCCTGGCCGACGCCGGCACGGCGGTGGTCGTCGTCTCCAGCGAGATCCCCGAGGTCCTCGGGCTCGCCGACCACGTGCTCGTGGTCTCCGAAGGGCGCGTCGTGCACCGGGCACCCGCGCAGGACATCGACGAGCACGGCGTGCTCGACCTCGTGATGGAAGGAACCGCCGCATGAGCACCCAGGTCGAGACGCCGCCCGGCAGGGCGGCACGCCCCTCGTGGCTGTCCGGTCCCGCCGGCCGCACGATCGGGCTCGTCGTCGCGCTGGCCCTCGTCGCCGTCGTCGGCGTGATCACGGGCGGCGAGCGCTTCGCCAGCCTCGACAACGCCATGACCATCCTGCGGCTCGCGTCGGTGACGGGGGTCCTCGCCATCGGCATGACGTTCGTCATCACGGCCGGCGGCATCGACCTCTCCGTGGGCTCCCTGGTGGGGCTGTCCTCGGTGTGGGCCAGCACGCTCGCCACGCAGACGATGGCCGAGGACGTGCACTGGACGGTCATGGTCCTCACGGCGCTCGCGGTCGGCACGGCGGCGGGCGTCATCAACGGCGCGATCATCGCGTACGGCAAGGTCGTGGCGTTCATCGCGACCCTGGCGATGATGATCGCCGCGCGCGGGCTCGCGGAGATGATCTCCGGCCGTCAGACGCAGGTCGTCTCGGTCAAGGGCTTCCTGGACTTCTTCCGCGCCGACTTCATCGGCGTGCCGGTCCTCGTCTGGATCTTCGCGGTGGTCGCCGTCGCCGGCTGGTTCCTGTTCAACCGCACCACCTTCGGGCGCCGCACGGTAGCCGTGGGCGGCAACCTCGAGGCGTCGCGGCTCGCGGGCATCAAGGTGCAGCGCCACCTGCTGTACGTCTACGCGCTCTCGGGCCTGACGTCCGGCATCGCCGGCGTGATGATGCTCGGCCGCACCACGGCGGGCACCTCCACGAACGGCCTGTACTACGAGCTCGAGGTGATCGCGGCCGTGGTCGTCGGCGGCACGCTGCTCATCGGCGGCCGCGGCACCATCGTCGGCACCGTGATCGGCGTCGTCATCTTCGCGATGCTCTCCAACGTGTTCACGATCAACAACATGTCGATCTCCGCCCAGAACGTCGCCAAGGGCGCCATCATCGTGATCGCCGTCCTGCTCCAGCAGCGCTTCGCGCGGCGCTCCGCCTCCACCTGACGCACCGCCGTCCTGTCCCTCCCCGCAGCACCCCAGCACCATCCCGCACCGGGCCACCCGCCCGGCACGGCCGGACCGAATCGAGGATGATCACATGTCCGCACGCACCACGCTGGAGCGTCCTACCCGCGGCCGAAGCACCGTCGCGCTGGCCGCGACGGCCGTCACCGCCGTCCTGCTCGCCGCCGGCTGCACCAGCAATGAGCCGCCCGAGGACGAGAGCTCGGCCGCGCCGCAGGTCGCGGCCGAGGGCAACGACGAGCCGGGCGACAAGGTCGTGATCGGCTTCTCCGCCCCCGCCGCCGACCACGGCTGGATGGGTGCCATCACCAAGTCGGCGGTGGACACCGCCGAGCAGTACTCGGACGTCGAGCTCCGCCAGGCCGAGGCGACGAACGACGTCAACGTGCAGATCAGCCAGATCGAGCAGTTCATCAACGACAAGGTCGACGCCATCGTGCTGCTGCCGTTCGACGGCGCCGCGCTCACCGAGGTGGCCACGAAGGCGATGGACGCCGGCATCCCGGTCATCAACGTCGACCGCGAGTTCTCCAGCCCGTTCGCCGCCCGCGCCACGATCCTCGGCGACAACTACGGCATGGGCGTGAGCGCCGGCACGTACATCTGCGAGCAGCTCGGCGACAACCCCGACGCGATCGTCGCCGAGATCCAGGGCATCGAGTCGCTGCCGCTCACCCAGGACCGCAGCAAGGGCTTCGAGGACGCGCTGGCCGACTGCGGGCTCGACGTCGACCGCCGGGTCGCCGCGGACTTCACGGTCCAGGGCGGGGAGACGGCGACGTCGAACCTGCTGCAGGCCGAGCCGAAGATCGACGCCATCTGGAACCACGACGACGACCAGGGCGTCGGCGTCCTCGCCGCGATCGAGAACGCCGACCGCGACGAGTTCTTCATGGTCGGCGGCGCCGGGTCGCTCGACGTCATGGAGCACATCGAGGCCGGGGACACGCCGCTGCAGGCGACCGTCGTCTACCCGTCGACGCAGGCGGC
>Ga0180218_1002253_pt1 | contig 10232 bp, 6 predicted proteins | sample eDN3rd37CKraftBY_FD_151334 | JGI IMG/M metagenome (GOLD analysis project Ga0180218, IMG submission 151334) | Enriched backyard soil microbial communities from Emeryville, California, USA - eDNA 3rd pass 37_C Kraft BY (version 2) (version 2) | ecosystem: Environmental > Terrestrial > Soil >... | reverse complement strand
ATCTGTGACGTCCTCGTGGGCCACGACCGCGTGGACCGCGCCCTCGTGCGTGAATCGCGCCGCTCGCAGCAGGAACCAGCGCTCGCCGCAGGCATACTCCATCCCGAACTCGGTCCGCTCCCCAGCCAGGAGGGCGGAAAGACCCTCGACGGCAAGCCGCGCATCTGCGTCACCTGACGCGGCGGAGCGGCAGACGTCCAGGTAGTTGAGCCCGATACCGTGTCTGGCGGAAGAGTATCCGTTGTGCTCGGCGAAGCGATGCCAGGCCCGGTTCACCGCGATCACCGTCCCATCTGCGTCCAGGATGGCGACGTGGGCCGAGAGGGCATCGAGAGAGGCTTGGAGCAGGCCCCTGGTCCGGCGCTCCTCCTCCTGGAGGACAAGCACCCGATCCGACAGACCCACGACCTGACCGGAGAGAGTGCGGATGGGCTCTTCGACCTGGCGGGCCGTGAACAGGGCCGCCAGTCCTCCGGCGAACAGCAGCAGGGCCGCGGGCCCGGCCATCTGCCACAAGGCACCGATGACTGGCGCGTTGAGAGCCGCGAGGGGCACCGCGACCGTTGTGGTCCAGTTCGTCGCGCCCGAACGGCGGTAGGCGACCAGGATAGGGCTACCCTTCTCGTCCATGGCCTCGACGGTGCCCTCGATCGTGGCGTCAGGGGCAGCGTCCGCAAGCCGGGCGGCAAGGGCGGCGGGTGCGGGCGTGTCGGAACGGGTCCGGCCGTCCGCCTCCACCGCGATCGGCTGGAGCTTGCGGTCGTACAGTCCCTTTGTCCAACCAGTTGGCACGGCTTGGTCGGCGAGGATTCTGCGGAGCCGTTCCTCCGATAGGATCGTCGTGATGTAACCACTCATCCGCCCGTCCGAACCGTCAAGCCGGAGGCTCAGGGCCACCACGGTTCCCCCATTCAACAAGGCCGACATCCGGCCCGAGACCGTCCAACGCCGGTCCCGGATCCGGTCGAGCTGCTCCTGGTAGTTTGCGAAGTCGGTATGCCGTGGCAATGGTGCTCCGAATGGCCGCAAGGTATTGGCGACCTGTCGCTCAAGGTCATTCAAGATCAACCACGAGCCCTCGGGAACAGGCGTTGCCTTGAACTGGTCATGGACCACCTTGGCGTCGCCCGACAGCACCGCCGGGGACTTCGACAATCCCTTGAGGAGATAGTTGACCGCCGCAACCTCCTGGTCGAAGCCGAACGAGAGTGCCTGCGCAGCGTGCCTAGCCTGATGTCCGATCGCGTCGCGCTCGCCTTTCGCACGCGAGACCAGCAAGGCCGCCGCGACGAGGCAAGCTGCCAGGACAATGGCCATGAAGATGAGGGCGACCCGCCCGCGCAGGCGGGGCAGCGAGCCCTGGGATGATCGCGCAGACAGCGGGGTGGTGCCATCCATCGTGCACTCGATGTCCAGCCGCGAGGCCAACGCAACGGGCATTGGGGCTGCGACGGGCCCGCAATCCATTAACCCAGGTTAGACCCTGAGCACCCCTCTGTCGAGCAGAGGCCGGAATGATGTCCTTCCCCAAGAGCAAGGCAGTCTGGAGTTCGCCCTGGGCATCCGCAGTGCGGCCTCCGTTGGAACGCGCCGCCGGACCGACGTCATGGGATCCCTGCTGCTGCTTGGCCGAAAGCGCCGGGTCAGGGTGTGATCTCAGAAACCTCAGGGTCTACCCCGATAGCGTTCCTTGCCGGATCGGCGCGATACTCACGGGCCTGCCGCATGGCTGGGCATCCGTTGTCGGGGAAACACGAGGAGGTGCCAATGGGTTTTCGTCTCCTGCGGCTTGGGGCCATGGCCCTGATTGTAGCCTGGATCTCCGTGGCCACCGCCCAGACCGATCCGCTGCCCTCGTGGAACGAGGGTCCGGCGAAACAGGCGATCGTCGCCTTCGTGACTGACGTGAGCCGGGAGGGCTCCCCGGACTTCGTTCCGGAGCCTGAGCGGATCGCCACCTTCGACAATGACGGCACGCTGTGGATCGAGCAGCCCGCCTATGTCCAGCTTGCCTTCGCGCTGGACCTGGTCAAGGCGCTGGCGCCGCTGCACCCGGAGTGGAAGGACACGCAGCCCTTCAAGGCCGTGCTCGAAGGTGACATGGCAGCTTTGGCCGCGACCGGCGAGCATGGTGTCGTCGAGATCGTCGCGGCAACGCATGCCGGCCTGACGCCCGAGCAGTTTCGGCAGGCCGTCAAGGACTGGCTGGCGACCGCCAGACATCCGCGCTTCGGCCGCCGCTACGACGAGCTCGTGTACCAGCCGATGCTGGAGGTGATGGCTTACATGCGTGCCAACGGGTTCAAGACGTTCATCGTCTCGGGTGGGGGCGCCGAGTTCATCCGGGCCTTTGCCGAGGAGCGCTACGGCATCCCGCCCGAGCAGGTCGTCGGCTCCCGCATCGTCACGCAATTCGAGCGCCGCGACGGACGGCCGACGCTGTTCCGGATGCCGCAGGTGGACTTCGTCGATGACGGCCCCGGCAAGCCGGTCGGCATCGACCAGCAGATCGGTCGCCGGCCCATCGCCGCCTTCGGAAATTCCGACGGCGATCTCGAGATGCTGCAATGGACGACCGGGACAGGCCAGCGTCGGCTGGGCGTCATCGTGCATCACACGGATGCGGAGCGCGAGTACGCCTATGACCGGGAGTCGACGTTCGGCCGTCTCGACAAGGCGCTCGGGGCCGCGGCAACGGACCGGTGGCTCGTGATCGACATGAAACGGGACTGGAAGACCGTCTTTCCAGCCGGGCAGTAGCATCGATGGCAGCGGGCGCTCGGGGACCGGTATGCCAGGATGCGCCGAAAGGGGATTGCAGGGAGGTCCAGATGCAACGGATTGATCAAACCATGGTAACGAATATGCACTTGCGGCACTTGGCCCGCCAACTCGTCCTGTCGTTCGGCATCCTTGCCGGAACAGGCGGTGCGGGAGTTGCTGCTGACGTGCCGGCCGCGGCACCCATCGTCGAAGCTCTGTCTCCGCCGCCTTCCTGGAGCTTTCGCGTCGTGCCATATGGCTGGCTCATCGCAATGGACGGCACCCAAACCGTGCGCGGGCGGTCAGTGGAGGTCGACGCAAGCTTCATGGACATCGTCGAGAAGAGTGATACGCTCGTGGCTCTCATGGGGACCGTCGAGGCTCGCCGCGGCCCGTTCGCCCTCTACGGCGACGTGGTCTGGACCAGGATCGGCGTGGAGGGCGGCAATGTCCGGAGCCGCACGCTGGCACCCGGCGTGACGGGCGCGCTCGGCACCTCCCTCAACCTGGACATCGATATGGCCATTGTCGAGGTTGGCGCTACCTACGAGGTTGCCCGCTCAGGACCGCTGGCGTTCGATGTCCTCGGCGGTGCCCGCTACTGGCATCAGGAAGCGGACGTCTCATTCGACATCACGGGTGTAGTCGACGCAGGTGGTCTCCAGATCGCTGGCACGCGGGCCTTTGCCCGCTCCGGGTCCGTCGACTGGCTCGATCCCGTGATCGGTGCCCGCGTACGTTATGCGGTGGCGCCCGGCCACGAACTGTTCCTGCGCGGCGATATCGGCGGCTTCGGGGTCGGCAGCGATTTCTCCTGGCAGGCCGTCGGCGGTTACGGCTTCGAGTTCGGCACCTACCAGGGAGTCACGTTCGCCGGCGTGCTTGGCTATCGGGCACTATCCGTGGACTATGCCCAGGGCGAGGGCACACGGCGCTATGAATTCGACATGATTCAGCACGGACCCATTCTCGGCATCAGCGCCCGGTTCTGATTTAGGGCGATGGCTTGTTCCTGGAATGATGCGTTCCGAAGCAACCTGCTCCTTGCTGGTTGCCGGTTCGCAGAGTTCGGAAGGTCCGGAGTGGGTCACGCACTGACGATCCCCTATGCTCTAGGAACGTCCGCTGCTCCCCGCGAGAGCAGACCATCGGTTTACTTCAGAGAAGTGCGATATGCGACATTCCCGGCCTCCAGGTGGAATTTCTGGTCCAGTGTCTCGCAGCCATGGGTTCGATCCTGAATGGCGGAAACGGAACGGCGCCGGGGCCGTTCCGTGGCGATGCGAAGAAGCGGATCAGGCCTTGGCCTTGACCGGGAGCCGAAAGGGCGCGCCCAGCCGGTTGAACGCGTTCATGGCCGCGATCGTGATCGTGAGGTCCACGAGATCCTTGGGCGCGAACGCCGCGCTTGCGGCCGCATAGGCTTCGTCGGAGGCATGCGTCTCGCTGACGAGCGTGACTTCCTCCGCCCACGCGAGCGCGGCGCGGTACTGGTCGGGAAACAGGTGGGGCACCTCGGCCCAGACCGGAACGAGGGCGACCTTCTCGAACGGCATCGTGTCCAGGAGGTCCCGGGTGTGCAGGTCGATGCAGTGCGCGCAGCCGTTGATCTGCGAAACCCGCAGGAAAACGAGGTGGATCAGTTCGGGGGGCAGGTCGGTGGCCGTGGTGATGTAGTGGTGGATGCCGAAAAGGGCCTTCGCACCCTGCGGCGCCACCTCGTTCCAGACCAGCCGTTTGTTCTCGCTCATGACACATCTCTCTGTTCGGAACGCCGGAGATCGACGTTCGAAGCCATGACGGTCCAAGCGATCAGGGTGTGACATGCCACTCGGCATTTCCGCTCGCAGCGGCCGATGTCACATCCGGGCACGTCCGATCGTCTTGTCCTCGGGTTCCGGCTGCGCGAGCGACGGGAAAGCGGATATGATCGGCGAGGAAACGGGGCGGATGGAGGCGATGGACGATCGGCGGGTCACAGAATTCGAGGCGGAGCGCAGGCGCCTGACACGCCTGGCCTATCGTATGATGGGCTCGCTCACCGACGCGGAGGACGTCGTACAGGATGCATGGCTGCGGTGGGTTGGGGTGGAGGGCGGCATCGACTCGCCTCCCGCCTATCTCACCCGCATCGTCACACGCCTGTGCCTCGACCGACGCCGCTCCGCCCGGGCGCGGCGGGAAACCTACGTCGGACCCTGGCTGCCAGATCCTCTCGTGGGTTCCGTGGAGCCGGACGAGACGGTCGCCGACGACGTCACGGTCACGTTGATGCTGGCCCTTGAGCGTCTGTCGCCTCTGGAGCGGGCCGCTTTCCTTCTCCATGACGTCTTCGACGTGCCGCTGACCGAAGTGGCCATCACCCTCGACCGCGAGCCGGCCGCGGTTCGTCAGCTCGCGGCGCGCGCCCGCAAGCACGTGCAAGCCGCACGTCCCCGGTTCAACGTTGCACCCGCGGATGCGGACCGGATCACCCGTGCCTTCTTTGCCGCGGCGCGCGACGGGGACGTGGCGGCGCTATCAGTGCTGCTGGCAAAGAATGTCGAGATCCATACCGATGGCGGCGGCAAGGCCCTTGCCTTCCGCAACGTCATCCAGGGCGTCGAGCGGGCCCTGCGCCTTTTTGTCGGGCAGCGGCGCAAGGATGCCATGCCGCCGACGCTGCTTCGTGTCGTCACCATCGACGGGCTACCAGGCTACGTCAGCCTCGATGGAGGCGGCGTGCTTCAGACAACCGCACTCGACATCCGCGAGGACGGGATCGCCGCGATCTATATCGTCAAGAACCCGGACAAGCTGTCTCACGTGGCGGCAGAAGTGGACGTTCCAAACGCATCTCGCCGATACCACCAGCCTGATGAGCCGTCTGAGTGACTGCGGCAACGCGGATAACCGTTCAATAGGCGGCAAACGTTGCTCGTTCACGGTCGAACGTCCCCTTGGGGCAAACTGAGAAGCAGAGCCGAACAAAGGAAGTGCCGTTTTCAGGTCGGGGTGAGGCCTTTGAGGCATCGGACTTGCTAAAGTGGCCGCTCCCACGATTGGTATTGCCGGAATCGCTCCCTGGCCGAGGACCCCGCACGTTCTATGATCGATAGCGCGAAATTTCTTTGCCCGCCTATGCACTTACCTGTATCTTGGTGGTCGTTGCTACCGAATGCCGAAACTGAAGGCGGATGGACGCTACCGGACTTTCCTCGAGCTGGAGCGCAGGGCAGGGTAGTTCCCGCTCACCGATTGTCCCAACAGGCCCGAGCCCGTTGCCGTGTGGCACTCGAACGACCACCGCGGCGTGGGACAGCGTCCGGCTGTCAATCGGCTTCCAAGTTTGACCCTCGATCAGCATCCAATTCTAAGTCCGCGGCCTTTGGACGAAGGAGCGCAAGTGGCCGTCGCCTCCGTCTTGGATGTGCTATTGGACGGCGTTCGATTTGGCTCGGGCACGTCGAACGACTGATGGTTTCGGCGGGCAACGCAAGCTCGCCGCCTCAAAGAAATCCCTGATATCGCTTGGCACGGAATTGAGATGAGATGGTCCCTGGACTGAGGGCAGGTGACCATGGTCGTCGAGCGAGTGATTATGTTGAATTCGGCGAAACCGGGGCGATGGGCGATGCTCATCCTGCTCGCACTGGTCTTCCTAGCCGCGCCGCTTGGTGCCGTCGCTCCTGCCCAAGAAGCCCAGACACCACCGTGCGTGCGAGAGTTCGTTAAGCTGCTCGACGACCCGGCTGTGCGCTCTTGGCTCGAGCAGACCCGGAGCGCGCAGGAGGATACTTCAACTCCCAAACATATAGCCGACCGCATCCAGATGGCGTCGCGGTTGTCTGGGATCCACGAGCATTTGACAAAGGTCGTCGCGGCAATCCCACATTTCCCCTCCGAGTTGCGCCGAGCGTCCAATCGTCTGTTGCAGGAGCTCCGAAACCGCGGGCTCTCCACTGTGGTAGCGCTCATCGGTGGGTTCGCTGCTCTGGGCTATGGCTCCGAGTGCCTATTCTGGCGCGCCACAAGGCGCAGCCGCCTCTGGATTCGACACCATCCCATGGCCACCGTCGCGGACCGCTTGCGCATGATCGCCATGCGCCTCGGCTTCGGATCATTGGTTGTGGCGATCTTCGGACTCGGCAGTGTCGGGGCATTCCTCTTGTTCGAATGGCCGCCGCTGCTGCGGCAGGTCGTGATCGCCTATCTGGCGGCCGCGGTTCTCTTTCGTCTGACGCTCGTTCTCGGCCGTGTGGTGCTGGTGGCGAACGGCACTGGGGAGCTGGATGATTTAGCGCGGTTCCGGGTTGTGCCGATGCCAGCCGAGCACGCCCGCTTCTGGCAGCGCCGTTTGGGGCTGTTCATAGGATACTGGGCGTTCGGGCGCGCCACTCTCGATCTCCTGATCGTGTTCGGCTTCAGCCCGGATCTGCACGAGGCGGCCGGCTATTTCCTCGGCATGGGACTGCTCGGGATCGCGCTGGAGGCGGTCTGGCGTCGACCGCGCCCCAAAGTGGCGCCTCCGCATACCAGCTGGGGCCCTGCCAGCCTCAGCATCCTCCTCACGGCTTATGGTGTCCTGCTCTGGCTGTTGTGGGTCGCAGGCCTTGATCACCTCTTCTGGCTGATCGTGCTCGCGATGCTGCTGCCCAAAGCCATTGGGGTCGGGCAATTGGCGGTCGCGCACCTTCTGCGCCCCACGCCCGAGGATGATTTTCCGGAGCGGGGTGTTCTGGAGGTCGCCGTCGAGCGGGGATTGCGGATGGTTCTTATGCTGACTGCGGCATTGTTCCTGGCGGATGTCTGGGGTATTGACCTCGTCGCCATCACCGCTCGTGACACCCTCGCGACGAGAATGGTCCGTGGAGCTCTGACGAGCATTATGGTCCTGCTGCTGGCCGACCTTCTCTGGCATGTGAGCAAGGCCGCGGTGGATGCTAGACTGGCGGAAGCGGGTGTCGCGGCATCCCCCAACACGAAGGATGCCATTCGTCAGGCACGGCTCCGCACTTTGCTGCCAATCTTCCGCAACATCCTCTTTGTGGTCATCACTACATTGGCGGCGCTCACTGCCTTGTCGGCGCTCGGGTTTGAGATTGGGCCGCTGGTTGCAGGCGCCGGCGTGTTTGGCGTGGCGGTCGGGTTTGGTGCTCAGACACTGGTTAAGGACGTCATCAGCGGGATCTTCTATCTGCTGGATGATGCATTTCGGATCGGCGAGTATATCCAAAGCGGCTCCTACAAGGGGACGGTCGAGGCCTTTTCCCTGCGCTCGGTGAAGCTACGGCATCATCGCGGGCCGGTCTACACAGTTCCGTTCGGACAGCTCGGGGCAGTACAGAACATGAGCCGCGACTGGGTCGTTGACAAGTTTCAGATCAACGTCACCTACGACACCGATCTTGAGAGGGCACGCAAGCTCATCAAGACGATAGGCCAAGAACTAGCGGAGGATTCTGAATTCTCTCAACACGTTATCGACCCGCTGAAGATGCAGGGAGTTGAGCAGTTTGGGGACTATGCCATCGAGATCCGCTGCAAGATGACGACCAGACCGGGCGAACAGTTCACGATCAGGCGCAGGGCTCTTGCTCGGATCAAGCAGGCTTTCGACGAGAATGGTATCCGTTTCGCCACGCCGACGGTACTGGTATCGGAGCGCGAGGAGACCGGCCCGGCCGCAGCACGACACGTGATTAAGCGCATCAGCTCTGAACGGCCTGCGGCAGAATAGCCATCCTCCGACCTCAGATCCAGCAGAGGTTGAGTTGTTCACGCCTCGGACGAATTCAACGGACTTGCCCCATAGGTTCCCCAGAACTGGCAGATGCCGTCTTGGACAGATTTCCAAGATAAACTCACGAAATTTCCAAGGTAGCCGCAAGGACTTTCCGCCAGCCCATCGCCATCCTGCGTCCGAACATAAGGTGCCGGGTCTGACAATCGACGCCACGGCATGAAACGCATCATTGGAGATGGGGGCAAGCATGGGAATATACGGTGCAATGCGGACAAGCCTTTCAGGCATGAACGCTCAGTCCTCCAGGCTGTCGACCATCTCCGATAATATCGCCAACCAAAACACCGCGGGCTACAAGCGCGCCTCAACCGAATTTGCTACGTTTGTGGCCGCGAGCGGCCATGGCTCCTATGATTCTGGTTCCGTCACGACCAGCGTCAGATACAGCATCAGCCAACAAGGGGCCAAGCAGTACACGACCTCGGCCTTCGATCTTATGATTGATGGGAATGGGTTTTTCCCTGTGGTGGATGCAGGGAGGGCCGTGGCCTACACACGCGCAGGCTCCTTTGTGCCCATTGTTCGGATGGTTGAGACAGGGGCCGGCACGAAGCAGGCCGTTACGCGACTGATCAACCCGGCCGGATTTGAGTTGCTGGGGCAGAAACTCAATGCGGACGGAACCCCCAGCGGGGCAGGGGCTCTCGTGCCGATCGAATTGCCCTCGGGGGAGCTGAAACCGAATGTCTCCAGAAGCGGTGTATTCAAGGCGAACCTGCCGGCCAGCACGAGCGTCCGCTCGCCATGGACACCCCCAGCTGGCACCGTCCCTGCAGAAGGGACCTACGATATCAAGACAAGCCTCGTGACCTATGATCCCTTGGGAACGAAGGTCACTCTCGATGTCTATCTTGCCAAGACAGGCGCCAACGAGTGGCAGGTGGCTGTCTACGATCGCGGCAGCGAATCTCGCCCGGCCAGCCTTCTGGGAACGAGCACGCTCGCCTTCGACCCGATGACCGGGAAAGGTTCCGGCGGATCGCTGTCATTTGATATCTCCCATGCAACGGAAACCGGAGCCACCTTTCCCTTCACCCTCGATCTCACGGGCATGCAGCAGGTCGATGCTCCCTACACGGTCTACAAGGCCGAAGCAGACGGAAACGCTGCGAGCTCGCTGGAAGGCTTCGAAATCTCAACGGATGGAATCCTGTATGAAGTTTACGCGGATGGAACCCGCAATCCGTCATACCAGATTCAGCTCGCCAGCTTTCAGAGCCCTGACCGGCTGAGCACCGAGCCAGGCAACGTCTACCGGGAAACGCAGCAATCAGGGGGCGTAAAATACGGCACGGCGGGAAGTGCCGGCTATGGAAGCGTGAACTCGGGAACTCTCGAAGCCTCGAACGTCGATCTCGGCACTGAGCTCGCGGAGATGATTCAGTCCCAGAGCGCCTACACGGCGAACTCGAAGGTCTTCCAGACCGGATCGGAACTCCTAGACGTCCTCATCAACTTGAAGCGCTGAAGCGTCAAAACCGTCTGAGGCATATGATGCAGGCTCGTGCAGCTTCACTCATTCTGGCTGGCTTTATCGAAGCGGAGGGAGGTACCGCAACCCTAGCGCCGGACAGCTCCCGCCTCATCTCCCTTCGAGGTGTGGCTGGTGGCAGGCCATTCAGCATTCATGTCGCGGGTGCCAAGCCGGGTGATGGGGCTTTCCGATGGACGATCTCGGTTCCAG
>Ga0180218_1002252_pt1 | contig 10233 bp, 7 predicted proteins | sample eDN3rd37CKraftBY_FD_151334 | JGI IMG/M metagenome (GOLD analysis project Ga0180218, IMG submission 151334) | Enriched backyard soil microbial communities from Emeryville, California, USA - eDNA 3rd pass 37_C Kraft BY (version 2) (version 2) | ecosystem: Environmental > Terrestrial > Soil >... | reverse complement strand
AATCGAAAACGGATCAGGAGGGGCGAGGGAGTATCCGGGCCCTGCCGTTCACCCACTCACACACGAGTTGCCCGCCGTGTGCGTGGCGGCGGTGGGCGCAGGTCGTCGCCGCCTTCGACACCGGGGGCCGCCCGGCCGTCATCCGGCTGCTGCGCACTGCCGAGCCGTTCGAAGCACACGTGTGCCGCGGGACCCGCGCCCGCATGGTGCCGTCCTCGCCGTGGTTGCGGGCGATCCGCAAGAACGGCAACCTCTCCGACACACCCCTGTCCGGGGCAGCCGTGCACAAGGCGATCCGCCGCGGGGCCGCCCAGGCCGGCTACGACCCCGACATCGTCAAACAGCTCGGTGGGCATTCGCTGCGGGCTGGGTTCGTCACCCAGGCCTTCCGCAACGGCGCGTCCGCGCACGCGATCATGCGCCAGACCGGGCACACCACCCCGGCCATGCTCGAAACCTACGCCCGCGAACACGCCCCGCTCATCGGCAACGCCGTCACCAATCTCGGCCTGTGACCGCGATGACCAGCACCGAACGAGAAGACGTCCGCCGCAACGATGTTCACGACGCCGACCTGGGACTACGCATCCCGGTCCGCTACCGACACGACTGGGCGCTGTTCGCCGACTGGTGCGCCGCCGCCGACCACGATCCCATCCCCGCCGCTTCGGACACGCTCGCGCTGTTCCTGCACGAACATCCCGCCGCGCCCGCGACGCAGCGGCGCCGGCTGTCGGCGGTCAACGCTGTCCACACCGATCATGGCTATCCACCGCCGGGGCGGACGGAGACGGTGCGCCGGCACCTCGACATTGCTCGTGCTCAGCGTCTGGACCGGCTCTCTTGGCTTTCGATGCAGCGGGCGGTCGAGCTACCCACCACCGGATGGCCGAGCGCACTGTTCGGCCGCCGCGACGCCCTCCTGCTGGTCCTCGCCGCCACCGGCATGAGCTTCACCGATATCACCCGGCTGCGCCGCCGCGACATCCGCCTCGACGGGAACACCGTCGTGGCCATGACCCGGGCCGGCGAAAGTTTTCGTATCCCGCCGGATCCCGAGACCGGGGACAACCCCGCCGCCGAGATCTACCAGCGATGGGCAGAGATCCAGGCATTTCTGGATCAGTACCCCGGCACGCACCTGCTGCGCCATCACCTCACCGACCCAGTCGAGATCATCGTTGATCCGTTGGATGCGGATCAGGCGCGGCAACCGTTGTTGTGTCCGATCGACCGCTGGGGACACCTGCCGCACAACCAGCCGATGACCCCACAGTCAATCTCGGCCTTGGTGCGGGCGCATCTGTCCGGCCGCGCTCCGACGCGTCGGACGCTTCCGGTTCCCCAGCTGGATGACACCAGCCCTGGGGTTGAGCCTGAGATCGAACTCGACTCCGGTTACTACGAGCGTGGGACCGCTGCCCGCAGCCGCGATCACGAGGCGCTCGAAGACCTCACCGATGTCTTCGACGAGATCGAAGCCCGTACCGATGCACTACTCCAGGATCTGATGGGAATGCTGGGGGAGTGTCAGCTTTCCGGTGGATCCGGTTCTGGCGCATCGGTTTAGTTCTCACTCGGGGTGATCCGGCTCTCGAACGTGATAGCGAAAGCGTTCAGTGCCTACGGTTCGATGCGCGTTGCGTGCACGCATTGCAAGCAGAGCGTCGTGTGCACGCACGCAGATGATCGTGCGATGGTTCACCTTCCACAACGACTAGGGTCGAGAGTGGGAACGATGTTCGACCGTGCTGTTGGTCGGCAGTTCCCGGGTAGTTAGTAGATGTGTCCCAATCAGCGGCTTGAGCCGTGCTTTCGACTGTGCGTGTCGTCGCCCGGTTCGGCTGACCCGTTCGGCGCATGCCACCGCGGTGCGGCGATGTGGGGCCTGTGCAGGCGCTCATCGACTTCGGCGGCATGCTTGGAGCAGTATTGCCGCGTTATTCTGAAACTGTCCGCAAGGGCGGCACATGGTATTGAGGGGGCGGCGAACAGGTCTGGTTGCTGTCTCCTATTGGTCGGTTTGACCCGACGGGAGAGGTCGTCGTGATGGTGGGCGATGATCCGCTGGCAACTCAGCGCGATAACGTGGCGTCCCTCGTTGCAGAACTGGCCGCCGAAGGTTTCGAGGACGCCCAACAGATCGGGCACGGAGGCTTCGGCCTGGTCTATCGCTGTCGGCAGCAGACTTTGGATCGCACGGTCGCTGTCAAGGTTCTCACTGTGTCGCTGGACGAGGAGAACCTCGCCCGGTTTCTGCGGGAGCAGCAGGCTATGGGCCGGTTGACGGGCCATCCCAACATTGCCCATGTTCTGCAGGTCGGGACGACCGACAGCGGCCGCCCATATCTCGCAATGCCGTACTACCCCCGAGATTCGCTGGAGATGTTGATCCGCCGCCAAGGACCTCTGTCGGTGGACCACACACTGCGACTTGGGGTTCGGCTCGCAGGGGCCTTGGATACAGCCCATCGGCTGGGAGTGTTGCATCGCGATGTCAAACCCGCCAATGTGCTTCTTACCGAGTATGGGGAGCCCGTGTTAACCGATTTCGGGATCGCCCACATCGAGGGGGCTTTTGAAACCGAAACCGGAGCGATCAGCGGGTCGCCGGCTTTCACCGCGCCGGAAGTGCTCAGTGGTGAGCGTCCGAGGGTGGCCTCAGATGTCTACGGCCTCGGGGCGACCTTATTCGCGGCGCTGACCGGGCATGCAGCTTTCGAACGCCGGCAGGGAGAACAGGTAGTTGCTCAATTCCTGCGGATCACCACCCAGCCGATCCCGGATCTACGCCAAGATGGCTTTCCCGATGAGGTCAGCCGTGTGATCGAACACGCCATGGACGCCGATCCACGACGACGCCCGAGGACCGCGGCAGCCTTCGGACACGAGTTGCAGCAAATCCAATTGGGGCAAGGACAGCGCGTCGACGAGATGGCGCTGCTTGAGCGCAGTGGTCGGTTTCCCTCCGGATCGTCCGGCGCAGTGACCTCTGATCGTCGGGTGGGGAACCTGCCGGCCGAATTGAGCACTTTCGTAGGGCGTCGGCGGGAGGTGTCCGCTACGAAGAAGAACCTGATGACCGCCCGGGCAGTGACCTTGACCGGGATCGGTGGGGTGGGCAAGACACGGTTGGCGCTACGGGTTGCGGCCGAGCTGCAACCCAGATATCGCGATGGGGCCTGGCTGATCGAGTTCGGAGAGCTCCAAGATCCTGCCCTGCTCGTCGAAGTGGTGGCCGAGGTGCTCGACGTCCGGAATCCCTCCGGGCGAGCGCTCGAGGATGCGGTGCTCGACTTCGCGGTCTCGCGACAGCTTCTGCTGGTGCTCGACAACTGTGAGCAGATCGTCGACGCTGTGGCGTGGCTGGCGGACCGGTTGCTGCAGTACTGCCCGAACCTGCGCATTCTGGCCACCAGTCGCGAATCGCTCGGTGTGCGCGGCGAGGTGAGCATCCCGGTGCCCCCGCTGTCGGTGCCGAGTCCGGACCAACCAGGATCGCTTCGGCAGGCGCAGAGATCCGAGGCGGTGAAGCTGTTCGCCGAGCGGGCGGCAGCTATCGCTCCGGACTTCACGCTGACCGAGCACAACCGTGCTGCCGTGGTGGAAATCTGTGCTCGACTCGACGGACTGCCCTTGCCCATCGAACTGGCGGCCGCCCGCATGCGGGTGATGTCACCGGAGCAACTCCGGCAACGTCTCACAGAGCGGTTCACCGTCCTGACCACGGCGGAGCGGCACGTACCGTCACGACAGCGAACACTGCGCTTGTCGATCGACTGGAGCTACGAGCTGTGTACGCCCGCCGAGCAATTGCTGTGGCAACAGCTTTCGATCTTTGCCGGTAGTTTCGGTCTCGAGGCGGTTGAATACCTTCATGGCGACACAGGGACGGCCACCGAGGTTCTCGATCGGGTCACTGCGCTGGTCGACAAGTCGATTGTTCTCCGAGAACAACACGAGGATCAGGTTCGCTTCCGGATGCTCGAGACGATCCGGCAGTACGGTCGCGAGAAGGCGCAAGAGGGCCAGGAGTATGTGCAGTGGCGGCGCCGTCACCGGGAATGGTTCGGGCACGTGGTGGAGCGAGCGGAGGCGGAATGGATCAGTCCTCGGCAGTTGGACTGGATCACCCGTTTGAACACGGAGCTACCGAATTTGCGGGAGGCTCTCGAGTTCGCCACGACCGAATCCTTTGATACCGGTGTGGATCCCACACTGCGGATGGTTACTGCGCTGTTCCCGTACTGGGTGGCACGGGGATTGCTCAATGAGGGTCGCCACTGGTTCGAACGTAGTGGTGGACGCTTTCCCTCCTCGGAGCGAGAGCAGGTCGAGGCGTGGTATGCCCACAGTGTTCTAGCCGAGTTGCAGGGTGATCTGGATACCGGAGCCATGTTGGTCGAGCGGTGCAGAGCAGTGGCCGAAGGTTCTGACAATCTGTACCTGAGGGCCCGCGTCGATCACGCCGCCGGTCTTCTCGCCTTGTACAGCGGTGATTTGGAACGAGCCTGTACGCACTTAAGGCGGGCATTGGCGGTCTTTGATGCTGAACAGCATCTTTCGGAGCACATCTGGATCCTGGTGATGCTCGGTCTCGCCTATGAATTACACGGCGACACTGCCCGTGCAATCGAGTGTCACCGGACGGTACTAGGCATCACCGAGGCACACGGCGAAGTCGTGTATCGATCCTATTCACAGTGGGCATTGGGCGTTGCGTTGTTCCGCGACGGGGAATACAGCGAGGCTCGGGCGATGCTCGAACAGGCGCTCGGTGTCATCCGGCGTGTCGGTGAGCCGCTCGCTGCCGCGGTATGTCTCGAGGCTCTGGCATGGACGGCGAGTGTAGAGCAGCATGCCGACCGCGCTGCCGTTCTGATGGGGGCAGCGGAGTCGTTGGGACATGCGACCGGAAGTTCGTCCGTTCTCTTTCAGGTGCTTGACCGCAATCATGCCGAATGCGAGAAGTCGATACGGATCGCACTTGGTGACAACAGGTTCGAAGCACTGCTGCGTCGTGGGAGAGGGTTTACGCTTGAAGACGCTGTCGGCTACGCGCTTGATCACTGAGTGCATTGCGAATGGCAACCTCCTCGATTCTTGTTCTTCGAGGACTGAGCTTCATGGGACACAGGATTGTCCTGGCCCAGTCTCTGTCACCGCTGCAAACAAGAAGAGCCACAGGTGGCTCGTGCATTTGTCTTCGGTCTGTCGAAGCGTGACGGTGACACCTCGAATACCCCGCCGAGGAGAAGGGCGGGGTATTCGGCTCAGGTCGATTACTCGACCGAGACCACGATCACCAGCAGGGGGTGAGGCGACCGTGGGGATGGTGGCCAACGGTATGGGTTGGATCCGCAGGTCCTTCGTAAGCGGGGTGACGAGGGGAGGAGTGCATCGACCAGTCCTGCGGCAGTTGTCAGATCGCTTGGCAGTAACCTCCGTCGACGTGGACGGCGGTGCCGGTGATGTAGCTTGCGCGGGGGGAGAGCAGGAAGGCGGCGGTGTCCCCGAATTCGTGCGTTTCTCCGATCCGGCCGAGGGGGATCCGCATCCGCGCTGCCATCGTGTGCAGGTATTCTTCGACGTCGCGGCCCGCTTCGAGGGCGGGGCGTTGGATCTGGCCGCTACGGATGACGCCGACGAGGATTGCGTTGACTCGGATTCCGTCGGTGCCCAGCTCGGTGGCGAGTGCTTTGGTCATGCTCAGTCCGGCGGCGCGCAGAGGGGCGCTCGGCATGGCTTTACGTCCCGGGGTGCGGGCGCCGGTGCTCAGAACGTTGACGACGGCTCCGCAACTGGTTCGAAGGTGCGGAAGGGCGAGGCGGATCGCTCGTGTGGCGGCGAGGAACTTCAGTTCGTAGTCGGCGATCCATTCCTCGTCGGTGATGTCTTCGAACCGGCCGGTGGTATGGGTGCCGGCGGCGTTGAGTAATCCGTCGAGGCGTCCCCATCGGGCGGTGGCAGCCTCGACGATGGTGATGAGATCGTCGAGGCGGGTGACGTCGGCGGATACGGCGTGCACGTCGTGTCCGAGTTCGGTGACGGCGTCATCAAGCCGGCGCTTGTCACGGCCGCAGATGGTGACGTGAGCGCCTTCGGCGAGCAGCGAGCGGGCGGTCGCCAAACCGAGTCCGTCGGAGCCGCCTGTGATTACGAACGCCTTACCGTGCACACCGAGATCCATGGTTTCCCTTTCTCTTCGAGCTCCTGCGAGGTCAACGTGAATGGTCAGACCAGCTCGGAGGCGCGTCGACGTCGTTGGGACAGCTTTACTGCGCACGCTTCGGCCAATTGGAGCTTTGCTGCCAGTTCTAAGCCGGTGGTCGGGCGGGAGTGCAGCAGTGTGTGCAGTCGTAGGTAGAAGGTGTACGGCGTGATGCCGAATTGGGGAAGGATGTACTCGTCGCCTCCGTCGAAAGGGAGCCACTTGATTGCGAAGTCGATGAATTCCTGGTCTTCGACGGTCATCGGTCGCTCCTTTCGTTCACGGTGACTCGGCGTATGAGATCGGACGTGAAGTGTTGATCTTCAAATGAACTCGGTCCCGAGTGTGGAACCTGGACAGGTCCGGAACTCATGGCTGATTCCAGTGTACAAACAATCATTTGTTTTTCAAGGCTTGGGCGGATTTTGCGTGCACTCGGTCGAAGAAGGTCTTCGGTTACGGGCCAGTCGGTGAGGTTCGGAAGTAGGCCTGGCGTGTGCCGATCTCGGCGGCAGTCTGGACTGCTGCGATCATCCGGTGGCGGACGAGGGCGTCCTCGAAGCGAGGAGCTGTATGCGTGCCGTGGAGCAGGTCGAGGCGGATCTGTTCGTATGCGCAGCGTAGAGCGTAGGCAAAGTCCTGAGTTCCGTTCCACTGCGGGCCGTAGTTGTCCGGAATAGGGCGGTCGACGAGCTCGTTCGCCGCACCCGCGCACGTCCGGACGCGTAGGTGGCCATATTGCAGATGTCCGGTCGTGCTGTCGACCACGATGTCTCCGTCCGTACCTTGGATCACCCACCGCAAATTGATGCCGGTCGACTGGCCGCCGCGGTAGTGGGCAGTTGCCACGATGTCGCCTTTGAGGGTGCCGGTGACGGCGATCTGGTCTTCGGCGGTCATCGGGACCTGCTCGTCGCTGCCGCGGATTCGTACCAGAGGTCGGCGGGTTGCGGTCGTGGCGTTGAGAGAAGTGAATTCCCCCAGGCTGTGGCACACGGTATCCAGAGCGTGCCCGAAGGGAATCGTCATCATCGTCGCCCCGTTGGCACGGTCGAGCAGGTAGATGACTCGGGGATCGATCTCAGCTCCCCAATGGCCACCCGCGCCGAGCACGGTGGTCGAGAGTACGCGGCCGATACCGCCGGCACGTACGAAATCGCGAAGGTACCGTACGGTCGGCAGGGAGCGGGCCTGCAGACCCACGAATGCCGGCACCCCGGCCCGTTGTGCAGATGCGGTCAACTCCTCCGCCTCCGCCAGGTTTTTCGCGAGCGGCCACTCGCAGAGCACTGCTTTTCCCGATCTCAGTGCCGCTTCGACGATTTCTTTGTGCTCGGGCACGCGGACCGCGACCACGACGAGATCGAGATCGGGACGTTCGACCAACTCGGAAACCGATCGGCACGCATGGGCAATGCCGTACTTGGCGGCAGCGGTCTCGGAGGAACTCGGCGAGCTCGCGGCAAGAGCATGAATCTGCCATGCGGGGCTCGACGCCAAGGCTGGAAGGTGGGCGGTGGCGGCCCAGCCGCCGTGGGCACTCAACCCGACGATGCCGACCCGCAAAGGCGTAGAAGGCGATGGGGGCGCCGAATCGATGGCAGCAGAGATGCAAGACATAGCGGCCTTCCTGGGGCGGAGGGGGAGGGTCGCCGACGGTTCGAAATCTAGTCCGGAGTGATCCAGGTCGGCGCAGGACATTTCGGTTATAGCCAGCACGTCCGATGTATGCAACGCGGCAAGGTCGACATGCGTACCGCTGGTCGTGACCGAGCCCTTTACGACTCCCATGTGTGGTGCTTGACACAGTCGGTCCGGTGCCCCTAGTCTAAAAACAAACGATCGTTTTCAGCGGCTCCAAGAACAACCCTAGAGGAGGGTGTAGGCGTGACGGAACAACAGTTCGGCCGAGACATGTTCGCCGACTTCGATATTGACGACCCCCGGTTCAACGAGCATTTCACCGACGTGCTCGACGCGTTCGTCTCCAAGTGCCCCGTGGCCCGCAGCAACGTCGGAGCCGGCTACTACGTCATCAACCGCTACGAGGATGTGCGCCGCGCCGGCCAGGACTGGCAAACCTTCAGCAGCGCGAAAGGCTTCCAGCCGAACCGCCCCGACGGGGTTCCCTACCTGTATCCCGAAGAGTCCGACCCGCCGTACCACGACGAATGGCGACGTGTGCTCAACCCCTTCTTCGGTCCCCGCGCTGTCGCGGAGTTCGAGGACCAGATCCGCGCAGATGCCAACGAACTGATCGACGGCTTCATCGACAAGGGTTCGTGCGACTTCGTTGCCGATTTTGCCGCTGAACTGCCGGGGCGCGCTTTCTTCAAGAACCTCGTCCACGTCCCGGTCGAAGACCTGCCGATGCTGCTCCAGGCTATGGACAACGGTATCTACGGCCCGGTCGAAGAACGGGCAGAATCGTTCGCCAAGGCATTCGGCTACCTCGGGGAGCACCTGGCCAAGCGACGGGACAACCCCGGCCCCGGTGATCTGCTCGACGTGATCGCCGCCGGCGTCGACAAGGACGGCGAAATCTGCCCTTGGGAGGACCGGGTCTCGATCATCACCGACCTCACTCTCGGCGGTATCGCCACCACCACCTATGTCATGTCCGGCGCGATCCATCACCTGGCGACCCATCCTGCCGATCGCAAAGCACTGGCGGCCGATCCCTCGCTGCTTCCCAATGCGATCGAGGAATTTGCACGCGTCTTCCCGCCGGTCGTAGCCCTCGGCCGGTCGGTGACTCGTGACGTCGAGGTAGCAGGTACGCAGTTCAAGGAAGGCGATTTCGTACTCCTGAACTACGCCTCCGCCTCCCGTGACCCCGACGCGGTGGAGAACCCGACCGAGCTCGACATCCGTCGAGAAGGTGTAGTGCACACCGCATTCGGTGTGGGCGTGCATCGCTGCATCGGGTCGCACCTGGCACGACTGGAGCTGCGAGTGGTCTTGGAAGAGGTGCTGCGTCGCATGCCTGAGTTCGAGGTTGCTCCGGGGCAGGAGCCCAAGTACGAGACCGGTGTGCTCCGCACGATGACCACCCTGCCGTTGGTCTTCTCGACCGACGCAGCAAAGTAACTGGAGGCGTCATGAAGTACCGCGTGGATCCTCAACTGTGTGTCGGGCACGGGCGCTGCTGGACGGTGGCCAATACGGTGTACGACGCCGATGACGAGGGCTTCAACAACTCCAAGGGAGAACTGATCACCGTCGAAGCAGGGCTCGAAGACACGGCCCGCCGTGGTGCTCGCAGTTGTCCCGAGGGCGCGATCGAAATCTTCGAAGGCTGAACGTCCTGTTCCCCAGGTCGGGCGGGTCTGCTCGTACGGCGGACCCGCCCGACCCTCCTTCCCGACACCCATCTTCTTTCCGCCCTGCGGGGCTCCTCTTGCTCGACAGAGCTGGTACAGGACTGGACCGGAGCAAGCCCCGACCTATAACAAGGATGCGATCAGTATGAGCAAGCAACTCGAAGGCCAGGTCGTTCTGGTCACCGGCGCAGGTTCCGGCATCGGACGGGCCACCGCGGAACTGGCCGCCCACGCCGGTGCGACCGTTATCTGCACCGACGTCAAGGGCGCCGACGAGGCAGCTGCGGCGATCACCGCCGCCGGCGGCACCGCCGAGGGCTACGAACTTGACGTTCGGGACCGGTCGGTGTGGCAGACCGTGGCCACCGAGACGATCGACAAGTACGGCCGGATCGACGGCCTGTGCCAGGTGGCAGGCATCGTCTCGCCCACCCCGGACACCGCCGTCGACCTCACAGAGGACGGCTGGAACCTGATCCTCGACATCGACCTGAAGGGCATGTGGCTCGGTATGCAGGCCGTGCTGCCGGCAATGATGGAAAACGGCGGCGGCAAGATCGTCAACGTCTCGTCGGTCGCCGCGCTGATCGGCATGCAGAACACAGCGGCCTACGCCGCGGCCAAGGGCGGCATCATCGGCATCTCCAGGCAAACGGCCATCCAATACGCCGCCGAGAAGATTCGGGTCAACGTCATTGC
>Ga0180218_1002251_pt1 | contig 10235 bp, 10 predicted proteins | sample eDN3rd37CKraftBY_FD_151334 | JGI IMG/M metagenome (GOLD analysis project Ga0180218, IMG submission 151334) | Enriched backyard soil microbial communities from Emeryville, California, USA - eDNA 3rd pass 37_C Kraft BY (version 2) (version 2) | ecosystem: Environmental > Terrestrial > Soil >... | reverse complement strand
TATACTGGACGATGTGAGCATAGAGCACACCGCCGAGGGCAGATATCGCGCCGGCAATGGCAAAGGCAGCAACCTTGTATACCGTGGTCGGGAAGCCGAAGGATCGTGTCATCAGGTCATCGGACTTGATCCCCCGCAAGATCAGAACAAAGTTCGACTTGCGAGCGATGGCGGCGGCTATCATGAGAGCGACAAAGATCGTGCTGACGATGATGAACATGCCCGGCAAGGTACGGCCGTCAATCGAGAAGGCCCCGAAGCCGATCACGCCGGGACGCTGGATGCCTCCGATACCAATTGGGCCGCCCGTTACCGATACCCAATTGTTGGTCACATCCGAAATGATCATGCCCAGCGCGAGTGTTGCGACAGCAAAATAGAGGTCACGCGTACGCAGGAGCAATGGGCCGATAATGGCACTGAGGATGGCTCCGGCGATTGGCATTACAATCAGGGCCACAATCATCGGCATCTGATATTTGGTGCCCAGCGCTGCCGCGCCATATGCACCGAGCCCGTAGAATGCGCCCAGACCAAGATGGAAATATCCCGCATAGCCGAGGATGAAATTGAGTCCGATGGCAAGGATGGCCCAGAGCATCATGAGGAGCGCTACCGTCGTGTAGTAGCCATCGTTAAGGAGATAAATACCGACCAGCCCGCCGAGGAGGAGCACCCAGCCCACATATCCGAAACGCTCAACCATTGGCTCGCCTCGCAAACAGTCCGTTGGGCTTGATGAGAAGCACGCCAAGCAGGAATATGAAGCCGAACGTGTCGCGATAGCCGCTGGACAGGTAGCTTGCCCCGTAAGATTCCACGAGCCCGAGCAGCAAGCCGCCGGCAAAGGCGCCCCAGATTGAGCCCATGCCCGCAAAGATGATGACGATGAAGGCCTTCAGCGCAATGGCTGCGCCCATTGAGGACTGCACGGCAAAGGCGAGGCTGAACAGCGCCCCCGCAACACCCGCAAGCCCTGAACCAATACCAAAGGCAAGGGCGTGATAGCGCGCCACCGGTATGCCCATCAGTTTTGCGGCAAACGGGTTGAGAGCCATGGCACGCATGGCACGACCGGGCGTCGTGTAGCGAATAAACGCATCCAGCGCTACGGTTGCGGCTAGCGCCATGAAGAAGATAATGATCCACATGACCGGTATGCGGACACCGCCCCAGTTCAATACTGTTGAGGGGCTGCCAGGGGTCTGCCGGGCGGCATCGCCCCAGAACATCACCGCCAGCGAACTGATCATAACGACCAATGCCAGTGAGATGATCAGCAGGGAAACTTCCGGATATTTCGACAGGCGCGAAAAGATTGCGACTGAGAAAAAGATACCGAGGGCGATGGCTGCCACCACCCCCAGCACAAGAGCGAGGGCCAACGGCATATTGAACAGCGCCATCAGCGTAACCGGCAGCATTGCGGCAACCATGACGGGCTCACCATGAGCAAAGTTCGGAACCCTGACCACGCTGAAGATGAGTACAAGTCCCACGCCAGCCAGTGAATAGATGGCACCCTGCGCCAAACCGTTGACCAGATCCTGCATTATTCGACGAAGCCTGCCGGAATGAAGCGTCCGTCCTTCCATTGGCGGACAACAAGGGCGAAGTAGGACTGATGGTCCTTGAAGATGCGGCCACCATCCTGCGGAATCATCGGCTCGATTATTTCCGGAACTTCGTCCAGGGTGAGTTCATCGAGAGCAGTGCGAATTGCAGGAATGTCATCGACGCTACCGGCCTTCTGGAGCGCCCGAGCAAGAATATAGACGCCGCCATATGCGGACAGTGACGTCGCGCCACTCGGCTCTTTGAAGGCGGCCTGATAGGCGTCTTCGAAAGCCTTGGCTTCCTCGCTGTTTCGCGCGCCTTCAATCAAATCGTTTGCAAGCGGAACAAACAGGTCGCGCACATCCGTCATCGCAGCATCCGCCTGCGCATCTGTAACATCCTTGGCGACGATACCGGACGAGCTGACGATCTGACCCGTATAGCCAAGATCACGTGCCTGCTTGATGGCTCGCGCTACGTCACCGCCATAACCGCGAATGTTGATGATGTCTGGATTGCCGCGAACGAGTGCGCTGATCTGCGGACCGAATTGGGTCGCACCGAAGGAGAACTCTTCGCTGCCGACAACCTCGAAGCCTTCTTTAGTAAGAAGCTCCTGGAGAAGCGGCGTCTGCTGCACAAAGCCGCTGTGCTTGTTATCCGTCAGGATCCCCACGCGCTTCACGTCAGGCAGAGACTTGATGTAGGTCACAGTCGACGTGGTGTATTGCTCGACCGACACACGCGGATGGTAAAGTGCCTTGTCCTCGGCCGTAAGCGTGATCGCCGCGCCCATCACGATGCTGATGAAATCGTCACGGTCGCGCACAATCGGAAGGTAGGCGCCGGTTACAGCACCGGACAGGGACCCAACCATCAGAACTGGCTTGCCATAGGAAAGCATTTTCTGCACAGCCGTCACGCCTGCCGTCGGCGTGGAGCGATCATCGTGCACGTCGAGCTCGATCGTGTAGGTCGTATCGCCCACCTGGAGGCCGCCAGATTCGTTGATCTTTTCCACGGCAAGCTTCACGGCATTGGCCTGCGCCACACCATTGGTCTGGCCGGGCCCGCTGAGAGCCTCCAGATCGAAAAGTGTAAGTGTCTCGGCTATGGCGCTGGAAGCGAACAGGGAAATTATCCCCGCCACTCCGGCACCTAGCCGGAATTTCCTGAACTTAGACGTTAGCATCCCAAATCTCCTCCCTTGGGTTGCGAATGGATCAGTGAGTACCGAGGTAGATCTTCATCATGTCATCATTGATTACCTCATCCGTCGCACCTGATGCGGCGATCTTTCCATCAACGAGGATGTACGCGTGCTCACAAAGGCCGCGCGTGAGCTGCACGCTTTGCTCCACGACAAGGAGAGAAAGCTCCTTGCGCGAGCGCAGATTCTCCAGGGCATCGATCATGAGATCGACAATGACAGGCGCCAGACCCAGGGTTGGTTCATCGAGCATGAGAACCTGCGGTTCAGCCATGAGACCACGCCCGATGGCGAGCATCTGCTGCTCTCCGCCCGACAGGCTGTCTGCTGCCTGTCTGAGGCGCTCTTTCAGACGCGGAAACAGGTCCAGAACGTCGGCCAGAAGATCCTCGCGTCGTGAAGGTTTGGTGTAGCCGCCGAGCCAGAGATTTTCTTCCACGGAGAGACCAGGAAAAACCTGACGGCCCTCCGGCACGTGGACGACCCCAGCGGAGACAATCTTTTCAGGCGGCCAGTTTGTCGTGTCGTTCCCGTTGATGCGAATAGAACCTTCCTTGACACTGACCAGTCCCGAGATCGCCTTCAGCAGCGTGGATTTACCGGCCCCGTTAGGGCCGACAATTGCAACGTTCTGGCCCACAGGAACCGAGAGCGAAACGGATCTCAGAACAACCGAACCTTGGTAGCCAGCCGTGATTTCCTGAAGTGTCAATGCATCAACCATTGAGCTCACCTGCAAAGCGCTGGCCCAGATATGCGGTTTGGACGACGGGATCGCGTACCGCGTCCTCTCCCCGCCCCTCAAAAATCATCGCTCCTGCATCCAGCACTATGACCCGATTGCACAGGCGCATGACGGAGCGCACGTTGTGCTCCACGAGACCAACAGCCACGCCCTCAGACGCGAAGTGCCTGATCACCTTTGAGAGGCGTTCGATTTCAGCCTCAGCGACACCCTGAAAGGGCTCGTCGAGAAGCAGAACCTTCGGACGGCACAGTGCGACCGCCGCCAGGTTCATCATCTTCTGAATGCCGTAGGGTAAATCGGAAAGTATAATGCCCGCGAAACGCTTCAATCCGAAAATCTCGAGAAGCTCGTCCGGAGTATAGGTCTTGGACGATTTCGTCTTGTTGGGCGTCAGCGATGCGAGGCGAAGTAATTCATATCCCGTAAGCTCTTCGCTGGAACGTGAATTCTGAAATGTACGGAATAGGCCATAGCGCGCACGGTGGGCCATGGACATCGCTGATACATCGTCATCGTAGATATGCACTGTTCCGGAATCTGCATGAAGCATTCCGGATAGCACGTTGATGAAAGTCGTCTTCCCAGCACCATTTGGCCCAAGAATTCCCAATATTTCGCCTGGAGCAATCTGAAACGTGACATCGCGCAATGCGTGAAGGCCACCAAAACTCTTGGAAAGCTTTGCACAACTGATGGCAGACGCTGCAGCCACCGCCCTTGCTGGAGACACTTTTTCGTTTGACATCAAAATGTCAATTGCCATCCCAAACGCCTCCTCCGGCGGCTAAACGACACTCGCCTCATCAAAATTTCTAACGAGTGCTTGATTGAATACCGCCATCATGACATGGTGTCAACGCTATTCGAACAAATGTTAGATTAAGGATTAAATATGCGGGCGATGGTCTGTACCGAGCAGGGCAAACCTGCGAAGTGGGAGTGGCGCGAGTGGCAAACCCGCCCATTGGGACCCAAGGATGTGCGCGTGGCAATCCGCGCGGCGGGTGTGAACTTTCCAGACCGCCTGGCCTCGGAAGGCGGCTATCATATTCCCACCCCTCCTCCTTATATTCCGGGCCTTGAGGCGGCGGGAGACATTCTTGAAGTCGGCGAGGAAGTCACCAGCTTCACGGTTGGCCAATCCGTCATCATCGACGGAAGCTCTGAACTGCAGGGCCTGTTTGCTGACGAATGCGTCGTCGACCAATCTCTCCTCATTCCGCTGCCGGAGGGAATGTCTTACGAAAAAGGTTCGGCCTTTCCGGTCGTTTACGCCACCGGGTATCACGCGCTCGTCCAGCGCGGCCAACTTGAGGAAGGCGAAACGCTCGTCGTGCATGGCGCGGCTGGCGGCGTGGGACTGGCTGCCCTCCAGATCGGCCGAGCACTCGGTGCGCGCGTTATCGCCACCGTTGGGGATGCGGAAAAGGCTGAGACCTTGCGCAGCCTCGGCTATCCAGACGTTATCACCGTGGACGCAGAAGATGTTCGAGCCCGGATATTGGAACTCACCGACGGCCAGGGGGCAGATGTCTTCTATGATCCGGTTGGCGGCGAGCTGTTTGATGTGTCAATGCGCTCAATCGCGAAAGAGGGCCGCATACTGATCATCGGCGCAGCAGGCGGCCAGTATGGCACGCTCAAGACCAACCATGCACTGGTGAAGGAGGTTTCGGTCGTCGGCGTGCTCTATGGCGCATGGAAGGCGCGCAAACCGAAGATCGCAGAGCGCAACATGGAAGCCTTGGTGCAACTTGCCAGTGCCGGAAAGATCGATCCGCATATCTGGAAAGTGTTGCCTATGAGCCAAACCCCGGAGGCCATCGAAGCTTTGGGCTCGCGGCGTGTGATTGGCAAGGTGGTGGTTGTTCCGGATGGTTTAAATGTCTGAGACCGATCTCTCCACCGATGCCAGGCTCGGACAAGTCCGTCCCCAGCTGGCAATCAACAGCGAGATTCTGGATCGCTATCTCGCCGATCATCTGCCCAGCTACGAAGGTCCGCTATCCATCAAACAGTATGCGGGGGGACAGTCCAATCCCACATATGCACTGACAACACCGTCGAAGCGCTATGTTCTGCGCAAGAAGCCGCCGGGCAAGCTCCTCAAATCCGCTCATGCGGTCGACCGTGAGTATCGGCTTCTGCGGGCACTGAAGCCGCTTGGCATACCGGTCCCCGAGGGGCTTCTTTATTGTGACGACGAAGACGTCATTGGGACGCCTTTCTATGTCATGGAGCATCTGGAAGGACGGATTTTCCGGGACCCGCGACTGCCCGGCCAGACGCCGGAACAGCGAACCGAAATCTATGCTGAAATGACCAACGTTCTGGCCCGCCTCCACTCGGTTGATTTCCACGCGGCAGGGCTCGGGGATTTCGGCCGTGTTGGCGGATATATTTCGCGACAGATACAACTCTGGTCGAAGCAATATCGTGACACCGGCATCAGCGACATTTCCTCGATGGAATTCCTGATGGACTGGCTAGTGGAGAATACCCCCGAGGCCAGAGAAACGACAATCGCCCACGGGGACTATCGGCTTGAGAACCTCGTATTCCACCCGACCGAGCTAAAAATCATAGGTATCCTGGATTGGGAATTGGCCACACTCGGCGACCCGCTCGCCGACCTTGCCTACAACAGCCTTGTCTATCGGTTGTCCTTGCCAATGCAGCCCGGCTTTGAAGGCCACCCTCCTGAAGGCATTCCTTCAGAGCAGGATGCGGTGAAGCGGTACACGCAAATGACCGGGCGCGAGGTAAGCCCCGCGAAATGGCAATTCTATCTCGCGTTCTCATTGTTCCGCCTCGCTGCAATCTCAGCCGGGATTTACACGCGCGGCAAGACCGGAAGTGCCAGCTCCGATACCGCACTGGAATTCCTAACCCATACGCGCACCATCGCTGATTGCGGCGCACAAGCGGCAAAGGGAAACTGACATGAATTTCGAACATTCGCCTCGCACGCAAGAGCTTCAGTCGAAGCTGCAGGCATTCATGAACGAGTACGTCTACCCCGTGGAAGACGAACTGATGAAGGCCTCCACCGACCAGCCGCATTGGCGCTCCGCCGACTCGTGGGAGCCAATCCAGCTCATCGAGACATTGAAGGACCGGGCCAAGGAAGCAGGCCTCTGGAACCTGTTCCTGCCGGAAAATGAGCATGGCGCGGGCCTGACCAATCTGGAATATGCACCACTGTGCGAAATCATGGGCACTAGCCCTTTTGCGCCGGAGATATTCAATTGCTCCGCACCGGATACCGGCAACATGGAGCTTCTGGCTCGGTTCGGGACGCCAGAACAAAAAGAACAATGGCTCAAGCCGTTGCTCAATGGTGAGATCCGGTCCTGTTTCGCGATGACCGAACCGGCGGTCGCGTCATCTGACGCGACGAATATCCAGTCGCGGATCGATCAGGACGGTGACCACTATGTGCTGAATGGCGTAAAGTGGTGGACGTCCGGCATCGGCGATCCCCGGTGCAAGGTCATCATCTTCATGGGCAAGAGTGACCCTGATTCCGATGATATTTATCGCCAGCAAAGCATGATCCTGATCCCCCGCGATGCCGAAGGAATTCGCGTGACCCGCATGCTGCCCTTGTTCGGGTTCTCAGAAGCTCCACACGGGCATGGCGAGGTGGTCTTTGAAAATGTGAGGGTGCCCGCCTCGAACATGATCCTCGGCAAGGGACGCGGCTTCGAGATTGCGCAGGCTCGCCTCGGGCCGGGACGTATCCATCACTGCATGCGCCAGATCGGCGCGGCTGAACGAGCGCTCGAACTCATGCGTGAACGCGTGAAGACCCGTGTTGCCTTCGGCAAGCCGATCGCCGAACAGTCGATAACGCTTGAGAGGATTGCCAACGCCCGGGTGATGATCGAGCAGGCCCGCCTGCTTACACTTCATGCAGCTTGGAAAATGGACCGCTTCGGAAACAAAGAGGCACGAAGAGAAATCGCGATGATAAAGGTCGCCGGGCCAAGCATGGCTTGCCAGGTGATCGATTGGGCAATCCAGGCCTTTGGCGGCGCCGGTGTTTCTAACGACACCCCCCTGTCGCTTCTCTACGCCTGGGCCCGCTCGCTCAGACTGGCTGACGGACCTGATGAGGTTCATCGCAATCAGATCGGCAGACTGGAGCTCAAGCAGGGTTCGACCAGACGCACGGGAGGAGCTTAAACATGGACTTCCAAGATATCCGGATCGAAAAAGATGGACTACTCGCCATTTTAACGATCGCACGTCCACAGAAGCTGAACGCCGTCACCGCCGATTCAATTGACGAAATCGAGGCTGCGTTGGACCAGCTCGACCGCGATGAGACGGTCCGCGCCATCATCGTAACAGGTGAAGGCCGCGCATTTTGCGCCGGCGCCGATATCAGTGGAGGTTTCGAAGTTCCCAAGACTGGCGACCCGCAGACCGGCGACGGCATCCAGTCAGATCCGGGCGGACGCGTAGCGTTGCGCCTTTTCGAGATGCACAAGCCGGTCATCGGCGCGGTAAATGGCGCGGCCGTGGGCTTCGGATCAAGCGTACTCCTGCCAATGGACTACCGGATAGCATCTACCAATGCCAAGTTCGCGTTCCCATTCACGAAACGCGCAATCGTAGCTGAATCGTGCTCTAGCTGGTTCTTACCCCGGCTGGTCGGTATCGGAACAGCCTTATCCTGGATGATCTCGGGGCGCACATTCCTTGCGCAGGAGGCCTATGAGAAGGGGTTCGTGCAGGAGCTGGTCGAACCTGAGAATGTGATGCAGCGTGCACGTGAAGTGGCTAATTCCTTCATCTCCGAAACTTCACCCGCATCTGTCGCCATGGTGCGCAACCTGCTTTGGAAGATGCTTGGTGAACAATCCCCATCGCGAGCCCATGAGCTGGAGTCTCGCGCTCTGGTTGCAAGCTACCGTGGTCCGGATTATGAAGAAGGCTTTAAGTCCTTCCTAGAAAAGAGAGCTCCCGAATTCAGCTCCAAACCTTTCGGCGATCTCGCCTATGCAAAGGAGTGGTGGAATGAGCGCCACAGCCCAGATATTTCAACTTCATTGCGTTAACACGCGAACAAACGCTTGATTATTTACGTCTAAATTGCCATGGGCACTCTGACATCAAGCATGTAGCCGTACAAGGATCACTGGAATGAGAACGAAAAGGTCTTCTGCCAAAGCCAAAGCGCCTTCCGCTCGTTTGGAAGAAGAAAACCCTAGTTCCCGCCGTCAGTTGATCATGCAGGAGGCTGCAAAGCTGTTCGGCTCGCAAGGGTTTGACGCTACCACGATACGTGACATTGCAGCCGCCGCGGGCATTCTCGGCGGCTCGATCTATTATCACTTCAGTTCCAAGGAAGACATTTTCCTGGCTGTCCACTCCGCGGGAATAGAGTCCATCACCGCTGCGGTGCTGAGCGCGATAGAAGGCATTGAAGACCCCTGGGAGCAGCTGGAGGCTGCGGCTGTTGCACATTGCAAGGCTTTGCTGTCGTCGGGTGAACTGCCTGTGCTGGTGTCGCCATACTACTCGGAGTCGTTGAAGGGTATGCGAGATCAGCTGATCGACCAGCGCGACCGATACGACAAGATCATCGCCGGAATCGTGGATAAGCTCGACCTGCCTCCGAACATCAACCGGAGTGTCTTCCGCTTGCACTTCCTTGGTGCGCTTAACTGGATGCCTACCTGGTACCGTCCGCATCCGGACAAGCCGCCAGCCGAGCTTGGCCGGCAGCTTGTTGCAATGCTGAAGCACTAGCGGCCCGGTATTTTACCGCGGTCCCATACGGATTGCGCCGTCGATGCGGATCGTTTCACCATTGATCATCGTGTTTTCGACGATGTGAACGGCAAGCTTTGCATATTCGCTTGGGTCACCTAGCCTGGATGGAAAGGGAACCTGTGCGCCAAGGCTGGCCCTGAACTCATCGGAAACGGTCATGAGCAAGGGCGTCAGAAAGGTTCCGGGAGCAATCGTATTGACGCGAATGCATGATTGCGCGAGATCACGTGCGGCAGGCAGCGTCATGCCGACAATGCCCCCCTTGGAAGACGAATAAGCGACCTGTCCGATCTGGCCTTCGAAAGCGGCAACGCTGGCCGTGTTGATGATGATACCGCGCTCTTCACCATGCAGGTCCAACGGCATCATCCGCGCTGCCGCGAGGCGGAGCATGTTGAACGAGCCGATCAGGTTCACCTGAATTACCTTGGAATATTCAGCGAGCGAGAGCGGTCCGTTCTTGCCAACGGTCTTGCCGGCAGGGCCGATGCCTGCGCAATTGATCAGGATGCGCGCAGCGCCATGGGCTTCGGCTGCCTGATCCAGAACATCGGCTGCGCTTTCCTTAGTGACATCACAAACAAGTCCGAGACCGCCAATTTCTTCAGCCACTTTGTTGGCCGAATCACCGTTCACATCCAGCACGGTGACCTTGGCGCCCTTGGCTGCCAAAGCGTGTGCAGTAGCGGCTCCAAGTCCGGAACCGCCTCCCGTTACGACCGCTGCTATGCCAGAAATGTCCATCTGCCTGTTCCTTTCAACTATGATTTCAACTGCTCGTGAGGCGTCCGCCATCTCGCCAGAACATCAGCGATATCGGCCGCCTGCGGCGGCGGTGGCGATTGCACCCGTGAGGGTGTGCGCGAAAAGCGTGGTGCAGGAGCCGCCTGGCTCACCCCATCGATCTCAATGAAACTGCCGCGAGCGATATTATGG
>Ga0180218_1002250_pt1 | contig 10241 bp, 9 predicted proteins | sample eDN3rd37CKraftBY_FD_151334 | JGI IMG/M metagenome (GOLD analysis project Ga0180218, IMG submission 151334) | Enriched backyard soil microbial communities from Emeryville, California, USA - eDNA 3rd pass 37_C Kraft BY (version 2) (version 2) | ecosystem: Environmental > Terrestrial > Soil >... | reverse complement strand
GAGCGAGCGGTCGAGCACGTCCGGGACGAAGCCCGCGCCGATGCCCTGGATCTTGTGCGGGCCGGGCTGGCCGCCGGACAGGACAGGAGAATCCTCGGGCTCCACGGCGATCACCTTCATGTTCGGCAGGCGCGGCTTGATCACCTGGGCGACGCCCGTGATGGTGCCGCCGGTGCCCACCCCCGCCACGAAGGCGTCGAACTGGCCGTTGGTGTCGTTCCAGATCTCCTCCGCGGTGGTCCTGCGATGGATCTCCGGATTGGCCGGATTCTTGAACTGCTGCGGGATGACCGAACCGGGAATGTCCCGGAGCAGTTCCTCGGCACGCGCGATGGCGCCCTTCATGCCTTGCGGGCCCGGGGTGAGTTCGAGTTCCGCCCCGAGATAGGTCAGCATCTTGCGCCGCTCGATCGACATGGTCTCGGGCATCACAAGGATCAGGCGGTAGCCCCGCGCCGCCGCCACGAAGGCAAGCGCGATGCCGGTATTGCCGGAGGTCGGCTCGATCAGGGTGGCGCCGGGCTTGATCTTCCCGGCGGCCTCCATGGCGTCGATCATGCTGACGCCGATACGGTCCTTCACGCTTGAGATCGGGTTGAAGAACTCGAGCTTCACGAGGATCTCGGCATCGATCCCGTGCTCCTTGGGCAGCCGGTTCAGGCGCACGAGCGGGGTGTTGCCGATGGTCTCCGTGATGGAGCCGTAGATGCGGCCGCGCCCAGGCTTGGCGTCCGACGGATTGAGAATGTCAGCCATGAATTTCCTCCTTCAGGTCAGAGGAAACTTAACCTTTCCCGCAAGGTGTGTCGATATTTCTCAGATTTTACATCTCAAATCGTGAAATCCATGGGTGAGTTCGCTTCGACAACCCCTTCGGTCTGCGCCCTCTGGCACAGATCCTCCACCGTCACCTTGTCGAGTTCGCCCAGGAACGCCTCGGTTCCACGCTGGACCAAGGGCGACACGACAGCCTCGGCGAGGCGCGATTCCGGCACGGGCGAGGAGCCGTCCTCCTCCAGGGCCGACATGGCGATGCGCACGATGTCGCCGGCCGTGATCCGCCGCCGTTCGCGCGCCAGTTCGTAGCCGCCACGAGGTCCGCGCACGCCCTTCAGAATGCCCTGGCGGACCAGGGCCTGCAGGACAGGCTCCAGATAGCGTGGAGGCAGGTTGTGGCGGGCAGCGAGCGCCTTGGCGGAAACCGGCATCGGTCGGGCATGAAGCGCGATATCGGTGACGGCCGCGATGGCGAGAAGCGAGCGACGCGAGAGAAAGTTCATGCGAGAGCTCCCTTACCCCAGCCCCGTCGATCCGAAACCGCCCGCGGCCCGGTCGGTCTCATCGACCTCCCCTACCTCGACAGGTTCTACCACGGTAACGGGTGCGATCACCATTTGGGCGATGCGCATGCCGCGCGAGATGATGAAAGGCTCGGAACCGAGATTGACGAGAAGCACCTTCACCTCGCCGCGATAATCCGCGTCGATGGTGCCGGGCGCATTGAGCACGGTGACGCCATGCTTGAAGGCAAGGCCGGAACGGGGCCGCACCTGCGCCTCGAAGCCGGGCTCGAGCTGGAGCACGAGGCCGGTGGGAACGAGCGTGCGCTGCATCGGCGGCAGGACGACCGGCCCGTCGGCGGGATTGGCCGCGACGAGATCCATGCCGGCGGCGCCTGCCGTCTCATAGCGCGGCAACGGCAGATCGGCCGCGTGGGCGAGGCGCTGAATGCGCAGGCGGCGGTTCATGGTTCTGCGTCTCCCACCATGGCGCCAAGGCGCTCGACGAGCCTCGTTGCCACATCGGTTTTCGCCAGGGTCGGCCAGGTCTCCACATCCGAGGCGGTGACGAGATGGACCGTGTTGCTGTCGCCGCCCATGACGCCGCCTGCGGTGGAGACATCGTTGGCGACGATGAGATCGCAGCCCTTCCTCGCGAGCTTCTGCTTGGCGTGCTCGATCACGTGCTCGGTCTCGGCCGCGAACCCCACCATGAGCGGCGGACGGTTCTCGGTCCGATGCGAGATGGTGGCGAGAATGTCGGGATTTTCCGTGAGCGACAGGTTCGGCAGCGCGCCGTCCTTCTTCTTGATCTTCTGCTCGCCCGCATTGGCCACGCGCCAGTCGGCGACGGCAGCCGCGAAGATGCCGATATCGGCCGGCAGGGCCTGTTCCACGGCCTGCAGCATTTCGCGGGCGCTTTCCACGTGGACGGTCGTCACGCCTGAGGGATCCGGCAGCGTCACCGGGCCCGAGATCAGCGTGACGCGGGCGCCGGCTTCGGCGGCGGCCTTCGCGATGGCGTGGCCCTGCTTGCCGGAGGACCGGTTGGCGATGTAGCGCACCGGATCGATGGGCTCGTGCGTCGGGCCGGAGGTGACGATCACGTGCTTGCCGGCGAGCGGCCCGGACGGCGCGAGTAGGCTTTCGGCGGCCGCCGCGATCTCCAGGGGCTCGGCCATGCGGCCGGGGCCGAACTCGGCCTCCGCCATGGCGCCGTCATTGGGTCCGACCACGTAAACCCCGTCGGCCCGAAGGGTCTCCAGATTCCGCTGCGTCGCCGGATGCAGCCACATGCGCACGTTCATCGCCGGCGCGATCAGGATCGGCAGCGTGGTGGCCAGCAGCACCGTGGAGGCGAGGTCGTCCGCATGGCCGCCCGCCATCTTCGCCATGAGGTTGGCGGTGGCCGGCGCCACGATGACGAGATCCGCATCGCGTGCAAGCTTGATATGGCCGATATCGGCCTCGTCCTCGCGGTCGAAAAGATCCGTGTGCGAGCGCTGGCCGGTCAGCGCGGACGCCGCAAGCGGCGTGATGAATTGCTGCGCGCCATGGGTGAGAACGCAGCGCACGGCGGCGCCGCGCTCGCGCAGGCGGCGGATGAGGTCGAGCGACTTGTAGGCCGCGATGCCGCCGCCGATGACGAGGAGGATGCGTTTGCCGGAAAGCATCGTCATGCGAAGCCCCTGAACAGCATGATCATCAGGGAGGCGGCGATGATCCACAAGGCCGCCACGCCCCAGCGGTTGCCCCGCGCCTCGGCGCGGCCGATGGCGGCGACACTGTCCTGATTGAGGGCGACGCCTCTCGCGGTCACGTCCTCGAGCTGGTTGAGCACCCGCTCGGCGCGCAGGGCCAGTTCGGGCAAGTCGCCGATGACGCCCGCGAGCGTCCACAACCCTTTGCCGGCCTGCTCGACACGGCCGAGAGGGCCGAGATTGCGCTCGATCCAGTCGCGCACCACCGGCTCGGAGGTGGTCCACATGTCGAGCTTCGGATCGAGGTTGCGGGCCACGCCCTCCACCACGACCATGGTCTTCTGCAGCATGACGAGCTCGATGCGGGTCGCCATGTCGAACAGGGCCGTGATCTCGAAGAGAAGCGTCAGGAGCTTCGCCATCGAGATCTCATCGGCACGGCGGTCGTGGATCGGTTCGCCGATGGCCCGGATGGCTTGCGCGAAATCCTCCACCGAATGGTGCGGCGGCACGTAACCGGCCTCGAAGTGAACCTGCGCCACGCGCAGATAGTCGCGGCGGATGAAGCCGAGCAGGATCTCGGCCAGGAAGCGCCGCTCCTTCATGCCGAGCCGGCCCATGATGCCGAAATCGACGGCGACCAGGCGTCCCTCGGCATCCACGAACAGGTTGCCCGGATGCATGTCGGCGTGGAAGTAGCCGTCGCGGATGGCGTGGCGCAGGAAGGACTGGATCACCGTGCGGCCCAGAGCCACCCGGTCGAGGCCCGCCGCCTCGATCCCCGCCAGATCGTTGAGGCGGATGCCCTCGATCCAGGTGGTGGTGAGCACGTCCCGAGCCGTAAGGTCCCACTCGGGCTTCGGCACGCGAAAATCCGGATCGTCCTTGGTGTTTTCCGCGAGTTCCGAGACGGCGGCGGCCTCCAGGCGCAGATCCATCTCGACGGCGACGGAGCGCGCGAGCGCCTCCACGATCTCCAGCGGCTTGAGGCGGCGTGCATCGGGAACCAGGCGCTCGAATAGGCGGGCGGCCGCCCGCATGGCCTGGAGATCGCGGGCGAAGCCCTCGCGCACGCCGGGCCGCACCACCTTGACGGCGACGGTTTCCTCACCCTCCGCAGTGCGGATGCGGGCCTTGTGAACCTGAGCGATCGAAGCGGCCGCGATGGGCTCGCTGAATTCCAGGAACAGCACATCGATGGGACGCCCGAGTGCGGCTTCCACCATGCGCACCGCTTCCGCACGCGGAAAGGGCGGCATACGGTCCTGCAGCTGCTCCAAGTCACGGGCGGCCGCCACGCCGACGATGTCGGGGCGGGTCGCCAGGAACTGGCCGAACTTCACGTAGGACGGCCCGAGCCGCGTCAGCGCCTTGGAAAGCCGCGCGGCGCCGTCGCCCGCCTGCGGCCGCTCGATGAGACGCGCGACGCGCAGGCCCAGACGGGCGGCGGGCGGCAGGGCGCTCGGATCGACGAGCGCGAGCGCACCTTCACGGGCCAGGACGAAACCCGCATGCAGGTTCCGGGTCAAATGAACGAGGCTGCCGATCACGTGTCAGATCTTCCAGCCGGAATGAATGGCGACGACCCCTGCCGTCAGAGACCGGTGCGTGACGCGCTTGAACCCCGCCTCCTCGATCATCCGCGCGAAGGCGGCCGGCGGCGGGAAGCGGCGGATCGATTCCACCAGATACTGGTAGGATTCGGCATCGCCCGTCACCATGCCTCCGAGCCTCGGGATGACGTTGAAGGAATAGGCGTCGTAGATCCTGTCGAGGACCGGCACGTCGACCTTGGAGAATTCGAGGCACAGGAAGCGCCCGCCGACTTTCAGCACCCGATGGGCCTCGCGAAGCGCCGCATCGATGCGCGGCACGTTCCGGATCCCGAAGGCGATGGTGTAGGCGTCATAGGTCTTGGATTCGAGCGGCAGCTCCTCCGCATTGGCCTCGACGAAGTCGATGCGGCCTTCATAGCGGTGGCCGGCCCGCTCGGCGCCGACCTTCAGCATCTCCCCATTGATGTCGAGCACCGTCACCCGGGTCTGCGGTCCACTCTCGTCCAGGATGCGGAAGGCCACGTCGCCGGTGCCGCCGGCCACGTCGAGATGGCGGAACGGCCGGTCGCGCGGAGGGCGCAACGTGGAGACGAGGGCGTCCTTCCACAGGCGGTGGAGCCCGGCCGACATGAGGTCGTTCATGATATCGTAACGGCTCGCCACCGAACGGAAGACCTCGTTGACCTTGCCCTGCTTCTCGCCGAGCGGCACGGACTGGAACCCGAAATGGGTGTTCTCGTCGGTCATGATCTTCACCAAACCCTTCGTCACCTAGAGCATCGAACCCAAAACCGGGTCCACTTTTCGCTGACGCGGCCCTCTGGGTCCGCACGATGAACTAGTGTCGCGATCCATAGCGGAAGCGGGACCGGATGGCTATGTAAGAGGTCTCAAGAAGCCGAGAGATGGTTGATGCCCGAATTGCCTGAAGTCGAAACCGTGCGCCGCGGCCTCGAGCCCGCCATGGTGGGCGCCCGCTTCACCAAGGTGATCCAGCGCCGGCTGGACCTGCGCTTTCCCTTTCCGGAACGGTTTGCCGAGCGTCTGGAAGGTCAGGAAGTCACGGCTTTGGGCCGAAGGGCCAAGTATCTCCTCGCCGATCTCGCCTCGGGCGAGGTGCTCGTGATGCATCTGGGCATGTCGGGGCGTTTTCTCGTGACGAAGGGCGGGGCCACCCACATGCCGGAGGAGTTCCATCATGAGCACGGGTCCCTGGGCGCCCACGACCATGTGGTGTTCCAGCTCTCCAACGGGGCGACCATCACCTACAACGACGCCCGCCGCTTCGGTTTCATGGATCTGGTGCCCCGGTCTGACATCGAGACCTCGAAGCACTTCGCCGGGATGGGCATTGAGCCCCTCGGCAACGAGCTCTCGGGCGAGACCATCGCGCGGCTCTTCTCGGGCAAGCGCACGCCCCTGAAGGCCGCCCTCCTCGACCAGCGCCTGATCGCCGGCCTCGGCAATATCTATGTCTGCGAGGCCCTGTTCCGCACCGGGCTCCACCCGGAAGCGCCAGCCGGGTCGCTCGTGACAAAGAAGGGGAAGCCGACCGACAAGGCCTCCCAATTGGCCGATGTCATCCGGGACGTGCTCGCCGAGGCCGTCGAGGCCGGCGGGTCGACCCTGCGCGACCACGCGCAGGTGGACGGCTCACTGGGCTATTTCCAGCATTCCTTCCGGGTCTATGACCGCGAGGGGGAAGCCTGCGTGACCCCTGCCTGCACCGGCACGGTGGCGCGGCTCGTGCAGTCCGGACGCTCCACCTTCTATTGTCCCGAATGCCAGAAGCGATCCTCGCCTTAAGGCGGACACGCGGCTTCCCGATTTCCGCTTGCCGTCCCCGAAAGCCTCGCCTACCGGTGTCTCATCCGACGATGAGGAGATGCCGGCATGGCTTTTGAGACGATTCTCGTTGAGACGCGCGGGAAGGTAGGACTGATCACCCTGAACCGGCCCCAGGCCCTGAACGCCCTCAATTCGGCGCTGCTGAACGAGGTGAACCAGGCGCTCGATGCCTTCGAGGCGAATCCGGCCATCGGCTGCATCGTCATCACCGGCTCGGAGAAGGCCTTCGCGGCGGGCGCGGACATCAAGGAAATGGCCGAGCTCACCTATCCGCACACCTACATGGCCGACTTCTTCTCGGGCTGGGAGAAGGTGTCGGGCCGGCGCAAGCCGATGATCGCCGCGGTGGCGGGCTTCGCGCTCGGCGGCGGCTGCGAATTCGCCATGATGTGCGACTTCATCATCGCGGCCGACAACGCCAAGTTCGGCCAGCCCGAGATCAAGCTCGGCGTCATGCCCGGCATGGGCGGCACCCAGCGCCTGACGCGGCTCATCGGCAGGGCCAAGGCCATGGAGATGTGCCTGACGGGCCGCATGATGGGCGCCGAGGAGGCCGAACGTTCCGGCCTCGTGGCCCGGGTGGTGCCGCTCGCCGACCTGCTCGCCGAGGCCATGAAGACGGCCGAGACCGTCGCGTCCATGTCGCTGCCCATCGCCATGATGACCAAGGAAACCATCAACCGCGCCGACGAGGTCTCGCTTGCCGAGGGCATCCGGTTCGAGCGGCGCCTGTTCCACGCCATGTTCGCCACCGCCGACCAGAAGGAAGGCATGAGCGCCTTCGTGGGCAAGCGCGCGGCCGAGTTCAAGAACCAGTAGACGTGATCGACATCGGCTTCGACATGGTCGCGGCTCTCGCCGCGATCTCCTTTCTTGCTGGTTTCGTGGATTCGATCGCCGGGGGCGGCGGGCTCCTGACCGTACCGGCCCTCCTGCTCGCGGGCCTCGACCCGGCCCAGGCCATCGCCACCAACAAGGTGCAGGGCTCGGTCGCCGCCGCCTCCGCCACCTATACCTTCGGGCGCAAGGGGCTGATCGAGTGGCGCAGGGCCTGGGGCTTCACCCTGGTGGCGTTCCTGAGCAGCGTCGCCGGGGCCCTGTGCGTGCAGTTCCTGCCCCGCGCCGTGCTCGAGGTGCTGATCCCCCTGCTGCTCATCGCGATGGCGGCCTACTTCGCCCTCTCGCGCAAGATGAAGGACGAGGATGCCCACGCCCGCATGACGGCTCTCGCCTTCGGCCTCACGGCCCCGGTCGCCATCGGCTTCTACGACGGGATTTTCGGACCCGGCGCGGGCTCCTTCTATATGCTGGCCTTCGTGACGCTCCTCGGCTACGGGGTGGTCAAGGCGACGGCCCATACCAAGCTTGTCAATTTCGCGAGCAATTTCGGCAGCCTCCTTCTCTATGCGTCGACCGGCGCGGTGGTCTGGCCGATCGGGTTCGCCATGGCCGGAGCCTCCTTCCTCGGCGCCCAGGCGGGATCGCGGCTTGCCATGCATCTGGGGTCCCGGATCATCCGGCCGCTCCTGGTTCTGGTCTCGGGCCTCATGGCGCTCAGGCTCTTGCTCGACCCGGCCAATCCATGGCGGCAGGCCCTACAGAAGTCCTCCCTGGCGCTTTTTTGACGCGCGAAGGCCCATGGTCGTTGACGTTCGCGGGCTTCGCGTCTATAAGCCGCCTCACATGAGCCCGCGCGTCCCGCGGGCTCTTCGGTTTCCATGCAATCAACCGATCGCCGCCGGAGCTCTCGACGAGCTCGAGCTTGGCGCACCGGGATTTTAACAAGAACGAGGATGGGCCATGGCCAACACCGTGTCCGCCAAGAAGATGACCCGCAAGATCGTGAAGCGCACCGCGATCAACAAGTCGCGTCGCAGCCGGATGCGGACTTTCGTCCGCAAGGTCGAAGAGGCCATCGCTGCCGGCAATCAGACCGAGGCCGTCGCCGCCCTGCGCGCCGCCGAGCCGGAGATGATGCGCGCCGCTCAGAAGGGCATCGTGCATAAGAACACCGCGTCGCGGAAGGTCTCGCGCCTCGCGAGCCGCATCAAGACGCTGAGCGCTTAAGAAGCAGCTTCCAAGCTTGCTTTTGAACGTCGATCAGACCCGGCCTCGCGGCCGGGTTTTTTCGTGTCCGGAGGCCGGATTCGGGCTCCAAATTTTATCCACACGACAGCTTGACTTTATCCCCGATCGACAGGTTGGAAGCTCCACAGAGCGGATTCAAACTGCACATAAAACATCCATCTTATTCAATAGCTTAGCAGGCAAAGCATCGCGAAGCATCAGAATCACCCACGAGTCTCAGCGAATCGGTTCTGAATCAAGGTTGCGAAAAGACTCTTTTTTCAGGCCTCCGGACAGGCTGTGATGGAACTGTGAATCAGTTGAAGAGTCAGGACTTTAAAGCCCAGATTCAAAACCTGTGGACGAGGCTGTGAACGCAAGCGGGGGCTTGCGAGGGCCTGCGACTCGACTCGGCCGTATTGCACCCCGTCCCGCACCCTGTGTAAGGTCAATTTGCTTCAACGGCTCGCCGTGAAGTCTTTCACTCAAAGTTCGAACTAAATTCACCATGTGCGGGGATAGGTCGTTGTTTCACACTCTCAAGAAGCAAGCGGAGGCTCGTCCTTTACCGAGAGGTAAACTTGGTAGACCTTGAGTGAAGACGAAGGAGACGACAGTCAGCGATCGTCTCGACTTAAAAGCATTCAAATAATCTTTAGTACAATTGGGGGCGCCACGTTTTGGATAACCTGTGAGGCCTTTGTGCCTTGGTGTTCGAAACGGGTCATGCGTGGGGGTTTCCGACCTTAAAGAAGGCGGAACCTCGTGGAGGAACATTGATGTATCGCAGCGAAGATCACCGCACCTTTGCCGCTCCCAGCGAGAACGGCATGGAGGCTCCGGGCGAGCAATCGGCATCGGATGTATGGACCCGGGTCAAGCGCCGTCTCCGCGCCGAGCTGGGAGAGGACATCTTCGCGAGCTGGTTCGGACGTCTCGAGCTGGATTCGGTGATCGAGGGCTGCGCCTATCTCACCGTTCCCACCCGCTTCCTGAAAAGCTGGATCGAGTCTCATTATGCCGACCGGGTTCTGGCCGTTTACCGCTCGGAGAGCGGTGACGTGGAGCGCGTCTCCATCGGCGTGCGCAGCACCCTCGGGCGTGATCCGGCGGCCCAGCGTCGCGTGAGCGACGCGCCCCGGCCGGCCCCGGCTGCCTCCATGGCGCTCCCGAGCGTCTCGGGAGAGCTCAAGACCCCGTCCATGGCGGCTCCCCAGGAGGAGCGCGGCGAAAGCGGCGATCTCGGCGGCGCGCCGCTCGATTCCCGCCTCACCTTCGAAAGCTTCATCGTCGGCCGCTCCAACGCGCTCGCCCATGCGGCGGCGGACCGGGTCGCCCACGCCCAGAACGGCCAGGCGATCTACAACCCGCTCTATCTCCATGCGGGCGTCGGCCTCGGCAAGACCCATCTCCTCCATGCCATCGGCCATGAGGTGCGCGCGCAAGGCCGCCGCGTCATCTATCTGACCGCCGACCGCTTCATGTACGGCTTCGTGGCCTCCCTGAAGGCGCAGACCTCACTGGCCTTCAAGGAGCGTCTTCGAGGCATCGACCTGCTCATCATCGATGACGTGCAGTTCATCCAGGGCAAGCAGATCCAGCAGGAATTCGGCCACACCCTGAACGCCCTCATCGATGCGGGCCGTCAGATCGTGATCGCCGCCGACCGTCCGCCGGCCGATCTGGAGAACCTGGATGAGCGCGTGCGCTCGCGTCTCGCCGGCGGCCTCGTGGTTGAGGTCAGCGCGCTCGACGAGGCGCTGCGCACCTCCATCCTCACCACCCGCGTC
>Ga0180218_1002248_pt1 | contig 10253 bp, 9 predicted proteins | sample eDN3rd37CKraftBY_FD_151334 | JGI IMG/M metagenome (GOLD analysis project Ga0180218, IMG submission 151334) | Enriched backyard soil microbial communities from Emeryville, California, USA - eDNA 3rd pass 37_C Kraft BY (version 2) (version 2) | ecosystem: Environmental > Terrestrial > Soil >... | reverse complement strand
CATCGTTCATCCCGACGATGGTGAGCGAGAGGTCCAGCAGCACGTAGGGGTTGGGCGAAGCGCTGAAAAGCGCTTCAAAGTTGATCGTCTTCAATCGCAATGCTGGTCAGCCGCCAGCCCCCTCGTTGATGCAAGGCAGAGCTTGTCCGAATCTAGGCTGCGCTCTGCCAAGTACCATAGGGTCAAGCGATTCATCCGGTCACTGTGACCGATGCGACACGGGGAGATCGGGAGGCCTCCGAACGAAGTCCGATGCGCACCCGCTCAGCCGTCGTACTCGATCCGCACCCGGGCCGCCGCCTGCCGGGCCTGTTCGCGCGCCTCCTCGACCGTGCGACCGGAGGCCAGGGCGACACCCATGCGGCGGTGCTTCCTGGTCGTGGGCTTCCCGAAGATGCGCACCTCGACCTCGGAATCCGCCGATCCGAGCGCGAGAGCCTCCCGAATTCCCTCGATCCTGAACCGCTCGGACTCCCGGTCGGCCAGGATCACCGCGGAGGCGGTGGGGCCATGCAGCCGGATCCGGGGGATCGGCAGGCCCAGGACGGCGCGGGCGTGGAGATCGAACTCCGAAAGATTCTGGGAAAGAAGCGTCACGAGACCCGTATCGTGTGGACGCGGCGACAGTTCGGAGAAGATCACCTCGTCGCGGGTGACGAAGAACTCGACCCCGAAAATCCCGTATCCTCCGAGATTGTCGACGACTTTCCGCGCCATGTCCTTGGCCTCGGCGAGCAGCTTCTCGGTCATGGGAGTCGGCTGCCAGGATTCCTGGTAGTCGCCCCGTTCCTGACGGTGACCGATGGGCTCGCAGAACGAAACGCCATCACGGGAACGGATCGTCAGAAGGGTGATCTCGTACTCGAAAGCAATGAATTCCTCGACGATGACCTTCTTCCGGTCACCGCGCATGTTCGCCACGGCATCGTTCCAGGCCTGCTCGAGCTCATCCTCCGTGCGCACGGTGCTCTGCCCCTTTCCGGAAGACGACATGACCGGCTTGATCACGCAGGGCAGGCCCGTATGCGCGGCCCCTGCCCTCACCTCCTCGAGACTTTCCGCGTAACGGTACTTGGAGGTGCGCAGGCCGAGTTCAGTCGCGGCAACCTCCCGGATCCGGTCGCGGTTCATGGTCAGCGAGGCGGCCCGGGCGGACGGAACGACCGTAAATCCTTTATCCTCGAATTCCTGCAGCACCTCCGTCCGGATCGCCTCGATTTCCGGAACGATGAAATCGGGCCGGTGCTTCTCGATGGCGCGCCTGAGAGCATCCGCGTCGAGCATGGAGAAGACCTCGGCCCCGTCCGCCACCTGCATGGCGGGGGCGGCGGGATAGCTGTCGCAGGCCACCACATGGCAGCCATAGCGTTTGGCCGAGATCACGAACTCCTTGCCGAGTTCGCCCGATCCGAGGAGAAGAATCTTGGCTGTGAACACGGGAATGCCTTTCATTCGGTGGGGCTGAGGTTCCATATAGGAGCGGGAGAGCCGTTGCTTCAGGCATCAATGGCCGACCGGTGCAGCGAGGTCGAGTCCCAACACCGTCCACTCGACCATCGATAGGCCTTATTCACATAGGATAATGCCGATCCTCGGTCGTTTTTCGAGCACCGTGAAAATCCCCATTCGACGGCTTTTTCGAGCCGCTCCATGGATCAAGTCCCCATAGGGTCGCGTTCATCATGGGCAGGATGTCTGCCGCGCTTGCGCTGAATGCAGCCCTGCCGTCTCAATCGCGCATTACGCAATCGGAAGATCGATGGGTTAAGGGGTCTGCCCAGGAGAAGCCCAATGCTAGCAAAGAATAAATCGTCCGAAAGCCGAAACCGGCGCGTGACCCGCGTAGAACCCCCGGTCCTGGAGGAGGCGATCGTCGCGGCACAGGGCCTGACCGATGACATCGACAGCCAGGTCGAGATTGCCTCGCAGCTCATGGGCCTCCCGGAGGACGAAGTCCGCCCCGCCGTGCTGAAGGCGGTCCAGCCTCGCCGGTCCGAGCGGCTGCCCGAGCGCATGATCATGCCCGAGCGGGCAGACGGTCCGAAAGTCGTGGTGGTCGAGCGCAGGCGTCCCCGTCTCGTCATGCCGAGATAGTTTCCCTATTCTCCCCATCCCATCTGGGCGCGCCGGCCGCGACAGCCTGTCCGTTCGCATCCTCACCGCCGCCGCCTCGCGGGATCGTTGGACCATGGTCAAAGGTATCCTCTTTGCTTTTCTCGCCTTTGCCGTCTTCGCCTGGGGCGATGCGGTGGTGAAGGAGATCGGCCATGGCCTTGATCCCTTCGAGGTGACATTCTTCGGGTATCTCCTTCCCTTTCTCCTGTCGCCGGTCTTCATGAAATCCGGAGACGGGCTCGTCGACCTCGTGCGATGGAACAGGCCCTGGCTCATGGGGCTCCGTGTGTTCCTGATCGCCGTTACGACGCCACTCAGCGTCATGGCCTTTCGGAGCCTCCCTTTTGCGGAGGCCTTCGCCCTTCTGTTCCTGATGCCGAGCCTCGTCACGATCCTGTCGATCTTCATCCTGAAGGAGCATGTCAGGTGGCGCCGCGGCCTTGCGGTCTGCGCCGCCTTCATCGGCGTCCTCATCATCGTGCGTCCCGGCTTCAAGGAATTTCTGCCCGGCCATCTGGCGGCGCTCGCGGCGGCTTTGTGTTCGGCCGGTGGCGTCATCACGGGCCGAATGATCGGCCATACGGAAAAGCGCTTCACCCTGATCGGCACCGTCTTCCTGGCAACGATGGCCATCGCGGGAATCCTGATGATTCCAGGCTTCACATGGCCAACGACCTATCAATGGGTGCTGCTGCTCGCCTTCGCGGCAACCGCCTTCGCCGCGCAAGCGCTGTTCATCATCGCGACCATGTATGCTCCGGCCGACCGCCTCGGCGCGGCTCAGTACAGTCAGATCCTCTGGGCCCTGGCCATCGGCGCCCTGTTCTTCGACGAGTGGCCGGATGCCATGGCGCTGGTCGGCATCTTCATCGTCGTGGCCGCGGGTCTGTTCATCTTCGCCCGGGAGCAGATCCTCAAGCGAGACCTGCCGCAGGGCGAGCTCCAGCCAAGCCTATCCGATCCGCGAGCGTAGCGGCCTTCCTGTCGCATTCGTGATCCGGGGCCGGGACTTCCGTGCCCGCATTCGTTCCCTCACTCCTCTCGCTGCCCTATCTCCACCTCCATGGCGCCCTGATCGCTCGAACCCCGAGCCAGGGCCGAAAATTGGCTGGGTGGTTCGTTTGGCAGGCGCATATATCAACCGGATCGGCACCGCCGTGCCGCAGCATGATGTCCATGAGACCTTCATCGGCTTCGTCGATCAGTTCCTGCCCGAGCGGAAAGACAGGCTGATCTTCAAGCGGATGGTCCAGCGGTCCGGGATCGAGCACCGCTACTCCACCCTGACCCCGAGCGAGAACCTGCAAGCCTCGGCAGACCAGGAGGGCTTTTTCCAGCGCGGGCAGTTTGCCGGGACGGGCGCCCGCATGAAGCGTTTCGAGACCCATGCGATCGATCTCGCACAGCAGGCTATCGAGGCGCTCGACCTGAACGAGGATCTTGCCTCGATCACCCACATGGTCGTGGCCTCCTGCACCGGATTCACCGCGCCGGGCCTCGACCAGCAGATCATGGAGAGGCTGGGGCTCGATCCGTCCATCGAGCGGACCATGGTGGGCTTCATGGGCTGCGCCGCCGCCGTCAATGCCCTGAAGCTTGCCCATCACATCGTCCGGTCCGAGCCGAGCGCCAAGGTGCTGGTCGTCAATCTGGAGCTTTGCACACTCCACCTCCAAGAGACCTCCGACATGGAGGTGATCCTCACCGCCCTGCTCTTCGGCGACGGATGCGCGGCCAGCCTCGTTTCGGCCGAGCCGACCGGCATCGCGCTCAAGGATTTTCGCGTCGCGACGATCCCCGATACCCTGGATCTCATCACCTGGCGCATCGGGGATGCCGGATTCGAGATGAGCCTGTCCGGCGAGGTGCCCCAGCAGATCACCAGGGCCCTTCGGCATGAGGCGACGCGCAACGACGGCGGCGGCATCCTGCGCGGCCAGCACAAGGACGACTTCGACCTCTGGGCCGTCCACGCCGGTGGAAGAACGATCCTCGACGCGGTGGAACAGGGCCTCGACCTCGCCCCCGATGCATTGCACTGGTCACGGGGCGTGCTGCGGGATTTCGGCAACATGTCCTCCGCCACGCTGATGTTCGTTCTCGGCCGGATCATGCAGGATGCTCCCCGGAACTCGAACGGGTTCGGAATGGCCTTCGGCCCGGGACTTGTGGCCGAGACCTTCCGCTTCACGCTTGCCGAATAGAGGCTGCTGCCATGGGCCGGAGTTTTGCCGAACGAAGCCCCGAGACGGAGTGGATGGACACCGAGACCGTCAGCCTGGAGGATTACCGGGCCTGTCTGAAGGACCTGGCCATGGTCAACGTGGTGACCATGACCCACGGTCCGGTCCTGAAATGGCTCGACCGGGCCACCCGTCGGCTGCCTCCCCATGAACGTGTGACGATCCTCGACGTCGGATACGGCTACGGCGACCTGCTGCGGCGGATCCACGACTGGAGCCGTCACAGGAACCATCCAGTCGATCTTATCGGCGTCGATCTCAACCCCATGAGCGAACCGATCGCCCGTGCCGCGACGCCGCCTGGCGTCACCATAGATTTCCGAACCGGCAATGTCTTCGACTTCAAGCCCGAGCACCCCGTCGACTTCATCATCTGCTCGCAGACGACACATCACATGACCAATGCCGAACTGGCGGACTTTGTCCGGTGGATGGAGCGGGTGGCGGCTCGCGGCTGGTTCATCGCGGACCTCTATCGCCACCCGGTCCCGTTCCATTTCTTCCGGGCGCTGTCGTGGGCTGCCCGCTGGCATCGCTTCGTCCGGCATGACGGCCCGATCTCGATTGCCCGCAGCTTCCGCCGGAAGGACTGGGAGACGATCCTGGCATCGGCCGGCCTCGAACCCGGCGTGGCCCGGATCCGCTGGTATCCGTCCTTCCGGCTCTGCGTGAGCCGCTTGAAATGAGCGGAATCTGCGAGGAGGTCGTTGTCATCGGCGGCGGTCTTGCCGGTGCGTCGGCCGCCTGTGTCCTCGCGGATGCCGGCCGTTCCGTCCTGGTGATCGAACGCGACCCGGCCCCACGGGACAAGGTCTGCGGCGAGTTCCTGAGCATCGAGGCGCAAACCTATCTGGCCCATCTCGGCGTCGATCTCGACGGCCTTGGCGCAAGCCGCATCTCGCGCCTGCGCCTTGTGCGGAAGCGCAGGCTGATCGACGTTGCCTTGCCCTTTGTCGCCAGAGGGTTGTCCCGCAGGGTTCTGGACGAGGCTCTGTTGCGGCAGGCCGAATCTCGCGGCGCCCGCATCGCCAGAGGTCAGGCCGTGAGGTCGATTTTCGCCGACCGGGCGCAGCTCCGCATCGGGATGGGACTGGACAGTTCCATCGCAGCCGAGAGCGTCTTCCTGGCCACCGGCAAGCATGATGTCCGTGGAGCAAAACGGGCGTCGACCGATGCCATGAACGACCTCATCGGCTTCAAGTTGCATTATCGCTTGGCAAAGGAGGCACGGCAGGCCCTCGAAGGTGCTGTCGAAGTCGTCCTCTTCCGCGGCGGGTATGCCGGCCTTCAGATGATCGCGCAGGAGATTGCCAATCTCTGCCTCGTCGTGTCCCGGCGCCGCTTCGAACAGGTCGGCAAGAGCTGGGACAGCCTCCTCGGCTCCATCGTGGACGAATGTCCGCACCTGGGCGGGCGGCTGCAAGGCGCCCAGCCCCTCTTCGAGCGCCCGCTATCGATCTTCCAAATCCCCTATGGCTTTCTGTACAGGCCGGTTGCGGGCGAACCGCAAGGATTGTTCCGGCTGGGCGATCAGGTCGGTGTCATTCCCTCCTTCACCGGCGAAGGCATGTCGATTGCCCTGCACAGCGGATGCCTCGCGGCTTCGATCTTTCTCGAGCATGGCCAAACGGCCTCACGCTTCCACGACCGCATCCGGTTGGACATCCACCGCTCGATCCAGCTGGCCTCCGGTCTGAACCGCACCGTGCGGCACGCGGCCGGCCAGCAGGCGGTCTTTCAGATCCTGCGGCTCTGGCCTGCCGCCATGCGGCATGTCACGACACTGACCCGCGTGCAGGAGGCATCGATGCACAAGGTGCTCTTCGCGTCATGATCCTCCCCAGGGAGACCCCGTCGCCGGCTTCGGTTGCGGATCACTACGACGAGCTCGACCCGTTCTACCGCGAGATCTGGGGCGAGCATGTTCACCACGGCCTCTGGACGAGCGGACGTGAAACGCCGGACGAGGCGGTGGAAGCCCTGATCGCGTATCTGGCCGACACATTGGCGCTCGAGCCCGGGCAGCATGTCTGCGACATCGGCTGCGGCTATGGCGCGACGGCGGAATGGCTTGCCGGGCATTTCGACGTTCACGTCACCGGCGTCACCCTTTCGCCCGCGCAGCTCCGGCAGGCGGAGAGGCGGGCGGCCGGATCGTCCCTACTCCATTTCATGCGGCAGGACTGGCTTGCGAACACGTTCCAGAGTGAGACCTTCGATCATGTGTTCGCCATCGAGAGTTCCGAACACATGCCTGACAAGCAGCGCTTCTTCGACGAAGCCTACCGCACCCTTCGACCGGGCGGACGGCTTGCCGTCTATGTTTGGCTCGCCCGGGATAAAGCCCGAGCTTGGGAGGTGCGGTTTCTCCTCGAGCCAATCTGCCGCGAAGGCTGCCTGCCTGGAATGGGGACAGCATCGGAATATCGCGATTGGGCCGAAAAGGCCGGGTTCGAGGTCGATGGAATCGAGGATCTCAGCGCGAAAGTGAAGCGCACCTGGACACTCTGCACCGGGCGCGTGGCGATGAAACTTCTCACTCAGGCGCGTTATCGGCGCTATCTGCTCGATGCGCGCTCCAGGAACCGCATCTTCGCCCTGAGCCTTCCTCGTATCTGGCTGGCCTATACGACAGGTTCGATGGTTTATGGCCTCCTCACAGCACACAAGCCATCAAGCCTCGCCTGATCTCACGGATTCCGTGCAGCCTCGGCAAGCCGCTCCGCCGTGTCATTCGCTCCCATCGCGCCGGCCAAGGCCTCTGCCGTGAGGCCGCCCGCATCCTGAGCCGCGAGATCCGCTCCCCTGGACAGAAGTACATCGACGATTTCGATGCGGTTGAACATCGCAGCGATCATGAGCGGGGTCTTTCCGCCCTCGCTGCGGCCGTTGGCATCCGCGCCTCCATCCAAAAGGCATTGAACCGTCGCCATGTCGCCTTTGAAGGCGGCGCCAGCCAAGGGCGTCTGCCCGCGATCATTGGCGAGTTCCGGATCCGCGCCGTGCGACAGGAGGACCTGCACGGTATCGACATGCCCATGATAGCTCGCGAGCATCAGGAGCGAGTCACCCTTCTCGTTCCGAAGGTTCGGCGGCAGCCCCATGCGCAGCAAGTCCCCGAGTTCCTGCGCCTGCCCTGCCCTTGCATGCTGGAACACCCGCTGGGCAAAGGCGATGGTTTCCTCGTCGAGTTCCGGCTTGGGCGGTTCATTCTGCATCGCATTCTCCGGCGATAGGCGTGCCTCAGACAGACGCCAGCGTCCTGGCGAGAAGATCGAGAGCGGCCGGACCGTCGACCCCCGTGGCGACTTGAACCAACGCTCCGCTCTCCCCGATCGTCAACGCACCCGCATCCTCGGTGGGTCCGGTGCCGACGCTCAGGCGCAAATCCTCCAGCCGGAAGAGTTCCGGCGCCAGCGCGAACAGCATCACGCAGGGATCGTGAAGCGGTCGGCTCTCCCGATGGGTCGACGTCTCGAAATAGGACGCGATCAGCTCGGCGACCATCGATGCGAGAGCCTTTCCGGATGCCGAAAGCGCCTCCGTGAATTCCCGCGTAGCGCGGACCTGGCGCGTGACATCCAGCGGCACGAGCACGAGCGGAAGCCCGGACGACACGACGACATCCGCCGCCTCCGGATCGGCCCAGAGGTTGAACTCCGAATGCGGACCCACATTGCCGGCCTCGTAGATCACGCCTCCCATGGCGATGATCTTGCCGATGCGCTTGGCGGCCTCCGGATTGTCGAGGATCAGGCGGGCGATGTTCGTGAGCGGCCCGAGGGCGAAAACGTCCACGCTGCCCGCCGGCTCGCCGAGCAGGAATTCCGCCAGCCATTCGGCCGCGGATCGGCTCTCCGGCGGCCGTGCGGGCGCAGGCAGAGCGACCCCACCGATGCCGTCCTTGCCGTGCAGGTTCAGGGGCTCGGGTCCCGGCCGGGACAGCGGGGCCGCCGCGCCCATGAACACGGGAATGTCATGCCGGCCCGCAAAGGCGAGCAGACGGCCCGCATTGCGCGTCGTCGTGTCGATGCCGATGTTTCCGGCGACGGTCGTGATCCCGGCAATGGTGAATGCGGGCGCGGCAAGCGCGAGAAGGATGCCGATGGCATCGTCGATGCCGGGATCCGTATCGATGACGATGTGCCGGGGTTTTACGTGAGGCATGACGGGGTTAGAAACCTTGCAGTGAGTCCGTGAAGCCGCTTATCCGACACCGGACCGAGTTTGACCATAGCCACAGGTGCATCGTGACCCCATCAGCCTCGCTTCCCGACGATCTCCTGGTGAATGCCGGGGACGAGGTGCGCATCCGGCAGGATCTCGTTCTGGTGGCGCTCGGCAAGCGCCCGGCCGATATGCTGTTGCGGGTCGGACGCCTGCTCGACGTTCATACACGCACTTGGCTCGAGGATCAGGAGATCGCCATCCGCGGTCGGCGCATCGCCTGGACCGGGCCTGCGGGAACATATCCCGGAACGGCCATCGCCCGTGCCGACAGGAGCGATCTGGCAGCCGTTCCCGGCTTCGGTGAGGTGCATAAGCATATCGAGAGCTCGCATGTCACACCCGAACACGAAGCGGCTCTCGTATTGCCGCGCGGCAATACGTGGACCTGCGAGGCCAGCCACGAGTTCTCGAACGTGGATGGGCCGCACAATCTCGAATTCTGGCTGACCGCCCGCCGCCACGGCTCGCCGATGAAAATCTTCCCGCTGCCCGGATCGGCCGTTCCGCCGACCGCCTACGAATGGGGCGGCGGATACTACGGATACGACGAGCAGGCGGGCTTCCTGAAACAGAGCCTCATGGTCGCGGGCCTCGACGAGGTGATGGACTGGCCCGCCGTATGGAATCCGGAAAACCCGTCGCACAAGCGACTCTGGGGCATGATCCAGGCTACATTCGAGAAGCGTGGCGTGGTGGAAGGGCACGGCGCGGGCCTGCGCGATCTCAACTCCATCAATGCCTTCGCAGCGGCGGGGCTCGCCTCCGATCACGAGGGTTGGACGGCCGAGGAAGTCTGGGACAAGCTGCGTCACGGCATCTTCATCGAGATCAGGCCGCATTCGATGCCCGAGATCATCGCCGGGCTGATCGAGCGCGGCCTCTCCGACTGGTCGCAGGTGGCCTTCGCGACGGATGACCGGAGCGCATCGGACACGCTGCGGATGGGTGCAACGGATTACAATGTCCGCCTCGCCATCGAGTCGGGCCTTCAGCCAGAAATCGCGATCCAATGCGTGACCATCAACCCGGCCCGCCACATGCGCTTGACCCCGTGGGTCGGCAGCATCGCGCCCGGGCGCTTCGCGGATGTCGTGCTGCTCGACGATGTGGAAAAGCTCTCGATTGCCGAGGTCTGGGCGGACGGACAGCCCGTGTCCAAGGGACCGGACTATCTCGGGCCGCTCCCCGCCATCGAATGGCCCCAGTGGGCCACGAACACCGTGAACATCCAGCGCAAGATTGTGCCCCAGGATTTCGCCATCGCGGCCGAATCAGGTCGGAGCATGATGCAGGCGGCGCTGCTGCGCCCGTTCCACTGGCACGACGATTTCATTACGATGGAGCTGCCTGTCGAGAACGGCGAGGTGCAGCGCGATCCGGCACGAAACGTCACCAAATTCGCCATCGTCGACCGCTTCTCCGGCGAGGGACGTATCTCCCGCATGTTCTGGCTCGGCTGCGGCCCGAAGACACCCGATACCGCCGTCGGCTGCACGGTCGCCCATGACAAGCACAATCTCTGGATCGTCGGCTCGTCGGACGAGGCCATGGCGATGGTGGCCAACAGGGTGGCGGAAATTGGCGGCGGCTGGGTTCTCGTCAGCGGCGGCAAGGTCGTAGCCGAGGTGCGCTACGAGATCGGCGGCCTGATGACCCAGCGCCCAG
>Ga0180218_1002247_pt1 | contig 10262 bp, 11 predicted proteins | sample eDN3rd37CKraftBY_FD_151334 | JGI IMG/M metagenome (GOLD analysis project Ga0180218, IMG submission 151334) | Enriched backyard soil microbial communities from Emeryville, California, USA - eDNA 3rd pass 37_C Kraft BY (version 2) (version 2) | ecosystem: Environmental > Terrestrial > Soil >... | reverse complement strand
CGGCTGTCGCGGGAAACGTCCGGTCCGGCGTTGCTGTTGCGCAGATGACGAGGTCGATATCGACGGGATCAATTCCTGCGCGCACCAATGCCTGCTTGGCCGCGGCGGCTCCGAGGTCCGACGTCAGCTCGTTCTCATCGGCGATGTACCGGGTGACGATGCCGGAGCGCTCTTGAATCCAAGCGTCGCTCGTGTCGACGATTTTCGCGAGATCGTGGTTTGTCACGACGCGCTTGGGAAGATGCGCACCGACGCCGCGGATGACAGAGCGGAGAACTGCCAAATCTATGCCTTTCCGAGCGGGCTACCGGCCGCGCTCTGCGGCGGCGAACCGCCGCCAGCAGCCGAAAGCTTGTGATGAAAACTGTCGATGTCGGCTGTCAAACGCCCGATCAGCCCCGAATCGGCCATCTCGTACGCAAGATCGACTGCGCTCGCAAATCCAAACGCGTCCGTGCCGCCGTGGCTCTTCACCGCAATGCCGTTGAGCCCAAGAAACGTGCCGCCATTAACGCGGCGCGGGTCCATCTTGTCCTTCAGCACGCGGAACCCGCCTTGAGCGAGTAAGGCGCCGATCTTGGTCAGCAGAGAACTCGTCATGGCGGCGCGCAGGTAGGTACCGATCTGCTTCGCGGTGCCCTCTGCGGTTTTCAGAGCGATGTTTCCGGCGAAGCCTTCAACGACCAGGACATCGACCGCACCGACACCGATCTGATCGCCTTCGACAAACCCTTTGTATTCCAAGGGCAAGGCATCGATCGACTTCAGCAGCGCATGCGCGGCCTTCACGTCCTCGTTGCCTTTCATCTCTTCCGTGCCGACGTTCAGCAGGCCAACGGACGGCCTTTCGATGTGGAACACGGCGCGCGCCATTGCTGCGCCCATGAGGGAGAAATCAGCCAACTGATCCGCGGTCGCGCCGATGTTGGCGCCAACGTCGAGCACGATGCATTCCGATTTGATCGTCGGCCAGATCGCTGCGATTGCGGGGCGTTCGATCCCCTTGATCGGCCGAAGGACAAGCTTGGCGATTGCCATCAATGCGCCGGTGTTACCGGCTGAAACGGCGGCGTCGGCCTCGCCCGTTTTCACGGCTTCGAGCGGCAGCCACATGCTGGAGCCCTTGCCACGGCGCAGCGCCTGGCTCGGCTTCTCCTCCATGGCGATCACGTGATCGGTATGGACAATGCGGGACTTGGCGCGAAGCGCCGGGTGCGGGGCCAGCGCGGCTTCAATGCGCGCTTGGTTGCCGTACAGGATGAAACTCAACGCCGGCTGGCGCTCAAGTGACAATGCCGCCCCGGGGATGACAACCTCCGGGCCGTGATCGCCACCCATTGCGTCGAGTGCAATAGTCTTTGGGCTCGCCATTTGTCGTCGATTGCCGCTCAGGTCGTGTTGGCACAGAGGAATAGTGCCAGACCCGGCAGGGCCTATCTCTCCCCGAAATTCGGCGAGACCATAGCCTTTTGCTGCCCGCCCACAAGGCGAAAACGCACCTCGTGACAGAAGCACTCACATCTATTGGTATTCTCTTGACTTTTTCCGCACATATCGCAGCCGCATGCCGTCATTGAGGACGAGTCCGGAGCGGCCGGGAAACGTGAATCAGCTGCCGGGCTTCAGCTTGGACAGCGCCGCAAAGGGGCTGACCTTTTCCGGCTCCGCGGCCTTCGGATCCTGCCAATTGAACTCGGCGTCCGGACGGCGGGGATAAGGATTGAGGGAAGCAGCCAACGTCTCATAGACGATCCGTCCGACGGGGATAGCTCCATTCTCGAGCAGCTCGACTTCGGCGGCATCGAGAATTTCGGCTTCCTCCTCGTCAGCGGGAAGATCAATCTCGGGGAAGAATTCAACCTCGTACTCGGCGTTTACATTGCCGTTTACGGGCTCGAGCGACACCACGCAGGCCTGCTCCACTGCAGCGACGATCGTTCCACGCAGCCGATAACCGTCGCCCGCTATGGCGTTGATGCGATAGCTCGTGGAGAGGCTCGTGACCTTCAGGATGTCGAGGGCCTGCGCAATCGCCTGGCATTCCTCAGGCGTTGCCTCGCGCGACCGCTGCAGTCCGCCGGCGGGAATATCGATTGAGCGTTCGCTCCAGTTCAATGGTTGGTCGGTCACGTCGTTGATACCTTAGGTTTCGATGTGGCGGCCGCGAGCAGCCGGCTCGCCGTTCCATCGTTTACGAAGACTTCGAATTCCAGGTCCGATAGAGCGCTGGACGCTGCTTGCATATAGTGAGCGAGCGCCACGGCGTCTTCTTCCCGCTCCCCGGCACCATCATAAACATAGCCGCGGAGCGCCTCCGTCAGCTTGGGCGAAGCAGTGCTGAGCGAGCCTGCGCCGCTCAATCCACTGCGGTAGCTCGCGGCGCGCTCATAGAACCCTGCGGCTGCGCGCTTAACCTTCTTGGGGACCGTTAGATCCCCTACCCCCATCTCGCGCATGCAGTCATCCATGTCGACGACGAAGGCTTCGATCGTTCTCCTGGCCAGCTCGTCGGCCTCGCCTCCTTTTCCCCGCAGCGCTTCGAGCGCGAGAAAAAGATGAATTGCAACCAGCTCGAAGCGGCCTTCCGGTGTGTCCGGAACGCCGAGGCGGCCGTAAAACGCCTGCTGCCGCGCCGCGGTCACGACGCTGCCATAAAGCTCTTCTGCTTTGCGGCCGGTATCTGCTCGTTGCCTCAGCCATCGCAACATCGTGAGGGGTCCTTGGTTGGCGGCATGAGCAAATGTCTGGGGATCATGCCTGGCGGCAACGCCGTCGCGCAGTTGCCGGCCTTCGACGCACAATCTAAACACACGCCGGCGATAGGGCGAAGAGATTCGCGCCAATGAAAGTTCAAATGAGACAGCACGGCCAAAGAAGTCGGCATCTAAAAGCAATCGTCCGGTCGGGCGTGATGGCCGCGACCCTCGTCTGGCCAACGCTCATGCTGACGGCATGCGGGACGCCGACGATCACGAAGCATGGTCAGCAGTTCCGCGCGACCGACTTGCAAGCCGTGCAGCCCGGCATGAGCCAGGACCAAGTGCGCACCGCGCTCGGCACGCCGGCGACAACCGCCGTGGTCGGCGACGGGCGCGCGTTCTATTATATATCGAGCACCGAAAGCCAGAAGTCGTTTTTCCTTCCCACCGAGACCGACCGGCAGGTGGTGGCGGTCTACTTCAACCAAGGCGGCACCGTCGACACCATCGCCAACTACGGCCTGAAGGACGGCAAGATCTTCGATTTCGTCAGCCGCAAGACACCGGCCCCTGGCGGCAAGGACGAAGGCATCCTGAAGCAGCTCTTCCGCAACCTCGGCAAGCAGCAGCTCTTCGGCAGCAGCGGCTGATCCGGCCTATTTAGCCAAGTTTACCACAGCAAACGACCGCGATTTGCCGGGCGTGCCGCGTGCTATGATGCCGTTGCAGCGCTGCGATTGAAACCGCGCTGGCCAAGAAGCAGTTAGACGGGTGGCGGGCGCGCCGCTTCGGTGCCCGATCTTTAACGCAACCGCGGCTAGGTATCAGATGAGCGAAAACATCGACGTTGGCTTTATGGTCTTTCTGGCGGACGGCCAGGAGGGCATCGGCGCCGTCCGCGAGGTCACGCCGACCTCCATTGTCATCTACATCGAGAACGCCGGAGAATTCGTCGTGCCGCGATCGGCGATCAGGGACGTGCACTCGGAAAAGGTGATTCTAAAGGCTGAGCTTCTCGATAAGCGTTTGCTGCAAGCCATCGGCCACGAACACGACAGCGAAGATCCCAACCTCGTCGGTTGACGCCGCCTGCGGTCAAGCTGCGAACCGTCAAAGACAAAGGCCCCGGAAAATCGCTCCGGGGCCTTCGAGTTTTTGAGGTGCGTTGTAATTACCAGTGGGCCAGAACTGCGAGCAGCAGCAGCGCCACGATGTTGGTGATCTTGATCGCCGGGTTGACGGCGGGACCCGCCGTATCCTTGTAGGGATCGCCGACAGTATCACCGGTCACGGACGCCTTATGAGCTTCCGAGCCTTTCACGTGCTTGACGCCGTCCTTGTCGACGAAGCCGTCCTCGAAGCTCTTCTTGGCATTATCCCAAGCGCCGCCGCCAGACGTCATCGAGATGGCAACGAAGATGCCGGTGACGATCACGCCGAGCAGCATTGCACCAACGGCGGAGAAAGCCGCGCCCTTGCCCGCAATCGCGTTGACCACGATGAAGAGCACGATGGGCGAGAGAACCGGTAGCAGCGAAGGCACGATCATTTCCTTGATCGCCGCACGCGTCAGCAAGTCGACGGCGCGGGCGTAGTCGGGCTTCGACGTTCCCTTCATGATGCCGGGATTGGCTTTGAACTGACGGCGCACCTCTTCAACAATCGAGCCCGCCGCGCGGCCGACGGCCGTCATGGCAAGCCCGCCGAACAGGAACGGGATCAGACCGCCGAGCAGCAGGCCGGCGACGACATACGGGTTGTCGAGGCCGAAGTTCACCTGCACGTCCTTGAAGAACTGATAGCCGGTTGCGTCGGGAGCGTTGGCTGCAGCGATGAAGTGCTGCAGGTCATAGTTGTAGGCCGCAAACAGCACGAGCGCGCCGAGACCGGCGGAGCCGATGGCGTAGCCTTTGGTAACCGCCTTCGTCGTGTTGCCGACGGCGTCGAGCGCGTCGGTCGAGCGGCGGACTTCCTTCGGCAGGCCAGCCATTTCCGCGATGCCGCCGGCGTTGTCCGTCACCGGGCCGAAGGCATCGAGGGCCACGATCATGCCGGCGAGGCCGAGCATTGTCGTTGTTGCGATCGCGGTGCCGAAGAGACCGCCGAGCGTGTAGGTCGCGATGATGGCGGCGACGATGGCGATCGTCGGGAGCGCACAGGCCTCAAGAGAAACTGCGAGACCCTGGATCACGTTCGTGCCGTGCCCGGTCACCGATGCCTGACTGATCGACTTCACCGGGCGATAGCCGATGCCGGTGTAGTATTCGGTGATCCAGACGATCAGCCCCGTGAGCGCCAGGCCGACGATCCCGCACAGGAACAGGTTCCAGCCTGTGATCGTCTGCCCGGCCGCCGTTCCGACATCTCCCATGCCGCCAAGCACGTATTCAGTCGCGACCCACAGACCGAAGATCGACAGGACAGCGGATGCGATCACGCCGCGATAGAGCGCGCCCATGATCGAGCCGTTGGTGCCGAGTTTCACGAAGTAGGTGCCGATGATGGAGGTGACGATGCAGGCGGCGCCGATCGCGAGCGGATAGAGCATCAGCACGCCGAGGTTCGGCTGACCGGCGAAGAAGATCGCGGCCAGAACCATCGTAGCGACGACGGTCACCGCGTAGGTTTCGAAGAGGTCCGCCGCCATGCCGGCGCAATCGCCGACGTTGTCGCCGACGTTATCGGCGATGGTTGCGGGGTTTCGCGGATCGTCTTCGGGAATACCCGCTTCGACCTTGCCGACGAGATCGCCGCCGACGTCGGCGCCTTTCGTGAAGATGCCGCCGCCGAGACGGGCAAAGATCGAGATCAGCGAGGCGCCGAAGCCCAATGATACGAGCGCGTCCACGACATCCCGGCTGCCCGGCTCAAGGCCGAAACCCGCCGTCAGGATGGCGTAGTAGACGGCGACGCCGAGCAGCGCCAAGCCCGCCACGAGCAGGCCAGTGATTGCGCCCGCCTTGAAGGAGATGTCGAGGCCATTCGCGAGCGAAACGGTCGCCGCCTGCGCGGTGCGCACGTTGGCGCGAACCGACACGTTCATGCCGATGAAGCCCGCGAGACCCGAGAGAACCGCGCCGATCAAGAACCCGAACGCCTGAAGCGGCCCAAGCAGCAGCCATGCCAACACGAAGATCACGACGCCGACGATGCCGATCGTGCGGTACTGTCTGTTCAGATAGGCCTGCGCGCCTTCCCGTACCGCCGCTGCGATCTCCTGCATCCGGGCATTGCCCTGATCGGCGCTTAGCACGCTTCTGGCTGTGATAAATGCGTAGAGGATCGACAACGCACCGCAGGCGATGATCCCCCAGAGGATATTGCTCATTGAGTGGTCCCTTTTGCACGCTTCCATCGCGGTCCGTTGTCCGGACCGGCATCCCAGGTGCCTTCGGGCGCTGCCGTAACAGCTATCCAGCTCCCGGCATTATTCGCTCTCGCAGTATTGATTCGTGGGCGGAGAGCCGCGGCGGACCATGCCAAAAGTGTCGCAGTGTTGCAACTCGGACGACGACACTACCCGTAAAAAAGCGGCCCAGACGGATATTCCGTCCGGACCGCTCTATGCCGTCAGCCAAGCAGCCGTATTAGCGGCGGTGGCGCCGGTGGTGGTGACCATGGTGCCGATGGTGGCGATGGCCCCAGCCGCGGTGGTGGTGGTGATGCCGCCAGTGGCGCCGATAGCGATAGCCGTAGTACGGGCGGCCATAGTAGCCGTCGTAGTAGCCATAGCGCGGGCCGTAGAAGTAGGGTGCGCCAAAGCCGAAATAGATGTTGGGTCCCCAGTGGCGATGGCGATGGCGCCAGCGGGCTTGCGTTACCGGGGCCTCAGTCTGCTCGACCTTCGGTTTCGCTGCTGTCAGACCGGCCGCCGCGTTGGCAGACGACGGAAGTGTTCCCGCGAACAGAAGTCCCGCGAGAATGGACAGAGACATTATCAGTTTTCGCATTGATCTCTCCACAGGGGGGCATTCGCCCTCGAAGTGTTTTCTGGGCGCACCGCTTGAACGCGTCACCGTCTACATAGGTTGCGATTGTTTGTGGGGCACACCGCTGTACCATCTCTGCATCAGTGGAGCGGAGATCCACGCCGGTTCGACAGCCGGTAGCACAGCGTAGACTTGTATGCAGCACGCGAGGCAGAGACTGCTCGCGCATAACACGCCATGTTCATTATCGGGTTCAAGTTCAGCGACGCCGGAGGCCGGCATGACTATCGATGCGTACTTTCGAAGCGACGCGGGACAAGACATCATTGCCGAAATGGCGGCCGCCTTCGGCATCGACGAGCAGAGCACACGAAGCGCTGTTTATGCGCTCAGTGAGGAGCTTGAAGTTCGCATCCAGCGTTTGATGCTCTCGCGAAGTGGCGTCGCAGATGTCGTTTCACTTGTGACCACGCGGCACGCGCCAAATGTGCCGCCGAATTCTGCCGCTCTCACGTCGCAGGACGTTACCGCCAATGGCGACGACATCCTCAATGTGCTGATCGGCAACAAGCATGTGAGCCGCGGAATTGCAGCTCGCGTTGCTTCCCGCTCCGGGCTCGACGCGGCGACAGTTCAGAAGCTTCTCCCCGTTGTTGCAACGCTGGTGATCAGCGAACTGCAGAGACAAGCGGCCCCGGCCATCGCGAAGGTTGCGGGCACGATTTCGGGATTATCCGGCGCGGAGGCAAGTCCGTTGCCCCTGCCCGGCGATACACTTCCAGCCGAAGGAGAAAGGCGGCGCGGGCCGATCGATGCGGGGAGCCCTCTTCCCATTCCCGGCGATGACATTCCGGGCCTGGGGCGGCGCAACCGTTTTCCGGATCCCCAGTCCGGCGATAATCCCTACAGCCGGCTTCCCGATATCATCCGGCGCGGCGGCGAGCGGGTTCCGGGCTCCGGCGGCGACACTCTTGAAAGCGTCATCCGCTCGATCCTCGGGAATATTCTTGGATCGAATAGCGGTGTCATAGGCACCATGATCAAGCTGTTCGTGGTGCGCTGGATCGCGTCTCTCGTCCGCCGCGTGCTGGCGCAGGCAACCGGGCAGCGCTAGCTGAAAGAGCGTTCGGTGAGCAATAAAAAAGGCCGCTGAAAGAGCGGCCTTTGTCGAATCAAGCGGATGCTGGAAGCTTTTCAGCGGCAAGGTCTGGCGCTGAGATCGCAGCTCCAGGAACCGCCGATTCCCGCTTGCGAGCACTTCGCGGCCTTGCTCGCGGCGCGGCCCCAGTGAGCCCAGTTCGAGCCGTATTCGAAATCGGTGAAGTCAGCCCAGGACTTGATACCGGCGGCGAGTGCTGCCTTCTTCGAGGCCTGCCCCGAGCTGGAGCCGTAGTGGTAGTGGTCGACGAAGCATATGCGGCCCTTCTCGCGCCGCTGCTCGTGAATAGCTGCCACGCCGGTTTCATCAGCGAACGCCGGTACTGCGCAGGCAAAAAGGGTGGCCACGGCAAGGCTCGGCCCCATCCATCCGAAGCGAATCATTTTGTTACCGTCTCCGAAGACTATCGAGGGCAGATCCCCCATCCCGCGTATTTCGCAGATTCAGCGAAGCTCTCGATAGGTTTTCGCGCGGCGTGAAAAGAATTTCCGGCCAAGAGGCAATCTGGGCACATGCTGAAATAAAGCGGGAGCGCAAGGCTGCCTCGCGCTCCCGCCATTTTGCGACTTAGACTGAGAGTTTACTTGACGGCGACAACCGAGATTTCGACGAGCATGCGCGGGTCGATGACCTTGGCTTCGACGCAAGCGCGGGCGGGCGCGCCCTTGCCGTCGAGCCATACGCCCCAGGCTTTGTTCATGCCGTCGCGATGGCGGATGTCGTTGAGCCAGACGGTCGCCTGCACGACCTTCGTCTTGTCGGTGCCTGCGAGCGCCAGAAGGCGGTCGATCTCAGCCAGCACTTCGGCGGTCTGGCCTTCGACGTCCTTGGAAAGATCTGTCGGGATGACGCCTGCGGTGAAGACGAAGCCGTTGGCCTCCGTGACCTTCGAATAGACGGGTGAAGTTTCATAGCGCGTGACGGTCACGGGTTATCTCCATTTCAGGTTTTGTCATTGAGACTTAGCGGGGCGCCTCATAGCAGCTGACCGGGCGCGCCTGAAGCCTCAAAGAAGCGGTGGGTCCTCGTGCCGCTCACCATCGACGATCAGACCCTTGAGAGCTGCCGTGCCGTCGGTTGCAACCGCGACGATGGCCTTGATCTCGTGAGACCTGACCTTGTCCTCGAGAACACGTCCGGTGCCCTCCGGAACGAAGTAGTTTTCGATGCCGTAGCGCACGTTGATGAAGGTTTGGCCCGCGCTCTCGTCTCTCCAGATCGAATTCACGCGGCCCTTGAGAACGGTCTCGCCCGGCGCCACTGCCGAGGGATAAGCGCTTCCCACACGCGTCAGCGTCCAGCTGCCATCCGTGGCTCCGGCGAGCGTAACGTACACGTCGGACCCAACCGAAGCCGCGCCCGGGGGGAAGTCCGTTTGGGCGTTCGGCGTCTTGAGCCGGCTGATGTCGTAGCCGAGCGTCACATAATCTCCGCGGAAGATGTCGCGCGGATCGACCGGCTGAACGGCGAGCGTGATTTCGCGGCCTGACTTCAGAAGGCTGTCGCGGGCGCGGACCATGTCGAATAGCGCCGCCGACTGGACGATGGCGACAAGCGCGAGCAACGGCCAGATGAGTTTGCGGTTGCTGATCATGCAGGCCGTCCTGTGCTTGCACTCTGTCTCGCCAGTCGTAGCGCCACGTAAGCGAGCAGCGAAACGATCATCGCGGCGATGAGGAAGAAGAGCGACGTTCCGAGTATGGTCCCGATGGTCACCCCATAAAGCGTGAGGATCTCAGCCGAGAAGCCGATGTAGCCGATCCACAGTGCGCCACGGTTTCCGGTCGACAACGCGTAGGCGATGCCTGCAAGGATCAGGATCAGCGCTACCGCAGCCAGCGCGATGAGCTTGCCGAGCGGCGGGGTTTCGAAAAACTGAAGCGCGAAGAGCCCGGCCAGCGCGACGGCGAGCGCATAGGCAAAACTGGGCGACGCAAAATGGCCGAGCGCCGCATCGACATCGGGCCGGAACTTCTCCAGCGCAACGGCAGCACCGGCGGCGATCACGCCGATCAAGACGACGAGATCATGCTGATGGCCATCGTCCAATTGATAGCCCAGTGAAACGACGAATGCGGCCAACGTCAGCGCCGAAAGGTGGAAGCCCGGCTGCCAGCGTTGCCAGATGAACGCTGCCGTCACCATGAACCAGCCGATGAGGAATGCCCAGTGCACGGCATGCCTTTGGGAGGTCTCGAAGAAGGACCAGAGGCAGACGAGGATCATCGCCAAGGCGAGCGCCGGGTTCGATCGTAGTGCGATGCCTGCGAAGAGCGCCCCGATCCACCACATGAGCACCCCGTCCGCCGGATCGCCGCCAATGTTGTACATTTGGCTGATCAGCATGATGCTGGCGCCGAACATTCCGACTGCGAACAATATGGCTGCGTCGGCGAACTGCGCGAGCCCGCGCGTGTTGAGCCAGCCGGCGGCGCCGTAGCCGGACCAGATGGTGGCGAGCAGCAACATGAGGCG
>Ga0180218_1002246_pt1 | contig 10262 bp, 7 predicted proteins | sample eDN3rd37CKraftBY_FD_151334 | JGI IMG/M metagenome (GOLD analysis project Ga0180218, IMG submission 151334) | Enriched backyard soil microbial communities from Emeryville, California, USA - eDNA 3rd pass 37_C Kraft BY (version 2) (version 2) | ecosystem: Environmental > Terrestrial > Soil >... | reverse complement strand
ACGACTTCGAACTCGACCTGTATCCCGGCTTCGGCCAGATTCTGCTGCACGAATTCGTTCATCGTCAGCGGCTGCATCTGACCCGAGCCCGATGTCGAGATCAGGATCTTGGTCTTGAGCGGCTTGCCGGGACCGTAACCGGCTTCCGCTAGCAGCTTCTTCGCCTGCGCAAGGTCGCGCTTCAGAACGAAGGACGGCTTGCCGAACCATTGATGGCCGGGCGGGAAAAAGCCTTCGGCCGGGATCATCAGACCGCCGAGCAACTCCTTCATGCCTTCGCGATCGACGGCGAGATTGGCGGCCTTGCGAACGCGAATATCGTTCCACGGCGAGCCTTCGACGCGCGACAGGTGCCACGTCCAGTTATGCGGATAGGCATTCGCAACGATCTGAAATCCGGCTTTCTTCAGCGACGGGATGGCATCGGGTGACGGCGCCTCGATCCAATCGACCTGACCCGATCGCAACGCCGCCACGCGGGTGTTAGCTTCGGGCAATGGCAACAGGATCAGTTTGTCGAGCTTCGGACGGCGCTGCTCATCCCAGTAATCCTTGTTTGGCACGAGCTCGGCGCGTTCACGCGGCACGAATGCCGCAAGCTTCCAGGGCCCGGTGCCGGATGGCGTGCGTGCGAACGCGTCCCAGCTCTTGCCGACCTTCTCCCACTGCGCAGGGGACGACATCAATATCCACGCGAGCTGATAGGGCAGCGTTGCATCGGGCGATTTCGTGGTGATCTCGACCTTGTATTTGTCGATGACCTTGTAACTGGCGACCGCCGGAATGCGGGAACGGCCCTGCCCCGACTGCCTTGGATCGAATTGTGGACTGTCGGTTTTCAGAAGCTTGTCGAGATTCCAGACGACGGCGTCAGCCGTGAACTCCGAGCCATCATGGAATTTGACGCCCTCGCGGAGGGTGAAAATCCATTTGGACTTGTCGCTCTCGTCGACGCTCCATTTTGTGGCAAGACCGGGCGTCAGTTCCGACGGCTTGTCGGCCGAGGAGAGGTCCCAGTTGATCAGAGCGTCATAGACCGTATAGCCCATGAAGCGCTGGCCTTCGCCGCCCTGGTCAGTCTGGCCGGTCGTGAGCGGAATATCGGCAGCGGTCATGCCGACGCGAAGGACACCCTGCGCGGACGCCTGCGGTGCGGTTGCCGCGAATACCAGTGCCGCTCCGAGCGCGATGATGCGGATCCCGATCATAGCCATCTCCCGAAGGTTAGCGCTTGCGGCCGTCGCCGCTTCGTTCCACTGAAAGAGCAAGGCTTGTGCCAAGCGATATGGAGAGCGCGATGCGGCTGTTGCTTCTCAATGCGAATGCCAGCCAGTCGATTACCGATCTCGTCGTGGCCGCCGCGCGCCCGCTCGCATCGCCGACAACCGAACTGATTGGCGTCACAGGCCGTTTCGGTCCACGCTATATCGGAACCCGCGCCGCCTACGCGATCGCCAGCCATGCCGCGCTCGACGCCTACGCGGCGTTCGGACACGGCGCGGATGCCGTGCTGCTCGCCTGTTTCGGCGATCCGGGCCTTGGCGCCCTGCGCGAGCTGGCGCCCGTGCCAGTGATCGGGATGGCCGAAGCCGGGTGCCGCGCTGCCGCAGCCGGAGGACGCCGTTTTGCCGTTGTCACGGGCGGCGAGCGTTGGATCCCGATGTTGACGGAATATGTCGCAACGCTCGGCCTGTCCGCACAGCTTGGCGGCGTACATGCGATCGCGCCCACCGGCGCCGAGATCGCGGCGGACCCGGAAGGCAGTATCGCCCTGCTCGCGGAGGGATGCCGGATCGCGTCGAAAAAATTTCGTGCTGACGTTGTCGTTCTCGGCGGCGCGGGGCTCGCTCCCATCGCGCCGCGCGTTGCCGCAATGCTCGATTTTCCGGTGATCGATGGACTCGCGGCCGCGCTCACCGCAGCGGAAGCTGCCGCGTCAGCGCCCGATGGGACTGCAACGTCCGACCGCCTGACCGATCCCCTGCCGGCGATCGGGCTGACGCCGGAGCTGAGCGCGCTCCTGCAGGATCCAGGCGCTCGACCGGCAAGCCAGTGAGAGGAATGAGCAGCGCCGCAGTTCGCAGCGCTGCCCTGACTGACGCTAGTTCATCGTCATGGTCGAGAAATCGACGAACCAGCTCTTGGGCTGCACGAAGCCCTTGATCTTCGGCGACATGGCGCGCGGTCCGACGTCATGGGCGACAAACAGGAACGCGGCTTCGTCGACCGAGCGCTCGTGCAGGGCGGCGAGAGCCTTGTCACGCTCCGCCGGATCGAAGGCGGTGCGGACCGCCGCGACCAGCTTGTCGTATTCCGGCTCGTTGATGAAGCCCCAGTTGTTGGAGACCGGCGGCGCCATCTTCGAATCCAGGAAGCGGATCATCGCGAAGAACGGGTCCATCGCCGCATAGGTCACGTTGGTCGCGTGCGAGCCGCGGGCGGATTCGTCCTTGGCTCCCTTGCGCCAGTTGGTGAACAGCGTGTTCCATTCGATGACGTCGAGCTCGACGTCGAAAAAGCACTCCGCGAGACTCTGCTGGATGAATTCATTCATCGGCAGCGGCAGCATCTGACCCGACCCGGACGCCGAGGTCTGCGTCTTCACCTTAAGCCGCTTGGTCTTGGAGAAGCCGGCTTCGGTCATCAGCTTGCGGGCCTCGTTCGGATCATACTTGATCTGGAACTTCGGATTGCCGCGCCAGGGATGGCCGGGCTCGAACGTGCCACTGGCCGGCGCCATCAGTCCGCCAAGGAGCCCGTCCTTCATCGCGTTGCGATCGATGCAGAGATTTGCAGCCTTGCGAACGCGGATGTCGTTCCAGGGCGAGCCCTCGATACGGCTGAACTGCCACGGCCAGACGTGCGGCTGCTCATTTGCGTAGATCACGAAGCCGCGTTGCTTGATTTGCGGCAACGCGTCGGGCGCCGGGTTCTCGATCCAGTCGACCTGCCCCGAGAGCAGCGCAGCGGTGCGGGCATTTGCTTCAGGCATCGGCAGGAGGACAAGCTTGTCGACCTTCGGCCGGCGCGCCGGATTCCAATAATTGTCGTTCTTCACGAGCTCGAGCCGCTCGCGCGGCACGAAACGCTCCATCTTCCACGGGCCGGTTCCCGACGAATTGCGCGAGAAGGAGTCCCAGGCCTGTTTCGCCTTTTCCTTCGGGTCGGTCGCGGTCGTGGCGTCATAGAGTTTCTTCCAGTGCGCCGGCGACACCATGAACAGGTTGGTCAGATTGATCGGGAGCAATGATTCCGGGGCCGACGTCGTCAATTCGACGGTCATGTCGTCGATCTTGCGGGCGCTACGTAGCGTCGGCATGCGCGAAGCCGTGACACCGACCTGGCTGGCATCGAAATGCGGTGCGTCCTGCTTCAGCACCTTCTCGACGTTCCAGACGACGGCATCGGCGTTGAAATCGGAGCCATCGTGAAATTTTACGCCGGGCCGCAGCTTGAAAATCCATTTCGTATTGTCGGCAGGCGACACCGCCCACTCGGTCGCGAGGCCGGGAATGATGACACTCGCCTTGTCGGCGGACGACAGATCCCACAGGGTCAAACCCTCGTACATCGTGTTGCCGGTGAAGCGATTGCCTTCAAACCCTTGATCGGGCTGGCCAAGTGTCCGCGGAATATCCGCCGCGGTCATGCCGATCCGCACCGTGGACTGCGCCGAGGCCGGGCTCGCAAACATTGCGATCGCGCTCGCAACAGCGAAGGCCGGGCCAAATTTCAGAACAGAGATCGATTTCAACATTGTTTCTCCCCTGGGAACGCGAACGTCTGGAAAGGCCAACAAGTCGAAGCATCAAGGAATGTGCCAGTCGGAAAACCCCGGTCTGGCGCGGCAAATGAGCCCTTTGGACGCGAGTCCAAGCAGGACATGCCTATCGATTGAGCAGAGTGTAGAGAAAGCGCGGCCGACAACAAGATGGATCGGCCGGCATTTATGCAGGTCGCCCTGCCGCACCGTTTCCTCCCGGGGCCCGGCCCGATGCGGCATAAGGCCCACTCTCGCCCTTGCGCGCCGCGTGATGTCGTGTTCGGTTCGCCTCACACCGCAGCTCGACAATCCCGTGTCATGACCGAACAAGCGCCAACCCAGCACAATCTCGGCAATCTCGCGATCAATCCCGGCCGGCTCTGGGACGACATCATGGAGACGGCCGCATTCGGCGCGACTGCAAAGGGCGGCATCTGCCGCCTCACCCTGAGCGAGGAGGATCGCGAAGTCCGCGACTGGTTCAAGGCGCGCGCGGAAAGTCTCGGCTGCCGTGTGACGGTGGATAACATGGGCAACATGTTCGCGCGGATGGAGGGAAGCCGGACGGATATTCCGCCGATTGCGATGGGGAGCCATCTCGATACCCAACCGACGGGCGGCAAATTCGACGGTGTGCTGGGCGTGCTGTCCGCACTCGAAGTGCTGCGCACGCTGCGCGAAGCCGGCTACGAAACCTACGCGCCGATCGAAGCGATCAACTTCACCAACGAAGAAGGCTCACGCTTTGCACCGGCGTTGATTGCGTCAGGTGTATTCGGGGGCGTGTTCGATCGCGCCTACGCGGTGGCACAGAAGGACCGCAGCGGCGTGACCTTCGGCGATGCGCTCGACACAATCGGCTATCGCGGACCGGAGCGCTGCGGCGATCATCCGCTCTCGGCTTATTTCGAATTGCATATCGAACAGGGCCCGATCCTCGAACGTGAGAATTGCGACATCGGCATCGTCACCGGCGCGCAGGGCGTGCGCTGGTTCGATGCAACAATCATAGGACAGGATGCGCATACCGGCGCGACACCCATGACGATGCGCAAGAATGCGCTGGTCGGCACAGCGCGCATGATCGATGCGATCGATCAGATCGCGAAGCGCCATCCTCCACATGCTGTGGGGACTGTCGGCTCGATCGAATCTAAACCCAATTCACGCAACGTCGTGCCGGGCGAAACCTTCTTCACCATCGACCTGCGCCATCCCGACCACGCAACCCTCGAAACCATGGAAGTGGAAATCCGGACGGCATGGGACGCGACGCTGCGCGATCTCGATCTTTCCGGAACACTCACGCGGATCTGGGAACAGCCGCCGGTCGCATTCGACAAGGGATGCCTCGACGCGATCCGCAGGGCCACGGCGCGCACACCATTCACCCGGCGCGATATCGTATCGGGCGCCGGCCACGACGCGGTTTATGTGTCACGCGTCGCGCCGTCGGCGATGATCTTTGCGCCCTGCAAGGATGGCATCAGCCACAACGAGGCGGAATTCTCCTCGCTCGATCAGTGCGGCAAGGCCGCACAAGTGCTGTTGCTCAGCGTGCTGGAATATGACCGACAGCTCGCCGCTGCCGAATAGCAGCGGCAAGACGCGCTGAAGTAGCTCGCGGAGCGCTATTTCGAACCGACCGCAGCCTTGGCGGCACGCGCCAGCGACGTGTCGACAAGATCCTCGAACTGGACGGGCGCACTCTGTTCCGGCGGAAGAACGATCTTCTGCAGGGCGAGTTCTTTCTCATATCCGGACGCCGAGATCTCCGGATCCGTCGCGACAAGCGGCTTGAAGACCGGCCACATCATCGCGAATGTTTCGGGAGACATCTTCGACATGACGGCTTTGGTGGCGCGCTCGGCGGCCGTCGGGTCCCGCGCCATTAACGCTTCCGCGCGCGCAATGGCACGCATGAACCGTTCGATCTCGTCTCGCTTCTTTCCGATTATCGTGCCGGTCGTGTAGGCAATCCCGACCGGAACATCGCGCATTCCGGCGAAATCCCGCTTCGCCTCGATGAGATCGACTGCTGCGCCTTCCTGGATCAGAAGCTGATCGGCCGGCGGTATGCACACGCAGGCATCGATTCGCCCTGCGCGGAAAGCAGCCAGCATGGTGTCGTAGCCGCCGACGGGGACGAGTTCGATATCGCGATCAGGATTCATGCCGTGTTGTGTCACGGCCTGCCTTGCCATGAAGTCCGAGAACGAGCCTGGCGTTGTGATCCCGATCTTCAGTCCTTTCAGTGCGGCGGCGCGCTCGGCAAGCGGCGCGTTCAGATCGACACCCTTCTTCTTCACAATTGCCGAGTTGACGGTGATGCCAGACGGGTAGCCGTTAAGAAGCGCGGCAATGGCTTTGACGTCTTTCAGGCCCTTGCGATGCACATTGATGCCATCGGACAAGACAGCGATAGCAAGTTCGGCGCTGCCGCTGATCAGTGCGGACATGGCCTTCGGACCGCCGCCGACCAGCGTGATGTCGAGAGTCAGCCCTTCGTCGCGGAAGAAGCCGGCCTGTTCGGCGATGTACATCGGTACGAAATTCATGCTCAGGCTGCTTTGCGCCACGATCAACTTCTTGGGCTGCTGCGCGACCGCGCCGTGTGACGTCACAAGAGCTGTCGTCGCGACCGCAAGAGCCGTGACACAACGCGCTTTAATCGATGACAATGCGAACATGCTTTCCTCCTGAACCCTTCCGCTGCGCCGGCGTCGGTTGAACCGTACGCGCGACACGGCTAGATCAACAAACATCTTGTACCGGGATGACGTGATGCCTTCGCTTCGAATGCCTGATGGTTGCAACATTCACTTCCGCCTCGACGACTACACCGATCCATGGACGAGGCCTGAGGCCGTTGTTTTCCTGCACGGCAATGCGGAGAGCGGACTTGCGTGGTACGGCTGGGTGCCCCATTTTGCGCGCCATTTCAAAGTCATCAGACCTGACATGCGAGGCTTCGGCGATTCTTCGCCGATGCCGGCTGACTACAACTGGTCCGCGACGCGCATCGTCGATGATTACCTGGCCTTGCTCGATCATCTCGGCGTCGCACGCGTTCATGTTGTTGCGGCAAAGCTTGGCAGCCTCGCCGCCATGCGGCTTGCCGCACAGCATCCGGACCGCGTTGCGACGCTGACCGTCGCAGGTGTGCCGGCCTCCATATCGAAGCTGACCACCGGCGGGCCGTCTCCGGACCTGATCGAAAAGGGCGGCGTCGAAGCGTGGGCGAAGGTCAACATGGCAGCCAGGCTTGGGGAATCGATGCCGGCCGAAGCGGTGACGTGGTGGACGCAATTCATGGGCCGAACGGCTTCATCAACGCAGATCGGATTCGTGCGCGACGTCGCGGTCTTCGACATATTCGACCAGCTTGAGAAGATCGTCGCGCCGACATTGGTCATCACGACCGAAGGCAGCGGCATCGGATCGGTGGCGGAGACTGCCGCCTGGCAGCAAAGAATATCGCGATCGAGCCTGCTGGTTCTGCCCGGAAAGTCGTACCATGTCGCTGCATCCAGTCCGGATCTGTGCGCAAACAAGACGCTCGAATTCATCCGCTCGGTCGCCTGATCCTTGTAGATCTGGCGACCAACGATAACGAAACGCGCAGACCTTGTTGATAGGTGAACGGAACCGCACGCCCCCGCTGATGGCGATATCACGTATGCGATATATCGAATCGCCTAGCCGAAGGGGTGTGTTGGACGATAATGTCCGCGCAAAATCCGGACAATTGACGATCGGAGACCATGAGTAGCATCGACCAAGTGCTGGCGCTTGAGGACCTCGAGCCGCTCGCCCGCCGTATCCTTCCGAACGGCATCTTCAGCTTTATCTCCGGCGGAGCCGAAACGAATAGCGCGATGAATGGAAACCGCGCGGCGTTTCAAAGCTTCGACCTCGTCCCTGAGGTGCTGGTCGATACGTCCAAGCGCACGACCGAAGTTTCGTTGTTTGGAGAACAGTGGAGAGCGCCGTTCGGCATCGCGCCCATGGGCGGGGCGGGCCTTGCCGGCTTTCGCGCGGATTGCGCGCTCGCAAAGGCGGCGCGCGAGGAACGCGTGCCATTCATCCTCAGCGGGTCTTCGCTGGTCCGGCTTGAAGAAATCGCCAGGATCAACCCGGATGCGTGGTTTCAGGCCTACCTGTCGGTCGATCGCGATGAGATCGGAGCGCTGATCGACAGGGTCTCCGCCGCCGCCTTTCGAACCCTTGTCATAACAGCCGACGTTTCCGTGAGCGGCAACCGCGAGAACCTCATTCGTGCGGGTTTCACGACGCCGATGAGGCCGACCGTCAGGCTGGCACTGGAAGTTGCGCGGCGTCCGCGCTGGCTGTTCAAGACCGCCATGCGCACGTATCTGCAGCACGGCATGCCGCGCTACGAAAATGCAAGCGCAGCCGGCGGCGCGCCGGTGTTTTCGGCGACGGCAACGCGCGCGCATGTGCGCGACGCACTCAGCTGGGCGGATTTCGAATGGATCCGCAAGAAGTGGACCGGGCGCCTTATCGTCAAGGGAATTCTTTCACCGTCCGACGCGGCAAAGGCCCGCGAGATCGGCGCCGATGCCGTGATCGCCTCAAACCACGGCGGACGCCAGCTCGATTGCGCCATCTCTCCGCTTCATGCGTTGCCGCAAATCGTTGAAGCCGCGCGCGACATGCCCGTGCTTTATGACAGCGGCATTCGTCGCGGCACCGATGTCATTAAGGCCATGTCCCAGGGCGCAAAGATGGTGTTCATCGGGCGTCCGTTCCTGTACGCGGCCGCGCTCGGCGAAGAACAGGGCGTTCGGCACGCCATCAAGCTGCTGCATGCCGAGCTTCATCGGAACATGGCCCTGCTTGGCAGCAATAATCTTTACGACCTGCACAAGCGCGTGCGGCGGCGCACCTGAGCGCCACCGGAACCGCACGCATCGTTGACTGATCGCGCGCGGACGCGAGATGGCGCAGCGCTATTCCTCGATCTTGAAGCCCGTTGCCTGTACGACCGGCGTCCACTTTTCGATTTCGGCGCTGAAGACCTTTGCGAATTCCGGCTGCGGCATCGCGCGCGAACCAAAGGCGAGGTTCGACAAGCGCGATCGCACGGCTGGTTTCGCAACGCCTGCCGCGATGACGGAATTCAGCTGGTCTACGATCGGCTTCGGCGTTCCCGAACGGACGAAGGCCCCGAACCAGTCTTCTGCGACAATGTCCGCGCCCTGTTCGATGAATGTCGGCACGTCCGGGAGAAACTCGGACCGCTTCGAACCGGTGACGGCGATTGCCTTGAGCGCGCCGGACTTCAGATGCGGCAAGGAGTCGGCAATGGTGGTCACGGCGACGCCGATCTGTCCGCCCAGCAGGTCCTGGATCATCAGGGTCGCGCCGCGATACGGAACATGGGTCAGATCGAGTTTCGCGTGCTTGCCGTACATCGCTCCGACGAAATGCATGGGCGAGCCAGCTGCGCCATGCCCGTAAACCCTGTTCGTGGGGTTGGCCAGGTACCATGCGGCAAGATCCGCAATCGTATTGACCTTGCCGGTGACGACCTTCGGCGAAATCACGAGCATGTAATCGAGCGTGCAGACCTGCGCGACCGGGATGAAGTCCTTGACCGGATCGTAGCTGAGCTTGTTGTAGATCAGCGGATAGAGCGTCATCGTCGCGGCTGGCGTTACGAGGATCGTCTTTCCATCGGCAGGCGCGTTCTTCGCCCGCTCAACCGCGATCTTGCCACCGGCACCGGTGACATTCTCAACAACCACTGTCGCGCCCAGCGACGTCCGAAGTTCCTCGGCCACCAGCCGGGCGGAGATGTCCACCGATCCGCCAGCGGGAAATCCGACCAGAATCGTAAACGGCCGCGACAGATCCAGGGCCTGTGCGCGGGCTTTACTTCCCACGGCAGCACTCGTCAGCGCGCCGATCATTGCCAGCATCATGCTTCGACGATTCATACTCACCTTCCCTCGGGCAACGTCGGCGTCGACGCTGCGCATCCCTCGCACTCTGTTAATTCTCAGGCTCCGCCGATTGAATATCGGGACAACAGATGCGGCAACGCCGGCACGCCGATATCACGCTTGTGATGCAACACGTCGCTTGCGCGGCTCGCTACCAGGCTCGCGCGTCTTGACCGCCCTCGCGACGGATCGCTAGATGGCCGGCATGATACCGCTCCGCGAAAAACTGAAATCCCGCCTCGCAAAACGCGACCACGTCATCGGCATCGCGCCCAAATTCGCGTCCGCGGACCTTGTCGCTGCACTCGCGCCGCGCTTCGACTACATCTTCCTCGATTGCGAGACCGCCGGACCGGACATCGAAAGCATTCCGCATCTGGTGCGCGCGGCGCATCTGGGTGGCGCGTGCGTCGTAGTTCGTCCGTGGTCGAAGGACATGGGCCTGCTACGCCGGCATCTCGGATGTGGCATCGATGGCTTCATGATGCCCGACGTGGAAAGTCCCGATGAAATCGCGGCGGTGCGGGGGC
>Ga0180218_1002242_pt1 | contig 10279 bp, 9 predicted proteins | sample eDN3rd37CKraftBY_FD_151334 | JGI IMG/M metagenome (GOLD analysis project Ga0180218, IMG submission 151334) | Enriched backyard soil microbial communities from Emeryville, California, USA - eDNA 3rd pass 37_C Kraft BY (version 2) (version 2) | ecosystem: Environmental > Terrestrial > Soil >... | reverse complement strand
GTTGTCGATGACCTCGGCGAACAGGTGATGCAGCGCCTTCTCGTCGGTGCCGCCGATATACATGCCGGGCCGGCGGCGGACCGGCTCGAGCCCCTCCAGCACCTCGATGTCGCGCGCGGTGTAGTCGCCGCCCGAGCCGCCCTTGGCGGCCTTGCCGCGGGCGGACTCCTTGGCGGACTTGCCGGGCGCCTTGCGCTCGCTGCCGCCGCGCTTGGCGGGCATGTCGAACAGGTCGCTCTGCTTGGCGGATTTCTTCCTGGACGCGGATTTGGCCATTTCGGGTCTGATATGGGGTGGAACCGAATCAATTGCGAGAACGAATCGAGCGCCGGCACTATGCCACGACGATGGCGGCAGAGGGTTGTGGAATTGGGTTGCGGAATGGGGCCGCGGAAGTCGCCGGCTGGCGCGCGGGTGGCGGGCAGGCTAGACAAAACGGCCGCGAACGGACCCCGGACGCTGATGGGACTTGAAAGCTATTTCGAACAGATGACGGCATTTGCCCGGGAGCATCAGGCCTGGGCGGTGCCGATCATGTTCGCGCTCGCCTTCGCGGAGTCGCTCGCCTTCGTCTCGCTCGTCATCCCGGCCTGGGGCGCATTGGTGGCGATCGGCGTCGCGCTCGGGCAGAGCGGCGTCAACCTGGTTCCGGTGTGGATCGCGGCCTCGATCGGCGCCGCGCTCGGCGACTGGCTGTCCTACTGGATCGGCCGCAAGCTCGAGCACCGCGTCGCCAATATCTGGCCGCTGTCGCGCAATCCGGGCCTCATTCCGCGCGGCGAGGCGTTCGTGAAGAGGTGGGGCATCCTCGGCATCTTCATCGGACGCTTCTCGGGACCCTTGCGCGCGTCGGTGCCGCTGGTCGCCGGCATCTTCGAGATGCCGTACTGGCGTTTTCAATTCGCCAATTTCGCGTCGGCCTTTGTCTGGGCCGGCGTGCTGCTGCTGTTCGGCGACGGGCTGTCGAAGACGCTGACGCTTTTCGCAAAATAGAAAAGCCTGCCGGCATGAGGCCGGCAGGCTGAATTGCGGTGTGGCAGCCGTGCTTACTTTACCGCCGTGAGGCCGGCTTCCGAGATCTGGGTGTCCTGCTCGCCGGTGCCGCCGCTCGATCCGATGCCGCCGACGAGCTTGCCGCCGACCACGATCGGCAGGCCGCCCGGCACGGCGTTGGCGCCGCGCAACTGCATCACATAAGTGTTGCCGGCCTTGAGCGCGTTCTAGAACGCCGCCGTCGGGCGCCGATAGAGCGCAGCCGAGGTCGCCTTGTCCATCGCAACGTTGATCGAGCCGTATTGGGTGTTGTCCATCTTCTGGAACGCAACGAGCGAGCCGTTCGGCTCGACGATGGCGACCGCCATGCTCCAGTTGTTCTTCTTCGCTTCGGCCTGCGCCGCCGCGAGGATCTTCTGCGCGAGCTCAAGCGAGATCGGTTCACCGATCGCCGGCGGCCCGGCCTGCTGGGCGCTGGCGGTGCCGGCGAGAACCGCGGCGGCAAGAGCCGCCGCAACAGTCAGACGACGCATTCTATTCCTCCCATTATATGTGACGGCCGGGCAATGCGGATGCTGACGGTCCGCTGCCGCGGCCTGTTTTCTCGGGCGCGCAAGGTTATCCGAACCGCCGGGCGCCGCCTATCGGGTCGCTTCGCGATTGCGGAATAAGCGCGGATGGCCGGGGTTTGACCGGCAGGACAATTGCGGACTCACATCACCGCAATGTGAAGGGCCTTCGCCACCGGGTGTCGCATTCTTGGCAAAGGATGCATTGGCTCGAATGCGAATTCCAGAATGTGTTTCGGATGCCACCAGACCAGACACCGGAGAGGGACAAGAAAATGATCCAGTTGACACGCCGCGACGTCTTCGCGACCGCGGCCGGCGCCGCCGCCGTCACAGCCGCGGCAAGCCTCAACCCGCTGGCCGTGACGGCAAGCCGCGCGCAAAGCGCGACGGCGGCGCCGACCGGCGTCTACCGCTACAAGCTCGGCGATATCGAGCTGATCCAGGTGCTGGACGGCGCGCGCACGTTCCCGATGCCGGACAAGTTCGTCGCCAATGTCGACAAGGACCAGGCGGCGGCCGCGTTCGAGGCGCTGTACATGCCGAAAGGGCAGGTGACGATCTCGTTCAGCCCGCTGGTCGTGAGGTCGGGCGGCAAGACCATCGCGATCGATACCGGCAACGGGCTCGGCGCCTTCGCGGCGACCAAGGGCGCGGTCGGCAATGCGCGCGCCAACATGGCGGCGGCCGGCATCGACCCGACGTCGGTCGATATCGTGCTGATCTCGCATTTCCACGGCGACCACATCAACGGCCTGAAGAACGCCGACGGCTCGCCGGCCTTCCCGAACGCCGAAATCCTCGTGCCGGCCGCAGAGGAGGCGTTCTGGACCGACGAGTCGAACCAGAGCAAGGCGAACGGTGCCAACAAGGGCAACTTCGCTAATGTGAAAAAGGTGTTCGAGGGGCTCAAGACGACGCGGTTCGAGCCCGGCAAGGACATCGCGCCGGGAATCGTCGCCATTTCGACGCCGGGGCACACGCCGGGTCACGTCTCCTTCATTCTCAGCAGCGGTGCGAAGAAGCTGGTGGTGCAGGGCGACATCACCAACCAGCCGGGCGTGTTCATGCGCAATCCGGGCTGGCACGCGGTGTTTGACAATGACGGCGCGCTCGCGGAAACTACGCGGCGCAAGTTCTACGACATGGTGCTCGCCGAGAAGATGCCGGTGGTCGGCTATCACTTCCCGTTCCCGGCGGCCGGCTACGTCGAGAAGGACGGCAACGGCTACCGCCTGATCCAGGTCCACGCGCTGACCTGATCGGTCCGGACGATCGAGACTGCCGAAATGTGAAAGGCCGCCTCAATCGGCGGCCTTTCTTTTTTGCGTATCGATAACCCGCATTCATTGGCGGTGCAGGCGCGACGGCGCTACACTGCGGCCATGAGCGCGATGTCCGAGGCTCCAGCATTCGCGGCCGTCGATTTCGAGGCGGCATTGTCCGCGCGCGCCGAGGAGATGGCGGCGGCCTGCACGCGCTGCGGCAAATGCGTCGAGGTCTGTCCGGTGACGGACGCGGCCGGCATCGCCGCCGCGACGCCCTCGGAGGTGATCGGCGGCGTCATCGATATCCTGCGCACCGGCGAGGGGCCGGCGGCCTCGCGCGCCTGGGCGAAAGGCTGCGCCCTGTCCGGCGATTGCATCGAAGCCTGCGACAAGGACGTCAATCCGCGCTTCCTGCTGTCGATGGCGCGGGTGGCGCTTGCCAAGAAGACCGTCGAGCCGCGCGAGCGGCGCAAGGCCGGCGTCGAGAATTACCGGCTGATGGCCGACGGCGTGACCGTGCTGTCGCGCATGCAGCTCGGCGACGACGGGCTGGCGCGGCTCGGCCAGAAAATGACGGAGCGCCTGAGCAGCGGCTCGACCGCGAAGCCGGGCGAGGCGCCGGACTTCGTGTTCTACACCGGCTGCAACGTGCTCAAGACGCCGACCATCGCGCTGCATGCGCTCGACCTGATGGACGCGCTCGGCATCACCTATCGCGTGATGGGCGGACCGTCGCATTGCTGCGGCGTGATCCAGTTGCGCACCGGCGACACCGAGATGTCGGGGCGCATGGGCACCAACACGCTCGGCAAGCTCGCCGAGGGCAAGGCCGGCGTGCTCGCCTGGTGCGGAAGCTGCCACGTTCAGTTCACCGAGACGACGTTGCCGGCGGTCGAGAAGATGACCGGTGCGCGGCCGTTCGAGATGACGCCGTTCATGCTGTTCCTGTCGACCAAATTCGACGCGCTGAAGCCGATGCTGACGCGGCCGGTCAAGATGCGCGTCGCGCTGCATGTGCCGCCGGGCGTGCGCGGCGTGGCGCGCGTCTGTCGCGATCTGCTCGCCTCGGTGCCGGGCATCGAGATCGTCGATATCGGCCAGCCGTCGGTCGGGCTGATGAACAATTCGCTCAACGCGCTGCCGGACTTCAAGCGCAGCCTGCAGCTTGCGACGCTCGAGGCCTGCGAGCGGGCCGGCGTCGACGCGCTGGTCGATCTCTATCATGTCGACCATCGCGAATTGTGCGCGCATGAGCGCGACTGGCCGTTCCGCATCATCAACATCATGGAGATCGTCGCGGCCAGCATGGGCCTGCCGGCCTATGACGACAATTTCAAGCGTCTCAAGATCAGCCAGGACGCCGACGCCATTCTGGCCGACTGCCGCGACCTGCTCGCCGCGCACGGCATCGCGCCGGAGGCCGCCCGCAAGGCGGTGATGAAGGCGATGCTGGCCGAGCAGCCGCTGCCGCTGAAGGGCGGCTGAGCCTGCCTCGGCGCCGGCCGCGCGCCATGCTTGACGGGCGGGGCGGCTCGCCCTATCTACCGCGACCATGATGACCGCAACCGCACGTCCGCCGCGCCGCCGCCGTATCGCCACGGCACGGACCCGCACGTCTGCGTGACAGGTTCCGTGCCGCCGGATGGGGATCCGCGGCGCGCTGTGTCATCGTCGCGACATTTCCTTCCAGCGTCGAAGCATGAGCGCCCGCCTGCGGGCATGGTGTGACACACTGCGCGAAGCCGGCCGGGCTTCGAGGAAGAGGGAACTGCGATGGCAAGGCAAGTGAAGATCGGGGTGCTCGGCGCCTCGGGCTACACCGGATCGGAGCTGGTGCGGATGCTGCTGCGGCATCCGCGCGTCGAGATCGCGCTGCTCACCGCCGACCGCCGGGCCGGACAGGAGATGCGCGAGGTGTTCCCGCAGTTCTCGCCGTTCCCGCTGCCGACGCTGGTCTCGCTCGAAGGTCTCGACTGGGCTTCGCTCGGCCTCGATCTCGTGTTCTGCGCGCTGCCGCATGCGACGACGCAGACGGTGATCAAGGAGCTGCTCGCCAAGGCGCCGAACACCAGGGTGGTGGACCTGTCGGCCGACTTCCGTCTCGCGGACACCGCGGCCTATGCGAAGTGGTACGGCCACGAGCATCACGCGCCGGAGCTGCAGAAGGAAGCGGTCTACGGCCTCGTCGAACTGCACCGGCGCGCCATCAAGAAGGCGCGGCTGGTCGCCAATCCCGGCTGCTACACCAGTTGCGCGCAGCTGCCGCTCGTGCCGCTCATCAAGGAGAAGGCGATCGAGCTCGGCGAGATCGTGATCGATGCGAAGTCGGGCATGACCGGCGCGGGACGCTCGGCCAAGGAAGCGATGCTGTTCTCCGAGGTGTCGGAAGGCTTCAACGCCTACGGCGTCGGCCATCACCGGCACATGGCGGAGCTCGATCAGGAGTTCTCGCTCGCCGCCGGCCGCGAGGTGATCGTCACCTTCACGCCGCATCTGGTGCCGATGAACCGCGGCATTCTCTCCACGATCTATGTGCGGGGCCGGCGCGGCCGCGCGCCGACCGACCTGCACGCGATCCTGGCGAAGACCTACGCCAGGGAGCCGTTCGTGCACGTGCTGCCGTTCGGCGAGACGCCGCAGACGCGGCACGTGCGCGGCTCCAACATGACGTTCATCGGCGTCGCCAGCGACCGGATCCCCGGTCGCGCCATCGTCATCTCGGCGCTCGACAACCTCGTGAAAGGCGCGTCGGGACAGGCGATCCAGAACATGAACCTCGTGCTCGGCTTTCCCGAGACGACGGGGCTCGAGCAGGTGGCGCTGTTTCCGTGATTATTGATCTATCATTCCGGGGCGCGCGTGCATCAGCGCGTTCAAGCGCGTCTTTGACGCGCTATGGCGCGAACCCGGAATCCAGAAACGGACTCTGTCTGTATTGCTGGATTCCGGATCGCCGCCGGAGGCGGCGTCCGGAATGACGGGGGCTCACGCCAGATTGAAGATCGCGAGCGCCAGCACGACCTGCGCGGCGAAACCGATGGCGAAGGCGATGGTGCGGGCGACCGGGATGCCGAGCGCGTAGATGATGGCGTGGGCGAGCCGCGCCCAGAAATAGACCGCGCAGGCGATCGCCGTGGTGGTCGAGGTGCGGCCGCTGGCGTCCAGCACCAGCACCAGCGCGGCGAACACCACGAGATTGTCGACCGCGTTGGTGTGCGCGAAATAGAGCCGCTGCGCCCAGGGCGACTGCGGCTTGTCGTTGCGCGAGGGATTGGCCATCGCGCCGGCCGGGCCGCGCACGATGATGCGGTCGATGATGTAGGGGATCCACAGGACGCCGGTCAGCATCGCCGTCAGCGCCAGCCAGGTCAGTTCCTTGGTCATGCCGTCACTCCCTCGCGAGATTCGCCGGGAGTGTAGCTAGTCGCGGACCTTGACGTAAGAGCCGGGCGCATTCTCGATCGGCGTCAGCTTGCCGCCGCCGATCTTGCGCGCCGGCACCGTGTCGGCGCCGTGGTCCCTGATCCAGGAGATCCAGTCCGGCCACCAGGAGCCCGGATGCATCGTCGCGCCGGCCAGCCATTTGGCGACGTCGGAGCCCGACGGTTCGCCGCCGGTCCAGTACTGATACTTGTTCCTGGCCGGCGGGTTGACGACGCCGGCGATGTGGCCGGAGCCGGCCAGCACATATTTCACCGGACCGCCGAAGAACTTCGAGCCGGCCAGCACCGATTTGGCCGGCGCGATGTGGTCCTCGCGGGTCGCGAGGTTGTAGACCGGGACCGTCACCTTGCGCAGGTCGAGCGTCACGCCGCCGATCTCCATCTCGCCCTGCGTCAGCGTGTTGTTGAGATAGCAGTTGCGCAGATAGAACGAGTGATTGGCGGCCGGCATGCGGGTCGCGTCGGCGTTCCAGTAGAGGATGTCGAACGGGAAGGGCTTCTTGCCGCGCAGGTAGTTGTTGACGACGTAGGGCCAGATCAGGTCGTTCGAGCGCAGCATGTTGAACGCCGTCGCCATGTTGGAGGCTTCGAGGTAGCCCTGTTCCTTCATGTGCTTCTCGACATTGGCGACCTGTTCCTCGTCGACGAACACCAGAAGGTCGCCGGCATGGGTGAAGTCGACCTGCGTCGTCAGGAACGTCGCGGTGAGCGCGCGCTCGCGTTTCTGCGCGGCGAGCCAGGCGAGCGTCACGGCGAGCAGGGTGCCGCCGACGCAATAGCCGAGCACGTGAATGAGCGTCTCGCCGGTGACCTCCTCGACGACGTCCATCGCCGTCAGGATGCCTTCCTTCATGTATTCCTCGAAGCCCTTCGTCGCCTGCCGCGCGTCGGGGTTGACCCAGGAGATGACAAAGACGGTGAGGCCCTGTTCGGTGCACCACTTGATGAAGGATTTGTCGGGCGCGAGATCGAGAATGTAGAACTTGTTGATCCAGGGCGGCACGATCAGCAGCGGAACCTTCAGCACCTCGCTGGTCGCGGCCTCGTACTGGATGAGCTGGATCAGATCGTTCTGGAAGATCACCTTGCCGGGCGTGGTCGCGAGGTTCTTGCCGACCTCGAAGGCCGAGCCGTCGGACTGGCGGATCTTGAGATTGCCGCGGCCGGCGCGGATGTCCTCGGCGAGCATCTGCATGCCGCGCACGAGGTTGTCGGCATTGCTCGACAGCGTTTCGCGCAGCAGCTCCGGATTGGTCAGCACGAAATTGCTCGGGGCCGCCGCGTTGACGATCTGCTTGACGTAGAACTCGGCCTTGTGCCGCGTGTGCGGATCGACGCCCTCGGCATGGGTGACGAGACGGTCCGCCCATTGCGCGGTGAGCAGATAGGCCTGCTTGAGAAAATCGAAGAACTGGTTCGACGACCATTCCGGGTCGTTGAAGCGGCGGTCGCCGGGATCGGGCGCGACGACCGGCGGCTGCTGCTCGCCGGCCATGCGTTTCACCGTGGTCGCCCACAGGTCAAGATAGGAACGGCCGAGCCCGGTCTGCAGTTCGAGCGCGCGCGCGGGGTCCGACAGCCAGTATTCGGCGACCTTGCCGACGCTCTTGACCATGTCGGCGAAGCCTTCGGCGTTGTCGGCTTTGATCAGGCCTTCCTCGCGCGGCTTCATATAGGCGGCGAGCGCCTTGCCGCTCTGCTCGACGAGACGCGCGAGGTTATGGGCGAGGGCCTCGATGTCGACCTTGTTTTCGATGGGCGGCGGTTCGCCAGCCGGCGCGGCGGGCTTCGCGACGGACGGGCCGTTGGCGGCCTTGTTGTCGGGCTTCTTGCGGTCGGACGGGTTGTCGGCGGGCTTCGGGCCTGGCGCCGTCAGGTCGGACGGCCTGGACGGCGGGGCTGCAATCTCGACCGGACGTTTGGCCGGACCCTTCAACGTCCTCTTGACCGGGCTCTTGGCTGCACTCTTCGCCGCACTTTTGGCCGCAGCCGGCTTCGCCGGTCTCGCCGGTTTTTCGGTCGTCTGGTTCATCGTGTCGATCCGCCCCCGACCAGACATGGCTTCGCCGCGCGCCGACTGCAAGGCGCGCCTGGAATTGCCCTTAACCCCGCGTGTGCGGTCCCCATCAACCATTCTTTGACCATATTAGGTTGTAATGTGGCCGCAGTATAATGCTTTGACTTTGCAAACAGATTGATGCCGTAACGGGCGCCCGCCAGCCGGGCGCAAATATCCGATGCAACGTTCGACCGTGAGCCGGAATGCCGCGCCCGCCGTTGTGCTGGCGGTTGCGCTGGCGCTCGGCGGCTGCTCGGCCGCCTCGGTGATCGACAGCCTGCCGACCGAGGTCGGCGGACTGCCGGCCGCCGCCCCCAAGCGGCCGGACAACCCCGCGCAATATCCCGCGGTGCATGAGGTCCGGGAACGCCCGGAAAAGACGCTGAGCACCCGGCAGCAGTTCGAGCTCGAGGAAGAGCTGAGCAAGGCCCGGAGCCGCCAGAACAGCCTGCAGAACAAGGATGCCATCAGCCGTGCCCAGGCCGAGGTCGAAAAGACCAGCGCCGCCCGGGCCCGCGCCATCGAGGCCGCCAAAACGGCATCCCAGCCGGCCGCCAAAAAGCCGGCAAACAAGCCCGCCGCCGACGCCGAAACCCGCTGAGCCGCTGGCACCGGCCGCGCCCCATGCTAAAAGCCTGCCCGTCCGCACCCTTTGAGGGCCGATCCCGGGGGCAGGCGGATCCCGAGGAACCATGACAATGGACGAATTTTACCGCATCCGCCGCTTGCCGCCCTACGTGTTCGAAGAGGTGAACCGGGCCAAGGCCCGCGCGCGCAACGCCGGTGCAGACATCGTCGACCTCGGCATGGGCAATCCGGATCTGCCGACGCCCCAGCATGTGATCGACAAGATCAAGGACACCATCGGCAAGCCGCGGACCGACCGTTACTCGGCCTCGCGCGGCATCATCGGGCTGCGCCGCGCGCAGGCGGCCTATTACGAGCGCCGCTTCGGCGTGAAGCTCAATCCCGACACGCAGATCGTCGCCACGCTCGGCTCCAAGGAAGGCTTCGCCAATGTTGCGCAGGCGATCACCGCGCCGGGCGACGTCGTGCTGGTGCCGAACCCGAGCTATCCGATCCACGCCTTCGGCTTCCTGATGGCGGGCGGCGCGATCCGCTCGGTGCCGTCGGAGCCGACGCCGGATTTCTTCCGCACGCTCGAGCGCGCCATCGTCCACTCGATCCCGAAGCCGACCGCGGTCGTCGTCTGCTATCCGGCGAACCCGACGGCTTACGTCGCCTCGCTCGATTTCTATAAAGACCTCGTCGCCTTCGCGAAGAAGCACGGCATTCTGGTGCTGTCGGATCTCGCTTATGCCGAGGTCTATTTTGACAACAATCCGCCGCCGTCGCTGCTGCAGGTGCCGGGCGCGATCGACGTCGCGGTCGAGTTCACCTCGATGTCGAAGACCTTCTCGATGCCCGGCTGGCGCATGGGCTTCGCGGTCGGCAACGAGCGGGTGATCGCCGCGCTCGCGCGGGTGAAGTCCTATCTCGACTACGGCGCCTTCACGCCGATCCAGGTCGCGGCGACCGCCGCGCTCAACGGCCCCGACGACTGCATCAAGGAGATGCGCGAGATCTATCGTCACCGCCGCGACGTGCTGGTCGAGAGCTTCGGCCGCGCCGGCTTCCCGGTGCCGAGCCCGCGCGCCTCGATGTTCGCCTGGGCGCCGATCCCCGAGCCGTTCCAGAGCCTCGGCAGCGTCGAATTCGCGACGCTGCTGATCGAGAAGGCCGAGGTCGCGGTGTCGCCGGGCATCGGCTTCGGCGAGCACGGCGAGGGCTTCGTCCGCATCGCGCTGGTGGAAAACGAGCAGCGCATCCGCCAGGCCGCCCGCAACATCCGCCGCTTCCTTGAAAGCGGGCCGGAAAAGCTGCACAACGTCGTTCCGCTCGCCACGCGCCGCTAGGCGCGTGGTCTCTCCATAGGCCGCAGGCTCT
>Ga0180218_1002241_pt1 | contig 10281 bp, 10 predicted proteins | sample eDN3rd37CKraftBY_FD_151334 | JGI IMG/M metagenome (GOLD analysis project Ga0180218, IMG submission 151334) | Enriched backyard soil microbial communities from Emeryville, California, USA - eDNA 3rd pass 37_C Kraft BY (version 2) (version 2) | ecosystem: Environmental > Terrestrial > Soil >... | reverse complement strand
ACGAGGCAATATGGCAAGCAGCGGCCTTGAAGCGTGGATACGTCTGCGGCATGCGGGTGTTCCGATGAGTTTGGTTTACTTTTTGGAATGCAGATCTACGATCTTGCCGCGGAGTGGGCGGCGCGCGGCGGTCTCGGTGGGATGACTGGCGGCCCATAGTGTTTCGAAAAGGCCAGTCTGCATGGCCGCGAACTCGGCGCTCTCGATCGTCATCGCAAAATTCTCCTTGCGCGACGAAATCAGCGCAACGGTGTCGTCGTAGATATAGGTGGTCATGGAGAAGCTGAAGTTCTCCGGCGCAAAGCGCAAGATGCGAAGATCTGACGGGCTGTCGGACCAGAACTTGTGCAGATCCTTGGTCACCGACCGCACCACGCGCAGCGTCACGCCAGCATCGATGCGCCGGCGCACGTTGTCGTCCATCCACGCGCGGCCAGGCACTTCATAGAGATCGCTCATCGAGAGGATGCCGAGCAGCATTTTGCTGCGACAGGTGATCGTCTCGTCGAGAACTGCCTTGATGCCGTCGGAGCCCTGGAAATAGCGTACTTTGGGCTTCTCGGGCGTACGGTTGTGCAGCGACATCAGTTCGGGCATGACGGCTTCGAGCTTCTTGCGCCGCTCATCGAGGATCTCCAGCACGCGCGTCGGTGATTCCGCCATGATCAGCATGGAGCGATCGCTCGCCTGCGGAATCTCATTGACGAGGCGCTGCTCGAGCAGGCGCGAGAAGACGTCGTAGGCGTTCGTGCGGCTGATTCCAGCCTTGCGCGCGATGTCGCGCATTGGCGCCTGACCGAGCTCGAGCGCCGCTACGTAGAAGCGCACTTCCGTCTCGTGCAGCCCGATGTCTGTCAGAGCGCGCTCAATGTCCATGGAGTTCCTTGCCACGACTGCGGGTGCCACGTGCAGGCGCATCCTGCAAACTGCCCCACTCAGCGCTGGATGTCCATAGAGATTGACACCTCGGAGGGGATGGGATCAAAAATTGGGCATAACGCTCGCGAAATGCACATCTGGTCGTGTTGCGCATTGTGTCAATTTATGTTGACTATATACGTGATCGAAGCGTGATCGTCCGTTGTGCGGCCGGCGCATGTGGAGCTGAAGGTGCAAATGACATTGGGGGCTTTGTGAGCGGACTTGTTCTAGCGCTCGCTGTGAACGGATTGGTGTGGGGGCTCATCATTGCGCTCATCGCGCTCGGCCTATCCATAATTTTCGGCCTGCTCGACATCATCAATGTCGCGCATGGCGACTTCTTCATGCTCGGCACCGTGGTCGCGCTGGTGCTTGCGACTTCGACCGGCTCCTATTGGCTGGCACTGCTGCTCGTTCCGATTATCGGCTTCGTCGTCGGGCTGGTCCTCGAACGTGTGATCATCCGCCCGACTATTCGTCAGGCATCGCTGACCATCGTCACGACGTTCGGGCTTTCGATGATGCTGCAGGAAGGCGTGCGTGCCACGTATGGCGCCCAGCCGCGCCGCATGGCCGCCCCCATCGAGGGGACGATCCCGCTCTTCGGCATCGACTACGACGTCTATCGGATTTTCGCAGCGGCCTTTGCGGCGCTCTGTCTGATCGCGTTCTTCGTTTTCCTCACGCGCACCAAACTCGGGACGTGGATCCGCGCCGTGCGCCATGATCCGGAAACGGCGACGGCACTCGGCGTGCCTGTAGCCCGCATCTGCGCCATCACATTCGGCCTCGGGACGGCTATGGCGCTCCTCGGCGGCGCGATCGCAGCACCCATCACCACCGTCGAATTCCGCACGGGCGTCGATATTCTGCCCTTCTGTTTCATGGCGGTCATCATCGGCGGCCTTGGCAATCTGCAAGGAACTGTGGCTGCTGCTCTGCTGCTTGCGGTCATGGAAGGTCTCGTCACGAGCGTGACCGATCCCACGATCGCGCGCATCGTGTCCCTCGGCTTCATGAGTGCCGCCCTGCTCGTGCGTCCCAATGGCCTGTTCTCGGGGGCGACGCGATGACGGCGAAGATCATCTCGCGGGCAGCTCTTATCCTGACGTTCGTGGCTTTGGCCGCCGTCCCGATGGTCGTGCCAATGCTCAGCAGCCCATTCTGGATCGATATCATTGCCGAGATCCTGATCTGGTCTCTGCTTGCTGCGAGCGTCAATCTCCTGCTCGGATATGTAGGGCTGCTGTCCTTCGGACAGGCTCTTTACTTCGGGGTTGGGATGTACGGCGCGGCACTTTCGGTCATTCACTGGGGTGCCGGTTTTTGGGGCGGTCTTGCGATCGGGATCGTCGCGGCCATGCTCATGGCCGCAGTCGCTGGAAGCGTCGCAGTACGGCTCACGTGGCACTATTTCGCGATCATTACCGTCGTCTTCTCGCTCATCCTGTATTTCGCGGCGATGAGCGCCAAGCCATTGACCGGCGGCGATGACGGCATCTCCTTCAGCGCGCCGCAGATCTTCTCGCTTGGTGACCTCAAGCTCTCTCTCGCCGACCAGTCCGTGCAGTACTACACGATCCTATTGGTCGTTGCCGGCATCTACGCGCTCTTCAGCATCGTCGTGCGCAGTCCGCTCGGTGTGCGCTTCGTGGCCGTGCGCGAGAACAATCGCCGTGCGGCGCTCATCGGTATCAACGTATACCTGACACGCTACGTCGCATTCATCCTCGCTGGCGCACTTGCGGGAGCCTCTGGCGCACTCTTTGCCTTCTTCGGGCGCTACGCCTCGGCCTCGTACATGTTCTACCACGTGTCGGGCGAGGCGGTCGTATGGGCGATCGTCGGCGGTGCGGGAAGTCTACTCGGACCGCTGTTCGGTACGGGCTTGCTCATCGTCCTGCGCGAGATCATCTCGGCGTACTGGGAGCACTACCTCTTCGTTGTTGGCGCCCTCACAATACTCGTCGTCATGTTCGCACCGCGAGGTCTCGCAGGGCTCTGGAGCGACGCACTGCAGCTCCTGTTTGTGAGCAAGGGCACCGCGCGCTCCGACAATCTGGTAGATACTGAGGCGCGCGCTCAGCCAAAGCCAGCCACCAACGTGACGCGGGGAGGCTGACGTGCTCGACGATGGCAGCAATAGCGTTGCGCTTAGTGTGAACGGCCTTACGCGCCGCTTTGGCGGCCTCGTAGCTGTCGACGACATCAGCTTCGACCTGCCGGCGGGGCGCCTCAATGCGATCATCGGCCCGAATGGCGCGGGGAAGACCACGCTGTTCAACCTCATTACCGGTGAAATTCGCCCCGATGCCGGGCGCGTCGAGGTGCATGGGCAGAACATCACTGGCTTGAAGCCTTATCAGATCGTCCGCCGCGGCGTCTCGCGCACGCTGCAAATCAAGAGCGTGTTCACTGGCCTCACTGTCGCCGAGAACGTACGCGCGGCGGTTATGGCGCATGAAGGTGTGGCATCGCCCTTCCGGCCAGTTGCCTCCTACGGCGCCGTCAAGCAGCGCGTCGACAATCTCGTCGAGCAGATCGGTCTCGCAAAGCACCTGAACACGCAGGCCTCGGCACTCTCCTATGGCGATATCGCCTTGCTCGAGATTGCGCTCGCCCTTGCAAATCAACCGAAGCTTTTGCTTCTTGACGAGCCTGTGTGCGGAATGGGGCCGCAGGAAACCGAACAGACTGTCGAGACGATCCGCGCGATCTCCAAGAGCGTCGATGTCGTTCTGATCGAGCACGACATGGAGGTCGTCTTCGCCATTGCCGACGAGATCATCGTCATGGCGCAGGGGGCGCTGCTTGCGCGCGGAACACCTGCTGCAATCAGCAGCTCCGCCGAGGTCCAAGAGGCTTATCTCGGCGCGCCGGAGGAGGCCGACTGATGTCAGCACTCGCAATCGACGGTGTCACGGCCTCCATCGGCAAGATCCCCGTACTGCGCGGCGTCAGTCTGCGTGTCGAGCCGGGCGAGACAGTCGCGCTGCTCGGCCGCAATGGTGTTGGCAAGACATCGACCTTGCGTTCCATCCTGGGACTGCTGAAGCGCTCTGGCGGCACGGCGAGCTACAACGGCGTGAACCTTGACACGGTGCTGCCGCACAAGCTCGCGGCGCTCGGCATTGGTTATGTGCCGCAAGGACGCGGCATGTTCCCGCTGCTGTCGGTCAAGGAGAACCTGACGCTCGGGCTGACGCGGGCGCCGGATCCGAAAGTCATGGACGACATATTCGAGCGCTTTCCTCGGCTCGAGGAGCGTCTTTCCCAGGCTGCGGGCACGCTTTCGGGCGGTGAGCAGCAGATGCTCGCGCTGGCGCGCTGCCTCGTCATGAAGCCGTCGCTCATTATGCTCGACGAGCCGACCGAAGGCATCATGCCGAAGCTCGTCTCACAGATCCGCCACGAGATTTCGGAGATCGCCAAGCGCGGAATCTCTGTGCTCCTGGTTGAGCAGAACCTGCGCACAGCCCTGCGTCTCGCGACCCGCGTCTATCTCATGGAGCGCGGAACCATCGTTCACGAGGCGACGCCCGACGAGTTACGGGCCGATCCTTCTACGGTTCACCGCTATCTCGGCGTTTCACTCTAAGCTCATCAGGAAGGAGCTTCTGTCATGGTCAGGCGTCCCCCGAAAATCTCCCTCCCGACGGACTCTGCGGGAGCCAAGAAGCAGGGCGGCATGACGCGCCGCAGCTTTCTCGAAGTCGCTCTCTCCGGTGGCGCCGCTGCGAGCGGGGCCTATGTGTCTCTCGCGAGCGGCATGTCCGCATTTGCTCAGTCGAGCGGACCGATCGTGATCGGCCATCACTGCGAGCTGACCGGCGGCTTTGCATCCTGGGGCTACTGGCACAACAAGGCAGCCCTCGCTGCGGCGAAGCTGATCAACGAGACGGGCGGCATTGCCGGCCGCAAGCTCGAGCTCGTGACCGAGGATACGGAATCCAATCCAGCAGCAGGCGCACGCAAGCTCCGCTCTCTCATACAGCGCAATCGCGCCTCGTTCATCGCCGGCTCCGTGCATTCGGGCGTCATGCTGGCATCCATTCCTGTCGCGACTGAGATGAAGACCGTCTATTTCTCGACTGGTGAGGCGACGGAAGCGACAGGCGAGAAGGGCACGCGTTACAGTTTCCGCACGGGCACGGACACCTATGGCCTTGCGGCGGCAGGCGCGCCTTGGGCCTACGAAAATCTCGGCAAGACGTGGACGATCATCTCGCCGGACTATGCCTGGGGACACAGCCACTACAAGGAGCACAAGGCCGTCATCGAGAAGCTCGGCGGCAAAGTCTATGATCCGATCTACGTGCCGCTGGATGCGAAGGATCTCGTGCCCTATCTTGCACGCATTCCGCAGGATACGCAGGTACTCTTCTCGGTATTCTTTGGTGCGCTCTCGATTGCCTTCTATACGCAGGCAAAGTCCATGGGTCTCGAGAAGACCATGCGCATGTACTCGGTGTCCGGTACGATCGAGGCCATTGCACCGGCTGATCTCAAAGGTGCGGCCGAAGGCGTGTATATCGTCGAGAACTTCCCGCGCATGGTGAAGTACAAAGACGACGAATTCCATAAGGAGTATATCAAGCTTATCGGGACGGATGACGTACATGGCCGCGAAGTCGGCGGCGACAAGGTCAATGCGAAGAGCCACTCATGGCAGAGCTGGGAGAATCTGTTCGCGCTTAAGCAGGCCATAGAGACGAGCGGCTGGAAGCAGAAGAGCGACGACAAGGGTGTGATCGAGGCGCTCGAGGGCATGCAGATGGCGAACTCGGTCGGCTTTGCCCAGGGTGCCAAGACGCTGCGCAAGGAAGATCACAGCGGCATGATCGACTGCTACATCAGCCGCATCGAGAATGACGAGCTGCACGTCAAGAAGAAGGTGCCGAAAGAGGAAATGGCGAAGCTTCTAACGCCCCGCTACGACTTCTCGACGCAGCCACTGTAAGTGGCTCTGAAACAGGAATGTGATCGGCGGCGCAGGACGCGCCGCCGATCTGCTTTCAAGCTATGTCACTGGCAGCGCGACCTTTGACACACCAATCAGGCAATCGCGCGTCACGATCTTTGCGAGATCTTCTTCGCTGCAGTCGTCTCGAGACGTCGCTTATAGAAGGACAAGGCTTCATACTTCTCATGTCCCAAGGCTTCAAAGCCGCGGCGCAATTCATCGAGTGAGACAGTCCGACGCCTGCCATCGCCGAGCAGGCTGCGCATAGCCTCGACCCGCTTCTCCCAATGGAGCCAGGGCAGCTCCGTCTTGGGGATCGAGCCCACCTCGTCGCCGCCAATGTCGCAATAGCCGCGCGTCATGGAACACCTTGCCTCATCGGCAGGGACGCGTGCTGCGTCCCTGCACTCTTGCTCGTGGACGTCATAGCTTGGAGTTGATCTCGGCCAGCAGGTCGTTCGTGTAGAGATTCGTCGGATCGACCGGCGTCTGGATCTGTCCCGTCGCGACCATGTAGTCGACGACGGACTTCCAGGCCATCGGATCGTAGTAGCCCCACGGCTTGCCTTCTGTCTTGGGCGCGTAGCCGAGGAAGACCTTTAGGACACGCACCTGATCGCTGATCGCCTTCTCCTCGGCCATGCCGGGCGGCACGACTTGCGGGAATTTCTTGAAGTAGGCCTTCACGCAATCGACAGGGTTCTCCCGGCAGAACAACTGGCCACGATTGAAGGCGCGCGCCATGCCGATGGCTTCCTGCTTGTTGGCGGCGAGATAGGATGCGCTCGTGATCAGGCTCCAGCCGAAGATAGGCTCGATCTGCGGCGTGTTGATGTACCGGAACTTGGCGCCGCGGTTCTCGAAGCCTGCGTAGTTCAGCACGTTCGTTGAGAGCGCCGCGATCTGGCCGCTCTCCAGAGCCTTGAGCGCAGCTGGGCCGGCGCCGACGTCGACGAGCTTGAAGTCCGTGTCGAGCTTGAGGCCAGCGGACCCAAGAATGGCCTGCGTCGTATAGAACTGCACGGCTGTCATCGAGTGCACGCCGATATTCTTGTCCTTGAAGTCAGCGGGCGTCTTGTAGGGGCTGTCAGCGATCACGGCGAGGGGGAAGGGGCTGCGCGATGTAAAGGCGAAGAAAAACTTGAGCGGTGCGCCCTTCTGGAAGGCGATGACCACATTCTCCGGTGGCGGCATGCCGTACTGCGCGCTGCCGTTGAGCACCTGCTGGATGACGACGCTCGCCCCTTTGACCGGCTGGATCTCGACTTTCAGCCCTTCCTCGGCGAGCCATCCCTTATCTTCAGCTGCGGCCCAGGGGGCGTTGCGAATATCGATCTGCGGCACAGGCTGAAGTAGCGTGACCGTCTTCAATGGCTTCTGAGCCTGCGCAGTGAACGAAAGCATCACGGCTGAGCTGGCCGCGAGTGCTAGTGCAGTCAACTTCTTCATTTTGGAGTCTCCAGAATGCGGGATCGCATGAGGGGTGTCGAACTTATTGGGCTGGCGAGTTGGGCCCGCGCAGCGGCAGTGGCTGTTCCGAGAGAAGAGCGTCCAGGATGACCGTACGCGCCTCGTCAAGGCGCAGGCCGTGATCAATAGCTAGCGGTGCAACGTCGGCGAGGATGGCGTCGACGTCCTGGATCATCTTGAGGCGCTTGAAATGGTCCTCATAGCTGATGCCCATGCTTTCGCCGATGAGCTCGAGGAAATTCACGACCTCGAAGGGCCAGTCGCGCTGATGCGCACACATATCGCGATGACAGGCGTGGTAGACGCCCGCCAGCGTCGTGACGCCCGCCTGCGCCGCGGCTTCCAGCAGCTCCGCATGAAGCGAGAGCTTGTAAGCGGGCAAGGGCTGCAGCGTGTTACACATCCAGCCCACCTTGGGCTGCTCGAGATCGACAAATTCGAGGCCGGGAACAGCGCGAAGCAGTCGCTCGGCGGCAGGCCCGGAGCCTGTAATGCCAGGGTGTTCGTGCAGGCCGACGCGCTTGTGTACCGGCCGCGTCAGGTGTGGTTGCAGGCGATCGAGGTGGCGTTCGAGAAACACGACGAATGCCTCGAATGTGAAGGGCTGGCCTCCAGCTGTCTCCTCCCAGCGTCCAGGCAGCACGTTCTCGCCGAGCTGGACCTGGCAAGTCGGGCACCACGAGAGGACTGTTGCGGCGCCGAACTTCGCGAAGCGGTCGGTCGTACGGTAAGCCATGCGGCCCGAGCTTTCGACGTCGCCAGTGCGGAACTGCAGTACGCCGCAGCAATCGCCCGGCCCGCCCATGACGGCGTAGGAAATACCGAGCCGATCGAGAATGTCGAAGCAGAGAAAGGCAATGTGCGGGGTCTTGAGCAGATTGCATCCCGTGTAGAAGACGACCTCCGGCTCCTCGGCTGGATCGGGATCCATGCGATCGAAGCGGGACAATGCTTCCTTGCCGAGCTGAATGCGGGAGAGCACGTGAACGCCGCGCGTCATGGTCCGGTAGGCGGCGTGGCCTTTCTTGCGCTGCACGTCCTCGCTCGCGCGTCGCGAGATCGCGAGCTTGGCGAGCGAAAGCATGAAACGTGGGTTGATGGCTTCGGGGCAGGCCGGAATGCACGAGCCACTTCCCGAGCAGACAGTCGCCCACTTCTCCGCAGCGGCCGTCGTCTCGCCGCCTCGGATGAGCGAGAGCACGCCGCCGGCCGTCTCCGAGGCATCTGCGTCGGCGATGCCAGCTGGTTCCGTCATCGGGCAGATATCGAAACAGGCGCCGCAGCGCGTGCAGCGCTCGAAAAGCTCGTCCGTGCGGTCGGCGAGCGCGTCCGAAAAGTCCCGCGCGCTCATGTGCCATTCTCCCGGCGGACAACCCAGTACGTGACGCGCCGCTCGAGGAGCCGCACGCTCACATTGGCGCACATGCCGATCATCGCCAGCATGACGAGGATGACCAGCATGCCGGCGGTGTCGAGGTTGGTCTGGGCCTGCAGAAGCAGAACGCCAAGCCCGCGTTGCGCACCAACGAACTCGGCGACAATGGCGCCCGTGAGCGCGAGCACGGCTGCAATATTGAGGCCCGCAAATATGGCCGGTGCCGCCGACGGCAGGCGGACGAAGCGGAACTGCTGCCAACGGCTCGCCTTGAGCACGCGCATGAGATCCATGCGCTGTGCGTCGACGATGGAAAGCCCGCTCAGCGTATTGATGAGGATCGGGAAGAACGTGATGAGCGCCACGAGCACGATCTTCGATTCCATGCCAAAGCCGAGCCACAGAATGACCAGCGGTGCCACCGCCACCTTGGGCAGGGATTGGATCGCGACGAGATAAGGAAAGAGCAGACGGCCGGCGCGGCCGAACTCGCTGATCACCACGCCGAAGAGAAAGCCGAGGCTGGCACCAATGCCCAGCCCGAAGATCATCTGCAGGACCGTGACTTTCAGGTGCTCCCAGTAGAGCCCCCGCGCGGTGCCGCGTACGAACGTCGCGTAAACCTCGGACGGCGGCGCGAACATGAGGGGCGAGACCTCGAAGAGGCGCACCAGGCCTTCCCAGAGAGCAAGGATGCCGACGAATATGGCGGCCATCATCGCGCGCTCTGTCCAGAGCGACTGCGAGGCTGCTTTGTGCTTGGAGGGGGCCTTGCTGGCGACGGCAGCGGCCGCAGGTGCAATGGTGTCCGTCATTGTGCCGCTCTCACAGCTCCGGTTTGGAAGTGCCTCCGAATGCGATGCGATGTCTCAGCGAATTCCGGAGCGAGCATCGACCGCTCGGTACGGGGGCGCGGCAAAGGAACTTCGATTTCCTCCGCGATGCGGCCCGGCCGCGGCGTCATGACGATCACACGATCCGCCAGTAGCACGGCCTCGGAAATGGAGTGCGTGATGAGGAGAACCGCTAGACCGCTCTCCTCGGCGATGCGGGCGAGCTCGATGTTCATGTGCTCACGCGTCAGCGCATCGAGGGCGCCGAAAGGTTCATCCATGAGCAGAAGGCGCGGTTTGGTCATGAGTGCGCGGACAATGGCCGCGCGCTGTCGCATGCCGCCCGACAACGCACTCGGTGCTGAATCGTGGAAACCGGCGAGGCCGACCAGATCGAGGTGCGCCGCGGCTTCGCGCCGGGCGACGGCCATGTCTCCACCAGCAATGCGAACCGGCAGCGTGACGTTATCAACAACGCTGAACCAGGGCAGCATGACTGCATCCTGGAAGATCATGCCGATCTCGGAGCTGGGCTCGGTAATGTCTTTGCCGTCGAAGCGCGCCCGGCCTTCGCTCGGTGTGAGCAGACCGGAGGCGATGCGCAGAAGCGTGCTCTTGCCGCAGCCGGACGAGCCGACGATGGCGACGAATTCGGATGGCGCGATGCCGAGATCGACCTTGCTCAGCGCGCGCAGGGGGCCGTTCGCCGTGTCGAACTC
>Ga0180218_1002240_pt1 | contig 10281 bp, 8 predicted proteins | sample eDN3rd37CKraftBY_FD_151334 | JGI IMG/M metagenome (GOLD analysis project Ga0180218, IMG submission 151334) | Enriched backyard soil microbial communities from Emeryville, California, USA - eDNA 3rd pass 37_C Kraft BY (version 2) (version 2) | ecosystem: Environmental > Terrestrial > Soil >... | reverse complement strand
GCTCGACGACATGGGCGTCGACATCATTGAGGCGGGCTTCCCGATCGCTTCGCAAGGCGATTTCGAATCCGTCGCCGAGATTGCGAAGCGCGCCAAGAACGCGGTCATCGCCGGGCTCGCGCGCGCCGCGTTCAAGGATATCGATCGCTGCGCCGAGGCTGTGAAGCACGCCAGACGCCCGCGCATCCATACGTTCCTGTCCACGTCGCCCGTGCACATGAAGTACAAGCTCCAGAAGGAGCCGCATGAAGTGCTCGAGATGGTGGTGGCGCAGGTCACGCGCGCGCGCAATCATGTCGAGGACGTCGAATGGTCGGCGGAAGACGCGACGCGCACCGAGCACGATTTCCTGTGCCGCTGCGTCGAAGCCGCGATCAAGGCCGGCGCCACGACGATCAACATTCCCGATACCGTCGGCTACACGACGCCGCAGGAATACGCGGCGCTGTTTCGGATGCTGCGCGAGCGGGTGCCGAATGCCGATAAGGCGCGCTTCTCGACGCATTGCCATAACGACCTCGGCATGGCGGTGGCGAATTCGCTGCACGGCGTCGAAGGCGGTGCGCGCCAGATCGAATGCACCATCAACGGTATCGGCGAGCGGGCGGGTAACGCCGCGCTCGAAGAGGTCGTGATGGCGATGCGGGTGCGTAACGACGCCTTTCCGTTCTGGAGCACGGTCGACGCGGAAATGTTGACGCGCGCCTCGAAACTCGTCTCGGCGGTGACTTCGTTTCCGGTGCAATACAACAAGGCGATCGTCGGCCGGAATGCGTTCGCGCACGAGTCCGGCATCCATCAAGACGGCATGCTGAAGCATACCGAGACCTACGAGATCATGAAGCCCGAAGACGTCGGCGTGAAGCAGACGTCGCTCGTCATGGGCAAGCACTCGGGCCGTCACGCCTTCCGCGAAAAGCTGAAAGAGCTGGGTTACGAGCTGGGCGACAATGCGCTGAACGATGCGTTCAATCGCTTCAAGGATCTCGCCGACAAGAAGAAGCACGTTTACGACGAGGACATCGTCGCGCTGGTCGATGATCAGATCGCCAAGGCCAACGATCGCATCAAGATCGTCTCGCTGCAGATCGTCGCCGGCACGATGGGGCCGCAGTCGGCGACGCTCGTGCTCGACATCGACGGCAAGCAGCACACGACGACGGCGACCGGCAACGGCCCGGTCGATGCGACGTTCAACTCGATCCGGCAACTGGTGCCGCACCAGGCAAAGCTGCAGCTCTACCAGGTGCACGCGGTGACCGAAGGCACCGACGCGCAGGCCGAGGTTTCGGTGCGGCTGGAGGAAGACGGAAAGACCGTCACCGCCCGCGGCACGCATCCCGATACCATGGTGGCCTCGGCGCAAGCCTATATTTCGGCACTCAATAAGCTGATGCACAAGCGCCAGACGGTGAATCCGCAGACCGCTTACGGCTAAGGTTGTTTTAATGGCGATGATCGGGGGCCCTTGCGGCCCCCGATGAGTTTTAGGATCATTGCTGCGTCAATTGCTTGCATTTGCGCCGACAGGGGGCTGTGGTGACAAAACGCGATCTCAAGCGGCTTGGCTTTATCGGCGTGCTGTTCGCAGCCGTTGCCTTCACCATGCCTGCCTCGGCGCAGATTTTTTCAAAGCGCGCGAAGGCAGCCGAAGGCTGCACCCGCGAATACAAGCCGGTCTGCACGCGCACGCGCGAAGGCGTGCTCACGACTTTTGCCAACGAGTGTCTGGCGAAATCGGCGGGCGCTGCCATCCTTCTCAAGGGCCGCTGCGACGACGATCTGAAATGTCCCCCGATCGAGCTTCCGGTTTGCGCACGCAAGGAAGGCAAGAATCAAACCTTCAGCAATTCATGCGTCGCGGAGAAGGCGGGCGCTGTCGTGCTGACACGCTCGAAGTGCCCCGATCAGTGCAAGCCGGAGGGCGGCGCGGTCTGTGCGATCAACGACAAGGGAACGCGCGACAATTACGCCAACGCCTGCGATGCGACGATGAAGGGCGCGCGCGTTCTGCATAACGGCAAGTGTCTTGCGGCATCGAACTGTAACCGGCGCGGCTTCCGTGTTTGCGCGACCGCGCCGAACGGAGTCGAGACGCAGTATGCGAGCCTGTGCGAAGCGGAAATCGCCAATGCCTCGTGGATCCATAACGGCAAATGCAAGCCGGGCATCTTCCGGCGCATGTTGCAGCGTTACGGCCTGGTAAAGCCGCGTTAGACGGTCGAGTTTCCGCAAGCCGGAAAAATCGCACGTTGAATTTTGGCTGTTGAAAAAATCAAAAGCGAAAACGGCGTAATTGCTGATGTACGTTGCGCGAACGGCTTTGGGGCGCATGAATTTCATTCCAAGGTACTATAAATTTTATGCCGCACTGCACCGATGGCGCAGCTTCGAGCTTGACGGCTGGCCGGATGAGTGGTGGCTATAGCCTCGCAATAAAGAGGGATGGCTTTGCCGTTGTCCGAGCGCTCCTCCAGAAGAGTGTCGGCGCCCGCACACAAAGTTAATGAAGGCAATGAAAGAGGCGGCCGGTTACGCGGACAGAATTTCGCGTAAAGAAAGGGCGTCCGCGAAGATGTGAGAGAAGCCCTTTAAGGACCGGGGTCTGTGAGTGTGGGGCGGGGTGAGGCGTCTTGACGCGGTACGTTGTGAATGCTCGGTTAGACAACCGGCGGCGCTGATTATAAGGCATGCCGCAAAACGAAACGAGGGACATTAAATGCGTAAATGGCTTTTAGCTTCGGTGGTATTGCTCGCGGGCGGCTTTTCGGCCGCCTCGGCGCAAGATTACCCCACCCGCAATATTACAATGATGATTCCATTCGCTGCAGGCGGCCCGACCGACACGGTCGGCCGGTTGGTTGCGGAGTCGATGGCAAAGACGCTCGGCAAGACGATCGTCGTCGAAAACCTCGCGGGTGCCGGCGGCACGCGCGCCTCGGGCCAACTCGCCAAGGCGGAGCCTGATGGCTACACCATTCTCCTGCACCATATCGGCATGTCGACGGCGCCGACACTCTATCGCAAGCTTCCGTTCAATCCGTTGACCGACTTCGAAACCGTCGGCCTCGTCACCGACGCGCCGATGTCGCTGATTTCGCGTCCGACTCTGGAAGCGAAGAATTTTACCGAGCTGCTCGCCTACATCAAGAAGCAGCGCGACAAGATTTCGCTCGGCAACGCTGGCGTCGGCGCGGCTTCGCATCTTTGCGGCATGCTGCTGATGTCGGCGATGGATGTGCCGATGACCACCATTCCGTATAACGGCACCGGCCCGGCGATGACCGATCTTCTCGGCGGCCAGATCGATCTGATGTGCGACCAGACCACCAACACCACGAGCCACATCAAGAGCGGCAAGGTGAAGGTGTTTGGCGTGACGACCAAGACGCGCGTCAAGAACATGCCAGACGTTCCGACCCTCGACGAAGCCGGTCTCAAGGGCTTTGAAGTCGCGGTCTGGCACGGCATCTATGCGCCGAAGGGCACGCCGAAGGAGATCATCGCCAAGCTGTCGAAGGCATTGCAGGCGGCGCTGCGCGACGAGAAGGTGATCGCGCGTTTTGCCGATCTCGGCACCGAGCCGGTATCGCAAGCGGAAGCGACGCCGGAAGCGCACAAGAAGAAACTCGCGGCGGAAATCGAGCGTTGGCGTCCGCTGATTCAGAAAGCCGGCGTTTACGCCGACTAACGCAAGTCGAAACATCTCGGCCGGCGGCTCAGCCGCCGGCCGACGCTTAATGTAAGTGGAGGGGGGCGAGTGCCGAGTTTTATCAAGAACCCGAAGGATTTCCTTGCGGGCCTGCTGTTCATCTTCATTTCCGCACTTTTTGCCTACGGCACGATGGAGTTGCCGATCGGCACGGCGTTCCGGATGGGGCCGGGTTATTTCCCGATGGTGCTTTGCATCATGCTCGCGGCGCTGGGGCTGGTTGTGATGTTCAACGGCTTCGTTCTGGACGGAGAGAAGATCGCGCAATTTACCTGGCGCGGCCTGTTCAACATCGTTCTGCCGGTGGTGTTTTTCGGCGTGACGCTGCGCGGCCTCGGCTTTGTTCTTTCGCTCGGCATCACAGTGTTCTTCGTCAGCATCGCCAGCGTGCACTTCAAGTTGCGCACGGCGCTGTTGAGCGTCGTTGTGCTGGTGTTCGCGGGATGGGCGATCTTCATCTGGGGGCTGGGCCTGCCGATTCAGGTCTGGGGTCCGTGGGTCGGCGGTTACTAAGCGCGTAACGGGGGCTTAAAGTGGAATTCGACGTCTTTTCCAATCTCGCGATGGGTTTCGGGCAGGCCTTCACGCTCGGCAACCTGTTCTACTGTTTCCTCGGCGTGCTGCTCGGCACGCTGGTCGGCGTGCTGCCGGGCCTCGGGCCGACCGCGACGATCGCGATGCTGCTGCCGATCACCTTCCAGCTGCCGCCGGCCTCGGCGCTCATCATGCTGGCCGGCATCTATTACGGCGCGCAATACGGCGGCTCGACGACGGCCATTCTGATCAATCTGCCGGGCGAGTCATCGTCGGTCGTTACCGCGATCGACGGCTACAAACTCGCGCGGCAGGGCAAGGCGGGGCTTGCGCTGTTCACGGCGGCGGTGGGCTCGTTCTTCGCCGGCACGGTCGCGACCTTCCTGATCGCGGGTTTCGCGCCGCCGCTCGCGGCCGTCGCGCTGTCGTTCGGCCCGGCCGAATACTTCTCGCTGATGGTGCTCGGCCTTGCCGCGTCGGTAGCGCTCGCACACGGCTCGCTCATCAAGGCGGTGGGAATGGTGGTTCTGGGGCTTCTGCTCGGCACCGTCGGCCAGGATCTTTACACCGGCACGCCGCGCTTCAGCTTCGGCATGACGGAGCTTGCCGACGGCGTCGAATTCGTCGCACTCGTTATGGGCCTGTTCGGCATCGGCGAGATCATCCGCAACCTTGAGGACGAATCCGAGCGCTCGGTGTTCGCGCAGAAGGTGATGGGTTTGCTCCCGAGCTGGAGCGACTTCAAGCCGACGATCAAGCCCATCCTTCGCGGTTCAGCGCTCGGCACGGTGCTGGGCATCCTGCCGGGCGGCGGCGCCATGCTGTCGTCGTTCGCGGCCTATTCGCTCGAGAAACGCATCGCCAAGGACCAGAGCCGGTTCGGCAAGGGCGCGATCGAGGGCGTCGCTGCGCCGGAGGCGGCGAACAACGCCGGCGCGCAGACGTCCTTCATCCCGATGTTGACGCTCGGCATCCCGTCGAACCCGGTCATGGCGCTGATGATCGGCGCGATGATCATTCAGGGCATTCAGCCCGGCCCGAACGTCGTCACGGAGAAGCCGGAGCTGTTCTGGGGCCTGATCGCCTCGATGTGGGTCGGCAACGTGATGCTTCTGGTTCTCAACCTGCCGATGATCGGCATGTGGGTGAAGTTCCTCACCGTGCCGTATCACGTGCTGTTCCCGGGCATCATCGCGGTGTGCTGCATCGGCGTCTACAGCGTCAGCAACAATCCGTTCGACGTCTATACGATGGCGTTCTTCGGCGTCGTCGGCTACGTACTGGTGAAGCTCGATTGCGAACCGGCGCCGCTGATCCTCGGCTTCGTCATCGGCAAGATGCTGGAAGAATATCTCAGACGCGCGATGCTGCTCTCGCGCGGCGATCCGCTGGTCTTCTTCCAGCGCCCGATCAGCGCAGTGCTGCTGATTATGTCGATCGCCGCCCTCGTCCTCGTGCTGATCCCGTCGATCAGCAAGAAACGCGAAGAAGCGTTCAAGGAATAACAACTCTTCAAGAACAAAAACAATGGGGGCCGCCAAAAGCGGCCCCCAAGCTTTTCGGCCCGGCGGATCAAGCCTTGAGACGGCCCGCCACCACATCCCAGTTCACGATATTGTCGAGCACCGCTTTCACGTGATCGGTGCGGCGGTTCTCGTAGTCGAGATAATAGGCGTGCTCCCAGACATCGATGCCGATCAGCGCCGTTTTGCCTGACGTCAGCGGGCCGTCGCCGCCGGCGGTGTTGAGGATCGCAAGCTTGTCGCCATCCTGCACGAGCCACGTCCAGCCCGAGCCGAAGACGGTGGCGGATGAAGCGACGATCTTCTTTTTCATTTCATCCGCTGAGCCGAACGAAGCGTTGATCATTTGGGCGAGTTTCCCGGAAGGCTCCTTCGCGCCGCCAGGCTTCAGCATTTCCCAATATTGTTCGTGGTTCCAGGCCTGACCTGCATTGTTGAAGATGCGGCGGTCGGTCTCCTTGTTCGCCGCGACGACGACTTGCTCCAGACTCATGTTTACGTAAGGCGTCTCTTTCGCGAGCGCATTGAGGTTCGTGTAGTAGCCGGCGTGATGCTTGCCGTAATGCAGATTGACGGTACGCGCGCCGATCACCGGCGCGAGTTGCGATTCCTGAAAGGGCAGCGGCGGCTGCCGGAACGGGCCTTGCGGAGCGGGGGCTTGCGTCTGGGCCATCGCGGGTCTTGCGAAGGCCGCTGCGGCGGTTGCCGTTAGGATGAAACTTCGGCGATTCATCTCGGACATGCAGGGCTCCCTGTTTTGCGTGTTGACGATCGCGCGGCCGGTAGGCTCGCGCTTGCCGAAAAGCTTAGGGGCGGCCTGTCAAAGGACAAGGCCGGGGTGCCGGGCGGAAAACGCCGGATTTTGCGGTGAAACCCGGCGGATTCTGCTCGCGAAATGGCGGCTTTGACTGGACAGGCCAGAATGAGCCTGCTAGATCGTCGCGTCCTCACAGAAACCAATCCGTGCAGGCGACGGGCGCATAGCTCAGTTGGTAGAGCAGCTGACTCTTAATCAGTAGGTCCTAGGTTCGAGCCCTAGTGCGCCCACCAAATTCCTCAAAGACTTGCGGCGAGTTTGGCGAGACCAAATGAGGCCGTTCGCTTCTTTCTTCGTCGTCAGCTCGCCGGTCGAGCTTTCCCGCGAGCTTCACGCCGCGGTCCGAGATAGTGCTTGTCGAAGATCGCTTCCGCTCCTCAGAGAATGTCCGTAGCGTTATGCGATGTGTGGGACGCGGCACGTACAGACCCGAGACTCTCTGTCAGCACAAGGAGTTTAAAAGTTATTATTAAAAAGAATTGCGTGCAGAAGATGAGATATTCAAATGTTAAAATATTTGTTTCTGCAGTGCCGCTGCGCAATTAGTTTTCTTTGTACAAAAATATTCTAAACGCAGCGGGCGGTTGTGCAGCTAGTGGTGCATGCTCGCCGTTAGAGCAGTCGAAATAACACTGGAAAAAGTCGGCCGTGCAGATGTTCAAGCATTCGGCAATAGGAAGCCAAAGTAAGATAACGCAAGCGCCGAGCGCTGTTGTTCTCGCTAAGCTTGGGCGAAGCTTGATAGACCTATCAGCTTCCTGCAGGCATTTAGCCACTATACTCGAAACTGCTTTCCGCTTTGGCCAATTCTGCGATGCGGCCGAGAATAGGGAACCCCGCAATCGGACGGTGAACCGCCCAGTATTCGACGACGGGAACTTTAGGTCTTTCCGCCAGCGCAGATAATTTTTTGGCTCTTACACGATCGCCAAACAGATGTAACGGTAAAAGGCTGACGCCGATCCCCCTCTCAACGAGTGTTGCGATTACCGTTAGGCTGTTACAGTGGCCAATCTGTTGCGGTACAATCCCGGCTTCACTAAACCATCCTGTCATGATCGCGTAGGAGTTTGATCCGCGTGAAAGCGTGAAGATAGGAACGTTGGCTAGATCATTGGGCGTTAGGATCTTCGAACGACCCCAAAACCCCGGCTTGCACATCCAGCGTAGAGGAGAAAGGCCGAGTGAAGTTCTGACGCTCCCTTGAATCGTCGGGTGCCCCGGTAAAAATGCGATATCGATCGTGCCTTGCTCCAGCTTCGTGATCAAGTTTGTCGTTAGGTCGATATCTAGTTCGATCTGAACCATGGGATAGTTTTTTTCGATCTTCGCAAGTAGACGATGAAGCCATGTCAGCGCGACTACCTCGGCCACGCCCAAGCGGATCGTTGCGGATAACAAAGCGTCGGCGCCGGAGGTCTGTCGAAATGCTGCAGCGTCCGCGACAATACGTTCAGCCACGATAGCGCAGCTTTGACCTATGGCGGTTAGTTGAACTCCGCGACCCGAACGATAAAAAAGTCGCGCATTCAAATCACGCTCTAATTCGCGGATGCGACGAGTCACGGCAGGCTGGGTGAGGTTCATGTGTCGGGCCGCTGCACCGACGCCTCCCAGACGAACAATCCATAAAAGAGTTTCGAGGCCTTCCGTCCGCATGAAGAATTCATAACAAATTTGCATGAATAATAGAAATTAAAAATAATTTGTATGAGATGAATCAGGAGGCAATTCTAAGCCAACTAATAAGGCCAACAGCCAAATTGAAGCGTCGCGGTCAGCAGGGAGACGTTGCAATGAGAATATTTGGCTTCGCAAAAGTAGGAATTCTTGGCGCACTGGTCGCAATGATGGTGACGGCTGCTACCGGTGCTTCTTACGCTGCGCAGAAATGGAATTTTGTATCCGTTCTGCCTTCAACCAATTTTCATGTGAAGAATGCAACGGCATTCGCCGACGCAGTTCGCAAGGCGACTAATGGAGAAGTAACGATCACGATCCACCCCGGTGGCGGGCGGTGGGCCAACCCTCATGTTGAATGGCCACATGGATCCGGGCGTCGAGATGACGGGATGGACGGTCGATCCTTACGAAGGCTACATGAAAGACGGCTGGATTTGGGGAATGGGTGCCCACGATGACAAGGGTAATGTTGCGGCGATGATTATTGCCGTTGAGGCGATCGTCGCCTCTGGTCTCCGACCGAAGGGCGATATTCTCCTATGCCCGGTTATCGCTCACAAATATGGTGGGTTGGGCACAAGAGCGCTTCTCAAGGCAGGCGTGACGGCGGATATGTGCATCAACCTCGAGCACGCCGCGAATACCATTGCCAATGTCTGCGTTGGCGTGATCATGGCAAGAATACGCCAACAGCGCCGGATCTATTTTTCCGTTACTCGGATAACGCGCGAGCCGCATACTGGAATCCGGTCGAGCAGCAAGCGGAGATATTGCGGCGGATCGGTCCGAGCCTGACTCCCATCCCCGAGAATTCTTGGCTTACATTCAAGCCGCACCCTGAACTGCCAGGTTTCCCCACGCTGACAGTCGATACCATCGCCAAGGATCATTATTATTTTCCATCGGTGCGGCCGGATATGACCAGCCGTGATTGTGAGATGACATTTCAAATTCGCACAGTACCAGGACAGACTCTTGCCTCGATACGCGAGGATCTTGAGCGTCTGCTTGAGGGGATAAAGGCCGATCACCCCGCTTTTTCTTACATGCTCACGCTTCCGGCCGGCGGGCCGGAAGACCGGTGGTATCAGGCGCCGATGGAAACCCCGCGTGATCATCCATTGGTTCGCTGCCTTGCGGAAGGTTTCCGCGAGGCAACAGGCCGTGAGCCGCAAATCGGCGGTTACGGCCGGTTGGGCAATGTCGGTGACGGGAATGTATTGGGAGAAGCCGGCATTCCTTCCGTGCAATTCGGATCGGGAGATATTCGCATCTATCGTGAATGGCCGACTGCTGATGAAAGAGTGCTGCTGACTGATCTTGTTGATACCGCTCGAACTGTTGCTGCCGCAGCGTGGCATCTGACCAATCTTAATCGATAGCGCCGCACAGGCTTCCCATCCACCTTCGATCTTAAAGGAAGAAAGATGACCGATCGTCGTATTATCGCCACTGATCAAGCCGCAGCCGCCGTCGGCCCTTATTCTCAGGGCGTCAGCGCGAATGGGCAGGTGTTTATTTCCGGTCAGTTACCGATCAATCTTGAAGGAGCGATGCCGGAAGGCATCGAGGCGCAGACGCGCCAGTCTTTAACAAACGTTCTAGCTGTTCTCAAAGCAGCGGGTTCGAGCCAAGAGCTTGTGCTCAAGACAACTGTGTTTTTGAAGAACATGGACGATTTTTCCGCTATGAACGCAATTTATGCTGAAGTCTTCGGAACAAGTCTTCCGGCGCGTTCAACGATCGAGGTGGCCCGTTTGCCGCGCAATGCGCTTGTGGAGATCGAGTGCATTGCCTGTGTTGGATAATGCGAGTGCTTGGTTAGATGGGATTCTTCCTACTTGTGCTCTACCTGACCAAGTAAGCATGCGCTGCCTCCTGGGCGACACGGCGTTTCGCGGTTTTCTTATCGCGTAACGCGGTTTCCGCTGAATCTCACCTCGCGGTCATGCGTTTTACCTTGACGCTAAGCTTGTAAACCTCCGGCAAAAGGTGATGTACGGTTTTCTCGA
>Ga0180218_1002237_pt1 | contig 10288 bp, 8 predicted proteins | sample eDN3rd37CKraftBY_FD_151334 | JGI IMG/M metagenome (GOLD analysis project Ga0180218, IMG submission 151334) | Enriched backyard soil microbial communities from Emeryville, California, USA - eDNA 3rd pass 37_C Kraft BY (version 2) (version 2) | ecosystem: Environmental > Terrestrial > Soil >... | reverse complement strand
CCGGCGAACATGAGGACGAAGCCGACGACCCCGACCCACGCCTGCGACGTCGCGGCGCCGACCACGAGCAGCAGCAACCCCGCGACGACTCCGACGCCGGCCAGGACAAACCGCAGGGGCGACCGGCGGCGCGCCTGCTGCAGCGTGTTGGCCAGACGGGGATCGTCGCTGCTCAGCGCGCGCTCCATCTGCTCCAGCACTCGCTGCTCGTACTCGGACAGTGGCATCGAGTCCCCCCGGGTCTCGCGGTGGAACGGTAACCCCCTCAGGATATGCCCGCGCCGCCCGGCACGGTAGTCGGCGGGGGTGAACCTCGACGCCGGCCGGTCGCCGCGCCGAGACTGATCGCGGACCGGCCGAAGCGCTCGCGGACGGCGTCGAGCGCGAGCTCGGCCTCGCGGCGCGCCTCCTGCCGCGGATCCACGGCCTCCTCGAGGGTCACCTGCTCGGCGAGACCGGTCCTGACCTGCAGGTTCTCCCCCCGGACGCCGACCAGCCGCACGGGCAGCCCGCGCAGGTCCGCCGCGCCCAGCAGCTCACGCGCCACGAGGAAGATGGCGCGCGCCACGTCGGTGGGGCCGTCGAGCGTGCGCGACCGCGTCAGGGTCCGGAAGTCGCTGGTGCGGACCTTGATCGACACCGTGCGCGCGACCACGCCCTGATGCCGCAGCCGGGCCGCGACGCGGTCCGCGAGCTCGAGCACGCGCTGTTCCACCGCGCCCAGGTCCCACAGGTCGCGCTCGAACGTCGTCTCCGCCCCGACGCTCCGCTCCTCGTGGCCCGGGACGACCGGCCGCGGGTCCCGACCCCACGCGAGGTCGTGGAGGTGTGCGCCGGAGACCGACCCCACGGCCGCCTGCAGCGTGGGCACGTCGGTGTCGGCGAGCTGTGCCACGGTCGTGATGCCCCAGCGCGCGAGCGCCGCCTCCGTCTTCTCCCCCACGCCCCAGAGCGCCCCGACCGGCAGCGTCCGCAGGAACGGCACGGTCGCGTCGGCCGGCACGAGCATCATCCCGTCCGGCTTGGCGTGGGTGGAGGCCAGCTTGGCCACGAACTTGTTCTTCGCGATCCCGACGGAGCACGTGATGCCGTGCTCGGCCCGGACCTGCTCGCGCAGCCGGGCCCCGATCGCCGTCGGGGCGCCGAGCCGGCGCCGGGCCCCGCTCACGTCCAGGAATGCCTCGTCGACCGAGATCCGCTCCACCAGGGGCGTGATCGTGGCGAGGATCGCCATCACGGACTCGGACACCTCGTGGTAGAGCGTGTGGTCGGGAGGGACGACGACGGCCTGCGGGCACAGCCGCAGGCCTGCGGCCATCGACATGGCCGACCGGACGCCGAACGCCCGTGCCTCGTAGGTCGCCGCGAGGACGACGCCACGCTCTCGCCCGCCGACGATCACCGGACGGCCCCTCAGCTCGGGCCGGCGGGCCAGCTCGCACGACGCGAAGAAGGCGTCCATGTCGACGTGCAGCACGGACGTGCCGGACTCGTCGTCGCCCCAGTCGCGGAAGGCCTCGGCCGACCGAGGGCCGCGGCTCACGACGCCGCCGGGGCCACGGCGAGCGGCCTCGCGAACCCGGCGCGCGGGTCGACGAGGAGCCCGACCTCGTCGCGGAAGTCCTCCGCGCACGCCACGAGCTCTGCCGCCCGGCGGGCGTCCACGTCGGGCTCGAGCCCCGCCTCGACCGCCGCCCGGACGCGGGCTCCGGAGGCGAAGTACCCCGACCACGCGGCGAGGTCCGGCTCCACGAGGGCCAGCATGTCCCACACCGAACGTGCCCGGGTCCGGGCCGACGGCCGACCACGCAGCGCCACGACGGCGGCGGCAGCGCGCAGCGCCGCCAGGTGGGCGTGCACGAAGCGCTCGGCCGGGTCCGTCGCCGTCGCGGCCTCGGCGAGCTCGGCGTCGGAACGGTCCAGCAGCCGGGTCACCTCAGGGCTCGGGGGCAGCACCGCGCCACCTCCGGCACGGCCGGCTCGGCCGGCATGACCGGCATGACCGGCATGGCCACGACCGCCCGTCGCCCCGGCAGATCTCGTGCGAGCCGACATCCTGCACCTCCCGTGCTCCGCGGTCCCCCGCGCCCGTCCAGTGTCGAACACCTGTTCGACCCTGTCAACCGCCGACCCTCGCCGTCCACGACCCCGGTCACCTGCCCGTCCCGCCCTCCGGAGCGGGGACACTGGTCGCATGTCCCGCTCCTCCCGAGGCGGATCGCGCCCCGAGCGCCGGTCCGGTCGACGCCACCCAGCATCCACCGACGCACCGACACTCCCGGACGAGGAGGTGCCGATCGACACGGGCACGGCGCGCGTCGAGCGCGACCCGGACCATCCCGACCGGGTGACGCTGCACGTCAACGGCGTGCCGAGCTCCGCCCTGGACCTCGCGGACCCCGGCTTCCTCGCGTTCGAGTACATGCAGCAGATGGCCGCGGTGCTGGCGGGCCTGCCCGACGGCCCGCTGCGGGTGCTGCACCTCGGGGCGGCGGGGTGCGCCCTCGCGCGCCACGTCGAGCACGAGCGCCCCGACTCGCGGCAGCTGGGCGTGGACGTGGACGCACGGCTGCTGGAGCTCGTGCGGACCTGGTTCGGGCTCCCCCGCTCGCCACGCCTGCGGCTGCGCGCCGACGACGCCGGCCGCGCCCTCGCGTCGCTGCCCCCCGGCTCCTTCGACGTCGTCGTCCGCGACGTCTTCGCCGGCGACCGCACCCCCGACCACCTGACCGACGACGCGTTCGCCGCGGCCGCGTACCGGGCGCTGCGGCCCGGCGGCGTCCTGCTCGCCAACTGCGCGGACCGCCCGCCGCTGTCCCTCTCGCGGCGGGAGACGGCGACGCTCGCCGCCGCGTTCGGGCCGGGCGCGGCTGCCGACGGCCGCCTCGGGGTGATCGCCGAGCACGCCGTCCTCAAGGGCCGCCGGTACGGCAACGTGGTGCTCGTCGCCGTCCGGGACGTGCCCGAGGACGACGGCCCCGCGCACGACAGCACCGAAGACGACGGCACCGAGGCCGGCCTGCCGGGGCTCGACCTGCACGACGCCGGGCTCGCCCGACGGCTGCGCAGCCTTCCGGTCCCGGCGCGCCTCCTGGTCGGGGACGAGCTGACCCGCTTCGCGGGGGCCTGACCCGGACGGCGCGCCGACCCGCGCCCGGCACGGCGACGGCCGCGCCCCCACCGGGGACGCGGCCGTCGTCAGGAGAGCCGGGTGCTCAGAGCGGCACGACCTGCTCCGCCTGCGGGCCCTTGGGGCCCTGGGTGATCTCGAACTCGACCCGCTGGGCCTCGTCGAGGGTGCGGTAACCCTGCGTCTGGATCGCGGAGTAGTGCACGAAGACGTCGGCCCCGCCGTCGTCCTGCGCGATGAAGCCGTAGCCCTTCTCCGAGTTGAACCACTTCACAGAACCTTGCGCCATGCTGATCCTTCGACCTTCCGTCACAACGGGCACGAGCGGGCCGGGCGGCCACCCGTCGCTGCAGGCCGCACCGCCGGTTCGTGCGAAGGAGCGCCTCTGCAACGCGGTCAGTGTGGCACGGACCACACCGCCGTGCCACGGATATGCCGCGGAAGCCGCGCATCGACCATTCGGGGCGACGCCCCGGAGGGTCCCACCAGCACAGCGGTCAGTCGTCGTCCTGCTGGGCCAGGAAGCGCTCGAACTCGGCGCCGAGCTCGTCGGCCGTCGGCAGGGGCGCCTGCTCGGCCAGGAGGCTCGGTCGGCCGACCGACCGCGTGAAGGCGTCGTACTGCTCCTCGAGGGCCTTGACGACGGCCTTCACCTCGCCCGACTCCCCCACCTGCTTCTCGACCTCGATGGTCGCGTCCGCTGCCGCCTCCGCGAGCAGCCCGGTCGCGAGGTCCAGCCCCGTGGCGCGCTCCACGTGCCGCAGGGCCACGACCGCCGCCGGCGCGTAGCGGGACTGCGCGAGGTAGTGCGGCACGTGCACCGTGAAGCCGATCGCGTCGTGCCCCGCCTCGCCGAGCCGGTACTCCAGGAGGGCGGCGAGCGAGCCGGGCACCCGCACCGTGCCGAAGAACGACGTGTAGTCGTCCACCAGGCCGGGGCGCGTGCCGTGCGCGGTGAGCGACAGCGGACGCGTGTGCGGCACCCCCATGGGGATCCCGTGGAAGCCGACCGTGAGGGAGACGTCGAACCGCTCGACCAGACCCTTCACGGCCGCCACCACCCGCTCCCACTGGAGGTCGGGCTCCGAACCGTGCAGCAGCAGGAAGCCGGTGCCCTCGCGGTCCGCGACGTGGTCGATCGCGAGGTAGGGCTCGTCGTAGGCGGACCACCGGTCGGCGTCGAACGTCATCCCGACGCGCTTCGAGCGGTAGTCGAGGAGCTGGTCGACGTCGAAGGTCACCAGGCGCGTCGTGGCCAGCTCCTCGGTGACGTGCTCCACGGCGATCTCCCCCGCGGAGCCCGCGTCGACGAACCCGTCGAGCGCGTGCAGCAGCACGGGCCCGGTCCCGGCCGAGGGCGCGTCCGGCCCGTGGTGGGGCAGCACGCGCTCGACGGCGGCCTCGTCGACCTCGTAGATGCTCTGCGGGTCCAGCAAGGGTCTCCTCCTCGGTTCACCGGCTCGTGCCGACGGGCTCGCGCCCGCAGGAGTGACAACCGTGCCGCGCCCCGGATCCTTCCCGCCCCGTGCCCGCCGCGCTCAGCGGTGCGGCAGCCGCACCACGGTGACGAAGAAGTCGTCGATCTGGCGGACCACCTGGATGAACCGGTCGAAGTCCACGGGCTTCGTCACGTAGGCGTTCGCGTGCAGCGAGTAGGACCGCAGCACGTCCTCCTCCGCCTCGGACGTCGTGAGCACGACCACGGGGATGTGCTTGAGGCGCTCGTCGGCCTTGACGGCGGCGAGCACCTCGCGGCCGTCCATGCGCGGCAGGTTGAGGTCCAGCAGGATGAGGTCCGGCGTCGGCGCCTGGGCGTGCTCGCCCTCCTTGCGCAGGAAGGCCATGGCGCTCACGCCGTCCGCCACGACGGACAGCCGGTTGGCGACCTTGTGCTCCTCGAACGCCTCGCGGGTCATGAGCACGTCGCCCGGGTCGTCCTCGACGAGGAGGACCTCGATACCCGCCTGGTGGTCCGTCATTCCCGCTCCCTCGTCGTCGAACGCCCGGTCGGGGCGCACCCCTGCCGTTCCCAGTGCAGCCCCGCGCGGGGCATCGTCGCAGGTCAGCGACGTGCACCGAGCCTAACCGACGATGCGGTCCGTCGCCTCGTCACGGTCGGGCAGGGTCCAGCGGACCGACGTGCCGCCGCTCGCCGCCGGCTCCAGCCACACCCGTCCGCCGTGGTGCTCGACCACGCGCTTGACCAGCGCGAGCCCGATCCCGGTGCCGGAGTAGACGTCCTTCGGGTGCAGCCGCTGGAAGATGACGAAGACACGGTCGGCGTACTGCGGGTCGATGCCGATCCCGTTGTCGGTGCAGGACAGCTCCCAGCCGGGCTCCGGCGCCGAGACCCGGCGGGCCGACAGGTGCACGCGGGGCGGGCGGGACGGGTCGCGGAACTTCACGGCGTTCCCCACCACGTTCGCCAGCAGCATCGTCAGCAGGGCCTTCTCGCCCCGGACGACCGGCAGCGGGTCGTGCGTGATCTCCGCCCCCGCCTCGACGATCCGACCCTCCTGGTCGTGCCGCACCTGCTCGAGGGCGCGCTCGAGGTCGACGTCCTCGGGCTCGCTCCCCGACCGTCCCACCCGCGAGAAGCTCAGCAGGTCCTGGATCAGCCGCTGCATGCGGCGCGCGCCGTCGACGGCGAAGCCGATGTACTGGTCGGCCCGCTCGTCGAGCTGCTCGCCGTAACGCTTCTGCAGCAGCTGGGTGAAGCTCGCCACCTTGCGCAGCGGCTCCTGCAGGTCGTGCGAGGCCACGTAGGCGAACTGCTCGAGGTCGCGGTTCGAGCGCTCGAGCTCCTGGTTCGAGCGGGCCAGCTCGCGCGCCTGCTCGGCGAGCTGGGCGTGGGTGCGCTCGGTCTCGGCGTGCGAGGCGCGCACCTCGCCGATCTGCTGCACGAGCTCGCGCCGCATGTGCTCGACGTCGGCCGCGAGCGCCGCGACCTCGCCCGTGCCCTCGACGCGGATCTCGTGCTCGTGCTCGCCGGTGCTGGCCGCGCGCACGGAGTCCGCGAGCCGGGCCAGGGGCCGGGTCACGCCCCGCTGCAGGGCGCGCCACATGAACAGGCCCATGACCACGACGAGCAGGACGAGGACGATCACCACGACCAGCAGCGTGAGGTTCCACGCGTGGGCGGCGTCCATGGCCTCGTCCCCCGCGCCGACCCGCAGCAGGACCAGCGAGCGCTGGATCGCGACCAGCGCGACGGCGAGCGCGAGCAGGAGCACCGCGCCGACGATGAGCAGCAGCCGCAGGACGACGTCGTGCAGCGGGCGCTCGCGCCTCACGGGCGCGCCCACTCGGCCGAGTCGGCGAGGGTCGAGGACCGCTCCCCGAGGTACGGCGTGTCGTGCCCGGTCCAGCCGACGACGAGCAGCGCCGCGTCGTCGGTGAGCGGGCCGCCGTGGAGCGCGCGCACGCGGCGCAGCACCCGCTCGACCACGCCGACGATCCCGTGCCGCTCGAGGTCCTCGCGCACCAGGTCGTGCAGCCCGGACTGCCCGAGGCGCGGCACCCGGCGGCGCAGCGGGCCCACGCGCGCGGGCCGCTCGCCGTGCAGCGCGACGAGCCCGAGGGCGTCCCGGCCCAGCCCGTCCAGCTCCAGCTCGGTCGGGGGGACCGTCGCGGGGTCGAGGACCGGCGCGGCCGGGCGCACCTCCGCCTCGACGAGCCCGTCGGTGTAGAGCATCAGCGCGAAGGGACCGTCGAGGTCGATCCGCCGCGGCTCCCACCCGCCGTCGACGGGGACACCGAGCGCGCGGCCACGCCCGGTGGGCGCCAGCAGGTCGCAGCGCACGTCGCCCACCGGGCCGGTGATGAGCAGCGGAGGCAGGTGGCCCGCCAGGTAGAGGTCGACGCGTGCGCGGTCGGGAGCGACCACCACCTGGCACAGCGTGACGAACACCTCCGGCCGCGCCCGCTCCGTCAGCAGCACCCGCTCCAGCTGCTCCAGGATGCGCTCCGGCGGCGTCCCGGTGAGGACGAGGGTGCGCCAGGCCGTGCGCAGCGTCGCGCCGAGCGCCGCCTCGTCGGGACCGTGGCCGGCGACGTCGCCCACGACGGACAGCACGGATCCGTCGGGCCGTTCCACCGTGTCGAAGAAGTCGCCGCCGAGCAGCCCCCCGCCACCCGGCAGGTAGCCGACCATCACGGAGATGCGGTCGTCGCCCACGAGGGGGTTGGGGAGGAGCGCACGCTCGAGCCGCGCGGTCTCCTCCGCGCGCACGGCGCTGCGGTACAGCGCCCGCTGCTGGGCGGCGGACCGGCGCCGCTGGAGCGCGTAGCGCAGGGACCGGCCGAGGAGCCCCGAGTCCGTCTCGCCCTTGACGAGGTAGTCGTCGGCCCCCGCGGCCACGGCCTGCAGCCCCTGGTCGCCGCCGGTCAGGCCCGTGAGCACCACGAGGGCGGGCACGTCGTGCACGCGCTCGGCGACCTCGCGCAGCCGCGACACCGCCGTCAGCCCCACCGCGTCCGGCAGCCCGAGGTCGAGCAGGACGCAGTCGACCCCCGGGTCGCCGCCCGGCCGGGAGAGCGCGTCGACGGCCTCCGCCACGGAGCGGGCCCGCCGCAGCACGACCGTGACCTCGGCGTCCTCGAGCAGCTCGGTGACGAGCAGCGCGTCCCCGTCGTCGTCCTCGACGAGGAGGACGGTGGCGGTCGCGTCCTCGACGGGTCCGCCGGACCCGGCTCGCAGGACGTCGCCGCTGCTCATGGGCCTGATCCTAGCCCCGGCCCTCCGCTGCGGGCAGGTCCCGGGAGCCCGGCGCGTCGCGGCCCGCCGCCGCACGGTGCCACGGGCGCTCCCGGCATCTGCAATGATGGTCCGCCGCCAGGGCCGCGCCGCCGTGAGAGCGTGGCCCGAAGGACGCTGGGGAGGATGCGTGGCAGGCAGGCAGGACGAGCTGGCACGCGAGCAGGGGGTCGTCGACGGCCTCTACGCCCGACTGGACGAGCTGCGGCGCGCGACGCGCGACCGGCTCGCGGAGGTCCGCCGGTCCGGGCCGTCGGGCTCGCCGCAGAACCGCAGCGAGCGGGACGCGTTCGCCACCCTCTACGAGGACCGGGTGGCGCAGCTGGACGCCGTCGAGGACCGGCTCGCCTTCGGTCGCCTCGACCTCGACGACGGCGACACCCGGTACGTGGGCCGCCTCGGGCTCGCCGACGCGGAGCACCGGTCGCTGCTCACGGACTGGCGAGCGCCCGCCGCGACGCCCTTCTACCGGGCGACGGCCCTCCACCCGGCCGGCGTCCGCCGGCGCCGGCACCTCGTGACCACCGGGCGCACGGTCACCGGGCTCGAGGACGAGGTGCTCGACCTCGACGCCCTGGCCGACGGGGCCGACGGCGACGCCGGCTCGCTCGCGGCGTCGACCCTCTCCGGCGAGGGGGCGCTCCTCGCCTCGCTGGCCGCCCGCCGCACGGGCCGCATGACCGACATCGTCGCGACGATCCAGTCCGAGCAGGACCGCATCATCCGCGCCGACCTCGCCGGCGCCCTCGTGGTGCAGGGCGGCCCCGGGACCGGCAAGACCGCGGTCGCGCTGCACCGCGCCGCCTACCTCCTCTACGCCCACCGGCGCGTGCTCGAGCGCAGCGGCGTCCTCCTGGTGGGCCCGAGCCGCGCGTTCCTGCGCTACATCGACCAGGTGCTGCCCTCCCTCGGCGAGACCGGCGTCGTCGCGACCACGGTCGGCGAGCTGCTGCCCGGCATCCGGGCCGACGTCGCCGACACCCCCGCCGCGACCGAGATCAAGGGCCGCCTGCTGTGGCGCGACGTCGTGCGCCGCGCCGTGCGCGCCCGCGAGCGGGTGCCCGAGCGGGACGTCCGGTTCCGGCTCGAGGGGTACGACCTCGTCGTGCGCCGCCGGGACGTGCGCGACGCGATCGGCCGCGCACGACGGACCCACAAGCCGCACAACGAGGCCCGCACGGCGTTCGTCCGCGACATGCTCGGGCGCCTCGTGGACCAGTACCGGACCGCGGCCGACACCGAGCTCGCGCCCGAGGACGTGGCGATGGTCACCGAGGACCTGCGCTCGCACCGGGACGTGCGGGTCGCGCTCAACCTCGCCTGGTTCCCGATCACGCCCGAGAAGCTCGTCGCCGACCTCTTCGCCAAGCCGCACCGGCTCGCGGAGGCGGCGCCCGAGCTGTCCGCGAGCGAGCGCGCGGCGCTCCGCCGCGACCCCGGCGCGCCCTGGACCGAGGCCGACGTCCCCCTCCTCGACGAGGCCGCCGAGCTGCTCGGCGAGGACGGCTCCATCGCCCGGGCCGAGGCCCGGGCGCGTGCCGCCGAGCGCGCCGCCGAGCTGGAGTACGCCCGGTCCGTGCTCGAGTCCACCGGCGCCGGCGGCGGGCTGGTGGACGCCGAGACGCTGGCCTCCCGGTTCGAGTCCACGGGCCCCCGGCTGACGACGGCGGAGCGCGCCGCGGAGGACCGCACCTGGACGTACGGCCACGTGGTCGTCGACGAGGCGCAGGAGCTCTCCCCCATGGCGTGGCGGATGCTGGTCCGCCGCGTGCCCACGCGCTCCATGACGATCGTCGGCGACGTCGCGCAGACGTCGTCGCCCGCGGGCGCCCGGTCGTGGGCCCGCGCGCTCGACCCGGTGCTCGGCGACTCGTGGCGCCTCGAGGAGCTCACCGTCTCCTACCGCACCCCGGCCGCGGTCGCGGACGCGGCGCAGCGGATGGCCGCCGAGGCCGCGCTCCCGGTCTCGCCGCTCACCGCCGCGCGACAGGTCGACGGCGCCCTGGAGCTCACGCGGGTCACCCCGTCGGGGCCGGCGCGTCCCGCGCTCGTCCAGGAGACCGTGGGCCACGTGGTCACCCTCGCCGGCGAGTTCGTCGGCGCCGACGGCGCGGGCCGCGTGGCCGTGGTGGCGGCGGCCGAGCAGGTCGAGGAGCTCCGCGCCGCCGTCGAGGCGGTGCTGCCGGACGCCCTCGGGGCCGAGGAAGGTGCCCGGCTGCTCGCGCAGCGCCCGGAGGACGCCCAGGTGAGCGTGCTCGACCCGCGCGCGGCCAAGGGGCTGGAGTTCGACGCCGTCGTGCTCGTCGAGCCGGAGGCCGTCACCGCGGGCCCGGGCGGGGCGTCCGACCTGTACGTCGCGATGACCCGACCCACCCAGCGGCTCGTCGTCGTGCACGAGCGCG
>Ga0180218_1002234_pt1 | contig 10311 bp, 6 predicted proteins | sample eDN3rd37CKraftBY_FD_151334 | JGI IMG/M metagenome (GOLD analysis project Ga0180218, IMG submission 151334) | Enriched backyard soil microbial communities from Emeryville, California, USA - eDNA 3rd pass 37_C Kraft BY (version 2) (version 2) | ecosystem: Environmental > Terrestrial > Soil >... | reverse complement strand
GCGGCCTCTGCAGGCGTCCCGGCTGCGGGCGCCGGCAAGCCAGTACAAGTGCTGGTGCCCGACATCGGCGACTTCAAGGACGTGGAAGTCATCGAGCTGCTGGTGGCCGAGGGCGACACCGTCCAGGCCGAGCAAAGCCTCATTACCGTCGAGTCCGACAAGGCCTCCATGGAGATCCCCTCGTCGCACGCGGGCGTGGTCAAGCGTATCGCGGTCAAGGTGGGCGACAAGGTGGCTCAGGGCTCCGAGATTCTGGTGCTCGAGCCAACGGCGGGCGATGCGGCCGAAAGCCCCGCGCCCGCGCCCGCCGCCGATTCCTCCGAGCCTGCGGAACAACAAGGCGAGGCCGCCTCGACCGAAACCCTGGCGCGCGGCGCAGAGGGCGTCATGGCCTCGCAGCCTGTCGAGCGCACCTCGCCCACACAGGACTACGCCGACGACATACCGTCCAACAAGCTTCCCTATGCATCGCCCTCGGTACGCAAGTTTGCGCGCGAGCTGGGCGTCGACCTGAACCGTGTCCCGGGCAGTGGCGACAAGGGGCGCATCACCTTCGACGACGTGCGCGGCTTCGTCAAGAAGACGCTGGCCTCGGGCGCGCCGCAGGGTGCGGCGGCGCCGGCGGGCGGCGGCTTGTCGGTCCTCGACTGGCCCAAGGTCGACTTCAGCAAGTTCGGGCCCACCGAGGCCAAGCCGCTTTCACGCATCAAGAAGATCTCGGGCGCCAACCTGCATCGCAACTGGGTGATGATTCCCCATGTCACCAACAACGATCAGGCCGATATCACCGAGCTCGAGGCGCTGCGCGTTGCACTCAACAAAGAAAACCAAAAGTCGGGCGTCAAGGTCACGATGCTTGCCTTCCTGATCAAGGCGGTGGTTGCGGCCCTGAAGAAATTCCCCGAGTTCAACGCCTCGCTCGACGGCGACAACCTCGTCTACAAGCAGTACTACCACGTCGGCTTTGCCGCCGACACGCCCAACGGCCTGGTGGTCCCGGTAATACGCGACGCCGATAAAAAAGGCGTACTCGAACTAGCCACTGAAACCTCCGAGCTGGCGGCGCTTGCACGCGAGGGCAAGCTGTCGCCCGCGCAGATGCAGGGCGGCTGCTTTTCCATCTCGTCACTGGGCGGCATAGGCGGAACCTCGTTCACACCCATCATCAATGCGCCCGAAGTGGCCATCCTGGGGGTCTCGCGGTCAAACCACATGCCCATATGGGACGGCCAGGCCTTCCAGCCCAGGCTGGTGCTGCCCCTGTCGCTGTCGTACGACCACCGTGTCATCGACGGCGCGGCGGCTGCGCGGTTCAACGCATACCTGGCCGCGCTGCTGGCCGATTTTCGTCGCATTGCACTATAAGGGACGCTCATGAGCATGACAGAACTCAAAGTGCCTGACATAGGCGATTTCGACAAGGTCGACGTCATCGAGGTGCTGGTCAAGGCTGGCGACGCCATCGAGGCCGAGCAAAGCCTCGTCACCGTCGAGTCCGACAAGGCCTCGATGGAGATTCCGGCCGAGCAGGGCGGTGTCGTCGCTGAAGTCCTGGTCAAGGTGGGCGACAAAGTGGCCCAGGGAGACCCCCTGGTCCGCATCGAAGCCAAGGCCGGGGCCGGCGCGGCGCCTGCGCAGCAGGAGGCGGCCAAAAGCGGCAAGGGCGCGCCCGCGGCGCCTGAAGGCGGTTCCGGCAAGGCTTCCGCAGGCGAAGCCGGCAAGCCGGCGCCTTCATCAGGCGCGGCAAAGCAGGCGGGCGCAAGCCCGGCGCCGCAGGCCGCGCAGTTTTCTGGTTCGGCCGACGAGCAATACGATGTGGTCGTGCTGGGAGCCGGCCCGGGCGGCTATTCGGCCGCCTTCCGCGCCGCCGACCTGGGCCTGAAGGTTGCCCTGATCGAACGCTATTCCAGTTTGGGCGGTGTCTGCCTGAACGTGGGCTGCATTCCCTCGAAGGCCTTGCTGCATACGGTGGCGGTGGCCGAAGAGGCGCGGGCGATCGTTCGGCACGGCATCTCTTTTGCCGCACCCACCATCGATCTCGACAAGATGCGCTTCTACAAAGAAGGCGTGATCGAAAAACTGACCAGCGGCCTGGCCGCCATGGCCAAGATGCGCAAGGTTACAGTGCTGACCGGGGTGGGCCGCTTCGTCGACCCGCATCATATCGCGGTGCAGCCCGCCGAAGGCGCGGCGCGCACGGTCAAGTTCGGTTCGGCCATCATTGCCGCGGGCAGCCAGTCAGTCAAGCTGCCTTTCCTGCCGCAAGACCAGCGCATCGTCGATTCCACCGGCGCCTTGCAACTGCCTTTCATTCCCAAGAAGATGCTCATTGTCGGCGGCGGCATCATCGGGCTTGAAATGGCTACGGTGTACTCGGCGCTGGGCGCGCGGCTCGACGTGGTCGAGATGCTGGGCGGCCTGATGCAGGGTGCCGACCGCGATCTCGTCAAGGTCTGGCAGAAGAAGAACGAAAAGCGCTTCGACCGCATCATGGTCGACACCAAGACCGTTTCGGCCGAGGCCAGGGAAGACGGCATCTGGGTTACGTTCGAGGGCGCCAACGCGCCGTCCGAGCCGCAGCGCTACGATCTCGTCCTGCAGGCGGTCGGGCGCAGCCCCAACGGCAAGAACATCGATGCCGACAAGGCGGGCGTGCAGGTAAGCGACCGGGGCTTCATCACTGTTGACAAGCAGATGCGCACCAACGTGCCCCATATCTACGCCATCGGCGACATCGTCGGACAGCCCATGCTGGCCCACAAGGCGGTGCACGAGGCCCATGTGGCCGCCGAGGCCATCGCCGGGCAGAAAAGCTATTTCGACGCGCGCGTCATTCCCTCGGTCGCCTATACCGACCCTGAAGTCGCCTGGGTCGGGCTCACCGAAGACCAGGCCAAGGCCGAGGGCATCGCCGTTGAGAAAGGCGTGTTCCCGTGGGCCGCGTCGGGTCGGGCCATTGCCAACGGCCGCGACGAGGGCTTCACCAAGCTGCTGTTCGATGCGCAGACGCATCGCGTGCTGGGCGGCGGCATCGTGGGCACCCATGCCGGCGACCTCATCGGCGAAGTGGCGCTAGCGGTCGAGATGTGCGCCGATGCGGTCGATATCGGCAAGACCATTCATCCTCACCCCACGCTGGGCGAATCCATCGGCATGGCGGCCGAGGTCTTCGAGGGCGTCTGCACCGATTTGCCGCCGCCGCGCCGCAAATAGCCGCACGGCCGGTTTTCCGGCCCTCGCCGGCGCCGCAAGGCAGCTCCGAACACATCGCGCGAAGTGTTCAGAGCTGTCTTAAAATGGCGCCGGCTTTTCTTTTTTATCAGGTCCACCATGTCATCTATTCAACCCGGCGCCAACGCCAGCCTCGACCAGTGGCTTGCCCATCTGGAAACCCTGCACCCCAAGGCCATCGACATGGGGCTGGACCGCATTCGCACGGTGGCGCAGCGGCTGGAGCTTGAACTGCCATTTGTGAAGATCGTGGTGGCGGGCACCAACGGCAAAGGGTCCACCTGCGCCATGCTGGAAGCCATCCTGCTTTCGGCCGGCTATCGCGTGGGCCTGTATACCTCGCCGCACCTGGTGCATTTCAACGAGCGCATACGCGTCAATGGTGAAAACGCCGGCGACGAGCAGATCATCGCGCAGTTCGAGCGCATCGAGGCGGCGCGCGGCGAGATCAGCCTGAGCTATTTCGAATTCGCCACGCTGGCGGCGCTGCTGCTTTTCGATGCCGGCCGGCTCGATGTGGCGGTGCTTGAGGTAGGCATGGGAGGGCGCCTGGACGCCGTCAACATCGTCGATGCCGACTGCGCCATCGTCACCAGCGTCGACATCGATCATACCGAGTGGCTGGGCGATACGCGCGAGAAAATCGGCCTTGAAAAAGCCCATGTGTTCCGTGCGGGGCGCCCGGCCATTTGCGCCGATCCCCAGCCGCCGGCCTCCATCGCCGGATACGCCGAACAGGCGGGCGCCGACCTGTGGCAGTTCGGCAAGGACTTCAATTATTCGGGCGATCGCCAGCAGTGGGCCTACGGCGGCCGCAACCAGCGGCGCAACGGGCTGGCTTATCCGGCGCTGCGCGGCGCCAACCAGCTGATCAATGCCAGCGCGGCGCTGGCCGCCATTGAATCGCTGCGCGACAAGCTGGCCGTGCCGCAGCAGGCGGTGCGGGTGGGCCTGCTGCAGGTGTCGCTGCCCGGGCGCATGCAGATCCTGCCCGGCAAGCCGGCCATCGTGCTCGACGTGGCGCATAACCCCCATGCGGCCGCCGCACTGGCGCAGAATCTTGCCGGCATGGCCTATTACCCCTATACCCATGCGGTGGTGGGCATGCTGCGCGACAAAGACGCAGAGGCCGTGCTGGCCAAGCTGGCGCCTCGCGTCGACCACTGGTATTGCGCCACGCTCGACGGGCCCCGGGGCAGCACCGGCGAAGAACTGGCCGAGATTGTGCGGGGCGTGCTGCCCGACAGTCCCGACGAGACAATAACCGTGTCAAGTTTTGACAATCCGGTTCAAGCCTTCGCCAAGGCGCGCGAGCTGGCTGCCGAGGATGATAGAATTCTTGTGTTTGGCTCGTTCTCGACGGTTGGGCCCATACTTCAGGAACTGGGGCGCACGGTCTAATCATGTCGCCGCGCTTGTCCCGATCGGGCCGCGGCCAGAGGTTTTTACATGGGATTGTTCTCTCGCAAACAGGCTGCCTCCGAATCCAGGCGCCGTTCATCGCCGCCCAGCGAGGCTCATGCCGAAGATCTGCGCGGCAGGGCGCGCCAGCGGCTCATCGGCGCGCTGGCGCTTGTCGTGGCCGCGGTCATCGTGGTGCCCATGCTGATCAAGTCCGAACCCGAGCAGCCGGCTGAAACCCCGGTCGTGGTGCCGGCCATTCCGCCCATTCCCGAACCGTCCATCGCGTCGGGCGATCCGGCCACGTCCGGTGACGCCGGCGGCCAGCCCAGTGTTGAAACGCCCGCCTTGCCGGTGCCCGAGCCCGTCGCCGAAACTCCGTCCGATCAGCAGGCCTCGGCGCAAGAGCCCGCCGGCGCCAAGCCTGAAGAACCTGCGCGCCCCGAGCCCAAACCCGAACCCAAGCCAGAGCCCAAGCCCGAATCCAAACCGGCGCCCAAGCCCTCCGCTTCCGAACGCACCGACGACGGTTCCGTCGCCATCGCGCTGCTCGAAGGGCGCCAGCCGTCCAAGCCGCCGGCGGCCGCCGCCAAGGGCAACTTTGTGGTGCAGATCGCCGCCTACACGTCTCAAAAAGACGCCCAGGCCCGCCGCGACAGCCTGGTTTCGGCAGGTGTCACCAACGCCTATGTCGAGTCGGCCAGCCCCGACGGGAAAACCACCTATCGCCTGCGGGTGGGGCCTTTCCCCACGCGCGAGGCGGCGCAGGCGGCACAGACACGGCTGCGCTCACTCGACTACGTCAACAGCTTCATCGCCACTCAGTGACAAGCTTCGACTACATCGTGCTGGCCATCGTGGGGGTGTCTACATTCCTGGGCCTGTTGCGAGGCTTCGTCAAAGAGCTGCTTTCCCTCGTTGCCTATGCGGCGGCCTTTGTGGCCGCCATCTGGTGGGGGCCAAGGGTATCGGGCTGGCTTACAGCCTTCATCGAGAACGACCTTCTACGCACCGCCGCAGCTTATGCGGCGGTCTTCATCGTGGTGCTGCTTCTGGTGGGGCTGATCAATGTCACGCTGGGCACGCTTATCGACAAAACCGGGCTTACCCCCGCCGACCACGGCATGGGCGCGATCTTCGGTTTCCTGCGCGGGCTGCTGATCGTGCTGGTGCTGGTGGCGCTGGCCGGCTACACCGAGCTGCCCCAAGAGCCGTGGTGGCGCGACGCTCGCCTTTCGGGCTCGGCCGAGCAGGGCATACAGAAACTCAAGCAGATGCTGCCGCCTTCGCTGGCCGGCTATTTGCCGTACTGAACGCTACAACCAGACGCTTTAACTAGGACACTCAAATGTGCGGAATCGTTGGGATTGCGGGGCGCAATCCCGTCAATCAGGTAATTTACGACAGCCTGTTGCTGTTGCAGCACCGTGGCCAGGACGCGGCCGGCATCGCGACGGCGCACGACCAGCTCTTCAGCATGTACAAGGCAAGCGGGCTCGTGCGCGACGTCTTTCGTACGCGCAACATGCGCTCGCTGCCCGGCAACAGCGGCCTGGGCCAGGTGCGCTATCCCACGGCGGGCTCCAGCGACAGCGTGGACGAGGCGCAGCCCTTCTATGTGAACGCGCCATTCGGCATCACTTTCGTGCATAACGGCAACCTGACCAACTGGCGCGACCTTCGCGAAGAGCTGTTCCGCGTCGACAGGCGGCATATCAATACCAATTCCGATTCCGAGGTGCTGCTGAATATTTTCGCGCACGAGCTGCAACAGGCGGCCAATGGTGTGTCGCTCGACGAAAACGCGGTATTTGCGGCGGTTGAAGCTGTGCACAAGCGCGCTCGGGGCGCCTACGCGGTCATTGCCCAGATCTCCAGCTTCGGCATGGTGGCCTTTCGCGACCCGCACGGCATACGTCCTCTTTGCCTTGGCTCGCTTGAAACCGACCAGGGCCCTGAATGGATGGTGGCTTCCGAGTCGGTGGCGCTTACGGGCTGCGGCTACACCTTCGTGCGCGACGTGCAGCCCGGCGAAGCGGTGCTGATCGACCTTGACGGCCGGCTTACCAGCCGCCAGTGCGCCCAGGCGCCCGGCCTCACGCCCTGTGTGTTCGAGTACGTGTATTTTGCGCGGCCCGATTCGTTGATGGATGGCGTGTCGATTTATTCGGCGCGCCTGAACATGGGCGAGTACCTGGCCAACAACGTGGCGAAGTCGCTGCGCCTGGGCGATATCGACGTGGTCATGCCCATACCCGATTCTTCGCGTCCGTCGGCCATGCAGCTGGCGGCGCACCTGGGGCTGGACTATCGCGAGGGCTTCATCAAGAATCGCTACGTGGGCCGCACTTTCATCATGCCGGGCCAGGCGGTGCGCAAGAAATCGGTACGGCAGAAGCTCAGTGCGATCGACATGGAGTTTCGCGGCAAGAATGTGCTGCTGGTGGACGATTCCATTGTGCGCGGCACGACGAGCCGCCAGATTGTGGACATGGCGCGCGAGGCGGGCGCGAACAAGGTGTATTTTGCTTCGGCGGCGCCGCCGGTGCGGTTCCCGAATGTCTACGGCATCGATATGCCGACGCAGTCGGAGCTTATCGCCACGGGCCGCAGCACGGAGCAGATCGCGCAAGAGATCGGGGCGGATGGGCTGGTGTATCAGCGGCTTGAAGATCTCGAGCAATCGATCCGCGACCTGAATCCGGCGATGGAGCAGTTCGAGTCGTCCTGCTTCAATGGGTGCTATATCACCGGTGATATCGATGCGGACTATCTGCTGCGCCTGAGCCAGAGCCGAGGCAACGCGCAGGCTGCTGCGGCTGCGGGCGACGTGGATGACTAGACCGGCGATGGCTTCGGTTTCTCAAGCTGGCTTGGGTACCGGGTGTTTGCATCGGATTCACCGGGCCGTTTTTTGTTGAGCTCTTTATCCGGTGCGCTGCTGAGGATGCAGGTTGTTTTTGAGTCTTTGAGACGGTGCGCTGTGCTGTAGGCAGGCTTTTGTTTGAGTCCTTGAGCCGGCGCGCTGCGGGGCAGTATTTAGGGCGCCGGAGAGCTGCGGCCGGCTTTGCCGGCTGCCCTCGCGTCACCTTGTTTTTGGGGCGCCCGCGAACTCGCAGCGGCGGACCCGTGGTCCGCCAAGCACGCTGCTCAAACATGCGCGGGCTTGCATCCCCAAAAACAAGGCGCCGCTCGGCTTGCTCAACGTCGCCCTAAATACTGCCCCGCATCACGCCTTATGGAGGCTTGAGTTGGAGCCCACGGGTTCTTGCGTGGGTTCTTGGCGACCCTGCAGGTTTTGGCAAGAATGCTGCACTTAGCGCACCAGGGTCGTCCTAGGCGTGTCGTAATGCGTCTTTCTGACACGAGCGCTCTCGTCATTGCTTAACATCAGGCTCAGCGACACGGCGTCGTTATCGACAATGCCTTTTAAGCCCACGCCTCGCAAGAGAGCCGTGTATCCATGCCAATGCAGTTCCTGTGATGCGGGGTATGTCTGGGCCGGGCGTTGGCGGTCGAGCCAGGCGCCGCAGAACGGAGGGCGAAGGCCCGGAGGATGCGGACAGGCGGGCCCGAAGGGCCGACCGGCTCCGACCGGAACAGACATACCCCGCAGCGCAGGAACGGGTTTAGAACAAACACCCCTACAACCAAGAGACAGCACAAAAACAGAGCAAGAACAAGCACCGCCACAACCAAGAGACAGCGCAGGAACAGAGCAAGAACAAATAGCCCCGTAGCCAATACACGTCGCAGGAGCGAGCGGGACAAGAACAAACAGCCTTGAGACCACCACATGCTGTGGATCAAAAAAAGCCCTTGCCCCAGCCTGCCAAGCAAGCCGCTTCGGCTTCAAAAAACACCTCAGGCATATCTCTTGAATACGTACAAACCCTCTTGACGCCATTCCTACCAAGCTGTTAAATTATATACATTACGTTCATAATTGAACAAAATACAGCCAGTAGCCAGACCCATCCAAAGGAAGAAAAGTCATGACCAAACCCCTCATCGGCATCTGCGGCGGTGGCATCGGCGGTCTTGCCGCCGCCATTGCATTGCTCAAGCTCGGCCAGCGCGTCGTCGTCTTCGAACAGGCGAAGCAGTTCGCCCGCGTCGGCGCCGACATCAACCTTACCCCCAACGCCGTGCGCGCGTTGGATGGCCTGGGCGTCGGCGAAGCCTTGCGCGAAACCGCAGCCAGGCCCGCCTTCCGCATCAGCCGTGACGGCTACACTGGCGAAGAAACCTCCCGCCTGGCCATGTCCAGCGCCGCCGAAGAAAAGTACGGCGCGCCGCAGCTTACGATGCATCGGGCCGACCTGCTTACCGCGCTGGAACAGGCTGTGCCGGCCGACTGCATCAAGCTGGGTAAAAAGGCGCAGCGCATCGAGCAGGCCGATGGCAAGGTGGTGGTGCATTTTACCGACGGCAGCAGCGAAACCGTCGATGCACTGGTGGGGGCGGACGGCATCCATTCGGCGGTGCGCACGGCCATGCTTGGCCAGGAAAAGCCCCAGTTCACCGGCGTGGTGGCCTATCGGGCGGTGGTGCCGGCCGAGCGCCTGCAGGGTTGCGAGGATCTGGATTGCTTCACCAAATGGTGGGGTAATCAGCCCGAGGTGCAGGTCGTATCGTTTCCCCTTAATCAGGGCAAAGACATCTTCATCTTTGCCACCACCCCTCAGCCTGAATGGACGCTAGAGTCCTGGACGGCGCCGGGCGAGGTGGCCGAGCTGCGCGAAATTTATGCCGACTTCCACGAAGATGCGCGAGCACGGCTCAATGCCTGCACCGAAGTGCTTAAATCCGCCTTGTACATACGCGACCCGTTGCCGCGCTGGTATGACGGCAACCTGGTTCTGCTGGGCGACGCCGCCCACCCGATGATGCCGTTCATGGCGCAGGGCGCGGGCCAGGCTGTTGAAGACGCCGTGGTGCTGGCACGCTGCATTGCCGAGCCGGGTTTTGGCAGCCTACAGCAAGCGTGGGCCGCCTATCAAGACGCCCGCCTGGAGCGCACCAGCCGCATCCAGATTGCCTCGCGCGGCAACACCTGGCTAAAAGAGGGCGGAAACGCCGACTGGGTTTACGATTACAACGCCTGGACGGCGCCCATCAAATAACATGGGCGGGCGGGCGACGTGCCGACGCGGAATCGGCACGGCATCCGCCCAAGCACCGTGCCTGGCCAACCGTTGCCGCTTGCGCGAAAGCGCGGTGCGCAGGCCGGGCACAGGCCAATGAACGAAGAGCGCCGAGCAACCGGCGGCAAAGGAGGCACCCATGTCGGAACAAGATGCTGCAAAAGGCCTGGTCACGCCGGTCATGCGGGGCATGCGCTTGCTGCGTTACATCGCCGAGGGCGGCAATACGGGCAACCTGAGCGAAGTAGGGCGCTTGATCGATGTCAATCGGGTCACGGTCATGCGCCTGCTGGCCACGCTCGAGCACGAAGGCCTGATCGAACGCCTGCCCCAGGGCGGCCATCGGGTGGGCATGGCGTTTCTGACCATGGCTGCTTCGGCGCTTGGTTCGATCGATCTCATCAGCGCGGGGCGTCGTTCGGTCGAGCAGCTTTCCCGCGATCTGGGTGTGTCGGCCTATCTGGTCGTGCTCGAGGGGTATCACGTTGTCTACGTGCAGCGCGAAATGCCCGAGGGCGGCCTGGTCAGCCAC
>Ga0180218_1002232_pt1 | contig 10316 bp, 8 predicted proteins | sample eDN3rd37CKraftBY_FD_151334 | JGI IMG/M metagenome (GOLD analysis project Ga0180218, IMG submission 151334) | Enriched backyard soil microbial communities from Emeryville, California, USA - eDNA 3rd pass 37_C Kraft BY (version 2) (version 2) | ecosystem: Environmental > Terrestrial > Soil >... | reverse complement strand
TCGCTGCGGTCGCTGAAGCGGCTGCCGGGCGCCAAGGTCGTCCGCCGCCGCGGCAGGACGTTCGTCATCAACAAGCAGAACCCCCGGTTCAAGGCCCGCCAGGGCTGAACCGGGGTTCTCCCCCCACCGACGAGAGGAGCGGCCGTGGCCGTCCCGAAGCGCAAGACCTCCCGCTCGCGCACCCGCAGCCGGCGGGCGCAGTGGAAGGCCGACCCGCCGGTGCTCGTGCCCGTGGCCGTGGCCGGGCGCACGGTGCAGGTGCCGCCCCGGCTGCTGCGGGCGGTGCGGAGAGGAGACGTGGACCCGGGCTGACGGGGCCGGGACGCGGGACGAAGCCCGCGGCGCGCGACGCGCCGCGGGCTTCGTCGTGCCCGCTCTGGTCACCCGGGCGTCGACGCTGGTATGTTCCCGCCTATTCGATATATCCAAACGATGGAGTGCGTGCTGATGGACCAGGCGGGGCCCCCGATGCTCGACGACCGCGTGCTGCGCGAGGTGACCGACCGCGTCTCCGCCGCGTTCGACGCCCCGACCGCCGCGGTCTTCGCCGAGGCGATGCGGCGCACCCTGCGCGACGCCGTCGTGCTCGAGCCCGACGGCACGGCCTTCGTGCTCACCGGCGACATCCCGGCGATGTGGCTGCGCGACTGCGCCGCGCAGATGCGCCCGTACCTGGCCCTGCTCGACCTCGACCCGGGGATCGGCGACGTCGTCGCGGCCCTGGTCCGGCGCCAGAGCGCCCAGATCCTGCACGACCCGTACGCCAACGCCTTCAACCGCACGCCGGACGGCGCCGGGCACCAGGCCGACCGCACGGCCATGACGCCCGGCGTCTGGGAGCGCAAGTACGAGGTCGACTCGCTCGCGTTCCCGCTCCAGCTCGCGCACCAGCTGTGGTTCGCCACCGGCCGCACCGACCACCTCGACGAGGCGTTCCGCAAGGCGGCGGAACGGGTCCTCGCCACCCTCCGCACGGAGCAGGACCACGACGCGCGGTCCGACTACCGGTTCGAGCGGGACGACTGCCCGCCCACCGACACGCTCGTCCGCGACGGCCAGGGCTCGCCCGTCGCCGTCACCGGCATGACCTGGAGCGCGTTCCGGCCCAGCGACGACGCGTGCGTCCACCACTACAACGTGCCGGGCAACCTGTTCGCCGCCGCGTCGCTGCGCGACCTGGCCGAGCTCGCCCGCGGGCCGCTCGACGACGTGGGCCTCGCCGAGCGGGCCGAGGAGCTCGCGGCCGAGCTCGACGACGCGACCCGGCGGCACGGCGTCGTGGACCACCCGGAGCACGGCCGGATCTTCGCCTACGAGGTCGACGGGCTCGGCCAACAGCTCCTCATGGACGACTCGAACATGCCGAGCCTGCTCTCGCTGCCGCTCACCGGCGGCGTCGCCCTCGACGACCCGCTCTACGTCGCCACGCGGCGCTTCATCTTCAGCGACGACAACCCCACGTACGTGCGGGGCGCGACCGGCGAGGGGCTCGGCAGCCCGCACACCCCGCCCCGCTACGTCTGGCCCATCTCGGCCGCCGTCCGGGGCCTGACCTCGACGGACACGGCGGAGAAGCGCGCCCTCGTCGCGTCGATGCTCGCGGCCAACGCGGACCGCGGGCGCATGTGCGAGTCGTACCACGTCGACCGGCCCGAGCTGTTCACGCGGGAGTGGTTCAGCTGGGCGGACTCGATGTTCTGCGAGCTCGTGCTCGACGTCGTCGGCCTCCGGGTCCCCCGGGCGGCGACGCACAGTTTCACGCACGCCGCGTAGGAGCGGTCGTGCGGATCGGCAAAGGAGGCGATCGGCACCATGACGGTCACGACAGCGGCGACGTCGCCGCCGGGCAGGACGGCGGCGACCAAGCCCTCGTCCCGGGCCCAGGCATCACGCAAGCCCTCGAGGCAGTGGCGGATCCAGGAGAGGTGGGCCTGGCTCTTCGTGGCCCTGCCCATGGCCCTGTTCGCGGTCTTCGTGGTCATCCCGGCGGGCATGGCGCTCGTCATGAGCTTCACGAGCTACTCGGTCATCGGTGACTCGAGCTGGGTCGGGCTCGACAACTACCGGCGGCTCTTCCTCGACCCGTACTTCTTCATCGCGCTGCGGAACACCGCGTACTACACGCTCCTGTTCGTGCCGCTCGGCATCGTCGTCGCGCTCACGACGGCGCTGCTGCTCAACCGGAACGTCCGGGTGGCGTCGCTGTTCCGCACGTTCTTCTACGTGCCGGTGGTCTCGTCGACCGTCGCGACCGCGACGATCTGGCTGTGGCTGCTCAACCCGCAGTTCGGCATGGTCAACGTCGCGCTCGGCTTGTTCGGCATCGACGGCCCCGCCTGGCTGTACGACTCGAGCTGGGCCATGCCGGCGATCGTCATCATGAGCGTCTGGGCCGGCTTCGGCACCAACATGATGATCTACCTCGGCGGCCTGCAGGGGATCCCGCCGCAGCTCTACGAGGCCGCGCGCATCGACGGCGCGGGCTGGTGGCAGCAGCTGCGGTACGTCGTCATGCCGAGCCTGTCGCGCACCACGTTCCTGGTCTCCACGCTGCTGGTCATCGGGGCGTTCCAGGTGTTCGACCAGGCCTACGTGCTCACCAAGGGCGGCCCGGGAAACTCGACGATCACGCTCGTCTACTACATCTACACGCAGGGCTTCGGGAACCTCGAGATGGGCTACGCCTCGGCGATCTCGTTCGTCCTCTTCGCGATCATCACGGTCTTCGCGGTCATCAACGCCCGCATCACGGGGAGGGACAACACATGAGCGCGCAGACCGCACCCGGCCTGTCCGTCGCGGCGGCGCCCGGGTCCCTCGGCGGGGCCCGGCGGCCCGCACCGCTGCACACCACGCGCCGGACCCCCGGGCAGCGCGTGGGGGCCGCCGCCTGGTGGGTCGCCGTCGTCGTCGTCGCGATCCTCACCGTCTTCCCGCTGTTCTGGACGCTGGTCACGTCGCTGAAGCCGGCCGGCGACATCCTGTCGGGGGCGCTGGACCTGATCCCGCGCACCGTCACCCTCGAGAACTACCAGCGGGTGGTCACGGAGGTGCCGTTCGGCCGCTACTTCGTGAACTCGATGCTGCTCGCCGTGGCCGGCGTGCTGCTGAACCTGTTCTTCGGCTCCCTCGCCGGGTACGCGTTCGCCAAGCTGAAGTTCCGCGGCAAGCGGACGCTCTTCGTGACCCTCCTGGGCTCGCTGATGGTGCCCGGCATCGTCACCATGGTGCCGTCGTTCCTGGTGCTGCGCGCCATCCCGCTCGCCGGGGGCAACAACCTCCTCGGGCAGGGCGGCGTCGGCCTGCTCAACACCTGGTGGGCGATCATCCTGCCGGGGGCCGCCGGCGCGTTCGCCGTCTTCTTCATGCGGCAGTTCTTCGCCTCGATCCCGGACGAGCTGGGCGAGGCCGCGCGGATCGACGGCGCGTCCGAGTTCCGGATCTTTGCCCAGGTGTACCTGCCGCTCGCCAAGGCGGGGGCCGCCGTGCTCGCGATCCTCACCTTCCAGGCCGGCTGGAACGCGTTCATGTGGCCGCTCATCGTGCTCAACGTCCAGGAGATGTGGACCGTCCAGGTCGGCCTGGCGTCCTTCGTCACCGACTACGCCACCGACTACGGCCCGCTCATGGCCGGCACCGTGATCACCAGCCTGCCGGTGCTGCTCCTGTTCGTCTTCGCGCAGCGCTACATCATCGAGGGGGTCTCCCATGTCAACGCCCGTTAGCCGCCGCGCGATCCTGCGGGCGCTCGGCCTGGGCGCCGGCGCCGCCGTCCTGTCCTCCTGCGCCGCCCCGAACCAGCCCCGCTACACGGACACGGGCGCCCGCCGCCTCACCATGTGGGGCAGCTGGGCGGGGGACCAGGCCAAGCAGATCCAGACCCAGCTCGACGCGTTCAACGCGGCGCAGTCCGCGTACACGTTCCGCTACGTGCCGCAGGGTGTGCTCGAGCAGAAGATGCTCACCGGCATCGCGTCGGGCAACGTGCCCGACCTCGTGCTCTGGGACCGGTGGCAGACGGCCAAGTACGGCCGGCGCGGGGCGCTGCAGGCGATCGACTCGTGGGCGGCGCGCGACGGGGTGGACCTCGGCGCGTTCTACGCCGAGGCGGTGCGCGAGATGAGCGTCGGCGACGTGACCTACGGCCTGCCGCTCCTCGTCGACACGCGCGCGCTCTTCTACAACAAGGCGCACCTCGACGCCGCCGGGATCCGCCCGCCGACCACGTGGGCCGAGCTGGCCGACGCGGCCGAGGCGCTCACCGTCCGCGAGGGCGGGCGGCTCACGCGGGCCGGGTTCGAGCTGCAGGACGTCGGGCTGTTCAGCATGTGGCTCAAGCAGGCGGGCGGCGAGCTGCTCGACCCGGCCGAGCGCGCCACGGCGTTCGACTCCCCGCAGGGCCTCGAGGTGCTCGACTTCTGGGACGAGCTGCTGCACGAACGGAAGGTCTACGAGCTGGGCTTCTCCGACGGCATCGACGCCTTCGCGCAGGGCGCGGTGTCGCTCAAGTACGACGGGCCCTGGAACCTCCCCACCTGGGACGCCGTCGACGGACTCGAGTACGGCGTCGTCCCGGCCGTCGTGGGGCAGCGGGGCGACTCCGGCGCGTCCATGGGCGGATTCGGCCTCGTCGTCCCCGCGCACGCCCCCTGCCCGGAGGGGGCGTGGGAGCTCATGAAGTGGTGGGCGGCGGACCAGGAGAACAGCCTCGCGTTCGCCGACATCAGCAAGAACATCCCGGCGAACGTCGAGGCGTCCCGCCGCGCCGTCGGCACGGTCGACGACCGCTTCGCCCCGATGGTCGAGACCATCGAGGTCGCCTCGGTCCGCCCGCCCGTGCCCGGGTACTCGGACGTCGAGACGCTCGCCCTCATCCCCGCCCTGCAGGAGGTGATGTCGGGGACCGCGGACGGCCCCGCCGCCCTCGCCGACGCCGCCGCGCAGGGCGACCGCATCCTGGAGGCCAACCGATGACCACCACCACCCCGGATCCCGCGCGCGTGCAGACCTGGGCCGGGCGCGCCGACGTCGCCCAGCACAGCGTCGACCTGCTCTACGGGGCCGCCGCGCCGCAGCTGCTCCACAACGGGCACCCCGAGCCCGCCGACACCACGTTCAACTACTGGTGGCTGGCGCACGTCGTCGACTGCCGGCTCGACGCCTTCGCCCGGACCGGCGACGACGCGTGGCTCGACGCGGCGCGGGCGACCGCGGCGAACATCCGCGAGCGCAACGGCGGCAGCCTGTTCAACGACTACTTCGACGACATGCTCTGGTACGCCCTCGCCCTGCTGCGGCTGGCCGAGGCGACGCCGGACGGCGGCGAGCGCGCCGCCCTCGAGGCGGACGTCGGCGCGCTGTGGGAGCACGTGGTGTCGCTCGGGTGGAACGACGTCCACGGGCCGTCGCTGTCGTGGCGCAAGCAGCAGCCCGACTACAAGAACACCCCGGCCAACGGCCCCCTGGCGATCCTCGGCGCGCGGCTGGCGCGGCACACCGGCGACGGCGTCTACCTCGATCGCGCGCTGCGCACGGTGGCATGGCTGGAGGAGCACCTGGTCGGGTCGGACGGGTTCGTCGAGGACGGGCTCGGCCGCGAGGGCGGCACGGACGTCGACACGCACTGGCGCTTCACCTACAACCAGGGCTTGTACATCGGGGCCTGCGTCGAGCTGTACAGGTGCACGGGGGACGCCGGCTGGCTGGACGCGGCCGAGCGGACGGCCCTGACGTCGGTGCGCGAGCTCGCCACGGGCGGCGTCTTCCGGCGCGAGGGCGACCTGGTCGACGACGACGTGCCCGACACGGCGGGCGGCGACGTCGGCCTGTTCAAGGGCGTCTGGTACCGGTACGCGGCGCTGCTGCTCGAGGAGCGGTCCGTCCCCGCGGTCGAGGACCTGGTGCGCACCAGCACCGACGCCCTGTGGGAGCACGGACTGGTGCCGTACGGCGGCGCGCGCCCGGCGGACGGGGCGCCGATGGCCGCGGTCGAGAGCCTGCGGCACGCGGGCGTGGTGCTGAGGCCGGGGGACGACTGGACCCGGCCGGCGCCGACCCAGGTGGGGTACTCGACCGTGCTGAGCGCCGTGATGGCGCTCGAGGTCCGGGCGGCGCGGGGATGACGGGGGGCGCGCGGCCCGGGCCGGGCCGCGCGCTACCGGGCCGGTGCCGGTCCCGTCGACCCGCCCGCGAGGATCCGTACGGGCACGGTGTCCTGCGAGACGTCGCCCCGCTCGGCGAGCTGCCGCTCGAGCAGCTCGAAGGCGCGCGCCCCAAGCGCGTGCTGGTCCTGCTCCACGTGGGTGAGGGGGATCGCGGCGTCCACGTACTCCGGCGGGGCGTCGAAGCAGATCACGGAGAGGTCGTCCGGCACGGTGCGGCCCAGCCGCTGCGCGGCCTGCAGCACGAGGCGCGCGGAGTGGTACTCCGTGACCACGCACGCGGTGAGGTCGGGGTGGGCCTCGAGGAACCCGACCAGGCCGTCGACGTCGTCCTCGGGCGTGACGTCCGAGCCCGGCACCACGGAGCGGACGCCGGAGTACACCTGGGACTCCTCGAGGCGCACCTGGTGCGCGGCGTGCGCGGCCACCACCCCGCGCCGCCGCTCGTCGAGGGTCGACACGGCGTTGGGGGACTGGACCAGCGCGATCCGGGTGTGCCCGAGCTCGAACAGGTACTCCGCCGCCAGCCGTCCGCCGGTGACGTTGTCGGAGGTCACGGTGCTGACGGGCACGCCCGTCAGGGTGCGGTCGACGATGACGAGGGGGAAGCCGCGTCCGACGAGCGCCACGACGCTCTGCGGGATGGCCTGCGACGACGTGGGCAGCAGCACCAGCCCGTCGAGGCCGCGGTCGAGCTGCTCCTCGATGAGGCGCTCCTCCAGCTCGGAGTCGCCGCGCGACATCCCCACCACGACGTGGGCCCGCTCGCTGGACGCGTCGAGGAGCCCTCCGAGCAGGTGCGACCCGAAGGCGTCGTCGAACCCCGGCACGACGTAGCCGACCAGCGGCAGGCGGCTCGCCCCGTCCGGGCGCGCGCCGCCCGCGGGCGTCGTGGAGACGACGATCGTGCCGATCCGCGGACGCCGGGTCACGAAGCCCTCGTCCCGCAGCATGTCCAGCGCGCGCTTGATCGTGATCGCGCTGACCGAGAACTCCTCGACGAGCTCCGCCTGCGCCGGCAGGCGGTCCCCGACGGCGAGGTCGCCGCCGACGATGCGTGCCCGCAGCGCCTCGTGCACCTGGGCGTACAGCGCCTCGGTCAAGCTCGCTCCCGTCCTCGGACCGTATGAACAGTCGAATGAATATGATCTCTGCTCCTGGTCCATTGTGGGGCACCCCGCGTCCAGGACGCTCGAAGATCCCGACGGCGGGTCAGTCCCGCGAGGAGGCGCGACGATGCGCATCGAACGGCTCGTGGCCGAGTACGGCGCCCCGGAGGTGGGGATCGGCACCGGTGCCCCGCGGCTGTCCTGGACGCGGGCCGAGGGCGGGGTGCAGCGCGGGTACGAGGTGCGGCTGCGCACCGCCGACGGCGCCGTGGTGGAGCGGCGGGAGGCGGGGCCCGAGCAGGTGCTCGTGCCATGGCCGTTCCGGGACCTGCGCTCGCGCGAGCGGGTCGAGGTCCAGGTACGGGTCGAGTCCGACGACGGGTGGTCGCCCTGGAGCGAGCCCCTCGCGGTCGAGGCCGGGCTGCTGAGGCCGGAGGACGTCGAGGCGCGGTTCGTCAGCCCCCGGCACGTCGGTGGGCTGGACGGCGGCGCCGTGGTGCTCGCCCGCGACCTGGACCTCGCCGGACCGGTGGCGTCCGCCCGCCTGTACGTCACGGCGCACGGGGTCTACGACGCGTGGATCGGCGGCCGCCGCGTGGGCGACCACCTCCTCGACCCGGGCTGGACGGCGTACGACGCTCGCCTGCGCTACCAGACCTTCGACGTCACCGAGCACCTGCGCGCGCCCGGGGCGGACCGCCTCGTGGTAGGCCTCGGCAACGGCTGGTACCGGGGTCAGCTGACATGGACCCACCAGCGCGACTCCTACGGCGACCGCCTGGCGCTGCTCGCCCAGCTGGAGATCACGCTGGAGGACGGCGGCCGTCAGACGGTGGTCACCGACGAGGCCTGGCGCGCCGGGACGACGGCGGTGCTCGCCGACGACCTGTACGACGGCCAGACGACCGACCTGCGGCTGCCGCCCGCGCCGGACGCCGTCGCGGACGGCCCGGTCGACGTGGTCGACGCCGGCGCCGACATCGCGCGCCTGGTCGCGCCGACGGGACCGCCGGTGCGCGAGGTCGCGACCATCCCCGCGCGGGAGGTCCGCACCTCGCCGAGCGGCCGGCAGATCCTCGACTTCGGCCAGAACGTCGTCGGGTGGGTGCGCCTGCGCGTGGCGGGGGAGCGCGGGGACTCCGTCACCGTGCGGCACGCGGAGGTGCTCGAGGACGGCGAGCTGGGCGTGCGGCCGCTGCGCGCGGCGAAGGCGACGGACACCTATGTCCTCGCCGGCGGCACGCAGGTGCTGGAGCCCGCGTACACGTTCCACGGGTTCCGCTACGCGGAGGTGTCGGGGGCCGACGTCCGTGCCGGCGACGCCGAGGCCGTGGTGGTGAGCTCCGACCTGCGCCGCACGGGGTGGTTCGAGTGCTCGGAGCCCGACGTGAACCGGCTGCACGAGAACGTCGTGTGGGGCATGCGCGGCAACTTCCTCGACGTGCCCACCGACTGCCCGCAGCGGGACGAGCGGCTCGGGTGGACGGGCGACATCCAGGTGTTCGCCCCGACAGCGAGCTTCCTCTTCGACGTCGGCGGGTTCCTCGGCTCGTGGCTGCAGGACCTCGCGGCGGAGCAGCGCCCCGACGGGGGCGTCCCGTACGTGGTGCCCGACGTCGTGCGCGAGCTGCGCGGACCCGGGCCGGACGGCGGGGAGCACACGCCGGCCGCCGGCTGGGCGGATGCGGCGGTGCACGTGCCGTGGACCCTGTACGAGCGGTACGGCGACGTCGGCGTCCTGGAGCGGCAGTACGACTCGATGCGGGCGTGGGTGGACCGGGCCCGCGCCCTGGCGGGCGACACCCTGCTGTGGGACACCGGCTTCCAGTTCGGCGACTGGTTGGACCCGGACGCGCCGCCGGACGACTCCGCGGCGGTGAAGGCCGACCCCGCGGTCGTCGCGACGGCCTACCTGTCGCGCAGCGCCCACCTGCTGGCGCGCGCGGCCGGGGTGCTCGGGCACGGGGCGGACGCCCGGCGGTACGCACGGCTCTCGGCCGACGTCGCGGACGCCTTCCGTGCCGCGTACGTCGCGGCCGACGGGACCGTGCGCAGCGACTGCCAGACCGTCTACGCGCTCGCGATCGTCTGGGGCCTGCTCGACACCGACGCTCAGCGCCGCCGCGCGGAGGACCGGCTGGTGGCCCTGGTGCGCGAGGCGGACTTCCACGTGAGCACGGGATTCCTGGGCACCCCGCTGATCCTGGACGCCCTGTGCGACGCCGGCCACCCCGAGCTGGCGCACGCGATGCTGCTGACCCGCACCCGTCCGTCCTGGCTCTACCCGGTGGGCATGGGCGCCACGACGGTCTGGGAGCGGTGGGACTCGCTGCTGCCCGACGGCTCCATCCACCCCAGCGAGATGACGTCGTTCAACCACTACGCGTACGGGGCGGTCGCCGACTGGCTGCACCGGTCGGTCGCCGGTCTGGCGCCGGCGGCACCCGGCTACCGCGAGGTGCTGGTGCGCCCGCTGGTGACCGGCCAGCTCGACCGGGCGTCCGCCCGGCTGGACAGCCCCTACGGGCCGGTCGAGGTCTCCTGGCGGCTGGCGGCCGGGCGGTTCGAGCTCGACCTCGAGGTGCCGCCGGGGGTCACCGCCCACCTGGACCTGCCGGTCGACGAGCCGGTGCGCACGGTCGGCCCGGGCGCGCACCATGTGGCCGGCCGGTGGGTGCCAGTGGGGCACGCGCTCCCCGGCGGGTCGCCCGCGCGGACCGCCCGGGACTGACAGGATCGGCGGACGACGAGAGAGAAGGTGGACGATGGCGATCACCCTGTGCGTGCTGCTGTGGGCGGCCGACGGCGAGGCTCCGGCGCTGGCGGACTTCGAGACCGAGGTGCTGGCGCTGGTGCCGCGGCACGGCGGCCGGGTGCTGCACCGCGTGACGAACGTGGCGCACACCGACGACGCGGCGCACGGCGCCGTGCAGCCGACGGAGGTGCAGCTCATCGAGATGCCCGACGAGGAGGCGCTCGCGGCGTTCATGGCCGACCCGGACCGGGAGGCCCGGCTGGACGTGCGCGACCGGGCGATCGCGCGGAC
>Ga0180218_1002231_pt1 | contig 10322 bp, 10 predicted proteins | sample eDN3rd37CKraftBY_FD_151334 | JGI IMG/M metagenome (GOLD analysis project Ga0180218, IMG submission 151334) | Enriched backyard soil microbial communities from Emeryville, California, USA - eDNA 3rd pass 37_C Kraft BY (version 2) (version 2) | ecosystem: Environmental > Terrestrial > Soil >... | reverse complement strand
CTCGACAAGACCGGCCTCGCCAAGCGCGAGCCGTCGAACAACCCTGAGAAGGCAAAGCCGAAGAAGAAGGCTCAGGAGCGCGCCGCAGCAGCTGCCGAGAAGGCCGCTCAGGCAGCGGAAGCCGCAGCCCAGGGCGAAAGCGCAGCGTAAAGCTACGGCTTTCGCGACGAGACATTCTCGCGTTTCAAAAGACCTCTCGAGCGCAAGCTCGGGGGGTTTTTTGTTGCAGCTCTGACTGGCCCGAAATTTGGAATGCAACCAGCGGGTGAGTGGGAGAAGAACGCAATGAAGGTCCAAACGGCCGTCGATGGCCTATTTGAAGTCGTAAGAACGCGCGCGCCCGAGCGAGCGTCCGCATCCGAACGATTCATTCTGATATGCCGCAAGGGCCGGCTGTTCGGTGCTGACCCGCAAGGAAGGGTGTATCTCGGCGAACTTCACGGGAGCAAAGGACCAGCGCCGCGGCGGACATCGCTGCGCGGAACCTATAAAATTCCGCTACGGCAGAGGTCGCCGCTTATTCCGGCGCCACCGGAACCAAGCTTCACTGTTCCAATCACCGGCGAAATCGACCCCTTCGCCCTGTCGCAGAGCGCAACCGTGCTCGTCGGCAGCAAAGAGGTCGATATTCAGATTACCTATCTCGGTCCCCTGCCGCGCACGTGATGCGGAAGGACGGGAGGAACGATGGCAAGCAGCCATCGCATATTTGCGCAAGACGACTTATAGGCTGTCGTCAAAATCAGCTTTCACATGAGCCGCGGTGCACCTCCATTGTCGAACAACAAAGACACGCAAAGAATTCTGATCGGCGAAATCTCCAGCGCTCACGGCGTCCGTGGCGAAGTCATGGTGCGCGCGTATACCGAGCAGCCGGAATCAATCGCATCCTACGGCCCCCTGAGCGACGAGACCGGCAAACGAACCTTCTCGCTTCGCGTCGTGCGCGTCACGTCGAAGGGCATTGTCGCGCGTATCGCAGGAGTTGATGATCGCAACGCTGCCGAGCTGTTGCGCGGCATCAAGCTTTACGTGAGCCGCGATAAGCTGCCGGAGACGGACGCCGCGGAATTCTACTACGCCGACCTCATCGGCCTCGACGCCGTCTCCGAAGACGGCGGCCCCATCGGCAAAATCGTCTCCGTGCAGAACTTCGGTGCGGGCGACCTTCTCGAATTGAAACCGGCCGACGGATCGGCAACCGAGTTCATTCCGTTCGAGGATCGATACGTGCCGGCCGTCGATCTCCCAGCGCGCCGGGTCGTGATCGTGCGCCCGGACGTGACCGGCAGCGAAAATGACGAAACGGGCGAAGCTGAAGAAGAAGCCGAAGAGGACGAGCGGTCTTAAACCGCCTCTCCGCGCGCGAGCTTCGGCAAGTCGCCGGTAACCCCGGCAGCTTCCGCGATGATGTAATCTTTCAGCGACGGCAGCTTGTCGAGCACGCCGAGCGCAGCGCCACGGCCGGCTCTCAGCACGATGCTATCAACCGCGAAGGCGCGATTGATGCCGTCATAAAGCGACGCCGACATCAGCGAATCGAAGCGGCGCCAGCGCTGGTAGCGCTCTAGGTGCGTGCCGTTGCCAAGATCGATGCCAAGGCGCCCCGCATCCGCCAGAACCTCGATCAACGCCGCTGCATCGCGCAGCGCGAGATTGACGCCCTGCCCCGCAACGGGATGGACGCCATGCGCAGCATCGCCAACGAGCGCGAACCTCGGCGCAATCAGACGGCGAGCGAGGCGCAAGTCGAGCGGCCACGACTGACGCGGTCCCGCCAGCGTGATCGTGCCGAACCGGCCGCCAATGCGCCGGTCGAGTTCCGCTAGGAAATCATCGTCACTCAGCGCCGTTACGCGCGCCGCCTCGTCCTTGTCGGCGCTCCACGTGATGCACGCGCGATTGTTCGGAAGCGGCAGAATGGCGAAAGGCCCGCCGGGCAGAAAATGCTGGATCGCGACGCCGTGATGCGGCTCCCCGAATTTGACGCGCGCCACGATGCCGGTCTGCGGATATGCCCAGCCAACCGTCTTGATGCCGGCATCGTCCCGAAGCTTGGAATTCTTGCCGTCGGCGGCAATCGTGAGCGCGGCACTGATCACGCGCCCATCCTTGAGCGTCAGCTCGCTCGCATAATCACCCAGCAGCAGCCCCTCTAGGTCGGCCGGAGCGTACCACGTAATTGCCGGATCGTGAGCAACGGACCCGTAGAGCGCCCTTGCAAGAGATGCAGCGGGGACGATGTAGGCCGCCGGAGCGCCGTCCTTCGTATGGGCGTCGTACGTCACCTTCGCCGGACGGAAAGCATCGTCGATATTGGAATCGGATATCTCGATCGACGTCAGCGCTTGCGCGTCACCACTGATCGCGTCCCAAACGCCGAGCCCTTCCAGGATCTTCTTCGTGCCGGCCCAAATGGCAAAAGCCCGGCTGTCGGGAGCGGCCGCGATTGCAGAGGGTTCGTTGCGATCGATGACAGCAAGCTTCAGGTCAGACCCCAGGGCCTGCGAAAGACCGCGCGCAACGGCCAAGCCTGCGAAACTTGCCCCAGCTATCGCCACATCGAATTTCAATTTACTGACCACCGATTGCTGTCTGCTCTACCGCAACTTGCTTTTCGTGCCGTCCGTGACAGCCTAGACATCTCGTACCGTTTTCATGGTTCACCACACTATAACTCCGCTACGAAAGTCCACCATGACCGCTTTGCCGCCGCCCCACCCAGCCCTGGATAAGCTCATCCAGACGCTGACCCTCGAACCGCTCGAAGACAATCTGTTCCGCGGGCCGAAGGCGAGCGAAGGCTGGCAACGTGTCTACGGCGGCCTCGTGCTGGGCCAAGCCGTGGTTGCAGCAGCATCGACAGTTGACGAAAATCGTCCCATTCATTCGCTGCACGGCTACTTCCTGCTCGCAGGCGATCCCGAGCGCGAAATCGTCTACGACGTCGAGCGGATTCGCGACGGCGGCAGCTTCACGACCCGGCGCGTTCGCGCCATCCAGCACGGCCGCGCCATCTTCTCGATGAGCGCCTCGTTCCACAAGCCGGAGACGGGGTTTGAGCACCAGTCGAAGATGCCCGATGTACCGCCGCCCGAGGCCCTGCCGACCACGCAAGAACTGCTATCCGCCGGCCCCGTGGAATTGCCCGAAAGCATCCGCGCCTATCTGAAGCGCGACAGGCCGATCGACACGCGCATCGTCGATCCGACACGGTATACGAGCCGCGAGCCTAGGCCGCCGCAGCAATCGATTTGGCTGAAATCCAATGGCCCGCTGGCAGACAACGCCTACATCCATCAGGCGGTCCTCGCCTACGCGTCGGACTTCACGCTGCTGGACACCGCACTCGTCGCCCACGGCAAGCTTCTCTTCGATAGCGATGTGCAGCTCGCGAGCCTGGACCACGCCATGTGGTTTCACCGGCCCTTCCGCGCTGACGATTGGCTGCTCTACGTCCAGGACAGTCCCAGCGCCTCCGGCGCGCGTGCCTATTGCCGGGGAGCCATTTTCGACCGCGGAGGCCGCCTGGTGGCATCTACCGTGCAGGAAGGTCTGATGCGCCCTAGAGAGACCGCATTTTTGCCCAAATAGCATTCAGAACGGCAAAAATGCACGTTTTTTGAGCTTGCTTTGTGTGCTGAGTACGCACGGAATTTATGCGTATCTGAAGTTTCTACAGGCTATTCAAAGCCTTGAGTAAACGCGCTCCAACTGGCACGCGTCTTGACTCCTACTATGCGAAGTCGCCGTCCCGGCGTGGGGACGAAGGCTATCTTGTCGAGCACCCGGTTTCGGCCGGTACAAAGAAAAAGGGGGCCCTATGAAGCTCATTACTGCGGTAATCAAGCCATTCAAGCTCGAGGAGGTTCGTTCAGCACTGACCGACCTTGGCCTGCAGGGCATGACCGTCACTGAAGTCAAAGGCTACGGCCGTCAGAAGGGCCATACCGAAATCTACCGCGGCGCCGAGTATGCCGTGAGCTTTCTTCCCAAGATCAAGATCGAAGTCGTTGTCCCCGGTGCCCAGGTCGACAAAGCACTCGCTGCGATCCAGCGCGCTGCAAAAACCGGCCAGATCGGAGACGGCAAAATCTTCGTTTCGCCGATCGAGCACACCGTCCGTATCCGGACCGGTGAATCGGACGACGACGCGCTCTAAGCAGAGAATTTTCTCTTTAGAACGTCAGTCAGGGAGCACACAACATGGAGTTCCGTGCCATGGCGCGGACGGCAGGGGTCTTGGGGGCCCTTGGCGTCGTCGCGCTACTTGTCGACCCGGCGTTGGCCCAGGATGCAGCATCGACTGCTGCCCCTGCGGCCGCCGCCGCACCACCGGTGCCCAATAAGGGTGACTCGGCCTTTATGTACGTCGCAGCAGTTCTCGTACTTCTGATGACGGTACCGGGCCTCGCACTGTTCTACGGCGGCCTCGTCCGCACCAAGAACATGCTGTCGATGATGATGCAGGTTTTCGCGACGCTCTGCCTCGTAGCGCTCCTTTGGGTGCTCTACGGCTACTCGATGGCCTTCACCAATGGCGGCGGCCTCAACGATTTCGTCGGCGGCTTCTCGAAAGCATTCCTGAAAGGCGTCGATTCCAACTCGCTCGCCGCAACATTCTCCAACGGCGTCTACATTCCCGAATACACCTACATCATCTTCCAGATGACGTTCGCGTGTATCACGCCGTGCCTCATCCTGGGTGCCGTCGCCGAGCGTCTGAAATTTTCAGCGATGCTCGTCTTCATGGCTCTCTGGGTCACCTTCATCTACTTCCCGCTTGCGCACATGGTCTGGTACTGGGGCGGCCCGGATGTATTCGCCGAAGCTGCCAAAGCCGTCGCCAGCGCCACCGGCGATGCCAAAGTCCAGGCTCAGGCGCATCTCGATGCCGTGCTGGCAGACGCGGGTATCGGCTTCCAATGGGGCGCGCTCGACTTCGCGGGCGGCACCGTCGTCCACATCAACTCGGGCATTGCCGCATTGGCCGGCTGTCTGATCCTGGGCCGTCGCATCGGCTACGGCAAAGAAGCCATGCCACCGCATTCGCTCGTGCTGACGATGGTCGGTGCCGCTTTGCTGTGGGTTGGCTGGTTTGGCTTCAACGTCGGCTCAAACCTGGAAATCAACCAGTTCGCCGGCGTGCCCTTCATCAACACGTTCATTGCAACGTGCGCTGCCGGCTTGTCGTGGATGATCGTCGAGTGGATCGCCAAGGGCAAACCATCGGCGCTCGGCATGGCATCGGGCGTCGTCGCCGGTCTCGTGGCGATCACCCCGGCGTGCGGTTTCGCCGGCGTCATGGGCGCGATCGTCCTTGGCCTCGTCGTCAGCCCGATCTGCTTCTTCTTCTGCTCCGTCGTGAAAAGCGCGCTGGGTTACGACGACAGCTTGGATGTCTTCGGCGTCCACTGCATTGGCGGCATCGTCGGCGCCATCGGCACTGGCCTTCTCGTCAATCCGGAATGGGGCGGAGCCGGCATCGCCGACTACATCTCCAAGCCCGGAGAGATGGTGGCCGGCACCTACGACATGGCAACTCAAGTTATCGCACAAGCCAAGATGGTCGGCCTCACGCTCCTCTGGAGCGGCCTCGGCTCAGCCATCCTCTTCAAGCTGGTCGATATCATCATCGGTCTGCGCCCATCCGAAGAGAAAGAGCGCGAAGGCCTCGATCTCGTCGATCATGGCGAGAGCGCCTACCACTACTAGGCAAAGAATTCCCCATGGCCGCCCGCGGCCATGGGATCTCTCCTCCCGAGCACGCGTCTCCACCTAGACGTGCTCAACTTGGGCCCGGCGCTTTCCAGCAGTCGGGCCCTTTTTTATTCGTCAGATCGAGACGACGATTTCGCAGTCGCGCGGCAGCATTGATAGGAGCCGCCGGAGGTCCTTCGGCCTCAACGCCACGCAGCCTTCGGTTGGCTCAAGATTTCCCCGCGCGACATGCATGAAGACGGCGCTGCCCCGATTTCGAACGCGCGGCGCATCGTTATAGCCAAGCACCACGACGAGATCGTAAAGCCCGTCCGAGCGCCACATACGCTCGGCGCTGGCCGGATAGGGAAGCTTGACCGGACGGTTGTAGTTGCGGTCAGCAGGGCTGTCGCACCAGCCATCGTCCCGGCGGATGGTATGAAGCGGCAGCGCCGTCCGCGGCCGCCGCGTTCCCGGCCGGTAATACACATAGCGCACGGCAAACCGGCCCCTCGGCGTCGCCCCATCACCCTCGCGCTTCAACGCTGTGATCCCGGAGCGGCCCAACGCACACGGCGCGCTGAAGTTGCCGAATTCCAATCGGCCTTGTCGCGCACCCTGCGACAATGCCCTAACAATCAGCTTCGCCGGCTTCAATCCTTGGGCTTTCAACGCCTTCATTCAAGGAACTACCCATTCCTCTTGCCTGTTTGCTTCGAGAGCCTATGTTGCCGCCGCACGCGATGCTAGTGTTCCATTAAAAGCAGCCAAGAACCTGGAGCCCCGTCCATGAGCACGGCCCGAAAGGTCCTCCTCGTCGACGACGATGAAGATCTGCGCACGTCGTTGAAAGATCAGCTCGTCCTACACGATGAATTTGAGGTCTCAGAAGCAGCCACCGCGAGCAAAGGCATAGAGGCGGCGAAGACTGGCCGTTTCGATCTCGTGGTTTTCGATGTCGGCTTGCCCGACATGGACGGTCGCGAAGCCGTGAAGCTGCTCCGCAAATCGGGCTTCAAGACGCCCATCGTGATGTTGACCGGCAATACCTCCGACGCCGACCAGATATTGGGGCTTGATGCCGGCGCCAACGATTACGTGCTGAAACCCTTCAAATTCGCAGTCCTTCTCGCGCGCATTCGCGCACAGCTGCGCCAGCACGAGCAAAGCGAAGATGCCGTCTTCGCGATCGGCGGCTACACCTTCAAGCCCGCCTCGAAGCTTCTGATCGATCAGACCGGAAGCAAGATCCGCCTCACGGAAAAAGAAACATCGATCCTCAAGTACCTCTATCGCTCCGGCGACAAGGTCGTCTCACGCGATGTCTTGCTGCACGAGGTCTGGGGCTATAACGCCGGCGTGACGACGCACACGTTGGAAACGCACATTTACCGGTTGCGTCAGAAGATCGAGAAAGACCCCTCCAATGCCGAGCTGCTGATCACCGAGAGTGGCGGCTACAAGCTCGCGCCCTAGTACATCTCCCTGCTCTTTCCATGAGAACGCCGAACGCACCGGAGACATCCGTTGCCGATTGGATGCATCCACAGCCACCTGCACTGATTGCAGCCGCGGCTGTTTCAGGTTGCCGGGACTTATGTATTAAACTGCGTTCGCGAACGGCAAATCCTTGCCGCCATGTACGCGTCTCGCTTTGTCCTGTCGGAATGGAGTTTCGAGCACGATGGCTATCGACGCCCTCGTCAAGCCGCTTTTGGCGCTGCCGCTCTTCAAAGGCCTGACGCCGCTGCAATTGACCGAGATTGTTTGGCGTGCGGAACGCATCATCTATCGCCCCGGCGACGTCATCGTGGCAGAGGATGAACCGAGCGATGCTGCAATCGTCATCGTTTCCGGCAACAGCGTCCGCATTAACGAGACGCATGAAGCTTCGCAAAGACAAGGTGGCGAGCCTCTACCTGAAGGCGTGATGATCGCCGAGTTGGCGATGTTCATCGAAATCGTTCACACGACGACCGTGATTGCGCAAAGCCAAGTCAAGGCACTCCGCCTCACGCAGGCTAAGATGCATGAACTGATGCAGGCCGATAACGCGCTCGCGCAGCATTTCTCCGCGTGCATCATCACACGGCTGAAAGATTTGGCTCACGACGTAAAAGCTGTTGATTCGTTGATGGAGCAGGCGGCCATTGCCCCACTGCCACCGCAGACGCGCGTGAATGTGCCGGTCGAAGCGCACCCCGCCTGACACGCTGGTTTCGAGATGAGGTAGCCGTGCCGGTTCAGACGAGAGTTGAACCTGCACTTCGAAAGTGAAACCGGGCTTTGAAAAAGAGTGCGCCCAGTCCCGGGGGGAGGAACTGGGCGCTATGCGCTTATCGCGCTCGGTACCGGGAGGGAAGCCGGTACCAGAGGCGGCGTCTTCGGCTAGACGGGGGGCACTACCGAATACAGGGTGACGCCACCTGCATGACTGGAATTAAGCGCATGCGGCGAGATTTCAATAGAGGCTGTGCGGGCACATCACGACATTGTGAAGAGATGCCCGACTTTATCCACAGCTTAGCTATTGCATTGCGACTCGAACGCAACAGCCTGATTTGCTTAAGAAAACTCAGTACGGCATGGCCTTTTTCGGGCCAAGCGCTTGAATTTTAAATAAATTTCCATCGAGTTCGTCGGTTTTGACAAGCTGCGATAATTCGATTCGCGTGTCCTGCCCTTGCGCGTCGGTGGTCACCCATTCCTTCAACTCGAGCGTCGGCTTGGTCGCCAAAAACAGCTTTATCTTGCCCGGAGAATTGGGGTCCTTGTCCTCGATCGTAAGCACGATGAGGTCGTCGGACTGCTGCACTTCGATGATGTGCGCGTCACGCATCAAGTCGACTTGGTCACGCAACAAGAGCCGGAAAGGCGTCTGATCGAGCGACACGCGATCCTCGTTGTTCAAGTCGAGATCTTGAATGGCAAGGTTCTGCCCATCTGAAACGATGACTTGCTTGGAGGGCAGATTGTAATCGAAGCGGAAGCGTCCCGGCCGCTTGACGAAGAACTTGCCCTTCATCCGCTTGTTGGCGGCATCGATCTGAACGAACGAGCCCTTCAGGTTCTGCAGCGATTGAAAATACGCGCTGACCTTGTGGACGAGTTCGGTTTGATGCGCGTCGAGTGTGATACCTCGCGAACTGTCCGCCGGGGCGACTTCGCCGGTCCAGCCCTTCACGGCAGTCTTGTTCGCATTTGCCGGCGGATCGACGAGTGTGTTCGTGGGGCCGTCCGGATCCTGAGCCGCGGCAGCCCCAATAGAGGCGAGAGCAAAGCCCATCGCCATGGCGCCTACGCGCAAAATGTCTTTCATGCTTCGTCCCATCGTGGCCCCCCACAGCCCCGAAAGCCCCATCAGCGAGGCTCCGCACGCAGATTACGGTTTCGGCAAAGATTGCGTCCAGAACTAGGCGAAAACGCCGTTCCGATTGTTGCGTAAGTCCAATGCCCTGTCGCAGGCAAGCCGCAGCTTAATTGTGCTCTGATTATACCTCTTGCCTGCAACTTAAATGATTCACGCCGCAGCGTCGGCACCACCTCCGCGTGGCACCAGGATTTCACGCTTGCCAACCGAATTGGCCGCGGAAATCAGCCCCTCGCGCTCCATGCGCTCGATCAAATCCGCTGCACGGTTATAACCGATCGACAGGCGCCGCTGAACGTAGCTTGTCGAAGCTTTGCCGTCGCGGAGGACAATGGCGACGGCGCGATCGTAGAGATCGTCGTCGCTTGCTTCCCTGACGCCGCTCTGAACTTCCGACTGGGCCGGCGTATCGGTAATGCCCTCGACGTATTTCGGCGATGCCTCCTGCCGGAGCGCCTCGGCAAACGCCACGACCTCTTCGTCGGAAACGAATGCGCCATGGACGCGAACGAATTGCCCAGCTCCGGTCGAATAGAGCATGTCGCCCTGACCGAGCAGCTGTTCGGCGCCCTGCTCGTTGAGAATGGTGCGGCTGTCGATCTTCGAGGTCACTTTGAAGGAGATGCGCGTCGGGAAGTTCGCCTTGATCGTTCCGGTGATGATATCGACCGAGGGACGCTGCGTCGCCATGATGAGATGGATACCGGCGGCGCGCGCCATCTGCGCTAAGCGCTGCACGGAGGCTTCCACTTCGCGTCCCGCAACGATCATCAAGTCGGCGAACTCGTCGACGATGATGACGATGCGTGGCAGCGGCTCGAGATCCATCTTCTGGGTTTCGAACCGCGCCTGGCCCGATTTGTCGAAGCCTGTTTGAACCGTGCGCGACAGCATCTCGCCGCGCTTCTTGGCGTTGCGAACGCGGTTGTTGAACACATCGATGTTGCGCACCGAAAGCGCCGCCATGCGCTTGTAGCGCTCTTCCATCTCGCGCACGGCCCAGTTGAGAGCGGCGACGGCCTTGTGCGGATCGGTGATGACGGGCGTCAGCAGATGCGGAATGCCGTTGTAGACCGAGAGTTCGAGCATCTTCGGATCGATCATCAGCACGCGGCAGTCGTCGGGCGAATGACGATAGAGAAGCGAAAGCACCATCGAATTGATGCCGACGGACTTGCCCGACCCGGTCGTACCGGCAACGAGCAGATGCGGCATCCGGGCGAGATCGGCCACGACGGGATCGCCGCTGATT
>Ga0180218_1002230_pt1 | contig 10324 bp, 13 predicted proteins | sample eDN3rd37CKraftBY_FD_151334 | JGI IMG/M metagenome (GOLD analysis project Ga0180218, IMG submission 151334) | Enriched backyard soil microbial communities from Emeryville, California, USA - eDNA 3rd pass 37_C Kraft BY (version 2) (version 2) | ecosystem: Environmental > Terrestrial > Soil >... | reverse complement strand
TGACCAGGGCTCGGTGGCGTGTCAGACAACCCTGATCCACCGTTATTCAGACAGCCCCCATCTCGACGTGCAAAATGCCCGGCCGTCTGCACCCCGCCGAGACAGATCAGGTCAGGCTGGAACGGACCTCGACGGTGGCGCGGAACCACTTCGCCAGGTATGGCTCGGCCATCAACTCGGGATGGTCGGTCAGGTAGTCGACGAACCATCCGGCCAGACCATCCCACTGGGTGTGATCACCTGGCGGGTGCAGCGTCCAGCCCAGCTCATCGAGGGTCCAGTGGGCCTTTGCTGAGTTGCGCAACATCGATGTCGACACCCAGTTCGGCTCGGCATCTTCACCGCCCCGCGCCACCGGTGTCCGGTGGTCGATGGTCGGGAACAGCTCCCAGAACGCGCTGTGAGTGCGCGACATCTGCCAGTTCGAATGGAACGGGAAGTCCTCCGGCAGCAGGGTCGCCAGGGTGCGCAGAGCCCCCGGGTGCACGAGCTTAGTGCCGCTGTAACGGTCGAGGAAGCCGTCCCGGTAGAACACCCGCAGGCACTGCCGCTCGGTGTAGTTGCGGTAGTTCTTCACCGGCGGCGCGAACGGATACTCCGCGCGCAGGATCGACTTGCCCTCGCCGAGACCAGCCGCGAGGGCATCGGTCACCCGCGCCAGCACCTCGGCCTTCTCGACTGAACCTTCGGTACCTGCGGCCGGCACGTAGTCGACGTCCATCTCCATACGGAAAAGCGTACGGTCGCGTGCCGCCAAGGCCATCTCACCACGCGGATGGTTGTGCGCTCTGACCTGTGGCGATGACACGTCCCTCTGTAAAACCACGCGTGGATTCGGCGCCTGGAGCGGTAGGGGACCGAACGACACATACCCACCCGACGCAAACTGGACAATTTTCAAACTTGACTTGAACCGGTTCATTCGAATAGGTTCAAACTCGTTCTGAACGGTTTCTTTCATGGAGGTTCCATGACCAATACCGAGACCCTGATCGCCAAGCTGACCAAGGACAACGGACTGCATCGGATCGAGGTCGACCACGAACCCGTCGAAGATGTTCTGTGCGGCGGGTGGGCGGTCAATGAGGAACGCGCCTACGGCGTCTCTCACGTCCTCGGCGACGTTCCAGGAGAAGGCATCCGCTACGGCTACCGCGTTGCCGGGATCAGCCAAATCAACCCCCCCGACGAGCACAACAAGCGCACCCGGGTGTTTTTCGATTTGGTACCGGCGCCGGAGATGTCCCACCTGATCGGGCAGCCTTCACCGTCCGGCAAGACCCACGGGCCGGTCAGCTACGTCCCCACCGCCACTCTGCTCAACGGAACCGGCCATGTCGAAGAATCCACAGACGGAGCGCACGCCGTCATCCGGGGAGTTTCGGTCTTCGTCGACGCCGAGGGCACCGTCCACATCACAGTCCCGGCTGGCACCGAGGTCCGAATCAAGACTCACGAGAACACGGATTAGCAGCCAGTCCCTCCCGTGGCCGCCGACGCACTCCGTCGGCGGCCACGACCGTCTTCAGCTGCTCCCGCAACAACCTCGCCGCTGCCTCCCCGCCAGCGGCGAACCGTCGAATCAGCCCCCCACTCTCGTGACCAACCGGCCCTCAGGAGCGCGGCGATTTTCGTTTGACACCTCCCGCCCACCCCGCAGACGAGATCATCCCTCCCTCCCAATAAATACCCAATGACGTGCGTAAATGGCACGTCCCCTGCGCCTTACGCTGCTGTCTGCATCGCCTCGGTGGCGAGGGCTTGTGTCCACCACTGGTCGAAGTTGGCGTGCTCTTTCGGTAACGCCAGCGCAGGGGCGACGACGAAGTACCGCTCGACGGTCGGGAACACCGGGCCGCGTTCGTGCTGGTAGACACGCAGGATTCCATCGTCCCCGATGTCCGGACGAACCTTGTTCTGTGCGGCTCCGTCGGCGGCGAGGCGAGCGAGGATGTTGCGCATGGTGGCGCGGGGGCCGCGGCCGCGGATACGTACCGAGCGGGCGGCGTTGCCGAGCTTGGTGGGGTCGGTCTTGCGGGGACGCAGGATACGGCGAATTTCGTAGATGGCGTGCTCATGGCCCTCGCAGATCTCCTCGAAGGCGTCAAGGACGTTGTCGAGCTGGTGCTCGCGGAGCATGTCGATCAGGCGGCGGCCGCCGACGAGGCCCTGCGCCGGATTGAGTGCGAGTGCGAGGTGTTCCATCAGCAGCGTTCTCGCGCCCACCTCGGGTGATTCGGCGTAACGAGCGAAGATCTCGGCGCGACTGCTCTTGTTGGCGAAGCTGAACGGACAGAATGTGCACGCGCTCTTGCCGACGCTGGTGCCGAGGATAGAGCGGGTGTAGTCGATCGCGTCGGCGCGTGACCACCCCCAGTCGATCAACGGGTACTCGCCGGTGCGTCGGTCGGTGTTGAACAGCGCATCCTTGTCCGCGCGGCGCTGCTCACCTGCCTCGAATCCCATGACGTGCCGGTAGCGGCGGCCGCGGGTGATCCGAGCGATCACCGGGTCGAGGACATCACCCTTCGCATGCACGGAACATAACCGCGCTCCGCCGCTCTGGGGAATGGTGCCGGCCTCGGTCATCTCCTGGTACAGGGAGTATCCGCCCTCGATGTAGAGCTGAGTGGGCGTGCGGGAGTCGCTGAGGACGACGACGCCGTCTCCTGCTGTGGTGACATGACGCTGGCCGCGCGCGACCTGAATGAAACGGATTCCTGCGGCGGCAACCCGAGGCAGGACGTGTTCTTCTAGAGCCATTCGAGTGCTGTCCCACTCAGATCCGGTCATGGCCACTACAACCGCCAGCTCGTGAAGGTCGAAGTCTCGACTGGCGGGGTCTGTAATCCAGCGGAGCAAGATCGCTGTGGAGTCTTCACCGAGGCCGTAGGAGAGCACAACTTTGGGGGTGGATTCAGAGTCATTGAGGGACATGCAGAGACGCGAAGCGTTCAAGGGCGCTCTTTTCTGTGATGGGAAGGGAGGCAGCGGCGTGCAGACCGGGTCCGGTGAGGGAAGACGGCCGCCGCGAGCCTTCACGGGGGATCTGTGTGCAGCGGAAATGAACCCGACGATGTGATTACGGAGGAAGGCAGCCCGGAGGGCGGGGCGTCGGGTTGGCGAATGTGCGGTACAGAGACTGCGCAGATAGATGAGGCGAGCGGAACCGAGAGATTCAGGCCCGACCTCGGATTACAGAAGCGCTCGGCACGGGTGGCGCTGGGATGGTCCGACCGTGTTCAGTACCGCACTGCTCGTGGATCACAGAGGCGGCAGGCGCCCGAGGGCGTAGTCAGCGGGTATGCGCCGCGGTACGGAATACGGTGGCGCAATCGATACGCAGCTCGATCGCGCGGTCGAATGTGAGCGTGTCGATGTCGATGATCAAGGAGCCGGTCGTGGGGTCGATGGTGGCGCCGACACCGACCGCCCGATGTGCGCTCAGCTCGAAACAGATACCTGCCCCATAGCCACCGTCGGTAGGACCGTTGGCGAGCTGTTCCAGGATGACTCGGATATCCGGCGAAGCCGGATCGAAGCCACCCTCAGCGTCGCCGACGACCTCTGACGGCAGGGTCAGGTTTGAGTTCTGCGATGCCGCTGCATTGCCTTGCGCGGTAGCCGAATTAAGCGTCCTTCGCCCTGTTTCCATATCCTTACATTACAAACTATCTTTGCAAAGTGTCAAGCCGGCAGTCCCCGGACCCGCCGAGCGCGGCGCCCCGGCCGCACGCACCAATGCGGACAGTCCCCTTTCGTTGAGCATCCGCCTCACCGAAAAAGCGCAGACCAGTGCCAAACACAGCTGGGCTCCTCCACTTTTCAGATCCTGGGCCCTTTCACGCGAGGTCGGAGAGATTGCCGCTCCCTCGCGGGCGCCGCACTCACGGCACTACGATCGTCCGGTCCGGCAGAGCTGACCGGAGAAGTATCAAGTGCGAAGGAATCCAATGGCCCGGGACGAAGTCACGCAGGCAGAGAAGGACGGTGCAGCGCTCTACAACAGAGCAGCGCTGGCCGTGTACGACACGCTCGTTCTGCGGTGGAGCAACGGCCTCGTCTGGGGTTGCCCCACCGAACGACTCCTTGCTCACTACGATCGCCATCTCGGCGGTCGCCATCTCGATATCGGGCCGGGCACCGGCTGGTACCTCCAGAACGCGACGTACCCAACCCCCAAGCCCGAGATCACGTTGATGGATCTGAATCCGGCCACGATGGAAGTCACTTCGAGACGTCTCGCCGAACGCGAAATCGCCGCAACGGCGCACACCGGCAGCATTCTTGCGCCGATCGACATCGAACAAGGCCCGTTCGATTCGGTGGCAGCCAACTTCGTGATGCACTGCGTTCCGGGAGCCTGGCAAGACAAGGGCGTAGCTTTCGGTCACATCGCCGACGTGACAGCCGATGACGGGGTGTTCTTCGGCTCGACGATCCTGGGCCGCGGTGTGACACACAATCTCGCAGGCAAGGTGCTCAGCACGATCTACAACGATGCCGCGCATATCTTCAGCAACAGTCAGGACGATCGGGGCGGACTTGAGGCCGCGCTCGAGGGCGCGTTCGAGCATGTGGAGGTCCAGGTGATCGGCACCGTCGCAGTGTTTGCTGCGCGAGGTCCACGCCGACACCGGGCTGGTCGCTGACCTGGCGAGACACGGAAAACAGCGAAGGCCCCACGAGATCGTGGGGCCTTCGCTGTACCTGCATGAGTGGATGCGCTGGTCGCTATGAGCACAGCTGCGAGGCGGCAGGGCGCCCCAGCTAACCGTCAACGCTTCGTCTGCCGACCGAGTGCGTCCAGGACTGCGTTGAGGTCCACTGCCACAACGAGAGTTGCCCCGCTCTGTCCCGCCACGACAGGAGTCGCAGCAGTGGTCGCGGGGGCGACCGCAACGTCGTCGACGTGAGCGCGGATAGAGACGACGCGATAGGCGCTTGCGTCGGTCAAGCGCGGAGTGATCGCCTCCGGGTGCTCGACGTTCCACTCTGCGGCGCGTTCGATCGCACGGCGGACTCCACGTCGCGCGGCCTGGTCGTAGCCTTTGGGGGCGTCGACAACGATGGTGAAGGTCTGACTCTTGAACTCGTATCCGGTACTGGCCTGGATCTCGACAGCGTAGGCGTTCATGCGCCCTCCTCAAGGTAGTCGGATGGATTATTCGGCAGAGGCTGCTCGTCAAGGCATTTCAGATTCCGAGGCGTACAACGCTGCACCACCGAACACCCACAACCTTACAATGAACCTTTGTATAGATGCAACACCCGATCCAGCACTCGCACCAAGCGACGAGCACGCCTTGCGTCCCGTCGCCCACTCTCGCCATCACCGCAGTACGAAAGGAAGCCACTGAAAAGAACGTCGTGGAATCCGCCTGAAATGACCGCGCCCCTGTCATCCGTGGCGGGGGAGACCAGACGACAGGGGCGACTCACTCACGTAACCGGGGGACGCTACGTGCGGCCGATATAGCACCACACGCACAGGCAATCGACCAACTGGGTGAACACTCCGGGGCTACACCACTGGTGGGGTGTGCGCAGATGCAGGGCGAGCCAGCCCGCGACAGCAACTGCAACGAGGGCCGATGAACCCACTCCCATCGACAGTCCGGCGGATAAACCGAATCGAAGGGACGTGTCATTTTCCCTGTTCACGACGCCTTTTTGTGTTCCTGGTCGACACCAAGTCCGAGAAGGTCCTCGATTCGTGCTGTCTTGCGCCCACCGTGACGTGCACGAACCAAATGTAGGTAGATCCGCGCACCTATTCCCGCCTGCGTAAGCATGCGGTGGATTCGCCATTCGGCGAGAAAGCTCGCGTCGAGTGCATCCTGATTCGCGTTTGTGACCTGCTGGCTGAGCAGTTCGATAATGCTGACGAGGTCTTCTTTGGTTCGGAGGAGCCAATCTTCGCGACGAATATGACCGTTCCACTGCTTCACTCGGGGACGGTCCTCCCAGTTGGGCGGGAAGTAATTGGCCAGCGGATCGGGAGTGCGGTCGGGCATTGGGCGTCCTTTCTCGGGAGCGCTCGGAAGGTCAGGGTGGAAGATCAGTGGTCAGCGGCCGTGGTGATGGTCACGACGGGCTCCCCCGCGTCGCCGGCGCCGATCTCGACGCCGAGCGTGAGCAGGTCCTTTCCGTCCAGAGCAGTCACTGGAGTGAAGTTGAACAGCTGAAGTCCGACGATGCCGAGGCTCTGCGCACGCAGGAGCGCTCGGGCGGCATGCGCCAGGACGGTCCGGGCGCGGCCCGTTTCCCAGCGAAGCGCATCGTCGGCTTCCGGCCACGCGATGGCACACTTCCAGGCGCTATCGGTGATGGCGGTGGGCAGCAGGATTCCGAAGCGGCGAGCTTCGGAGGCGACGTCACGCAACGCACCACTGGCGAGAGCGTCGGCTCGCGTGCCCTGGGCTGACTCGACTCCGTGACTTTCTGGCAGCAGGGCAGTCATAAATCCTCCAAGTGTGTCGGTGTGGTGATCAGGGCAGCTGGCCGTGTGCGGCGATCTCTGCGAGTCGCTTCTGCTGCTCTCCGATGCCCTTCGTTCCCGCCAGCGGTGTGCGTGCATGAGGCCAGACCTGCTGTGCAAGCGCGGTGTAGTCGCGACCACCAAACAGCACGACGTTGCGATGTTCGAGCAGACCCTGGTCGGCGGCTTGCTCCCGGAGCCGTTCTGCTGTGATCGATCCGGGCTGGCCGAGGCGCAGGTTGTACGGCTCGATCAGGTAGTGCAGCGGCACTAGACCGAAGCGCGCGGAGAGGATGCGTGTGGCATTCGGACCGGTGAGTGCGGCGGCCGCACGCAGGCCGAGTCGGTGGTAGGTGCCCGTGTAGCGCTGTCCTGCCGGGATCTTGGAGGGGGTCGGGTCTTTCGTTGCTCCACAAGGAACGATGACCAGGGGTTCGTCCACGCGGGCGAGCGCGGCGTCGTGCGCCAGATGGTCGGCGACGGTCCATCGCAGCCAGTTCCAGCCGGGACGGTCGGGCAGATCGAAGCAGTTCTGTGCGTGGCCTGCGACGAAGAACGGGGTATACCACGGCCGAAGTTCGGTGTTGGGCAACGTGGTTTCAACGCCATCGTGGGGCCGGAGGAAGCGTGTGTGCAGGGGTCCGATCGAGATGGGGACTCCGATGTATCCGCCGCCACTCTTCGGGCCAGTACCGGGCAATGACTCGACGAGCCCGATGTCTTCGATCAGGGCACGACCGGGGGTCGGCGGAGTCAGAGTCGGATCGTCGTAGCGGAAGGCCGGAGTGTAGATCGGCGACATTACGTTGTGCGCTGCTTTCGTCGTCGGAGTTGGGGCGACCGCTCACCAACCAGCACAACATTACATTACTTATTTGCATTGTCTAGCTCGGGTGTGGTTGCGCTAGGCGATAAATGGCATCCGTCGAAAGATAAAGAGTGAACAGAAAGTGTGACGGATTGTCGCCATGTCACCCGCGATCTGCACCGAAGGGACATGCCATCCGGGCAGCTCATAGCTCGTTACGGACAGGTACGCTGATCGAACCCCGGCCCGATGATGTGATGTCTGCCAGGCAACTCGCCTACAGTCACGCCCCTTCGTCCGCCGGCAACACGAAGACGGAATCCACCCACAGCCACAACTCGGCACTGCTGCGGCTGCTGGAGGATCGCACCGGAAGGCGTACCTGGGCAAGCCAGCGCCCGTCGCAGACCCTGATCCAGGCATGCAGGGTCGCGCGCATAACCGATTCGAGCCGAATCCCCCCGGCTCTCACACGCAGCGGCAGGCCGTCGACACGAGTGAATCCCCTGCCGGCAGGCAGAGCTTGAGATACATCGACAATCACCTCGACGGGTTCAGATGGCCGCCGCAGGATGGGCATGCCTGGAAACTGCTCATCCCAATCGTCGAGCCCCGGACCGGTCACTGCGCAACCTTCAGCATTTCCGGGGCTGCCGGTCGCGAAATCCATCTGACACCGCCAGAGTCACCGGTGAGCGTGATGTTCCCTCGTTGCGGAAGCCGTCCCCTGGCACGCGCCTCGACGACCAGGTCCAGCCCTATGAGGCGGCCCCTGTCTCCGCCGCCGAGACCCCGATAACCTGCCACCTGAGCGTCGAGAGTCAGATCCACAGTCGGCCAGTTTCCGTCGGAAACAACGAGTACCGCGCCATTGCTGCGGGTGCGTGCGGCGATAGCACGTGCACGACTCGGCGGGATGCTGGCACCACCGAGCGAGAGAACAACCAGGTCGAGCCCATCCAGGAGCACGGCGGCCACGGCGAGGGGGTTCGCACCAGGGTCGGGAATGAGCGCGCATCGAGCGAGATCCGCCCCCATTTCCACACCGGCGAGCAACCCGAGGTTGGGACTTCCGATCACCCCCGCCCAGCCCCCTGAGCCTGTCACCGAGGCCAGGAGCCCGAGCCGAAGAACCGTCGCGCCGGTGACGTGCACAGTTGATCCTCGGAGCAGTCCGCCATGCGGAAGCAGGGGTGCGAGCGGTTCAGGGACAGGGAGGGGCCTCGGGGCCGCTGCGCCGGTGCGCGGCCCGCGAGCAGTCGGCGGACGTGGACGTGGATCATTCGACCGGCCAGGAATCGCGGCAATCCGGCTTCGCAGGTGCGCGATCGTGTCGGCCTTCGACTCCACAGCTGATCACCCCTTAGCTCCACCCCTAGCTTAGAACACATGTTCGATAGATTAGAGCAGATCCATATGGGCGCTAATACCCCATACTTCCGTGGGGCATGGCGTTACAGCAGGTCAAACACGTTTCGTGCAACGCGGCGCCAACTCCGACGTGACCCAGCGCTCAGCACGACGCCGGGCGCCCGGACCGAAGTACATCTGTTCGATCACCGATTGCGCACTGACGTGGGCATAGGGAATCACGGCCAAGATCCGGCCGGACTGCACAACCCAGCGGCCGAACTCTGCGCGAGAGGGATTCATGGCTTTCTCCTTACTGCCCGGTTCGACCGCAGAGGGTAAGGCCCCATTCAGGGGACATCAGACGATTACCGGCATCGAAAGGGACGTGCTATCACCGCAGGTCAGAAGAATATTCTTTGAGCATTCCAGGAACGCAGAAAGCAGTTCGGTGGGTTCGCCGCGCAGGCGCCACCAACGCCACTGCCGACGATCATCATCGCGCCGATGGCCACTGCTGCGAGCTGCAACTCGGTCCCTTCCACTGTGATGCCTCAAGCCCCTCGAACCAGAGAGGGGATGTGCCGCCTTCGCAGGACACAGCGCACTTCACCTACTGGGTGCGCGCAGTCAGCGCACCACAGCGTCCCCAGGAAGGCAGCCAGACGCCGACTCGATTGCTGCGGCGTAGCGCGGCTCGAATCTGGGGGTCAGCCCAGCACGGCGCCAGTAATCCGGCGTCGTCTGCGCGGCGCCGATAAGTGCGCCCGCAATGCAAGCGACCGAGTCCGAGTCGCCGTTGCTGGTCGACGCCCAGGCAAGCGCCTGCGGGCCACCCCAACTGCTCCCGGAGCTGACCTGCCGGTCTTCCGACAGCGCAGCCAGGTCCGCGACGAGAAGTCCCAGTGCAATCGCGCTGGCCGACTCCCACCCTTCGCCGATTCCCGTGCACGGGTCGCCATATTCGGTCGTGTCCACCAACGCGAGGCGGTCCACCGTCTCCGCAGCCGCAACGAGGATGTCTACGACATCATCGTTCAACCCATCCACCAGCACTGATGACACGTCCCCTCGGTAGGGGGCAAGGACATCGGCGAGGTAGGGATCGGTCAACCACTCGCTCACACCGTCGAAGATCCGCTCGGCCTCGGTCAGAGCGTGCTCGAGGAATCGGCCGCGGCGTTCGGGAGCGTGGCGGACCGCGTCAGCAAGCAGCAGTGCCGGCACGATCGCGCGGGGGTGCTTGTGGGTGATCACCGCCTGGAGAGCAGTCAGTCCCCGCCAGTACGGCTCGGGAGCGAACGCAGCTGGTACCAAGCGCATCACGGCCCCGCACCCGGCAGATTCATGTGCACCGTCCTGGTCGTACCAGCGCGCGCCGGCACTCAGGTTCGACAGTGATCCCATGCAGGTGCGTCCTGGGGCGCGATTGTTGTCGGGGTCGAGCTTCCACAGAGTGAAGTGCCGGACGATCGCGGCGGTGACCGCCTCAATGTCATCGAAGTCGGTGACTTCGGTCAGCGCATCGTGCAGGGCAAGGGTCATTTGGGTGTCGTCGCTGATGACCCACTCCCCCGCAGGCGCCGGCACCGGGTAGGCCGGCATCGAAGCGTAGGAGGAGAACTCGACCTGGTAGCCCCAGGCGTCGCCGGCCGCGAGACCGGTCAGTGCGTTGCCGTACCGGG